>Ga0114922_10000011_pt1 | contig 187208 bp, 151 predicted proteins | sample AartaG_FD_100975 | JGI IMG/M metagenome (GOLD analysis project Ga0114922, IMG submission 100975) | Deep subsurface microbial communities from Aarhus Bay to uncover new lineages of life (NeLLi) - Aarhus_00045 metaG | ecosystem: Environmental > Aquatic > Marine > Oceanic > Sediment | place...
GACAGCCAGACAATACGTCACTGGTCGCGGCCTGTTCTGGGCGGTGTTGATCGGTCTTAGTATCGTTGCCGCTGTATTACCTCTGCTCGGGGATCCGGTGACAACCACGGTCGTCGCCATCGCTGAAGACAACCAACACGATCGAGTCGATCTTCGCCCCGGTAAAGCTGCGCACCAATGCCGCCAAACGGATCAGCTCGACGCGCTCGGCTTTGTTCTTGATCTTCCCGTTGATCGCCACCGCTCAGAAACGTTGGCGACGACTGAACGCTTCTGAGTTGGTGGCGAAAGTGATCCAGGGCGTCAAATATGAAAATGGACAGTAAGTAGCAACAACGAAGTAAAGCAGAAAAAGGTTGCCGCTTGAAAAACAATTCTACACATCTATTGACAGGAACTCTAAGGAGAAATATGTGATGCCTTGCAAGATCATTTGCGTGGTCGGGGCCAGACCAAATTTCATGAAATCCGCCCCATTGATGAAGGAACTTCAGGAGCACAGAAACCAATTCAAAGCTTTGCTTGTCCACACCGGCCAGCACTATGATTGGGAACTTTCACAGCTTTTTTTGAGGATCTTAAGATGCACCCTCCTGATGTCTACTTGGGTGTCGGTTCTGGTAGTCACGCGGTTCAGACTGCCAATATCATGGTCGAACTGGAGAAAGTGTTCACAGAAGAGAAACCGGATTTGATAATTGTCTTTGGTGATGTCAACTCCACTTTAGCGGCCTCAATTGTGGCTGCAAAACTGTGTTTCCCGATCGCGCATGTAGAAGCTGGCCTGCGGAGTTATGACAACACTATGCCCGAAGAGATCAACCGCATCGTCACCGATCGTTTGTCAGAGTTCCTGTTCGTTACGGAAAGATCGGCACTTCACAATCTCAGAAGTGAAGGTGCCGATAGCGCCAGAATTTTCTTCACAGGCAATATCATGATTGACTCATTGGTATCCAACTTGGAGGTAGCTCAAAGATCAGATATTCTTACAAGACTCTCACTATCTCCCAATGAATACTCGACATTAACGTTGCACCGTCCGTCCAATGTAGATGACAAAGGAGTACTCACCGCCTTGCTTAATGTTATCAGCAAAATAGGAAGTAAAATGCCTGTTGTTTTCCCCTGCCACCCGTCGATATCTTCTTGACAACCAGCCGGTGGAGGTGAGTTAGACAAATCACTATTGCAATTGAGCGAATTACATCTTAGTTTGTCGGTAATTTCAAAGCATCCTATCAAGGAAGATAAGTATGCGAAAAGCAGACCTCAAGAAAAACCACGAGGCCCTGGACGCCACGATAGCACGCTATCGCGCCTTCATGGTGAAAGTGATCGGCGCCCAGCGCGTCATAGCCACCGCTCAGGAAAAACGCGATTTGGCGGAATCCATCCTGTTGAGATTGTGTGCCAATTGGGAGAGTTTTGTCGAAAACCATCTGGTTGATTGTATAAACTGCGACCCGTTGAGGTTTTCTAAGTTTCTTGGTGTCACGACCCTCAAACATCCTTCAGCAAGTCTCTGCTTGGCGCTCCTTTTTGGTGGCGGTTACCGCGATTTTCACAGTTATGGTGACCTAAAAGGGTTTTCTAAGAAGATCCTCGTTGAGAACAGCAATCCATTCTTGGCGGTGACGACAAAACAGTCTAATCTCATAGATGAGGTATACACGATCCGCAACTATCTGTCTCATTTGAGTGGCAAGAGTCGCCGAACTCTGCATGAGATGTATAAGAAATCTCACAACATGACGAGGTTCTTGGAACCGGGTCAGTTTGTTCTGGCATATGGTGCCTCACGATTCCGGGAGTATTTTGATGCTTTCGAAGGTGCCTCAACCAGTATGAAGAACTGGTATAGCACGTGATGGGAGTCCTATCAGAGTATGACAAGTATCCCACAATTCGACATTTCTGTACTTCAGCGAATCTGTGACGTTCTAGTGTAGTGTTACAGAAATAACTTAACAAAACATGAGGCCCTAACTAATTGACTGCTACAACCATAACTTTTCGTGAATAGTAATAGTATTTAAGGAACACTACACTAGGTGACACCGAAACAGGCCTTACAGGCTCCGAGATTGGGAAGTACCTGCAGGGACTTGATATCAACGATCCGCGTCCAACAATAACGAAGCGGCACCGCCTATTTGAAGCCCTCGCAGCCAAGCAGCGCGCTGACTGTTGTGGTAACTATGTGGTCGCGTTCATTCACGCCGTGATGAATCCAGTCTTGTATACTGAGAATTCGGCACATTTCGATTCCAAGAGGGATGAATTCAATGAAGTGCTGTCTTTCGCCGGACTCAGCTTAAGAAACGACGGGAAACTGCAAAAATGCAAGGCAGCTAAGACCTTGTCTGAAGCTGAGGAACGCGCCGGGCGGCTGCGCAATGAGCTTCAGCGAAGACAGGTTCACCAAGATGTCCTGAAGTTCTGCAAGGCAGAACTCATTCAGCGAAACTATTTTCATGCTGTCTTCGAAGCAACAAAGAGTGTTGCGGACAAAATTCGGCAGTTAACAGGCCTATCAGGTGATGGTGCGGCTCTTGTTGATAAGGCCTTTGGTCACAGCAGTTTATCTTTGCCATATTTGGCCTTCAATTCTCTAAGGTCTGAAACAGAAAAGAGTGAACATAGCGGTATTATGAACATGATGAAGGGTATGTTTGGTATCTTTCGGAACGTCACAGCCCATGCGCCAAAGATTCACTGGGAGATTCAAGAACGAGACGCAATGGACCTCTTGACAATCGCGTCCTTTTTGCACCGACGGCTTGATGAGGCTATCCAGACGGGCCGCAATTAGTCTCCCCCCAAGCGACCTGTGCCGACAGACCGCCCCACCCTCCATGTGCCCAAACCCCCCTGCCCCTTTTATCCTTGACACGTCGCCGGGGGTGGCGTATTTTCACCTATGCCGCTACCAAAGCAACAGGTTGAGCGCCCGGCCGAACCTGCCCGAACGAACCTCTCGCAGCAAGACACGGAGAAACCCCCTCGCGACGATGAGTTTCGCCGGACGCCCGGAGCAGCAGAGCGATGAGACCGAAAGTTGTCGCTGTTGTCCCCGCTCGACTGAATTCCTCACGGTTTTCGGGAAAGGTGATTTTCCCCCACCGCGGCAAACCGCTTCTGTCCTATCTGCTCAAAGAAATTGCCAGGTCGAAAAAAATCGGCCGCCTGGTGGTTGCCACCGACAGCCGTGAAGTCAAGAGGGCGCTCGAAGAGGTCGAAGTCGAGGTGCTCATGACCTCCTCCCGGCACCGGACCGGGTCCGACCGCGTCGCCGAGGTGGTAGACAGGATCGGCGGCGATATCATATTGAATATTCAAGCTGACAATTTCGGCCTGAAAGCGGCCGTGCTTGATCGTATCATCGACAAGCTGATCCGGAACCGTCGCATCGAATTCGCCACGTTGGCGCGACGGATCGAGTCCGATGTGGAACTGTCTGATCCCAGCGTCGTCAAAGTGGTGACGGGCAAAGACGGCCGGGCCTTGTGGTTCTCCCGCTTTCCGCTGCCTTACCTTCAGAAGACATCCCGCGGACGGCGGTCGGGTCAGTTCCCGTTCTACCATCATATCGGGGTGTATTTCTTCCGTCGGGCCGCCCTGGCGAGGTTTGCCACGTGGAAACGAACGCCCATGGAGAAAGCCGAGTCGTTGGAACAACTCCGAATCCTGGAGAACGGACATGATCTGATCGTCTTCAGGACCAGCATGAAATCGGTATCGGTGGATACTCCTCGTGATTTGAAGAAGATCGACAAACTGTATAGGTGAGTAAGCGCATGTCCGACAAGGCCAAGTACATATTCGTGACCGGAGGGGTGGTGTCCGCCCTGGGCAAGGGGATCGCGTCCGCCTCAATCGGCCTGCTCCTGCAGCGAAGGGGACTGAAAGTCCGCAATTGCAAGCTCGATCCCTATCTCAACGTTGACCCCGGCACCATGAACCCCTTTCAGCACGGCGAGGTTTTTGTGCTCGACGATGGTTCCGAAACCGATCTGGACCTGGGCCACTACGAGCGTTTTCTGGACCAATCGCTCACCAAGGACAACAACGTCACGACCGGGCAGGTCTATCACACTATCATAACGCGCGAGCGCCGGGGCGACTATCTGGGCGCCACCGTCCAGGTGATTCCGCACGTGACCGAGGAGATCAAGAGCCGCATCAAGAAACTGGAACGCAACCCGGACCCGGTGGACGTTATCATCGCCGAAATCGGCGGCACCGTGGGTGACATTGAATCCCTTCCGTTCCTGGAGGCCATTCGTCAGATGGGCCAGGAGGAGGGTCCCGACAATACGATGTTCATCCATGTCACGCTGGTCCCGCACGTTCAGACGGCCGGGGAGTTCAAAACCAAGCCGACCCAACACTCCGTCCGGGCCTTGCGCGAGATCGGCATCCAGCCCAATATGCTGCTGTGTCGATGCTCTCAACCAATCTCGGACGCGCTGCGGCAGAAGATCAGTCTCTTTTGCTCCGTCCCGGCCGACGCCGTGATCAATGCCGAGGACGTCTCCACGATCTACGAAGTGCCGCTCCGGTTCCACGCCCAGCAACTGGACGATCTTATCTGTCGGCGTTTCGGATGGCAACTGCCGGCGCCGGAGCTATCCGAGTGGACCCCTATGGTGGAAAAGATCAACAGTCCCCGCAATCATATCAAGATCGGGATCTGCGGCAAGTACGTCAATCTGAAGGACGCCTACAAGTCGATCATCGAGGCCTTCGTTCACGCCGGTGTCTTCAGCGACGCCAGGGTGAGCCTCATCTGGGTCAGTTCCGAAGAGATGAAGCACAGCGGCGCCGACAGATTCCTGCATGACATCGACGGCCTGTTGATCCCGGGAGGATTCGGCGAGCGGGGCGTGGAAGGAAAGATCGAAGCCATCCGCTATGTCCGCGAGAACGATATCCCCTTCTTAGGCATCTGTCTTGGCATGCAGTGTGCCGTTATTGAATATGCGCGCAACGTCTGTGGGCTGACCGACGCCCATAGTTTCGAGTTCTATCGCGACCTCAAACATCCGGTCATTCACCTTATGGCCGACCAGGAAGGAGTCACGGAACTTGGTGGGACGATGCGGCTGGGAGCCTATCCCTGTGTGCTGACCGAGGGTTCCAAGTCTCACGAGGCTTATGGCCAGACCGAGATATCAGAGCGTCACCGGCACCGCTACGAACTCAACAACGCCTACCGCGATATGCTGCTGGAGAACGGCTTGCAGCTTTCCGGCATCTCCCCCGACAAGCGCCTGGTGGAGATCGTCGAAATACCGGGCCACCGATGGTTCGTCGCCGCACAGTTTCACCCGGAACTCAAGTCACGACCCACCAGGCCGCACCCGCTCTTCCGCGATTTCGTCAAGGCCGCCGTGCGGTACCAGAAGGAAGCGAAAGGCGACAGCCGGAAAACTACATCAACCGTGGATATTAAAGATGCTCCCGGTTAGAATGCCTGCCAGTGCGGCTTTATCGCTGAACATCTGCGTCGCAGGACCGTTAATAGTCTCGAACCCTATTCATCCCGTTGTTCGCAGTGGATTCCCGCGTTCGCGTCTTGTTGAAAAAGTCACAGTAACCGGCCACCGAAGCAAAGATGCTGGTGCTGCCAGGCGTCTCTGCCTGGCAGTAGCGCGAATCTATAGAGGCGTCGGGCAGAGACACCCGACGCCACCCCATTGGAGTGCGTTTTTCAACAAACTCTTCCGCGGGCATGAGCAAGGCGGAGCATGAATGACGGAGGTGCAGCGGGAAGGAGCAAGGCAAGGAAGAAGCTGTTTCTTGCTTGGTCCCGAGCTTGTTAACAGCATGGTAGGAGACTGATCTTGAGACAGATTCTTGGCGCAGTTGTGGCGTTGGTGGTGGTGCTGGCAGCCTGCCGGGACGAGCCAGGGACAGAACCGCCGCAGACATACCACGGTACATACGCTTTCGAAATCTCCTCGGTTGTGGGCAGACAGATTGACTCGGTCACTCTGACCGTGACCGACGGACGACGCTACAGCCTGATCCACTACGGGGTCACACCCACCGCCCGAATCATCTTCTGCAACAGCAGCGGCAACGTGTACAATTTCAACAGCATGACGATCAGGTTCGAGCCGACCGTCATTTTAGCCAGGAACTGTGACACGCTGCGCGTCCCGCACGGGGACTTTCATGCGGATTCGCGAACCCACGGTGACACTACCTGGTTTGACCGTGTTTCCGGTGACTCCATCTTCAGTTTCCGCCTGTTGAAATGAATAATGACTGTGGGATAGTGATCCAGCCGAAAGCGCAGCACCCCGGTACTACATCAGTCTCCCGGCCTTGTACAAAGGTAAATACACCTGCCAGGTGAGATAAACCGAAGTCAGCGCATACAGTGGCAGCAGGAACCGCCGATATCTGCTCTCGGCAGCCACACCGACCATCATAAAAAGTGGCCAGGCCACCACAACGTGGCGATAATAACAGAGGGTGGTGCCAAAAGTGGGCGTGAAAAGCAGGAGCCCGAACATGAAAACCTGCCAGGCACCCGGTATTCTTCTCGTCCAGAAAAGAGCAGTGGCCGTAATAGCAAATACCAACGCGACAAACACAGGACTTTGCGCCGGGAGATTCGCGAGCGCGTGAGCCATCATCCAGAGCGGAAAGGTCAACCTGTGACCGTAGTAGCTCTTAGAGTGAAGGTAGAGGAAGAAATCGTCAAATTGCCACCAGTAGTAGAGGCTGTACAAGAGCAGAGCCAGGCCGATAGCCAGCAACGCTCCCCATAAATGCAGCTTGTTTGCGGTAGTCAGAGTCCGCCATCGCGTGACTATAACCCAGGTGATAGGCAAGCCGACAACCGCGCCGGAAGGATACGTGATCGCCAGCAGTGCACAGGGAAGGGCCAGCCAGGCGTAACGTCCGGTATCGAGAAGGTAGATCGCCCAGACCGATAAGAGCAGGAAAACGGCGTAGGGAAATGCGGTCAACAGGTAGAATGCCCCGGGGAAAAGCAACAGGCTCACCAGACCTGCAAGAGCCGCTCTATTGCCGTACTTCCGGGCCACGAGGCGGTACAGCAGGATCAACGCCATCCAAAGGGCTAACCAACTCACCGCAAGCATTGTGATGCGATGATCCAATCCGGTCAGCGCCACCAACCTCCCCAGCATAGGATAGAACGGGAACCAGCCCACGTTGCCGCATATGTACGAAGGATTGAAGCCACACGGGAACTTCTCGTAGCCGTCGCGGGCGATGGAAAGATAGTGCTGCCCGTCCCACTGGATTAGCGTTCGAAGGATACTGTAGTATTTGGAGGGGCCGGTCTGAAAGGCAATCAGGAATACTACCAGGAACAGCACCCAGAGAACGGTAGGCACGACCAGATTCTTGTTTTTCAGAAAGGGATTGCTCATCAGGTTACCAAACGCCTGCAAGTTACAAACAAGTTAGTGTCGAGGGTGACTATTACAAAGCACAAATGCTCCTGTACGCCGCCATTTGCAGTACCGGCCCGGGATTATGTTCTTCCGTTTTTTCTTAAGTTGACCTGCCGGGGAGGGCGCAACCGAGATCTGTTCACTGCTGTCACCGCCGTTTTGCCGGTTGGGGCCGGTCTTATCACTGGTTGCAATCGTAGCTGCATTTGCTTTCCGTCGGACAACCAACTTCAAGCCTGATTGTAGGTTCCAGCCTGTCGGGGCAGGACCCGATAGCGGTTGACTTTCATGAGGCTATTGGCTATTCTGCACGTCTGAAAAACCGGAGTCCCAAACAGAAAGGCCTGGTATACAGCATAGTGCGCAAGCTCATTGCTATCGTCACGGCAGTTATTTGGCTGACGGCAGGGGGACAATCCGGCGCTCAACTTCCGCCCGGCGCCGACAGCCTGGGGCTCAGTTGGGCGCAGGGCTACCGGTTCTTTGACGAGCCGATCAACCCCGCCATCTACCTGATTCGGCCAGGTGAGGAACTTCAAGTCACCTTCATCAAGACCAAGTTGGATGCCATCAAGCTCTTGGTTGATCCGGAAGGCAGGATCGTCCACCAGACCCTGGGGGTGATCGACCTCTCCGGAAATACGCTGCTTGAGGCCCAACAACTGCTTGGCGAAGCTCTCCGGAAACTCTACAGCGTCGATCAGATGACAATCTCGGTGCTTGAGCCGCGCCGGGTAGCTATCTCGGTCAGCGGGGCGGTGGCTAACCCTGGGCTCTACCAGGGGTATACGTCGCAGCGGGTATCGGAGTTGATTGAACAGGCGGGAGGCGTTGAATCGCACGGCACCACGCGGCATATCGTATTTTCCGGCGGCCCCGGCGAGATCAGGGTGGACCTTGACAAAGCCGCCTATCTCGGAGACAATACGGCTAATCCCTGTCTGTACGCCGGCTACCGGATCAGCGTTCCCGGTAAATCGCGCCAACGTATCAACGTCGCCGGCGAAGTCAACCGTCCCCGGGAAATCGAACTGGTGAATGGCGATGATCTTACGGCGATAATCGGTCTGGCCGGGGGAGCCCGCAGTGGGGCTGATCTGGCCGGTGTACGGGTGCTTGGACAGGAAACCTCCGGCATGGACGGACAACTCCGGTTCGAGGCGGGCGACATCGTTTTCGTGCCGTCCGCGGACATGGATGCGTCCCGAACTCGTCTGACTGTCTTTGGGGCGGTTGCCGACCCGGGGCGCTACGAGTTCCGGGAGGGAGCAACCGTGCGAGATCTGATGGAACTGGCTGGTGGGTTTGCTGCCGGCGCCTCCCTGGGTATGGTCACTGTTTTTAGAAGGGTCCGCGCCGATGAATGGGGACGGGCTACCGATCACCGTTATCCGGTAAGCAGCCCTGAGGGTGGTGACGACAGGATGCTGGCTATGGCTCTGCAACCGTCCGACTCCGTCTACGTGCCGTTCAGCCTGGGCTACGTGACGGTGAGCGGCGAAGTCCGCAATCCCGGGAGGTTTCCGTTTGTTGAGAACAAGGATGCTGCTTTCTACATTAATGCCGCGGGAGGTTATCTTCCCATTGCGGACAGGGATCATGTCGATCTGTACAACCGGATTGCGGGAACGACATCCAGCTTCTCGCCGGGAGTGCTGGTGCACGACGGCGACGAACTGCGTATCAATCTTAGAGAGGACCTTAGGTGAGCGAGCCGAAATCCAGCAATCTCTGGCTGCTCCTGGAGACGCTCGCGCGCCGACGATCTTTCATCGTGGCTTTTGTTGTGCTCGTGACGGTGGCGGCGGTGATCATCTCGCTCGTGCTTCCCAAGTACTACCAGGCGTCCGCCCTTCTGCTGCCGCCCAAGGACATCAGCATGCCGATCGCCGGAGTGACACAGATTTCGGAGATCGTCTCGGTCACCAAGGGGCTCAATCTGCCCGTCATGGTGACCACATCGGATGTATACGCGCGCATGCTGGCCAGCCGTCGCATCGCCGACCGCGTCGTGGGCGAATTCAATCTCGTCGAACGCTACCGGTCACGCAACGCCGACGAGGCGTACTATGATCTGCTCGACCGAACCGACTTCAGGGTTACCGCTGAGGGGTTGCTCCGCGTGGCCGTGGAAGACCGGGATCCGCAAGTGGCCGCCGACATGGTCAACCTGTTTGTCGACGAACTGGACCTGGTCAATCGCGACATCGCCGTCTCGCGCGCACGCCAGAATCGCATCTTCATTGAGCAGAGGCTGAACCAGATCAAGGCGGAACTGGATTCGGCCCGGGGCGAGTTCCAGTCTTTCCAGGTTGAACACAAAGCCGTCGATTTCGACGAGCAAACCCGCCTGGCGATCGAGCAGGCGATCAATCTCAAAGTTGCGCTGGCGGAGATCGACATCGATCTGAAGATGTTGGAGAGAAAACTCGGCCGGGACAACACCGAGCTTCAGGAGAGGCGCCAGCACCGACGGATTGTCGCTGGTCAGCTCGAGCAGCTTGAGAAGCGTAATGAGGATTCCTCCTTCTTTTCGCTGCCGGTGGCTTCGATTCCCGCCTTGAAGGGGAAGTACGAAGAGCTATACAGCCGGGTTCGAGTCAACGAAGCTCTCTACGAGACGATGCTGGAACAACTTGAGCAAGCCAAGATACAGGAGAACGAGGAACTCCCGACGATTACCATCCTCGATCGAGCCGAGCCGCCCGAGATGAGGAGTCGCCCGCAAAGGACACTGATTGTGTTAGGGACGTTTGGAGTATCTTTGATCATCGCCGTACTCTTTGCCGCATGGCTTGAGTATCTGGTCCGGCTTCGCGAGAGCAGCCCCGATGACTACCGTAGGCTGGTGCTTTTTCGTGACGCCTTCCTGGGCTGGCTGCCGGGCATTAAGAACACGGATAAACGCAAAACAGGAAACCGGGTACAAACATAGATGAAGAACCTGGCAATTGCAGGGATTGGGGCGTGGGGCAAGAATCTGCTCCGCAATTTCTACAGCCTGGCCGGCGACGAGCTGGTCCTGGCTTGCGACTCTGACGAGAAACGACTGGCCTACGTCCGGTCGAATTACGCCGGCCTTGAAACGACGGCCAGGTACGATGACATAATCAAGCGCGATGACATCGAAGCGGTCATCATAGCCACGCCGCCGTCCACCCACTTTGAAACAGCCATGGCGGCGATAAGGTCCGGCAAGGATGTCTTTGTGGAGAAGCCGCTGGTTCTTTCCGTAGCCGAGGGCGAGAAGCTGGTTGAGGAAGCCGACAGGAACAACTGCATCCTGATGGTGGGACATATCATGGTGTACCACCAGGCCACGCTCTACCTGAAAAAGCAGATCGAGAGCGGTGAGTTGGGCAAGGTCTACTATCTCTATGCCAGCCGCGTGAATCTGGGCAAAGTACGTGATATCGAGAACGCCCTGTGGTCGTTCGCGCCGCATGACATCTCGATCATTCTCTACCTGCTTGACAATGACCCGGTGCAGGTTACCTCCACCGGCTCGGCTTACCTGCAGCCCGGGATCGAGGATGTTGTCTTCACCACGCTTCACTTCGGCGACGGCACCATGGCTCACATCCATGTCAGTTGGCTGGATCCCCACAAGGATCGTAAGTTAGTTGTAGTCGGCTCCAAGAAGATGGCCGAGTTCGACGACGTCCAGCCGGCGGAGAAAATACGTCTCTACGACAAGGGCGTGGACACGCGACAGGATTACGAGACCTACGGTGAGTATTTGGCTATCCGGACGGGCGACATTGTCATTCCGCAGATCCGTTCCTCGGAGCCGCTGACCGACGAGTGCCGTCACTTCCTGGAGTGTATTGAAAAACGGGAGCGCCCTCGATCCGACGGGACCGAGGGACTGAGAGTGCTGAGAGTCCTGGACGCCGCTCAGCGGTCGCTCGAAGCCGGGGGCGCACCGGTCGGACTCTGAACGGGGCAGCTTCGGCTCTTTCGAACCTGCCGCGAAACCTGTGAGGCCAAGAGACATGTCCAATGCGATAATCGCCGCCACGGCATCAATCGGAGCGCAGACCCGATTCGGTGAGTTCTGCGTGTTTGGAGAAAACGTGAGAATCGGTCGCGGTTGTGTCATCGGTCACCATGTCGTCGTTCACGACGACACCGTTGTCGGCGACAACGTGCGCATCGACGATGGCGCCGTCATCGGCAAGAATCCCATGCGGGCGGCCAACTCCGCCGTTACCAGGGAGCAGGAACTTCCCCCCTGCACGATCGACACCGACTGCATTATCGGCACCAACGTCGTCATATACCGCGGCTGTGAGATCGGCCGTAAGGTACTTATTGCCGATCTCGCCACCATCCGCGAGAACGTGTCGATCGGGCGCTTCACGATTGTCGGCCGGGGAGTGGCCGTGGAGAACTACTGCAAGATCGGCAACTACGTGAAGCTGGAAACCAACGTGTACGTGACAGCCTACTCGGAAATAGAGGACCGGGTTTTTATCGCTCCCTGCGTGGCCACGTCGAACGACAATTACATCGGCCGCACCGAGGAACGGTTCAAGCACTTCAAGGGCGTTACCATCAGGAAGGGTGCCCGGCTCGGCGTGCACGCCACTATCCTGCCGGGAAAGACCATTAACGAGGACGCGCTGGTGGGGGCAGCGGCGCTGGTGACCTCCGATACGCCGCCGCGAAAGATTGTAGCCGGCGTTCCGGCGGAAGTCTTTCGCGATGTCCCCTCAGAACAACTGCTGGAAAACCAGGGTTGGAAAGACGAGTAAGGAGAATGTGATGGCTGTACCGCTTCTGGATCTTAGTCGCCAATATGCTTACCTCAAAGCGGAGCTTGACGAGGCGGTTGTCAAGGTCCTGACCCACGGCAAGTTCATTCTGGGACCCGAGGTTTCAGAGTTGGAGAAAAAGATCGCCTCCCTCTGTGGGGTGAAGTATGCAATCGGGGTGGCTTCCGGAACGGACGCTCTTCTCCTGGCGTTGCGGGCGGCGGGGGTTCAGCTCGGCGACGAGGTGATCACCACCAACTTCTCTTTCTTCTCCACGGCCGGTGTTATCCATCGCCTCGGCGCGCGGCCGGTGCTGGTTGATATCGAAGAGGACACCTGCAACATTGATCCCTCCCGGATTGAGGCCGCCGTTACGCCGAAAACCAGGGTGATCCTGCCGGTCCATCTCTATGGCCAGGTAGCCGACATGGATCCGATCATGGAAATCGCCGGCCGTCATGGTCTGAAAGTGGTGGAAGACGCCGCCCAGGCGATTGGCGCCGAGTACAAGGGACGCAAAGCCGGTTCCATCGGTGATTTCGGATGTTTCTCGTTTTTCCCGTCAAAGAACCTCGGCGCGGGGGGGGACGGCGGGATGATTGTAACCGGGGAGGAGTCCAACTATGATCTTTGCCGCTGGCTGCGGGTGCACGGAGCCAGGAGAAAATACTACAACGACATGGTCGGCTACAATTCCCGGCTGGCGACAATCCAGGCTGCCATCCTGCTGGTGAAACTCGGCCACCTGCGAAAATGGTCGGTGCAAAGAATAGAACACGCTCGCGTGTATGACCAGGCCTTTGAGGACCTTGAGGGTGTCAGGACGCCGACCGTCAGGGACTACAGCACTTTCCATATTTACAACCAGTACACGGCGAACTTCGACCGGCGGGCGGATATCCAGAAGGCGCTTGGCGAGGCACAGATCGGATGCGTAGTGTACTACCCGGTGCCTTTTCACCGGCAGCCATGTTTCGACTATCTCGGCTGCAAGCCGGATGAGTTCCCGGTGTCCAACCTGGCCAGCGAGAAAGTACTCTCGCTGCCGATATACCCGGAGCTTTCCGGAGCCGAACAGAACGAAGTCATTGACACCGTCCGGAAGGCGCTTTAGCCGTATCCGCCGGGCGTCTTTGCGAACGGAGCAGCAGGATCTGCCGCAACCGGTTATCGTAGGGCGGGATCCCCCTGTGATCGCGCCATTCTTTTCGACAGCATCTACAGGAGCGGCTTTCCTCTTGAGTTGGCACGGGCAATCCCCTATTATTGGCACACCATGCAGCGCAGATCGCGAATTGTCTCCATCGTCGGCGCCCGGCCTCAGTTTATCAAACTGGCCTGCCTGGGACCGGTTCTGTCAAAGAGGTTTCGCCATTTAGTCATCCATACCGGGCAGCACTACGACCGCAACATGTCGGGCATGTTCTTCAAGCAACTTCGCCTGCCGAAAGTCAAAACCAATCTGAACCTCGGCGGCGGCTCGCACGGCGCCATGACCGGGCGAATGCTGACGGCTATTGAGAAGACACTGGTGAAAGAAAAGCCCGATCTGGTGCTCGTCTATGGCGACACCAATACAACCCTGGCAGGTGCGCTGAGCGCCGCCAAGCTGTCGATCCCGGTCGGCCACGTCGAGGCCGGGATGCGTTCCTTTGTCGCCGACATGCCCGAGGAGATCAACCGGCGGCTGACCGACCATGTCTCGACACTGCTGTTTTGTCCCACGGTGGCCTCCCTGAAGAATGCTCGCGCGGAAGGGCTCAGGAAAGGATTGGTGCACTCCGGTGATCTGATGTATGAGCTTTTGCACGACTCGATGTCGGCCATTCGACGAAATCGCAGCCTTCTCAAGAGGCTTGGAGTTGAGGCAGAGCGGTTTCTTCTGCTGACCGCTCACCGGGCAGCCAACGTTGATGACCGGCAACAGTTGCTGAAGCTGCTTGTTCTGATCGAAGCGCTACCGATGCCGACTCTCTTTCCGATACATCCCCGGACGAAGAAGCGGTTCCGGCAGTTCCGGCTCTGGTCGAGGCTGTCGCGTGTCGACGGGCTTATCCTGTGCGATCCGCTGGGCTATTTTGACACGCTCACCGCCGCCCATTTCGCCCGCTCCGTTCTTACCGACTCCGGCGGCCTTCAGAAAGAGGCGATCTTTCTGGGAACCCCGGTGCTGACCCTGCGCGATGAGACCGAATGGGTAGAAACCCTGCTGCGGGGCAATCACCTGGTGGGTCTTGACGCTCGGAAAGTCCGCCGACTTCTTGCGAGGGATATCAAGGCCAACCCCCTGCCATACCGGGTCAGGAACAAGAGGCCGTCGCGAATCATCGCCGACCATATCGCACGCTGCCTGGCGGGGAGATAGCCTGTGCCGGGCCGCTTGAGAACGGCAATCTTCTCAGTTGCGGGAATTGTCCTGGTGTCCAAAGCGCTTGGCTTCGTGCGCGAGATGGTGATCGCCGACAAATTCGGCACCAGCGCTGAATATGATCTCTATCTGATCGCCATCATGCTGCCGGCCCTGGCCTACGGTGTGCTCAACTTTGCCAGCTTTTACCTCTTCGTGCCCTATTTCTCGAGGAGGCTGGGTGATTCGAACAGCTTCGCCGATAGCTGGCGCACGATCTGGCCGCCCGTGCACATGTCGGTGCTGATAGCGGTGGCGGTGACGGCGGCGATAATCATCGCGGCACCCTACCTGATGAGAATCTGGGCGGCCGATTACCTTGCCGCCGAGTTCTCCCGGATCGTCTTCTACAGCCGTGTCACTGCCGTCATTGTCGTGCTGGGAACGATGGAGGCCATTATCCGCGCTTTCTTGAATGTCAAAGAAGTCTATACTTATCCTGCCGCCGGATACATAATTTTCAACGCTTTCTCGATCCTGAGTGTCATCTTCCTTCATGAGCGTTTCTCCGTTGGAGCTGTGGCCATTGGTCTGCTGGGGGGGCTGCTGGCGCAGAATATCTATCTGCTTTGCCGGCTCGTTTCATTCAAGTCGGCGGCGGCTTCAGGCTGGTCGCCGTTTGGTGAGAACTCCCGGGCATTCGTGTCCGCCGCCGGGATACTGGTCCTGATTGAACTCATAAACCGATCCTACTTTCTTATCGACCGCTACTTCGCACCGCAGTTCGGTGAGGGTATCGTCTCGGCTCTCAACTATGGCCAGGTATTAGTGCAACTTCCCGACTCAGTCATCGGCTTTGCCATCGGAGCCGTGGTATTTCCACTGTTTTCGACTTCGCTGCGCAAGGCCGATCACGCCCGCTTCGCCGCAGTGTATGAAAAAGCCGTCAGCGGCGCTCTTTTGATAGCCGTGCCTTTGTCGGTGTTCCTTCTGACCAACGCGGAGGATGTGGTTTCCCTCGTTTTCCAGCGCGGTGTCTTTGATGCGAACTCAGTCTCTATCACGGCCGCTGTTCTGCGCCCCTACGCGCCGACGGTGATAGCGCTTTTTATAATCTCGGCCTCTATTCGTGCCTGTTATGCCGGAGGGTGGCAGGCGCAGGTGCTCGGTTTTGCGGTAGTGTTGTTTGTCACTAAACTGGCGGCGACTTGGCTCCTGCCGCAATGGTTCGGGTATCCCGGCATCTCAGCGGCGACATCGCTCGCTCACGCCGGTTACGCGCTGTTGCTGCTCGGCTTCATTGTGAGGAAAACGCGCACCGGCTCAACCAGACCGTTCGCCTGGCGTCTGGCGCGCATTCTGCTGGCCGGGGGACTCAGCCTGGGAGCGACCATGCTCTTGCAGGACGTTTGGCCGGACGCACTCAACGGCGCCGGTCGTTCACCGGCAGCGGCAAGGATGGCTCTCTGGGGAGCGATCCTGGCAACAACCTATGTAGCCTTTTCTTTGATACTGGGTCTCGGGCCGTCTCTTGCAGAGCTCTTTTCCATTAGAACGGGAGGAAGCGAAAACAGTTAGAGCACCGGTAGGAATGTCACGTATGCGAGTGGTTATATTCGGTTACGCGCTGTCCGTACACGTGCAGCGGTGGGTGCGCGGGCTGGCCCGGCGCGGGCTTGAGATCAAGCTCATCTCCCTTGGCGGCGAAACCGTGGAAGAGGTGGAAACGCGTCTGCTGGCGCGACGGGGCAACTGGTCATACCTGACCCAGGCTGCCGCCGCCGTCCGTGAGGCCAGGCGCTTCAGGCCGGATATCGTACACGCTCACTACGCCGTCGGTTACGGGCTGTGGAGCTGGATGTGTCGCTTCTGTCCCACGATCATCTCCGTATGGGGCTCCGACATAACCGCTTTCCCGTTACGCCGGCCGAGCCGGGTTCTGATCAGGTCGGTTCTGAGCAGAGCCGATCACGTCACGGTCACCAGCCGGTTCCTTCAAAAGGAGACGCTCCGCCTGGCGCCCGCAGTGCAGCCACGGTTAACGGTGATACCGTTTGGCGTCACAATTCCGGAAACGGTCGAGCCCCTGCCTGCAAAAGGTCCCATCAGGATATGCTACATCAAATCCCACGTGACCGTATGCGGTCCGGATATCCTACTGCATGCCATGGCAAAGGTGAAAGAGGCGCTTGGGGAGGTGACACTCTCAATGGCCGGTGAAGGAAAGCTGACAGGCGAACTGCAAGCCCTAGCGGCACGCTTAGGTCTGAGCGAGTGTGTCCACTTTACAGGTTTCATAAACAATGACGACATTCACTCGTTCCTGAAATCCCACCATCTAATGGTCATGCCCTCACTTCGGGAAGCATTTGGCGTGGCCGTGCTGGAAGCCTCCGCCTGTGGGCGAGCGGTGGTTGCGTCCGACGTGGGTGGTGTCCGCGAGGTGTTGATCGACGGACGGACGGGTCTGCTGACGCCGCCGGGGGACGCGGAAGGGCTGGCGGCGGCGATAATCAAACTGGCCCGGGATGCCGATCTGTGTAAAAGAATGGGGCAAGCGGGGCGTCAGTTTGTAACCGAGCACTATAGTTGGGACAAGTCGCTGGATATGATGATCGGCTTGTACGAGCAGGTAATACATGAGAGCAAGAACCACTAAGACAAGAATCCCGCTGTTCGATCTGAAGGTTTCCGCCGCGGCAAAGAAAGAAGTGGCAAAAACGCTGGTTTCCGGATGGCTTACCACCGGGCCGCGGGTCGCGGCGTTTGAACGGGCGGTGGCGAAATTACTCGGCGTCCGGTACGTGGCGGCGGTAAGTTCCGCCACGGCCGGACTTCAACTTGCGCTGAAGGCCATCGACATCGGCCCCGGCGCCGAAGTAGTCACCACGCCCTTCACTTTCGTAGCCACTCTGGAGGCCATCATGGCAACGGGCGCCAAGCCGGTTCTGGCAGACATCAACCCCGACACGTTGAATATCGATCCGGACGAAATAGAGCGCAAGATCACCGATCATACGGGGGCGCTGGTGCCGGTCGATATCGCCGGTTATCCAGCCGATTATCAGCGGCTCGGCGCCATCAGCAGGGAACTGTCAATTCCTGTGGTGAGCGACTCCGCCCATGCCGTCGGAGCTGCCTACCGGAACCGTAGTATCCCTAGGCTGGCCGACGCGGCTGTCTTTTCCTTTTACTCCACCAAGAACCTCACCTGTGGCGAGGGTGGCATGGTCGTCTCGAAACACAAGGCGATGACGGAGACCGTTCGGTGTCTGGCTCGGCACGGACTGACTTCCCATGCCTGGACACGGAAGACCGGTAGTGAGCAAGCGTATGATGCCATCTTCGAGGGATTCAAAGCCAACATGTCCGATGTTCACGCGGCCATCGGACTCGGGCAACTGGGGACCTTCGCATCGGATCAGAAGCGGCGAGAGCTTCTGGCAAGGCGCTATCTTGAGAACCTGCAAGACCTGTCGGAACTGGCCGAACTTCCGACTATTCAGAGGCGCTACCGACACGGCTGGCACCTGTTTATCATCAGGTTGCATCTCTCCGCGCTGAAGATCGACCGGGACAGATTCATCCGCCTGATGGCCGTACGAGGGATTGAATGTGGTGTGCATTACCGGCCGGTTTTTGAGCTGTCGTACTACCGCGATGCCCTGGGTCTGTCACCGCAGTATTTCCCCAATAGCGCCTACGCCGGACGCCGGGTGGTCTCGCTTCCCCTGTACCCCGGCCTGAAAGCAAGCGAGGTTGACTATGTCTGCGAATGTGCGGCAGAGATTATTCGCAAACACAGGAAATAACTTATCGGTTTGCACTCCGCAATATGGGGGATGCTGGATCAACCGGTTGTCCTGAGTCCCCTTTACACCTCATGCCTCGTCCGATGCGGAGAACTCCCTACCGGGTTGACAATGAAGGAGCTGCGCGCTAACTTGCTGTGAGTCTATACGCCGGTGACACGGATTCAGAGGAGTCGGATGTGCAGGTGGGTTTGATTGCCGAGGATGAATATGACGCTTGCAACAATTTCCATAACCTCCTCTATGGCAAAAGACGGACTATTGAGCAATGGCGCTGGGAATTCGTCTCGCCTTTGTTCGGAAATCCTCAACTCCCGTTTGCCGTGGTCAGGGACAACGATAGGATCGTCGGTACACAGGCGCTCATTCCGATCCGCATGATAGACAAGAACGGGATTTACTGGACCGGTAAATCAGAAGAGACACTCCTTGATCCGACCTATCGGGGCAAGGGGTTCTCCGAGAAGATGTACCAACTCGTTTTCGATTACGCCCTTCAGAACGGTTTGGTCTGCATCTGGGGCTTCACTCGAGCCACCAAAGCACTGAACAAATCAGGATTTGACGTACCGACGGTAACTTCGCAGATTCTGTTCCCTTTTTCCTCGCGCGCCGTATCCGTTCTGCTTCGAAGTCACGCAGCCGCTCACGAAAGAGACTCTACAGGCAGTTTCAAGAGCGCGTGCTACCGGTCCGCGTGTTCGCTGGCGCAAGTGCTTTCTGCGATCACGTTTTCTTATACCGGAAGGAGACTGCCGGCGACTGGCAACCTCCAGGTGCGAACTCTGGACGAGCCACCGGAGGACGCCGGAAGACTGTGTGAGACGTTTGTGAGGCAATGGGGAGGAACAACCATCTACCGTGATGCTGCCTACCTGCGCTGGAGAGTCTTTGACAACCCGTTTGTGAAGGCAGTGATTCGCGCCGTTTACGACCGGGAGCAGCTTCTTGGATGGGTTGCTTACTCGCTTGGCGACGATCGTATGGGTCAACTGGTCGACCTGATCCTGGCAATCGACCGGACCAAACCATATTCGTCTGAAGACGTCACCCGGTTACTTCTGAGAGAGGCCGTAATCGGAACGCGGAACATGGGTGCAGTCGCCCTCAGGGGATGGCATGTTAACGATCATCCTTTTGACAAGATGCTTACTCGCGTGGCCGGTAACAGCGGTTTCTATCTCGTAAAAAAAGGACTTGCAGCAGTTCTTCACCCAATTATCAAAGGGTCCGACCCGCGGCCATATGGATCATTCCGCAACTGGTATGTCACTCGAATTTACACCGAAGGAGTGTTCGGCTGACTATGTCCCCTGAAGCGAGCTACTTGTGGCGGCAGATTCTCAATCATGCCAATCTTTTCTTCTCCCGAAAAGCTCTGGAGTTGCTGAAGGCCGGGCAAGTGAGGTTCGTATCCTTCGATCAGGCCATCCGTGGAGGCGACCAGGCGGTCATGATCCCGATCGATTTGCCCGTTCCTTCCAGACCGGAGAAAACGTGGCAGGTGGCATTCAATGGTGCGCGGCTGACACTCTGGAACAGAATCGATCGTCCAGTAGTTGGGGACTGGAGAGCCGTGCCGGACGAAACCGCGCCGCTCTGGTACGTGCATCGGACAGGCACCGTGCTGCCGGCCTGGAATCTGTTTGGCAATCTGTTCAAGCTACTCACCTTTGGCGAAGAACTCATGACGAACGAACGAGACAAGCATGGACGATTCGACGCACTGTACAGCCCCCGGTTCAAGGCAGGGTTACTTGAGACCCCGGCTTTCAATGAAGCTGTGGCGGCGCTTGTAGCGACCTGTGCCGGGTTGCACCGAAACGGGGTTCCTGATCTGTATCTGGACAAGTTACTGAAACCACCGGTCATCGTTCTGTCTCATGATTGCGACATTCTTCTTGGTAACGATCACTGGACACAGTTGGTCAGGGCCGTTCGCGTACTGGCGCCGGTTGCCCGTGCGAAGTTTCCGCGTGTGGCCAATCTCTGGTGGATCGCCCGTAATGCCGTATACCCCAGGCGATTCTACTTCGACAATGTGCCTGGCATGATTGACCTTGAACGCGGCTTTGCATTCACATCCACGTTCTATCTGCTGAACGGCAGTGGAGGTCGTTACGGTGCCCGCAGCGGATCTGGGATACTCCGGCAACTACTGCCGCTAATCCCCAGCGGCTGGGATGTTGGTATCCATTACAATTATGATACCTTCCTCGATCACGATCGGTTCCGGACCCAGTTCAACGAATTGGGCGAGATCGTTCACAAGCCAATCAATTCCGGACGGGCTCATTATCTTCGTTTTGATTCAAAACAATCCCTACCGTTCCTGGAATCGTTCGGTATTCGATGTGATGAATCGGCCGGGTATGCTGCTCGCATCGGTTACCGCTGTGGCATTGGCGGTTGTTTCCAGCCGTACGATGCTTCTTCGACTGGGCCGTTGGATATCTGGGAAGTCCCATTGGTAGTCATGGACGGCACTCTGGTGAGTCAGTATGGTGAGGAATCGGTGGTGGCCTTCCGTCGGTTGCTGCTGCACCTGAGTCGTGTCGGAGGAGCTATGAGCCTTGTCTACCATCCCGGCCAATTCCACAACCCGGAGCATCCCAAGATGCTGGGTCTGTACCACCGCCTGCTGATTGAGTGCCGGCAACTGGGAGCCAAGTCGGAAACAGCGCTTTCGCTCGTGAACAATGTCTCCTCCTGAGAGAACTCTGCGTCGTCAGCTCCCGCTTGTCCAGGCGACTGAGACCAGCGCATGAATCATTTGCACAGCATCCTCCTGTGCCTCGGGCCGGTGGTGATCTGCCCCGAGGAGCGCCGGGGGTAATCGCGCGCTTGTCAAATCGGCATTCCGGTATTATCTATATTGTATGCCGGCAAATCTACCGCCACAATACTACGAGTTGGAACGAGAGTTCCGGGCCGAGAAAGACCAACGCGAGAAACTGCGTCTGGCCGAGGAACTCCTGCGCATCATGCCCAAACACAAGGGTACCGACCACCTCCAAGCAGACATGAAGGCCAAGATCTCCAAGCTTAAGAAGATGATCGTACAACCGCAGCGCCCTTCCGGTGCTCGCCAGGCTCCTGCCCCTGACCATATCGACCGGGAAGGGGCGGGACAGGCGATCCTGATCGGGCCGCCCAACAGCGGGAAGTCGGCCCTCCTGGATGCCCTCACCGCAGCCGGGCCGCTTGTGGCCGATTACCCCTACTCCACCCGCGAGCCTCTGCCGGGCATGATGACGTTCGAAACGGTGCAGATTCAATTGATCGACACTCCCCCCATTTCTCCGGAATCGTACGAGAACTACCTCTCCGGGCTGATAAGGAACTCCGACCTGGTCATTTTAGTATGCGACCTGGGAGCCGAGTCGATGCTCGACGACCTGGCTTTTGTCATGCGGAAGCTCGAGGAAAAGCGGATCACTCTCAAGAGCGACGACTCCGAGAAGGGTGACGATCCGCGCCTGTGTGTCAAGCGCTCCATCCTCTGCGCTCATAAGGTATACGATGATGAGACCGGTGAGAAACGCCGGCGGCTGCAGGAGAGATTCCCAGGATTCCCCATAGTGGCGACATCGATAATCGACGACGACAGCCTGGAAGATTTCAAGAGAACCGTTTTCGAAGGCTTGAGAGTGATTCGCGCCTACACCAAACCGATGGGAAAAGAAGCGGATTTCAGCGATCCGATTATCGTTCCCATCGGCAGTACGGTCGAGGATGCCGCCCGCGTGCTTCACCGGGACTTCACGCAGAAGCTGAAGTACGCCAAAATATGGGGCAAGGGAAAATACGACGGTCAACGAGTGCAGCGTGACTTCAAGCTGACCGACGGCGACATTCTCGAGTTCCATCTCTGAGACAGCGCGGTAGTCGCCTCGAACGACGAAGCGATCGACAGCGAGCATCCGATCAACCATCAGAGAGCGGGTCACGGCATAACCGATCAATGTCCAGGCCTTGTTGACTGTCGCGGTAAGAAGTCGTACCATATTTGCCATGATCGGCAACTCCTTGATCTGCGGCGAATACAGCGCAGTCAATCGTCGTGCTCTGATGGCCTATGGCATCGTTCTGACAGCCGCCATCCTGGGTCTGGTGAGTTGGTTCGCATTGACCGGAAAACCGCTGCTGGCCTTCCTGCCGGCGGCCGTGGTGGTCGCTTTTCTTCTGGTTACTCATCCCAAATGCGTCCTGTTTCAATTTGTGTTTGTGCTGTTCATCCAGGTGGCAGTCACTTGGTCGGTTCCATTATTTCTCACCGACCTTAGTGCCCTCCTGGTGATTCTGGGAGCCGCGTTTGACATACTCACTGACGACAGGCTGCCCGCGAGGCTGCCTCGGCTTACGCTGAACTTCCTGGCGCTTCTGACCGCGGTATTCCTGGCCGCCCTATTTGGCTACAGTCCGTCGGTTTCACTGCATCCTCTGGCAAGAATCGGACTCTTGTTTATCACGTTCATGGCTGTTTATCGCCTGGCTGCCAGGGTGCCTGCGGTAAGTCTGGTAAAGTGGTTTTACTGGATTTGCGCCGGGCATGCCCTGATCGCTCTCGGCGGGTTTGTTGCTTCGGCGGGACTTCAGCGGTCATACGGTTTGTCTCCTGCCACCTTCGGTGATTTGGCGATGATCGCTTTGCCGATCGGGATCAGTCTCTTTCTATGGTCACCAAAGGGGAAGGCGGGCGCGTACCTGGTGGGTACGTTGATAGTAATGGGCGGCCTGCTCGCAACGCAATCGCGCCTCTCTATGCTATTCGCGTTGGGGTTTTCGCTGGTGGTGCTAGTCCTCTCCCTGCGGTGCACTCGACGAGTGGAAACGCGCACGGCTGCTCAGGCATCGCCGGGCACGTTAGCGGCGTTGCCAGGTCTGGTATTCGGGCGGGCAGGGACAGTCGTGGCGCTTGCGTCGGCAGGGATGTTGATGCTGCTGTTCTTCCGGCCGGGCATCATGGATGCAGTCACCGCGCGCTTTGCGAATCTCTTATCTTCGACTCCATCCGAGACAATCTGGCTTCGGCTGGGCCTGTGGAAGTTTGCCTGGTCGGCGTTTGCAGACAATCCCCTTCTCGGCATCGGCCCGGGTTGCTTTCGTTCGATACACTTCATAATACCGACCGTGCATCTGGAGACCGTGAGCGTGTGGGTGAGGGGATTGTCGGCTCACAATCTGTTCCTGCACTATCTCGCCGAGACCGGAATCGTTGGAGCCATTGCGTTGGTGGCTCTCTTTGCCAATCAGTACCGGCTCGCTCGTCTGCGATGGAAGACAGTGAGTTCAACAGAGGACGGCGGTCTTACCCTGGCTTTGTACGTCACCAGTCTCCTGTTTCTGGTGACCACCTTCATTGAAGCAGGGTGGCTATGGGGTCAGACCGGGTTTGCTTTCGTCTTTTTTGCAGCGATAATCGTGCGCTATAGCGCAAATCAGAATGATCATCACGGACATTCCGGCAGCTGAATCGCTATCGCCTCCTGCTGTTGACGCTGCCAGGTCATCTGGCGGGCAGCAAACAGGTGATGGCATACTAAAAACTCGTCCCCAACAGGACGGTGAAATCGCGTGTACCGTAATCCGATAACTGCCATGTGAAATACAGCCTGAAGAACATCGGCGGGATGCGTCCTAGGGCAAAACCGATCTCGCGGTAGGCTCGGGGAGCTATGCGTACCTGATCGTCACCGGACTGCCCCGGATGACCTGTGAAATCGGTCCAGAAAGCTCCTCCATGCAGGCTCAGCGAGAAGGGAATCTTCCTGATCAGGGGCAGACCGCTCTTCCTGAATGGCCAGGTGCCGAAATTGTGCGAAAGGTAGACTGCCCCCGCCCGGCTTCCGGCGAAGTTCGACTCACCCATTGTTTTGAACGCCAGCGTGTAGCCCAGCACGTCATCGGTATAGTCCACCGTGAAGTACTCCTGCGGCGGAAGCGTTCTGTCCGAAGCTCCACCATACACCATCAGCTCGGTGCTACCGGGTAGCACACTTCGCCCCGAATAACGCAACCGAGTGTGGTATCTCGTGAAGTGGAAGTCATTGTCGATGAGATCAGGCGAGGCCATTTCCACTGCCGTCTCGATGCGTACGAAGGAAAAGACGTCCATCGTAACTTCCCGTCCCTTGAGCTTCATCAACGGACGAGAGTCATAGGCCAGGCCGGCTGTCAGGGAGCGCAACTTGCCGTCGACGATAGCCGGATTTGCCCGGTGTCTTTTACTCTCGCGGAAGAGACTGTACTCGGTGTGGCTGGCCTCCGAGCGCTGAGTGCAGTCGCGATAGCCGACGTTCGCCCTTACCCGTTTCAGCAGATTTGCACCTACCGACACACGGAACCCCTTTTCGAGATAGTAGTCAAAGGGATCGGTCTTGTCGGCCAGGGCCAGGAGGGTCGGGTTGTGATCGGGCGGTGAGATCAGAGTCGGGCGATGAACGATATCAGTGCGGTATTGCCATTCCAGATCAAGACGGTGTGCATCCCAGAAGCGGTATGTGATTCCATGTTCGTGTTGCCAGCGTCTGCGGTCAAAAGCGTAGCCGGCCTTGATCCGAAGATCGGTTCGCGGCAGGGGATGGTACCCTCGAACGCCGTAACCGAGGTAAGCTCCCTCGACCCGGTTGAAGTGGAAGAAGTCGGGGTCGGTCAAAGTTATCATGACTCGAGCCAACCCGCCGAGTACCTCCTTATAGAACGGTCGTGGTGCGTTCTCAAGAGAATCGATCCTGAAATAGCCGCGTTTCTCAATCGGTGTCAGCGGGATCATCTGGGCGGCGTACCAGACGACGGAGTCGACCTCGTCCGCTTCCTCAGCGACCTCCAGCTCGTAGTCAAATGTGCCCGGCGCATGTTCGACTTCAAACGAGTAGTCGTACAGGGCGGCCACGTAGTCGATCGAATAGACCGGCAGGCCCGGTACCGGTAGATCCAGGACCGCGGCAAAGCCGACCTCAATGGGCATCCAGTACTCGTTATCGAACTGGTCGTAGCGCAAACGGTAGAGAAAATTCTCGAAAAACGGCGTTTCGATGCCTTCGCTGAACCCGACTTCCACCCCCACTACCGCGTAGGAAGAGTCGGCAATATCGATAGTGCCGACAAAGAGCGGGGCGGCACTGTTCTTCGGCTCGATCTCCAGTCTGAAAACGGGCCGATGGTCGTAGAAGACGGTGTCAAGCAGGTAGTAGTTGTAGTGATCCAGGGCGTCTTTCGCTGTCGGAGAGACGATGGAGTAAGGCCCTAAATCGAGGCGGTTCCTGTTGAAATCGAGAATCCGCCCGATCGTCACCAGGTTCTGATCCGCTTCCAGGTTGGAGGTCTGGCGCCGAGCGGTGATCAGTTCTTTGTACCGGTCCGGCTGTTCCCAGAAACACTCGAGTTGTGTCTCGGTAATGATCACGACGTGGCTGGAATCGTCTTTGGCCGTATCGCATACCATCAGCTTGGTGTAAGCGTCGAACCGGTAGCGAGCTAATTGCGAGAGGATTTCCTGCTTACGGGCTATCGCCTGGATGATGATCTGCTGAGCGGGATCATAAGCCCTTTCGTAAACCCTGGCCCCGTCGATTTCGATCATCGCCTGCTGAAGGGTTACATCCAGCGTCATGGCCGTATCGCCTGCCAGAAGATCAATACGTTCGGAGTAGTAGGCCACGTGACTGAATCTCAGTTGCCACCGTCCCGGATCCAGCCGCAGCCGGTAGAGTCCGTGTTCGTTGGCCAACATGGAACGGCCCGTTCCTTCAACTCTGATGGTTGCATACGGCACCGGCTCGCCGGTCTTACGATCCCCGATGCTGCCGGTAATGACGCCGCCGAAAAGGTGTGGGACGCACAACATCAGCAGACAGAATGCTATTGTGACTCTCTTCACGTGTTTCCTTGAAGAGCGACATCGCCCTTGCGAACATGGTGCTCTGTGTGGCATTGTTTATTAGACAGTGTGACCGGCCGATTGGTTGCAGTTGAATATGTACGTCGATCGACGCGGGCGTTGGGAGCGTCTTTCCCGTCTCGTCTGTCGCAGGCTACCATCACCGGGATCAGAGCTTCACGCTGTCCGGGATGCCCGCCTCAGGGTTCGGCTCCGGTCGGTACTCACTTGAGGATCGCCAATTTACCGACTTGATTGCCGTATTCCGATTCCACCACCCAGTAGTACAAACCGGTAACGATAGCCTGGGTGTTGCGAGTGATCATGTTCCAGCGATGAACCGAGGTGGTCCCGCTTCCTTCAGGCTCGTCGTGTTCCAACTCGCGGACGAGATCGCCGTCCAGGGAGAAGATGGAAATAGTACACTTGTCGGGCAGGTTGGCGAAGTAGATCCCGCGAGCCCGTTCCTCCGAGGTTGCGTTGTCCCGGTTTTCAAATCCCCTGGCGACGTATCTGTCGTCGATACGGTACGGGTTGGGGTAGCAGTATACGTTGAGCTTGCCGTCGTTGAGACTCGCCGGACCCTGTTTGACCGCCATCACTTCAACCATGTTCTCAATCGGCAGCGATTCGAGAGGATCCAGCGATTTCGGCGGGTGACCGAAATCGAAGGCGGTTACCGAGACGAAATACGGCACCGTCACAAGCAGGTTCTCAATTATGTACTCATACTCGTAATAGCGCATCCGGCCCTCTTCGTCGACGTCGCTGGTATCGAGAAGAGCGTCCGGATAGAGTTTGTGGATGCCGGCCGGGTCTTCCAGATCGGATACGTTATAATCCACTTTCTCGAAGTAATAGGTGTCGTCCCCGACAAAAAGCGGGTTAGAGTAAGTATACTCCAGCGGCTGGAAATCCTCACCATAGAGGGTACGCAACGAGTCAAGCGTGTACGGGAGGTCTTGAAGCACGTAGCGTTTCCGTCTCGTATCCCAGGAGTGGCGGTTGAAGTTCTCCTGATCGTAGGACGCCAGGAGAACCACCTCCTGAAGCCGTTCGGAGCGGGCGATGTACACGCGGTAGCCCTCGAAGTCGCGCGAATAACTGAGCGGGTCAAAGTAATTCTCTGTCGCGTGGCCGTTCCAGCGCACGATGATCCTGCCGTCCTCGGTAGTCACACGCACCACAGGAGGCGGAGGAGGCGTCGCCCCACGGAAATCAGGTACGCCGTCACCGTTGCAGTAAACCTTGAGGCTCTCTCCGGTCTCCGGCTCATACCTAATGAACCACTTTCCCGAATCGCCGTCGCCGTCAGTGTCTATCCCGGGATTATCATAGACCAGGTTGGCCCAGCGGATGTTGGTGATCAGGTCGTCGAAATCCAGTTGCGCCTGGAAAGGCCCCGGGTTGAGGGTGTCGAAGATATACCGATACGCCATCCGGTCATAGTGGACTTTCTCCCCGATCGCCATCACTACCGTGAACACGGCGTCTTTGCCCGGCAGAATGGTGAAGGGGCCGAAGGAGGTCATGAATTCCGGGAGATGCCCCCTGGCAATGACTCCGCCGTATTCGTGCGGCGGCAGCCAGCCCTTGCCGGTGTGGTCAACGGCGGCCTCGTAGCCGGAGTAGTCAACCTCCGGCCGGGACATGAGGTAGTACTTGTCGCGATCGCTCAAGGGATCCCCAAGACCGCCGGAGAAATATCGCATTAAGTATTTCGGGGTTGAGGCCTGCCGGGGCCCCCAGTTGAAAGAAGTGCCGTAGCTGTTGGTCCACCAGTTGAAGTTGTTCACGTAAGCTCCCCTCGGCAGACGCAGGGGTGCAATGGCGAAGGCGTTGGTGGTGTTTACAAGGTCCCACGGGAACGACCACGACCACCCGTCATTGTCTACGATATAGGCGGCACACAACGCCTCGGTGCCACACTCCTCGTATTCGTGCGGCACCGAATAGATGTAGCCTTCAAGGTCGTCCGAGGGCGCGTACGGCTGCTCGCCCTGATGATGGACGCAGCCGACATAGTAGATGCCGATCCAGGCGTCGTAGATCGTATCCACGCCGAGATTATGTACAATGTAGTCAACCAGAATGAAATCACGGGCATACTTGTACGACCAGGAGTAGCTGGTCTGGGTGACCTTGATATTCATCGGTTTGTGAAGCCGCGAATCATAGATGTTGTATGGTACCCAGTCCTGTCTCTCGGCGGTGTCGGTGTAGACGGCTATGAACTCCTGTTCGGCCTTCGCCCGCGGGTGATAGTACGGGGAGAGGGGGTTGATAGACCTCACCTCGATAGCGCCGAAAGGATAACTGTCCGGCCAGAATTCCATGGGCCATCGATACTCCCAGTAGTTCCAGTTGGCATCCATGGCCACCGTGACCAGCGTGTCTCCGCGCACAATCCCACCCACCCACAGGCCGGCATAATAGCCGTGCTGGATGCGGCTGTATGTGGGATGGAAGAATGAGGGCGCCTGCCTTCTCTCTCCGGGAAGCTCAAAACGGAAGATATTGCCGATGATGCCGTTGTTGTTGACGGTCGTCCAGAGATAGCCGTTGTCATGAATCCGGTAGTCCAGATACGGAGAGGCGGCGGACTTGGAGGTGAACGGGAAGTCAGACTTAGCCCCGGGTTGAGCGAGCGGCGAGACCCGGTTGGCATGAACCGACGCAGAAGGCGCCCCGAACTGAAGGGCCGCAATAACGAGGACAAACCACCGCGAAAGACCCGCTATTTCAAACACGCGTCTAAACATCCAAGCTGCTCCAACTGCAACCATATAACATTAGCTGGTATTTTGATAATCTCTTCGATATGCCTTCCGGATTTTTGTGCGACCATTGACATTCCTTCACCCTCTGTGCCGCGGCGTAGGCGGCAAGCCGCAAGACGGTCGGCGGCTGTGGTGATAGTCCTCTACTTGAGAATCACCAACTTGCCGATCTGGTTGCCATAGGTTGATTCGACCACCCAGTAGTAAAGACCGGACACGACCGCTTCAGTATTGCGGGTGATCACGTTCCACCGGTGCACTGAGGCCTTGCCGCTCCCGGCCGGTTCGTCGTGCTCGAATTTTCGTACGAGATCACCATCGAGAGAATAGATGGAGATCGTGCACCGGTTGGGAAGATTGGCAAAGTAGATTGAGCGCGCGCGCTCCGGCCCGGTTTCATCAAGGCGATTCTCAAAGCCGTGGGTGTAGTAGCTGTCGTCGATCCGGTAGGGATTGGGGTAGCAGTAGACGTTGAGCTTGCCGTCCTGAAGCACCTGTTCGCCCTTCCTGACGGCCATCACCTCAACCATTCCGCCCTCGATCGATGACTCCAGCGGAGCCAAGGCTTTGCCCGGGTGGCCATAATCGAAGGCCGTCACTGATACGTAGTAGGGTATGGTCGGCAGCAGGTTTTCGATCACGTATTCCCATTCGTAGTAGCGAATATAGCTCTCTTCATCGACATCGGAGGTGTCCAGCTCGGCGTCGGGATACCGCTTGTGGATGCCGACGGGATCCAGGAAATCCGAGGCGTTGTAGTCAAGCGCCTGGAAATAGTAAACGGCGTCGTTGAAGTAAAGCGGGTTGCTGGGAGTGTAGTCGAGCGGATCAAACGAGTCACCATACAGCTTACGCAGGGAATCCAGCGTAAAGGGGACTTCCGTCAACTCGTAGCGCCGGTGCTTGTCGTTCCAGCCATAGCGGTTGTAATCCTCCAGATCGTACGAGGCCAACAGGACCGCCTCCTGCTCTAATGCGGACCGCGCCAGATAAACCCGGTAACCCTCGAAATCCTTGACGAACGTCATGGGATCGATATGGTTCTCGGTGTTATGCCCGTTCCAGCGAAGAGTCAGGCGGCCCTCTTCGGTGATGATCCTTACCGGCGGGGGCGGGGGCGGAGAAGCGCCCCTCAGGTCCGGTACGCCGTCACCCTCGTAGAACACCTTCAGTGTCTCCATCGTGGTCGGGTCGTAGTGCAGGAACCATTTGCCGGAGTCACCGTCGCCGTCGGTATCGATGCCCGGATTGTCGTAGATCATTTTCGCCCAGCGGACGTTGGAGATCAGATCATCGAAGTTGAGATAGTCCAGGAATTCTGCCGGGTGCCGGGGGTTGAACCACTCCCGGTAGGCATCCGGATTGGTATGGGCATCCCTGCCGATCGCCATCACCACCGCCAGCGTCTCGGCTCTCGCGGGCGGCAGGTTGAAAGGTCCCCACGAAGTGACAAACTTCACCTGGTGCCCCTGGGCGATCCTGAAGCCGCTGCTGGGACGCGGCAGCCAGCCGTCATCGGTGTGGTCGATATAGGCCTCAAACCCGCTGTAGTCGATCTCCGGCTTGGACATCAGATAGTACCGGTTCCTGTCGCTGAGGGGGGCTCCAAAGCCACCGTAGAAGTAGCGGAACGGGTAGACGGCGCTGCCCTCCATCCGGGGAGCCCAGTTGTTCCACGCTCCCCGCTGGCTGATCCACCAATTGAAGTTGTTGGTGAAGGCAGTCCGGGGAACTTTCAGCGGCGCAATGCCGAAGGTGTGCGGTGAGCGCACGAAATCCCAGCCCATCCAGCCCGCGTAACCGTCCTTGTCCACGATGTAGCTGATCTGCATCAGTTCATCGCCCAACTCCTCGAACTCGTAGGGAGCGGAGTAAATGTAACCTTCCAGGTCGTCCGGCTGGGGATAAGGCAGTTCCCCCTGATGCTGAATACAGCCGTTATAGTAGATACCCGCAAAGGCCGACCTGATGGTGTCTTCACCGATATTCCTGATGATGTAGTCGACGATCACGAAGTCCTGGGCGTACTCGTAAGCCCACGAGAAGCTGGTCTGTACCACGGAGATGTTCAGTGGCCGGTGTTTACGATTGTCGTAGGTGTTGTATGGAACAAAAGCCTGCTGCTCAAAAGTGTCCGCGTAGATGGCCTGGAACTCGGCTTCACCAACGGTCTGCAGATCAACCGAAGATGAAGATGAGCCGTCTGTGCGTACTTCAAACTCTCCGAACGGATACTCGTCCGGCCAGAACTCCGTGTTGAACAACTCGTCGATCGTCGTGGAGACCAGCGTGTCACGGCCGACTACGCCACCCACCCAGAGACCGGCGTGATAGCCGTGCTGGATACGGCTGTACCCTGGATAATAGAACGACGGCGCCGTCCTGCGCGACTCGGGAAGGCCGAACCCGAAGACGTTGCCGACGACTCCGTTATTGTTGATCGTCGCCCACAAGTGGCCGTTGCGGTGAATCTGGCAACTGATCGTCGGTGCAACGGCAAGGGCAGCGGAAGACAGGTTAAACTTCGCGGAGGCTGCAGAGTCAGGCAGCGGCCCAGGCTGGGCGGCAATGCCAGCCGCGCAGATAGCTGTCAGGCACCCGGCAAAGCTCAATGATCGCGTAAGTCGTCCAGCCATTCCCAACCAACGTAAAAGTATCAGACCCCGCCAATATAGCAGGAAATGCAGCTTTGACAAGGCCAAATAAGTAAGACGAGCGTTACTCTCCAATTGTGTAACGACCGTAGCGCCACCTCCGGTCCGATCAAACGTCGGCAGCAACGGGGAGTTCATCTGTGGAGCGGGCTTGTCACCCTGTCCGGTTACGGGCCCGCCTGCGTTGCCGACAGACCCAAAAAGGATTGATTTCCTGCAGGACCTGCGATATCTTGTGCAACCCTTCTTGTAGAAGGGGTCTTTTTGAACCGTCGATGACCCCGGTAATGCCGTCTGGAGCGGGCCTTAACCGACCCGGACGCGAACATGATCGCGAGGCTGAAATGAGAGAATTGGTCCTGAGACTGCTCCCCGAGATAAGGGACATAGAAGAAGCTGACCTCCAGAACAAGGTGATCGACTGCTGGCAGGATGCAATCCAGTTCCGCGGCTGGACGGAAGAACTCCTGCGCGGCATCCCCTTTACCCTTCTGGCTGAAAATGTCAGGATAACGTTCATCGATCACGTCCGGGCGGTGTGCCGGATGTGTATGGCGTGCGACCAGGTCCTTGACGAGGTGCACGGTGCAGGCAAAACGCCGGTCAATCGCGACTATCTCATTGCCGGTGCTCTGCTGGCCGATGTCGGCAAACTGCTGGAGTTCGAGATCGTCGACGGCAGGCCGGTCAAATCCGACTACGGCAAACATATCCGCCACCCGTTCAGCGGCGTCGGACTCGCCTTCAAGCACGATCTGCCGTCACGGGTCATGCACGTTATCGCAACGCATTCCAAGGAAGGGACCGGTGAAAAACGGCTGCCGGAGTCTATTATCTTCCACCATGCCGACTTCATTGACTTCGAACTTGTCAAGTAAAGCACACGACGGCGTGTCCCCTTGCCCAACACCTGCCGACGGAAGGCAGCCGACAGGGTGGCCGAGAGACTCAAAAAAACGCTGAGGTGTCAGTGAGAACAGCAGGTCAGAATCTAATCGAGAAAATCGCCCAACGGTTTGCGGTGGGGCTTGAGGACGGACACGTCGTCCACAGCGGCGACTATTTGTCGGTCCGTCCCGCCCACGTCATGACCCATGACAATACCGGCGCCGTGATCCCCAAGTTCAACGGCATTGGAGCAGCCCAGGTCGCCCGGCCGCGCCAGGTGGTTTTTGCACTGGATCACAATGTCCAGGACAAGAGCGAAACCAACATGGCCAAGTACCGGAAGATCGCCGCCTTTGCAGAAGCGATGGGAGTGGATTTCTACGGCGCCAGCCGCGGCATCGGGCATCAGATAATGTGCGAAGAAGGCTACGCCTGGCCGCAGACAATGGTGGTGGCCTCCGACAGTCACTCCAACATGTACGGCGGGCTGGGCTGCCTCGGCACGCCGGTAGTGCGCACTGATGCGGCCGCCATCTGGGCCACCGGCCGTACCTGGTGGCAGGTGCCGCCGGTAGCGCGATGTGAACTGCGCGGCCGTCTCAGAGCGGGCGTAACGGGCAAAGATGTCATACTGACGCTCTGCGGGTTCTTCAACAGCGACGAGGTGCTCAACCACGCCGTCGAGTTCACCGGGCCGGGAGTGGCGGCGCTTACTATCGACGACCGGCTGACAATCGCAAACATGACTACCGAGTGGGGCGCTCTGGCGGGTCTCTTTCCGGTGGATGAGGTCACGGTGGAGTGGTTGAAGGAGCGGATCGCGTTCGTGGAGAAACGAGGCCCCGCCGGAGTCCCCTCCGACGTTGACGCCGCAGGTCACCGTCCCCGCCTGAACGGGCAACGCCTGGCTGATCTGAAACAGAGCTTGCTCTCACCGGACGAGGGTGCTTTCTACGCTCGGGAGTTGACTCTCGATCTGGCCACGGTCACACCGCACGTGGCCGGTCCCGATCATGTCAAAGTGATGACGCCGGTTTCTGAAATGCGCAAGCGGAAGCTGAACATTCAGAAAGCATACTTAGTGTCCTGCGTGAACAGCCGGGTCGAGGACCTGGCCCAGGCTGCCGAGGTCGTACGCGGCAAGAAGATCGCCGATGGTGTCGAGTTTTACATCGCGGCCGCGTCAAGCGAGGTCCAGGCCGAAAGCGAACGGCGCGGCGACTGGCAGGCGCTTCTCAATGCCGGCGCCGAACCGCTCCCGCCCGGATGCGGCCCCTGTATCGGGCTGGGCAAAGGGCTTCTCAAAGATGGTGAGGTCGGCATCTCGGCCACCAACCGCAATTTCAAGGGCCGCATGGGCTCAAAAACCGCCCAGGCGTACCTGGCTTCCCCCGCCGTCGTGGTGGCGTCGGCCCTCTCGGGGTATATCGATATGCCGTGGGAATTCGAACAGACGCAGCCTGTGGCCGATATGCGCGTCAATGACAGCCCGGCTGAGACTACCGACGTGGCGATCATCGACGGCTTCCCGTCCGAAATCACAGGTGACTTGATCTTCTGCCATCTCGATAATCTAAACACGGACGGCATCTACCCCGGTAAATACACATATATCGATGACTTCACGCCTGAGCAGCAGGCATCGGTAGTGATGGAGAACTATGACGGCGAATTCGGCAAGCTCGTCAAAGAGGGTGATCTCCTGGTCGGGGGGTTCAATTTCGGCGCTGGCTCCTCGCGCGAGCAGGCGGCCACGGCTCTGAAGTATCGCGGCATCCGCCTCGTGCTGGCCGGGTCGTTCAGTGAAACGTACAAGCGGAACGCCATTAACAACGGCTTTCTGGTCATCGAAGCGCCCGTCCTTGTGCGCGATCTCAAGGCGAAGTTCGGGACTGAAAAGCTGACCGTGGTCACCAATATTGAAGCCACTGTCGATTTTGCGAAAGCTACCCTCACCGCTGACGGCAAACAGTACCGGCTCAGCCCCCTCGGCGCCGCTGCGCAGGAACTGATCGTCGCCGGCGGGTTGGAAAATTGGGTAGCAGGTAGAATCGCTGTCTGACTAGACGCTTCATAATGGTACTGTGACGCATATAAGGAGAGTGAAGAGTGAGTTCGGTCACGTTGTTTGACAAAATCAAGTTTCTGATTGAGAAACATTACGAGGAAACGAGGTTGTTCTGGATAAGATCCAATGTGTACCTTGTACTCAATGTAGGTGCATTGACGTTGGTCCTATCTAATCTTGTGGGTGATGACAAGTTGCCTTGGGAAATCTTTTCTGGTATCTCGTTAGTCAGTCTTGTGTTCTGCTTCCAATGGTGGAAAACCATCACCATTAGCCGTTTTTACTCGCATCGCTGGAGAGACGATGCCATTCGGCTGGCTCGGGAGAATCCTGAGATGATCAAGACATTCTACTATTCATTAGATTTCAGACAATACCCGAATGTATTCGGCTATGGGCACATCATGACAGAACCGTTTCGTGACCGCAAACGGCCGTTGGTTCGTGACCGCAAACGGCTGTCGAAGGGTGCCACCGCAACCGAGTTCTTCCGTTGCGTGGTCATTCTGATCGGTCTGGCTTGGCTTGGCCTCTTCCTATACGCTATAGGCGAACTTGTGTTCAAATGGTCCAATGTTGCGGCAGTACAGTTGTAGGTCAAAACCGTTGCGGTTTCGACACCGGTGTCAGGACCACGGGGGTCCTGACCTACGAAGAAACGAAAGAAAGTCCGACATAGATGAACAGGATACGTTTGATGAACAAGTCAATCGCAAGACAGATAGCTGAGTTCGCACTCCAGTTGAAGTACGAAGACGTTCCCGACAACGTCGTGGGCGAAGTAAAACGCTATCTCTATGACTCTGTCGGCTGCGCATACGGAGGCTATCACACCAGAGACGTCAACATCCTCCGTGACATTTACACCGGCATGGGCGGCAAAGAAGAGGCCACACTACTTGGCTTCGGCGACAAAATGCCGGCCGTCAACGCCACGCTGGTCAACTCGCTCATGGTCCGGGCCCTCGATTTCAACGGCTGGGTGGCACCCTCAAACTTGTTTGGGGGTGTCTCTTTCCGGGCTGAATTCCCGTTCCAAACAGCTTTGAAACAGCCACCCGACGGTGTATGACCCCCCGACTGCTATGCCGAGCCGCCAGGGTTGTGGTCGCCTCTCGGCGACGTGAGAAGACTCACCACCAACACCGCCAGGAAGGCCAGCACGAAGGCCGGCACCAATTCGTAGACAGCCCCCTTGAGCACAGGGATGTTGCGCCAGATAACGGTGACGATAGCTCCGGTCAGCATCCCGGCTGCCGCGCCCGCCGCGGTGGTTCGTTTCCACAGCAGGCCCAGTATGACTACCGGCCCGAAGGCGGCGCCCAGCACCGACCAGGCATAGAGGACGAATTCAAAGATGACGCGATTTTCCGTGAGCGCGAAAACAACAGATAGCAGAGCCAGAACTACCAGCACCCACCGGTCCCAGCGCTGGGTGGTCAGCAGGTTGGCGGCCTTCTTTCGAAAGAGCGGGACGACGTCGCGGGAGATAGTGCTTGATACTACAATAAGCTGCGAATCGGCGGTCGAGCAAATCGCCGAGACTATGGCCGCAATGACAAACCCTCCCAAGATCGGCGGCAGGAACTCCCCCACTGCAATCGGCAGCGCTTGTTCCGGGTCGGCAAGCTCGCCGAAATAGGCGCGTGCGAAAAGGCCGAAATAGATCGCGCCGGTATAGACTAAGATAAACCACCCAAACGCGATCAGGCCTGCTTTTCTGACCGTCTCAACGCCTTTTGCTGCCATGAATCTCGACAGCACGTGCGGCTGACCCGGATAGCCAAGCCCGATTCCCAATAGTCCGACCACGAACCCCAGAGCCGCAAAACCGGTTCTGCCGGAGGCAAAACTCAGAAGGCCGGGATCGCTTTCGGCAAGGAGGGATTCAAACGTGGCATAGTCGGCCAGTTTTCCGAATGTCACGATGGGCATTACGATGAGCGCGATAACCATGAAGCTGGCCTGGATGATGTCGGTCCAGCAGATGGCCCGGAAGCCCCCGGTCACGGTGTAGGTCAGGATTATGGCGGCGCCCACGAGGACACCCCACTCGTACGGCAGATCAAAGGCGGCGTCAAACGCCTTTCCGGCGGCGTTCATCTGGGCGGCTACATAACCAAGCATGGCCGCCGTTATTACCAGTACGGGGATGAGCCTGAGCGCCAGCGAACCTTTCCCGAAGCGATCGACAATATACTGGGTCAGAGTCACAGCCCCGCTGGTGCGCGTGCTTTTCCTGAGTCGCTCGGCCAGGACAAACCAGTTGAAAAGATACCCGACGGCGATTCCGGGGATAATCCACAGGGCGGAAAAGCCGAAAGCGTACGCTTCGCCCACAAGTCCCAGCATCACCCAGCCCGACTCAGAACTGGCTGACGCCGACAGCGACGACGACCACGGCCCCAGTTCCCGGTTGGCCAGAACGAAATCGTCCTCGGTCTTCTTTCTCAACCTGGTGGAATACAGGCCGAATGCGACAATGCCCACGCTGTAAACAATGAACGATATAGTCAGAACTACGCCGGAGTCCATGCTGCTCTCCTGTTTCTCCCATGCGGGATGGGGATTCGATGTCGACGCCGCTCAAATAAGAGCGACGAGGCCGCAAATCAACAAGTTTATGCCTGCTCCGGCCGGCGTTAAATACTTGATATTCCACTGCCTCATGCGTCCATTGTCAGAGGCGGTCACCATTGAGATTGCATCACATGGTTCATAAACCCTTACCGGTGGGCTGAATGAAACGGAGTTAGGCTGGGTATCCCTTGGCACATTCGGGATAGTCAGCGCACTTGATGGAGCGCCTCAGTGCCGCTCAATAGCCAACGGGCGGGACCGCTATGGCGTGTATTCAATCAATAATCTGTAATATCTCGTCAGTGAAGTACTCGGGAGTGATCTTTCTGTCGAGAGACTCCACAAGCCTGTCTCTAACCCAGACAATGATGTCGCGAGCCTTTGAAGCGCACTCATAGTTAAAGATCCTAAGATCTTTCGGAATCTGTGTACAAGGTCTGAAGTTGCTCTTGTGGGAGTCATCAGCTTCATGGATCTTGTCCGGTTTGAGTGTGATCGTCATCTTTCTATCGACGGGCTTTGCGTGCGCTATGGAATTGCGGACGCTAACAATCTCGGCAAACTGATGCCATTTCTTGGAGTTCTTCTTAAAGAAAGAACTGGGTGCTTTGAGTTCATCGCAGCAAAGCGACGGAATGAAGAAAACCTTCTCGGTGATCGGCCACCATTCGAAATCCTTCTTTATTTTCAGTTGTTCGACTCTCTTCTGTTTTCCGAAGAAACTATCCGGCAGATCGCTCGGCTCCCTTCGTTTGAACTCAAGCCGGACATTGTGGACGAACGCCTCAAGGCCGGCAAATCCGTGTAGGAAGCTGCCGAGTGAAAGGTGCTTCTCCAACGACCAGAGTTTTTGGTCAGGAAACGGCCCGCTGGAGATATCATGGGATTTGATTTTGCTGTGTAGAGATTCTGCCTCCTGGAGCAAGGCTTCCATCCCCTCGAACAAGGTTTGAAACGGTCGCGTAGTGAGGACAACATGTTTGGTTCTTTTCATGATCGCCAATACGGGCTAGTCGCGTGAAGTCAAGCCCACTGGCGCAAACCAGCGGGCTTCATATTTTTGTGCACCCACCTCCGAGCCGCCGGCGAGAAGGGCTTCGCCCAGCCAGCTCCGGCCGGGTGACCCCGCAACACACACCAGTGACTACTTACCGCTGCTACCTCCCGGTCCTGACGGGGTTCATAGGCTGCTGTTGTACAGGACCCGACCCTCAACACCGCTTAGACGTCGCCGCTTGACGACAGCTAAACCCTCGGGTGGGAATTCGACCCCGGTATAGCGGATTCCGGGTTACAGGGCACCGCTAACTCCCCATCTAGCACACAAGCTATGCTTGTCTTGTTCCTGCAGGACACCGAAACCGCGATGGTTTCGACCTGCTGACAGGTGACGTTTTCAAAGAGCAAATCTGCCGCGCCGACGGTCGGAATAGTGCAATTGCCGGGGCCTTGAGCTGCTTCGGCTTGCTACCGCAACCGCAGAATCGGCGACCAGCGCCGGTCGCGTACGGGAAAGCGGTGTCGAACTCTGCAAAGCGACCCGGCCTCAGTACAATTACAAATGGAGCAGATGGGGATCGAACCCACGACCTCCACGTTGCGAACGTGGCGCTCTCCCAACTGAGCTACTGCCCCATACCTGCCGGTATTCCGGCCGGCAAATGGCCGGACTCACCGATGCCCGACGGTCAAACAATAACGAAAAATCCATGCCAAGCCAAGCGGAATTTGCCTGGCGGCTGTCCGCATGAGATCGACCGCGCCGGGCAACCTCCTGACAAATCTGCTCACCTGCGCACCACATAGAAAAACCGGTGGCCGCGGGCGCGACCACCGGTGACGTTGTCACTTTCTGTAGATGTGGGGCTACTCCTCTTGTTTCGGAGGCTCCTCGGAATCCTCGGGAGCAGAAGGCTCCGATTCGGGTGCGTCTGTAACCTCGGCCTTGACTGCTGCTTCCTCGTCCGCCTCGGCAGGTGCTGCTTCCGCGGGCGGCTGCTCCACGGCAGGTGCTGCTTCCGCGGGCGGTTGCTCCACGACAGGTGTATCCTCCGCCGCTGAAGTCTTGGCGACTGTCTCAGTTGCGGCCGCATCGCCTTCAGGCTGAGCCTGCTCTTTAGCGGGCGGTGCCGCTGTGGTTTCCGCCTGGGCTTTCAGTTCTTCGGGCATGGCGTCGCCAAGAGTAGCCGGTTGGGGCTCGTGCTTGGCGAGGAACTCGTCAAACTCGGCCCGTTCCCGCTTCTTATAGTAAGCGATAACCGACAGGACCACTTTGCGCTGGTTCTTGTCCAACTCGGTCACTTGCAGCGGAATAGACTCCCCTTCGGCAAAGGAGCCCGTAGCGTCTTTGAGCTCCTTGCGCCCGAGCTGGGCAGTCGGCACAAAACCTTCGATATCTCCATCAAGATCGACCACAACACCGCGATCCAACACTCTGGAGATGCTGCCCAGGCAGTCGGTGCCGACCGCGTATTTCCGGCTTATCTCCGGCCACGGATCCTGGGTGAGTTGCTTGTAGCCGAGGGAAATGCGCCGATGCTCATGATCGACCTTGAGGATCTTGACCTCCAGTTTCCCGCCTTTCTTCATGACTTCCGAAGGATGCTGGATCCGCTTGGTCCAGGACATGTCGGAAATATGAACTAGTCCGTCGATTCCTTCCTCCAGTTCGACAAAAGCACCGAACGCGGTCAGGTTGCGCACTTTTCCGGCAACGACTTGGCCGGGCGGGTATTTCTCCTCGATGGTGGTCCATGGATCGGGCTCCATCTGCTTGATACCCAGCGATATCTTCTCGTTGTCCTTGTCCACCGAAAGGACCACCGCCTCCACCTGGTCGTTGACGTTCATAATCTTCGAGGGGTGCTTGATATGCTGCGTCCAGGACATCTCGGAGATATGGATCAGCCCCTCCACGCCCTTCTCAAGCTCTACGAAGGCGCCGTAATCGGTGATAGACACCACGCGACCGGTGACCTTCCTGCCCAGCGGGTACTTCTGCTCAATGTTCTCCCACGGGTACGGGGTCATCTGCTTGAGGCCGAGGCTGATGCGGGAGGTCTTCTCGTCAAAGTCCAGAACCTTGACGTCGATCTGCGCACTCAGGGAGACCACCTCCGAGGGATGGCGGATCCGCCCCCACGACATGTCCGTGATGTGCAGAAGACCGTCGACGCCGCCGAGGTCGATGAAGACACCGAAGTCGGTTATGTTCTTCACGATACCCTGGCGGATTTGTCCGATGCCTATCTCGCTGAGAAGCGAGGCGCGCATCGTCTCCCGTTTTTCTTCGAGTATCATCCGGCGCGACACGACGATGTTGCGGCGGCTCTTGTTGATCTTGATGATCTTAAGTTCCATCGTCTCGCCGATGAGGGCGTCGAAATCCGGCACCTGCCGCAAAGCGACCTGAGAGCCGGGCAGGAAGGCGTCAACACCCTGGATATCCACTACCAGGCCGCCCTTGATACGGCGTACCACCCTGCCTTCGATCTGGTTCCCGGAGTCGTGAACCTCACGGATGTTGTCCCAGACGCGCATGAAATCGGCCTTCTGTTTGGAAAGGACAAGCTGGCCGTTGGCGTCCTCAATCTGCTCCAGGAAGACTTCGATGTTCTCCCCCACCGCGATATTCAACGGCTTGGGGAACTCGTTGAGGGGGATAATGCCCTCGGATTTGAAGCCGACGTCGACAATAACATCGTCCCGGGTCACACCCATGACGGTGCCGGAGACTACTTCGCCCTCCTTGATATCCTTGATGGTCGAGTCGTACATATCGACCATGGCATCGTAGTCGGCGGCCTCGTATACGACACCGGCGATGTCGGTGATCTTTACGGCAGCCATCTCCGGGGGCGGAGGTTCTACGGCCGGTATCGATTCGCGCACCCTGGCCTTCTCCAGCATTCGGCGATGACGCTCGGTCAGAATCCGCTCATGCTTTTCCCGTTCTTTCGGTTTCGTCGCGACAGCGATGACACCGGCGGCCCGGGTCTTGGTGATTTTGGTTTTGACCTTTCTTGTTTTTCTTGCAGCGCTGGTCTTGCGCTTGGAAACCTTGGCGGTTTTGCTTGAAGTAACAGTAGTCTTGGCCTCTGCCATTTACAAAAGAGAACCTCCTTACGAAAACCCCGGCAGTTTGGATTTTTTCCCGACGACGGGAAAACCACCAGAGAACCGCCCCAGAGCGGCGTGTCGCCGTTGAAGCAAACCATAATGTAACAGAAAGCGCCGGCTTAGCAAGCCATTTCTGCCGCCCGGGAACACACTATTTAGTCGGCCTTCGGGGGCTTCGACTTGACCGACACCACCCGGTCTCTGAGATCAGCAATGTGCTCCATCACGGTCGTGGCGATTTCGCGGTACCCATCCTTGTCGGCCGGAATCGATGATACCCATTCGGCCGGAAGCGGCTCGCCGAAGGTAATGCTGAAGTTTTCCCTGCCGAGAAAGCAGTCCCTCAGCCGGTTTGATCCGCTTATGTAACCGGGTATAATGAGGCAACCGGCCTGAGATGCGATCATGCCGATACCGGCTTTGGGCTCAAGGAAATGCGCCGACCTCGAACGCGTACCCTCAGGAAAGACCACCAGCCCGCGGCCGGATCGGATAGTCTCCACGCAGACCTCGATAGCCGCGCGGTCGATTGTGGCCCGCCTGACCGGGAGAGCATTTACGCCCCGCAGGAACCAGCCGATGAGGCCAAAGCGAAAAAGCTCCACTTTGGCCAGATAGTACAACTCGCGGGGGGACCAGGAACCGACCAGCAGCGGATCGAAATAGGATAAGTGGTTGGTGGCCACGATAAACCCGCCCTGCCGGGGGAAATGCTCCTTGCCGCTCACCCTGATGCGGAAGAGAAGCTTGCTGACGAGACGGATCAGGATCCAGACAGAGTAGTATACTAACTTCATGCTATTTGAAAATTGAGAGGATCAACTGGATGATATGGTCGACCTGCCCCTCGATAGTCATGGCGCTGGTGTCGACAACGTAGGCGTCCCGGGCTTTGGTCAGCGGAGAATGCGCCCGCTGCGAATCGTACTCGTCGCGCCGCTTGATATCGGCCTCCTGCTCTTCAAGCGTGGTCGAGATGCCCATCCGAGCCATGTCTAAGAGACGTCGCTGGGCCCGCTGGTGGGGACTGGCGTCAAGGTAGATTTTCATGTCGGCATCAGGGAACACCACCGTCGTCGTATCTCTGCCTTCGGCCACAATCGATCCGTCCCTGGCCAGTTGCCGCTGCCGGGCCACCATTCCCTCGCGGACCTCCTTGTGCGCCGAGACCTCAGAGACGTGTTGCGTCACGTCTACCGAGCGTATCTTCTCGGTAACATCGACGCCGTTGAGCAGAACCCGATTGACCTCACCGTCGCTGCGAAACTCTATCGGCACTTTTTGAGCCGCCACGGCCAGCGCCCTGCCGTCCAACGGGGGTATGCCTTGTTCAATCGCGAACAGGGTCAGGGCGCGATACATGGCGCCTGTATCCAGATAGACATACCCCAGCCGGTCGGCAAGAAGACGGGCGGTAGTGGATTTGCCCGATCCGGCCGGGCCGTCGACAGCGATTATCTTGCCCTTGAGCCGGGACAGATTCAACCGCAATGGTTGCATAAGGAAATGTTATACTATGGCGTGTCGAAAGGCAATGGGAAAAAAGTCCGGCGACAGCGGGGTTCGAACTACGGCCGTTTGCCGTTTTTTCTGGCGGCCACCCAGTCCTTCAACCCACCGGTCTCGGGCCAGAGCTCGGCGAACTTCTGCTCTACACGCTCCAGGGCGGCCTCGTCCCCCGTCTGAGAACAGCGCTCAGCCAGATGGGCAAAGGCTGTTTGATACATTGTGATCATGTTTCTGCCGGTCTTGTCAAGAAAGCTCCACTTCTCCAACCCACGGTATTCGTACCGGCGCAGAAGATTATCTTCCAGTCTTCGGTAGTCAGCCAACTCCAGGGAATCAGTCACAATCCGCCGGATGAGGCCATCCAGCCGCGTATGAGGTCTGAGGCCCAGCGGCAGTCGCATGCCAAAACCGGCCGAAAAACAGATCGGTCGCTTCCAGGCATTCTCCCGCAGGATGTCCAGCAGAACCTGGTCCTGAACAAGCAGATACCCCTGCGGGATGCTCGGTTCGACGACCCATGACAGCGAACTACTGTTCAGTCCACCTCTGGTGATGATCACAGTGTCCGCTTCCCAGGGGATGATTCCCAGGTTCGGCAGAGAGTCTTCGCTGAGTGTCCACGGCAAGTCCGGATGCTTAACGATCGTAGTGCGCAGATACGAGACGGTGTTGAGCAGGCCGATATTCAGCACCGTGACGTCGGGCCGGACGCTTTCAACTATCTGCATGTACCACGGCAGGTAGGTGTCGCTGTCGCCGGCCGTTATCAGGATCGCGTCCGGCTCGCAGGATTGAAGGAGGTTGCGGCCGAACTCGTGGCTGCTGCGGTTGGCGCTCATGTCGTTGGCCGTCCAATTCGCAAGGAGAACGTTGATCGGCAAAGCAAGGCACAGTATTGTGGCTGTGATCCACAATGCGCCCGATGAAAGGTGAGCACGCCTTGAGCCCTGGCTGGATGCCAGCCGTAGCGCGGCGTAACATCCCACGCCTATCCAGATCGAAAACAGCATGAACGAACAGAGAAAGTGGCGGTCCATGTCGCGAAAGAAGCCGGCAGGGACATTCAAATACATAATGGCAAGAAACGCGGCACAGAACAACATGACCGCCAGGGCAATCATCTGCCGGTGGCTTCGGACGAAATGATAGACCAAACCCGCCAGTCCGGCCAGCAACGGCACGGCCCACAGCCCGGTCCACCTGACGCGGTCGGCGGCGGAGTCCATGCCGATGAAGTTCCAGCCGAAATACCGAAGGTACATCTCCTTGACTTGGTATTCCCAGAATGGCCCCTTGCGCTGCAGCAGGTCGGAACCGAAGGTCTTGATTCCAAACTGGCTGAGAGTCAGGTAGTCCCAGAGGCCGCCCCAGGTGTCGGGGTCGCCTGTGTTCAGAAGCGGGTCAAGTTGGGAACGCAGCATGATGCCCAACTGCAGCGACAGGCCGAGTACGAACAAACCAACCCCGGCCAGCCACAGGCGGAAGTCTCGCAGTGCTGTGGGCCTTCTTAACAAGACTATAACAAAGAACGCCGGCGCCAGTAGAAGATTGCTGCGGTGCACACTGAGATCCAGCCCGAATAGGAAGGCCGCCAAGAGCAGCCAGTTGCCCCCGCCCGGATTGTCCGCCTCCTCCCACCACCGGACAGCCAGGTAAACAAGAAGCGATGAAGCCAGAAGCGACAGCGCGTAAGCGTTCGTGAACGTAGCCTTGCTCCACACGCTGTAGGTGAAAGCAAGCGTCAGCGCGGCCAAAGCCGCCGCCAGGGTAGCGATGCCTCTCCGTTCGCCCGCGTGTTCAAATGACCGTATGACTCGCGTAGTCGTCATGTAGACGATTGTGATTGCCGTTGCCGAGAGTACCGCGACCAGGGCGTTTATCCGAACGGCAGGAGCGGTGACGAGGATGACAAGCGAAGCTAACCTGCCGAGAAGCTGAAGCAGGAACGATCCTGGTGGTGCGGTCACGCCCAGCGTGTAGCTACAGGAGATATACTCGCTGCTGTTCCACCAGCCCGGCCCGGGCCACAATGTCGCCAAGTAGATAGTCAGAGCGACCGTGAACACACCTGCGCCGAGCAAGAAAGCACCCGTGGGCCGCCACCGGGCCGACCGTCGCTGAGTCCCATCCGCTGTCTGTTCATGTCGGGGCCAGATCCCCGCCGGAACCAGCACCAGGTACGCCAAAACCAGCAGAGCCGGAGCCAGAGTCAACGACCAGAAGCTATCGACGGGCGGCACACGCAGAAAAACGAGTCCGGCAACAACTCCCGCGAGTCCCAGGTAGAAACAAGAAGACACCTTGCTGAGATTAGCCATCGCAAATGCTACGAATCATCAGGGTTTCTGCAAGCGTTGCCAGCACGGCCCTCATGGATCAGGCTCTGTCTCTGAATTGTGGCTCGCCTTCCACTTGTCTATGACGTCGCCGAACCTGTCGTCGATATGCTGAAGGTACCATTCGTCTATGATCGATTTCCTGAAACGCCATTCCTTTCCCAACTTGGCCGCCGGGATCTTCTTCTCCTGCGCCCAAGTGTATATGGTCTGCGGCTTCAGCTTCAGATAGTGCGCCACCTCTTCCAGGGTCATGATGTCGGTCTTCAACTGTCGTCCCTCCTACTGCCCATCCAGGTGAAACATCAGTAGCGAATCCCGGGCCGTGTCGTCCTGCGGACTATCTATGCCGGGTTGTCGGTTCTCGCGCAGCTTCTCATCCTTATCTGACTCGTCGGGTGTGTCCAGCAGTTGCCGGCCGGAGTATATCAGGGCGGTGTAGAAATTCCCCTCATACTCACGGAACAGCTCAAACGGCTGTCCCCGGTCGCCCAAGAACGGCCTCAGGTTCCAGGCCAGTTGGATACCCACGAAGGCCATGATTATCACCCAGAACCGAAACACCACCACCCCGAGTTGAGGGTAGATGTTTTTCTTCTCGCAGGAGTATTTCAGGGCGTCGACGATGGTCTTCATCCCGAAAATGCCGGAGAGAACAAAGATCACGATGTGAAGCAGTTGCAGAAAGTAGTAGTTGCCGCCGGTCAGAAGGAAGAAGATCACTATCGGTGCGAAAGAGACCATGATCGAACCGGTCAGGACAAATCCGGACAGGATAATGGATATCATCTGCCGCAGTCGCAGGCGGGAACCGAGAATGAACTGGATTATGAAAAAGGCCGGGAAACACACGACCAGCACCAGCGAGAAAAGCACCGCGATTTTCACTCCCGCGACAAGAGCCTGAGCGACGCCGTGATAGCTGCCCATGACTACCCCGTATGCGAACGAGAGCACAAGCAGCATGGCATACTGCCCGAAGATACTGATCGCCGGGCCGTCGTCCTGGGTTATCTTCTGGAAGAACTCCTCCCGATTGGACAGGGTCGGGAAGAACTCCAGCGAGAACAGCCTTCTTTTGGTCATGACATTCATCCTCTGGTAATGTTGTTTACTGCTGTTATATAGGACAATAGGCTTGTTTTGTCAAGTGTTTTATTGTTTATTGGTGTTTGGTGTGGTAGTGTGTGGCAATTATCGCGAAAATGATACCGAGCGAAAAGGCTATCGCCCAGCAAAGCTGTGGTGGCGAGAAACAGCACATCAAGAGCAACTTAGCCACCGTAACTAACGCATTACAAGCATTGCAGAACTGGGTGAATTTTCCCATAAATTATCAGAATATTTTGCAGAAATTTCAAGAAAATTTCTGGATAATCAAATAAAGTACTTGACATATAAGTCGATATAATATAACAGTATAACACTTAGCTGAGTAGAGTATTGTTGAGAAATATTATTGATATATTTGAATAATGATTACTTACAATATTCCAGATGATTGGATTAAGTACGACTCATCTCAGATTGTCCGGGTCTTGGTCGAGGCTAGGGCAGCTGTCCTGGCACTTCAAAAAATCCCGTATCAAAAGGACTGGGTCGAGAGCCTTCAGAACATCGAACTTAAGCGCGAGGTTGCCGGAACTTCGAGAATTGAGGGGGCCGACTTCACAGAGAAGGAACTTGAAGACGCCCTCCGCAAGGAACCAGAGGACCTGTTGACACGATCCCAGCGGCAGGCACAGGCTGCGGTGTCCACATATCGGTGGATCGCTACCATTCCGGATGACAGACCGGTTGATGGTGAACTGATCAAGGATATCCACCGTAGGATTGTAACTGGTGCAGACGACGATCGCTGCGAGCCTGGAGTGCTCCGCAAGCAAGATCAGAACGTCACATTTGGACAACCTCGCCATCGTGGAGCGACTGGTGGCTCCGAAGGTGAAGAGGCCTTTGAGGGGTTTGTGGATGCGCTGCAGCGTGAGTATCTCAAACATGAGCCGCTGGTGCAGGCGCTCGCTGCACACTATCACCTGGCGGCGATGCACCCCTTCCTGGACGGGAATGGAAGGACGGCGCGAGCTCTTGGTGCCCTACTGAAGCAACGTGCGGGGTTGAGGGATACCTGCTTCATTTCCATGTCAAATTACTACTATGACGAGAAGAGAGCCTACTTGGAAGCACTGGCTGAAACACGGTCTCGCGAGCATGACCTCACTCCGTTTCTCGTGTTTGGACTGAGGGGCGTGGCGATACAGGCTGGAAGAGTGCTACGCAGCATCCAGAAGGAAGTAGCGAAAGCCATCTATCGGAATATGATGTTTGACCTCTTCACCAGGTTGGAGACTCCCAAGAAACGAGTTATTATGGAGAGGCAACTGTCGATATTGAAGCTACTTCTGGAGCATGAGAAGTTGCGCGTTACCAAGCTGGTGGACATGATTAGAACGTCTTACTTGACACTAAAGAATCCGTTGCATGCGTTGTCCCGAGATTTGAACCGTCTTATCGATCTCGGAGCCATTCTGTATATTCAGTCAAAGGGCGACCCTGGCTCACTAAAGATAAATCTGGACTGGCCAAAGGAGATAACCGAGTCTCTGTTCTATGAACAATTGAAGAATCTCCCGAAGGCAAAGACATCTCTCGTGCTAGACTCTGAACCGCCGCCGCATACAGATCGGACTTCATAAGCCACTGAACCTCAGTTCTCTTCGTGGGTTTTCTATCCTTTCCAATTCAGCCACCGCCCTCCCCGAACCCTCGTCCATCCCCGCAGCCCCTTCTGTGGATGTCAGGCACATGCCCCCACCACCACAAATCCCCCCCTGCCTGCGTATTTCCAGTTGAATTTGCTGCGGGATTCCCTGTACTTAAGAAAAAGGACAGGAACTGTCATCAGGAGGTGATCATATGCAGCAACTGAATTACCGATGCTCGAAATGCTCCAACAATCAATACGAAGTGGCGGAGTTTCGTGCGGCGGGCGGGTTCTGGTCGAAGATATTCGACGTCCAGGGTTCCCGGTTTACGACCGTTACCTGCTCCAGGTGCAGGTATACCGAGATCTACAAGGCCGACAGCAGTATGCTCGGTAACATCTTTGACTTCTTCACCGGCTGACTTTGATTTGAAAGACTGCCGAGCTGTTCGTCGGCGACTCTGCCGTTATGTTGTCCATGGAGAGGTATCGCTCGTGGTGACGTTCATGGTCAAAGACCCACGGGCGACACCGATGTAAAGAGAAGCGAAATATGCTCAAGATAGTAGAGAAATCGTGGAATGAGTTCTGGGCCGCATACTGGCGAATCGACCACCGGCACGGCATCCCGGGGATATTCGAATGGGACCGCAAGCTGGTGGATTTCATCGAGCACGTGTGCCGGCTCTCGCCGGGGATGCGGATTCTCGATCTGGGCTGTGGTGGAGGTGACCAGGCCCGGTTGTTCTCCGGCAAGGGATACGATGTCGTGGGAATCGACATCGCCCCGCCATTGATCGAGTTCGCCAGGCGGCAATACAAAGAGGCGGGGCTTACGGGAAGTTTCATCGCCGGCGACATGCGGCGGATTGACTACAACCGTGAGTTCGACGCCTGCGTGATTCTGAGCGGGACGTTCGGGTTCTTTGGCGACGCCGAAGACCTGGAGTTGCTTCGGTCGATCCGCCGGGCGCTCAAGAGCAACGGGAAGCTCTTTGTTATGTTCCTGTCGGTGGAACGGTGGGGCAAGAGGGAGCGATCATGGTCTGAGATAGAAGATGGCTGGGAGCTAAGCGAAAGCTGGTACGACGCCGAGACCGGCACGTACAGGGGTACGATCTTCATCATCCGCAAGGACGGCACCCTGTTGCGACCGAAGGTCGAACCGGGTTATCACGCCAACGAGGCTATTCGATGTTACACCCTTCCGGAAATGCGGGGCATGCTCACGCAGGCAGGGTTGCGACAGGTGGCTGCCTACTCGAGTGGCGATTTTTCCCTGCCGCCTGCGACTCTGCCGCCCGAGACCGCCCGCAATATCGTCGTCGCAGAGCGCCCGCCGGAAGATTAGCGCGGCAGACGGGACGTTCACCGTGGCCGCTCAGAGCAAAAACTGCTTGTTTTCCGATTCAAGGCAACCTATTATGCCGGTGCTTGGGGATGTAAGCGAATGTTGTCTACCTACTTTCGTCAGCGCATCTCTTGGAAACCGAGCAGCACGGTATGAAAAAAGGACACATAGAATAGAGGGATGTATCTATGAGATTTTCCGACTCACTTGAGGGCGATCTGGTTGTCTTTAACATCGCAGGCAAGATCATGGGCGGCGAGGAAACCACACTCTTCCACGGCAAGGTGCACGAGTATATCAATCAGAACAAGAAGAACTTCGTTGTCGACATGGCCAAAGTCGACTGGATGAACTCAGTCGGGCTGGGTATGCTGATATCGACCTTGACGACGGTCAAAAACGCGGGCGGCCGGCTGGTTCTGACGAATATCACCAAGATCGAGTCGATTCTGACCATCACGCGGCTGATTACCGTCTTTGAGCACTTTGACAGCCGGGACGAGGCGCTGGCGGCTTTTACGTCCTGAACCGATCTCATCCGGAACATGACAAGCCCCGCTTGCGGGGCTTTTTCTGTTGGCATTGCAAGGCACCGACGCGCTGGATATGCGTCCGTTTTCGGTGAACAGGAGCCGCTTTTTCCACGTCTATGTATGAAACTACGGAGACGAACCGTCGTATAGTATGGCAGTGGCTGTTCCGGAAGATAACCGGTCCTGGGATCGTCAGGACAAGCAGTTGCCCCGACAGAGACTGGTTCTGAGTGGTGGAAAAGACATTGTTAAAGCTTCATATCGAGAGGAACAGCCCCTTGGTAACCACGAGCAATTTTTGCCTTACCTTTCTGCTGAGTTTCCTGTTTGCGGCCTGGCTGATGATTCCGGTGGCGCCGGTGGTCGGCGCAACTTCTTACGCACCGGTGTACCATCCGACACTCCATGTGCCCAGGACAACGGCTGAGTTCAAGATTGACGGTAATCTGGACGAGCCGGGCTGGAAGTCGGCGGGACGGGCGTCTAATTTCGCGGAGCACCAGCCGGGAGATCAGACTCAGCCACCGGTTGAGACAGAAGCGTTGATCACCTACGACGACAAGATGCTCTATGTAGCCTTCGTTTGCTACGACGACCCCGGTTCCATACGGGCCTCGCTCTGTGAACGGGATCGGATATTCTCCGACGACAATGTGGTCCTTCTTCTGGACACCTATGGGAACGCTTCCTGGGCTTACGAGCTGGTGGCTAATCCCTATGGTGTTCAGGGTGATCTGCTGTATTCAAACAACGGTGTTGAGGACAGCCGGTACGACATGACCTGGGAGTCGGCCGGCAGGATTACCGATATCGGCTATCAGGTGGAGATGGCGATTCCGTTTGCCGGCCTGCGTTTCCCGGACAGGGCGGTACAGACCTGGAAGGTCGATTTCTGGCGCAATCATCCCCGCGACAGCCGCGGCCAGTATTCCTGGGCGGCCTACGACCGCGATGAACCGTGCTGGCTCTGCCAATGGGGAACAGTGACCGGGATTAAAGACGTTCAATCAGGCAAGGGAATCGAGATTATGCCGACGGTTATGGCGCATCAGTCGGGTGCTCGTGTCGACACCGACGACCCGGAGTCGTCATTCGACAATGCCGGTCCCGATGGCCAGATGTCCCTAAGCGCGCGCTATGCCGTCTCCTCCAGCGTGACGACGGAAGTAACGTATAACCCTGATTTCAGCCAGGTCGAGGGGGACGCCGCCCAGATCGACGTCAATACCAACTTCGCCCTGTTCTATCCCGAGCGAAGGCCTTTCTTTCAAGAGGGAAGCGACCTCTTTAACACCCATTTCAACGCCGTCTATACGCGTGCAATCAATGATCCCGAGGTAGCAGCCAAACTGACAGGACGGATAGACCGCACCAGTGTTGCCTTTCTGGTGGCCCGCGATGAACATTCCCCGGTCATTCTTCCGTTTGAGGAGAGCAGCGAGATCGTCCAGAACGGGAGAAGCACGTCCGGTATTTTCAGGGCGCGGCGGGCGTTTGGCGAAGACTCCCACTTGGGTGCGATTATCACCGACCGGCGCTTCGACGGTGGTGGGTCGGGCAGTCTCTACGGTATTGACGGAGCGCTTAGTTTTTTCAAGAACTACCGACTTGAGATACAGGCATTGGGCACCCATACCGAGGAACCGGACGACACCGCTCTCACCAGCGATCTGAGTGACTCCTACTTTGACGGAGGTTCCCACACGGCCGGATTCGACAGCGAGTCTTTCAGCGGTCACGGACTTTTCGCCAGTGTCGACCGCCACGGCCAGTATTGGTTTCTTGAGCTGGACTATATGGAGAAAAGTCCCACTTTTCGCGCCGATCTGGGATTCGTGCCGATCAACAACCGGCGGGAAGTGAACCTCGTATACGGTTGCTCCTTCCATACTGATTCCCGCTTCGTCGAATACATTGAACCCCTGGCAGTGGCAGGCCGGGTGTGGAATTTCGATGGGAACAGGAAGGACGAATGGTTTATCGCTGAAGCCAACGCCAGGCTCAAGAAGCAGACATATGTCTCGGTCAACTACATGGTGAGTTGGGAGAAACTCAGGGGAATCGAGTTCCCGGGCATCAAGCGCTTCCGGTTGCACGCCGAAAGCAACTTCAGCGAACCCGTTGGCCTTGGTTTCCAATTCATGCGCGGTCATACAATCACTCGCTGCGAGGACCCGCCAGTGATGGGGAGAGAGACATCCATAGAAGCCTCGGCATATGTCAAGCCCTCCGACCGCCTGAGAATCGAACCGACCTTCAGCTACGGACGAAGTGAGCACCTTCAGACCGGCGAGGAGTTCTTTGAGGGATTCATCGCCCGAACGCGGGTGAACTACCAGTTCACCCGGGAAGTGTCGCTTCGGCTGGTAGTGCAGTACCATGACTTCGGGGAGCGCTGGGATATCGATCCCCTGCTGACCTACCGCCTCAGCCCGTTCTCGGTCTTCTACGTCGGCACGACATATGATTACGGCAATCTTGACGGCCTCAGCGAGGCGGACAGAAACGGGTCAAGAACATACTACAAGGAAAACTGGATGCTGAGTGCGCGGCAGTTCTTCATGAAGCTGCAATACCTGTTCCAGGTTTGAGCGCGATATCAGCAATCGGATCGGGGGTTGATCAACCCGCTTCGGATCCGGTCGGTGACGGCCCCTTCAATACAATGAGGCGCCCAGCCTTTCCGGACATATCCGCAGCCAGACTTGCCATGAGTCCTGTCAGGACTCCTCCGAGTCGCGTTTGGAGAAATACATCACCCCCTCGTAGAAACAGTAGCCGTGTTTCTGAAAGAGGGCCATCGAGGGCAGATTGTGTTCATCGATAAGACAACTTATCACGATGGCCCCGCGTTTTCTGAGGAAGCGCTCGCAGGCGTCGATCATTTTGCCCCCGAGTCCCCTTCCGCGATGGTCGGGATCGACAGCCACCCGGTTGATCCAGCCCTTGCGGCCGTCGTAGGTAGCCAAGCCAATCGCGATCATCCGCCGATTCTCGAACAGCCCGAGAAAGGCTGTGTCGTCGCGCTCGATTTCTTCGGCGATCCTTGCCCTGGCGTCGCGTCCCCGGGGTTGCCAGGGAAGCCCGGCGTCAGCCCAGATGCGGATTATGTCGTCATAATGTTCAATGGTCAGTTGCTTGATGTTGTCGGCCATGTTTTTCTTCCAGAATCGATTCAAGCCACTTCATGGAGAACTCCGAGGCGCACGGCTGGTCGTTCCAGTGCTCGCAGCCGCTGAAGTTCAGGAGCACACCGCGGGCCGGGATGCCTTCTTCGCGAGCGGTTCGCATACCGGAAGCCAGCATCTTGATACAGGCGACGCCGATCACGCCCATGTCACCCATACGGTCGGCATACCTGCGAAGTTGCCGGGACAGCCTCCGCTTGGAGAAGATGGTCTTGACCCGGTACCGCCGCGCCACTTCGCCGACCTGGTACGCCTGGCAGTTCTCCAAGCACCGGCGGCAGACGGTGCCGTAGCGAGTCTCTATCTTCTCGCAATCACGGTTGTGCAGCGACAGGCAGTCGGGCATCACCACTAACGTAGACTTGGTCCGGTTGAAAGCCTCGCGGTCGAGTTCGTCGTATATTTTGAACGCCACCAGTTCCAGCAGATACTCCGCTTTCCTGGTGCGGCGAAGAGTCTGCGCGGAATCGTCGCGAACAGCGCGCGCCAAGTAGTTGTCTATCTGCGTAAACTCCTCTGAGAAGTAGTCGTACCCCCGGGTCAGGAATTGCTCGACGAAAACGCTTAGGCGGGCGGGGAAATTCTCACCCAGAAAGTAGGTCGGAGCATTGGCCTTCATGGCGTCAATATAAGGGAATCGGGCCTCACAGCCAGCAAAATACTACGCGGCCGCCGGATCGTCTCAGCGTGCTTGTGGTAGTGAGGCGGCGCACGAGACATACGTCACCCACGGGAATTGCGGATTCCTCTTGAATAAAGGCAGCCGGAATGCGTATAATAACCAAGCGGTGCCATTCAATGCCGCAAAACAGGAGCAGATATGCCCGGTCAACCAATTCCCTCAGCACCTCAGTACAAGAACCCGGGAGTGGCGGCGGTTCTCTCGTTCTTCTACATGGGTCTGGGCCAGATATACAACGGCCAGATCGCTAAGGGAGTAGCCTTCATGGTGGCCTATTCAGTGTCGATTCTCATGATTTTCGTTCTGGTTGGGCTGGTCACCACCCCACTTCTGTTCATCTGGGGTATGTACGACGCCTACAAATCGTCCGAGAAGATCAACCGCGACCTGGCTCGGATGGCGGGCAGTCCGGTGCCGATGCGTTAGCAGACCGCTCCAAAAAATCAGGACAGGATGCAACAAAGCAACTGCCTTCCATTTCAGGTAATCTCTGAGCCCCTCCGTCATCTCTGAGCGCGTGGTATCAACGCCCCACTGGATGCCCACCTCCGCGGGCATAACAGAGAAGGTGGGTATGCAAATCCCCGGCATGACGAATCCGTTGGCTTGAGAGTATTCGGTTTCCGAGTATGATGAAACGTTTTATCAACCCCCCTCGGTGCGACCGGGAAAGCCCTTTCAGTCGCCCGGCTCTTCAGCAAGAGCCATGAGGTCGCTCATTCGTATGGGCTCCGCAGCATACAGGCCCTGGCCATACTTGCACCCGGCCTGAATACCGAACGACCGGGCCATTGCCGCAATGTGCTCAATGTAATCCCGTGACTTCCCGGGGTTTAGAAACTGTGACTCATGCGCGGCTAGAGCCTTGATCCAACGGTCGAAATGCTTGGTAATGTCCACCACCATCGTCGGGGGGACCTTCGGCGGCAGGAAGTAGTGGAAGATACGTTTTACCAGGTGCGGATCTCCGGGCAGGTCGGCTTTTCTCAACGATGCCAGGTTCGCGGCGTTTATGGCAATCAGACCCGCGGCAACATGGTCCGGGTGAGACTGGCGACGCCCATGACTCACATGCGGGTAGGGAGCAAGCATAACACGGGGTCCAGCGGTGCGGATCACACGGGCCAGTTCCGTCCGGTGCTCAAGAGTGTCTTCGAGCGCGGTGTCTCCCCAGTCAAAAGTCCTGGCAATATCCGCGCCTAATATGTCGGCCGCCCGCTTCACCTCTATCATCCGTATCTCGGCATTGCCGCCGGTACCCATCTCTCCCTGGGTGAGAATGACCACCGCGCACCGGTAGCCGCGCTCGCTCAGATCGATCAGGATTCCGCCGGCGCCGACCTCAACGTCATCCGGGTGGGCGCCAATGGCCAGTAAGTCGTAGCGTTGTCCGGCCTGTGTCATCTATCAGTAAGTATCAAAAAACCCGGAGGCACAGACCTCCGGGTATATTCTGTTTTCGGGGCCTCAGTCTCCGGAGCCTTCGGGATAAAAGCTCTGGGAGTGGAAAATGAGCATTTCCCGCAATAGTTCGTACAAGAACTCGTTGTCTTCAGCGGGATTGCCTTCGTAGCCCGTGTACGTCCGCAGTACAGGCGTCTCCACACCGGCGTCGGCCTCCAGCGTTTCATACCATGACATGGTCTGATTGTGAAACCCGTAGCGCGCTTGAGGGCTGGTGCCAATCCAGATATCCGCGTTGTCAAGGCCGTTACTTGCGGCCAGCAAGGACTCAAGGTTATTTTCCAGCCAGATGTCCCAGATGGGGGCGTAAGGCTTCTCGGTGAAGCTGAACGGAAGATGGAAATCGAAATTATTCGCGTCTTCCATGATAATACTGTCAATCAGGGTAACGGAGTCGGTGATTATGTAACTCGGAAGTCCACGCGTCTGGTCATCGATTATGATTGATACGTAATAGTCACCTAAATTCGGCGTCCTTTCCCGGATTATGGTATCATAATCGAGCATGGTATCGTGAGGCGTGAAGGCCAAAGCGCCACCGATAAACATCCGGGACACCGGACAGGTTGAGGAACTGTCAAAGGCGTGGTTAAAGTTGTTGGCGTTCAGATGTGTCTGCTCCGTCAATAGAACAGTATCCATGAGATCGATTAGGCCCGCGCCGCGACCGGGCCCGCCGTCAAAGTCCAGGGGGCCGTCGCTCCCGGAGACGGACGTGAACACAACCGAGTCCTGCATCAGAGCAGCCCGAAAAGCGCCATAAGCGCCCATGCCGATACCGCCGATGCCGCGCTTCGATGGATCGTTGAGAGTTATCGGATAAGCAGCGTTCAGATACTCCACCAACGCGTCGCCGACAAGGTCGTCATAGAATCCGGCTGCGAAGCTGTTGCCCGCATAGAAGTAGCCCCCGAACGTGCGGTCGTTGGATATGCAGGCGATGACCATCGGTTCAATCTCCCCGCTGGAGATCAACTCATCGGCCAGGCTCTTGAGGCCGTGGTTGAAGAAGAAGTAGCGGTCGGTGCCCTGCGGCGGCAACAGCACTAGCAGGGGGACTCTCTTGAAGGTGCCGCCATAGTGACGCGGAAAGGATACCCGGGGAATGTACACAGCCATTTGAATAAGCTGAAAGTCGTTACGAATCTGCAATATCAACTCGTCGAAAAAGACATGGTTCTGCGAGGAGATGCCGCCGGTCGTCAACGTAACATCCTCCGCACTGTTCGTCCCGCGATCCGAGCATGCAATAATGAGGACAACCGCCAGAACCGCGATCAGTAACATAAGTTTCGTATACTTGGCCATCTATGCTCTCCTTAGAACCGGTAGTTGAACGACAGTACGGTCTGATAGGTGGCTGCCTTGTAGCTTCCGGCGAAACTGTCGGGGTTGCCGTCTTCGTCGATATCTTCCAGGGCGGACACCTCGGCATCGGGATGATGAGTGTAGCCGGTTATCAGCCCGAGATCCCATTGCTCTATGTGTAGCTGAAAACCACCGCTGAGACTGTACTTGGTACCCAGGTCCATGAAGAGCGGTGTGAACTGCTCCACATCGCCGGCCGGTGACTGGTCTACTGAGAAACCGCCCATCAGGGTAAGCAACTCAGAGTATTCATAATTGGCGCCGGCCATAACCTTGGCCGTGTTTGACCAGTCAACGGGTGTAGCCACATCGGCAGTGAAAAAGCTCTTCATGTCGGCTGCGGTATCGGCGGGACCGGTCAGACCCTGGTGGTTACTGTACTTGAATGAGAAGCCGTCAAACTGCGACCAGAAGGTATACTCGGCATCGACAGCTAACGTCAGTTTCTCGGTGGTCTGGTAGGCCAGACCGACGGCAATCGAAGGAGGTAGCTTTAGCTTGGCCTCAAAATCCGCGGAATCCGTCACCAGACTACCGGCCGTGAACAGATTCTCGACCGTTCCCATGAAAAAGTAGGGAGGGACAACTTCTAATTTCGGCATGTGGAAGGTCAGGGCTGATCTGCCGCTCACAGTGAAATCCAGCGGCAAGGCGGCCGTCGCAGCCAGCGCCAGCTTCTCGCTCTGCTTCAGTAACATTCCGACCCTGAAGCCAAAACCCCAACCGTAGCCGTCATTGCCCACCCACTCAGTGATCTTCCGGTTCGGGTTATCCGCAAATTGCCAGTCGGGATCGCGGAGAAGATACGGGTTGTCCCTGAAAACGAGGCTGGTGTGCAGGAGATCACCCCTGAGCACCTGCAGCCCCACTCCAAGAAACAACTTCTCCTCGATGAACTCCCTGGCCGCAGTCAACTGGAACGACACCACATCAAAGTTGTTCTGATACTGATTGTTCGGCAGATACAGGCTGTCGTTGTAAGCGAGGTCATGCTCATAGAGGGTCCAGGTCACATTGTAATCAAACGGCTGATAAGCCGACAACCCGAAAACAGTCTCGCCCCAGACCGGCAAGCGTACTATGAAACCCGCCGAGGGGTTGGACAGGACCTCGTGGTAGTTGTAGTTCGGGATATCGTTGAAGAATCCGGGTTCACTAAGCTCGTTCCACCTGTAATCGGGTGTGATTTCATTGCGGTAATGAACGAAGGCAAAGTTGCCCCCAAGCTGGTTGTCAAAGACATCCGCATATCCAGCCGGATTGTAGTAGGCGGCGGTCCAGTCGTTGGCGACAGCGCGAAACGCACCGCCCATGGCAGTAGCTTTGGTGCCGACACCCAAGCTCTCAAAACCGCCGGCCAACGGTCCCGGCGACAGCATTGCCAGAACAGTCACCACAGCGGCTGAGATTCTGATTATCCCCATCCTTATCTCCATGCTCCTATAGAAATGAAAATAGATTTTGTCCAGTCAACTCCGTAGCGTCCGACGCGCATACTCCGGAAGAAACACCAGGGTCGGAACGGTTTCACATTTTCTGTTCAGGCCGAAGGCAACCGACCGCGGTTGCGACTATTCCCCGGCCAAACAATCACGGAAGTTACAACAAGCGCCACCCGTTGTCAAGCGGTGCGGCTGGTTTTTTCCCGCCGGCTTGGGCATTAACCGTTTGGCAAGGCGGCGATTAGCCGTCGCAGATTACAGACGTCCCGACCCTCCCGGATGTCAAGACAATTATGCCTGACACTGTTGAGTATCCGTGGTGGTCCAATAGAACGGTTCAAAGCCCCGTCTTTCCTGAGCGTGGAAAACCGTTCCCGATTATCCGGAATCCAGTTCTCGATAAGGCGAGGTCTGGGCCGCTGCGGGGACAACCTGCCGGCTCGTTATCTCTTGAACTCTCAACGGCTTACTCCTCACGCGAAATACGTGGCATTGCGGTTGCTACCAATGATGTCCGTTGTCAAGGCCGGACTGATACCGGCCTCAAGTTGCTCGGAAATCCTGCAATGGGAAGGTGAGGATGAAGAAACAAGCGCTCATCTGGCTGATAGCAGTCATCGTGCTTGTCTCGCTGCACTGGTTCAGAGCAGTTGTAGCGTGAGAGTCTGATCAAAGACCCAGGCAGAAAAATGTACTCGTTGTTCGTGCGCTCGACCGGTGGCAAGAGACAGTATTGACTGCTTTGCGCAAAGGACAGCCGGGAGCGGTTGCGAGGAAAGCCTTCCGCCAAAAGGATTGTGGAATCTGATTCACGAAGTAACCCATATATCATTTTCTCACCTCCCACAGCCACACGAGATGCGATTGTGTCCCGGGTGGCTTTTCTTATATGGGAAAACCGTTCCAGTGCAGACGGAATGAGCTGCCCACCACCAGCCGGCGCCGGAAGCATCCCCGGCCGTGTCGATTCGCACCCGGCGTCTTCCCCGCTCGAAGACAATAACTTAGACGGGTCACTCATGAATCGCACCGTTCGGCACTCCGTTTGCGTGGCTGTCACATGGATTGTCAGACTTGAAAGAACGCAGGTCATGGAAGACATTCACAACGCTGACCAGCATTGGTTGAAACAGCCGCTCCCAGAAGGCCGTAGCATCCGTATCACTACTCGGCACCGCCCATATCGTCTGCGGCGCGTCATTCTTCTTATACCGTTGACATGGCGCAAAATGCCCGTCAATGAACCGGGCTCCGGCGGAAACACGGGGCTGCGTTTGCCGGCGGCTGGAAACAGAGCCACACTCTTAAACGGAGGATAGGAACTTACGATGTCCGGAACTCTTACCGACAGCACCGGTCTTGACGGCCTAACAGCCCGAGTCGCGCGCAAGGTAATGGCCGACAAGGCGATGATTGTGCCCTTTGCGGATTTCACGGATTTCCTGACCGATTTACTCGGCCTGTGTTACCATCCTGTGTCCCGGTTTATCGGTGCGGGCCAGGTTGAACCGGAGGTGGCGCAGGCTGCCAACCGGGCGGAGATGACACTGGCCGAACAACTGGGGGTCTCTCCGTTCGCAGGCGACCTGGAGAGTGTAATGGCTTCAGTAGCATCGCCGCATGATGTGATCTACGCGGCCAATCCCAGCCGCGTCACCGGGGCCAACTTCTCCATTACCGATCTTGAGGCAATGGCTCGCGCCGTGCCCAAAGGGATGTTAATAGTGGACGAGTACTACTTCGACTATTTCGGTATCAGCGCTCTTCCGCTGCTGGACATTCTGACCAATGTGGTAGTTCTTCGCTCGTTCACCGCCTCCTTCTCCATAAATTCCTCCGATGCGGGTTTTGCCGTCTCCAATCCATCCACGATAGAAAGGCTCAAACACGCTCACCAGGGGAAACGTATCTCGCTGACCATCCAGAAGACGATGCTGGCCACGCTTACGAATGCGGAGGCAATGTCCAACCGGCTCCAGGAAGTCCATGATGAATCGCTGCGCCTTGCCGGTTCCCTAAACAAGCTGGGCGTGCAGTGTCGGATCTGCGCTACGGATTTCCTCCTAATTCGAGTAGCCGATCCCAAGAGCGCCGGCAATCACCTGGCCGCGTTCAACATGCCCATCGATAACCTCGACGGTTATCCCCAAATGAAAAACTACATCAGGTACCGGATCCAGTCTTACAATTCCAACGACAGGTTGATCGAAGCCTTCAGGAAGATGCCGGAGGGATACTACCGCATGAGGAAAGCTGATCTGAGAGCGACATCAGTACGCCGGGGGTCGGACGAATCCGGAGGGGAAAAACCAAGCGACAGCGGCGTCGGTCACAATGCTGACCGTGTGACGGACCGCCTGCGCGGTACGAAACCATCGCGCAAGGAAGAAGCCGTGTCATAGACGGAACGGCGGCATCACCGCGATCCCGCCCTCCGGCACGCGTGGCCAGCCACGGCTGTTAGATTACAGTGTCAAAGTCTCGCCGAATCAGCGTCCCTTGAACTCCGGCTTGCGTTTATCGAGGAAAGCCCGCGTGCCCTCATTTTTGTCCTCAGAGCCGCAGACCGAGCCGAAGCTGGCTTTTTCCAGGTCGCATCCTTTCGGCAGCGAGACGTCCAGGCCGTGATTGATGCTCTCTTTGGCCAGGGCCACAGCCACCGGCGCCTTGGAGCAGATCAACTCGGCCAGTTCAACGGCCTTATCCATGAGCTCCTCGGGCGGATAAACCTCGTCGGCCAGGCCGATCCGATATGCTTCCGCAGCGCCGATCATCTCGCCGCTGAGAATCAACTGCATCGCTTTCCCGCGGCCCACCAGACGGGATAGCCGCTGCGTACCGCCATAGCCGGGAATCAGGCCCAGGCTCACCTCCGGCTGGCCGAACCTGGTTTTTTCGGAGGCCAGGCGGATGTCGCAGGCCATAGCCAACTCGGTCCCGCCACCTAAGGCGAATCCGTTCACGGCGGCAATGACCGGCCGGGGAAAATTCTGGATCGTCATCATCAGGTGCTGTCCCTTTGCCGACAGATCAGCTCCGGAACGGGAGTCCAGTTCGGCCAGCTCCTTGATATCAGCGCCGGCCACAAAGGCTTTCTCACCGGCGCCGGTAATTATCACGCAGGCGATATCGGTGTTGTCCCGGTAGGTGTCGAACAACTGCTGCAGTTCGGCCACGGTCTCAAGATTCAACGCGTTAAGAGCGCGTTCCCGGCTGATCCTGACGATCAACACCGCGCCCTTTGTCTCCACCAGCAGGTTGTTGTATTCGCTCATCGCTCAATCCTTCCAACAGTTTATTGATTGCAGGCTTTTTGTGTTTGCGTAGATCATTTGTCGGATTGTGTCACCATCCGAACCATCCTCAGGCCGACCGTGTAGCCTGAGGTTCCGATTATCTCGAAACCGGCTTTCAGATAACACCCTAAGGCAATCTCGTTCTCTCCGTAGAGATTCAGGACTACTTTGGCCACATTCTCCTTATGGGCGGCCCGCTGATAGAGCAACTCCAACATCTTGACACCATAGCCGCTGGCGCGCTTGTATGGATCCACAATCAGGTGCGCTATCTCGACAGCCATCTCCAGTGGTCTTTCCCAAAGCTCGCCGTAGGCCACCGGCTTGTTCTCCGAAAAGAGAAGGTGGGATGTCACCCCGGAACGCTGCCACGAATCAACAATATCCTCGGGGGGCGGAAACTCCTGACCCCGGCACACATGGCGATACGTTTCCTCAGAGTCGATCCAGGAACGGACCTGGCCGGAGTACTCGGCGCTGTACGGGATAATGTCTGCCTTTGCGCGAGCGGGTTCCATCAATTCAGATTCCCTGGTTTCTCGACGGCCAATATATGTTGAATGGCGGGACCGGGCAAGCGCCAAGACAGCGTCGGTATCCGGCGCGTACTGCTTCTCCAATGTATTCGCGCGGGGGGCGGTTCTGCCACAACGCCGGGGGGTGTGTCGATCCGGACCGGATAACGTCACGCGTTACAGGTATGGGCCTATTCCACCGTCACCGACTTGGCCAGGTTACGCGGCTGGTCGACATGACAGCCACGCATGACGGCGATATGATAAGCCAGAAGCTGCAGCGGGATAATCGACAACAGTGGCGTCAGGAGACGGTAGGTTCTCGGAATGTATAGAACATGGTTGACGCGGTCGGCGATCTCGGTGTCGCCCTCGGTGGCGATTGCTATAATCCGGCCATGGCGGGCGCGCACCTCAGCGATATTCGACATGACCTTGTCATAGACGGGATCCTTCAGGGCGATGACAACTACCGGCATGTTCTGATCGATCAGGGCGATCGGCCCGTGCTTCATTTCGGCCGCGGGGTAGCCCTCGGCATGTATGTATGATATCTCTTTGAGCTTCAAGGCACCCTCGAGAGCCACCGGGAAATTGATACCGCGCCCGAGATAGAGGAAATTGTTCGCCTGGTAGTATTCCGACGCAATCGCTTTGACCTGCTCTTCCGTCTGGAGAATCGTCCGGACCTGGTCGGGGATCTTCTGAATGGCGTCGATTATCTCCTGACCCAGTTGCACCGACAGGTGACGCATGCGTCCCAAGAGCGTGGCAATGAGCGCCAGCACCATGACGTGCGAGGTGAAGGCCTTGGTCGAGGCGACGCCGATTTCCGGACCGGCGTGGATATGGACACCCCCGTCCGATTCACGCGCGATAGTCGATCCCACCACGTTGACCAGGCCCAGCACGGTTGCGCCGCGCTTCCGGGCCTCGCGCATGGCCGCCAGGGTGTCGGCCGTCTCGCCCGACTGGCTGAGGGCAAAGAGGGTGGTGTCGTCATTGATGATCGGAGAGCGGTAACGGAACTCGGAGGCGTACTCCACCTCCACGGATACGCGGGCGAGTTCCTCGATCATGTATTCGCCGATCAGGGCGGCGTGCCACGACGTGCCGCAGGCGGTGATAATGATTCTCCGAATGTGACGCAACTCGTCATATTGCAGGTTGAGGCCGTTGAGGCGGGGAATCCCCTCCTCGTAGTTGAGGCGACCGCGAAAGGCGTTGGGAAGTGTGGCCGGCTGCTCATGGATCTCCTTGAGCATGAAATGGTCATAGCCTTCTTTTTCGATCTGATCGAGTGTCCAGCCGATCTCCTCCACCGGATGATCGATCCTGATATTCTGCATATTTGTTATTTCGGCGCCGTCAGTGGTTACGGTCGCTATTTCACCATCTTCGAGATAAACCACACGGTTGGTATGCTCCAGAATGGCGGAGACGTCGGACGCCACGTAGTTCTCACCATCGCCGTAACCCACCACCAGCGGTGAACCCATCCTGGCGGCCACCAGCGTACCGGGATGCTCTATCGAGACAACCGCAATACCGTAGGTGCCTTCCACGGCATTGAGGGCGTTGCGAACCGCCTCGGTCAGATCGCCCCTGTAGTTGAGTCGGATCAGGTGCACCAGCATTTCAGTATCGGTGTCGGTGCGGATGTCGTATCCCTGCCTGACAAGGTACTCCCGCAAGGCGCGGTAATTTTCAATGATGCCGTTGTGGACCAGCGCCACGGTCTCGTCGGCGTCAGTGTGCGGATGAGCGTTAAGCTGGCTGGGTTCGCCGTGGGTCGCCCAGCGAGTGTGGGCGATACCGTGCGTACACCGGCAGTCCACGTCGGCGATCCGTTCCTCCAGCCGCTCGATTTTGCCGGCCGATTTGGCCACCATCAAGCCGCCTTCAGTCAGGAGGGCAATGCCCGCCGAATCATACCCGCGATACTCCAGCCGCTTGATGCCGTTCATCAGAATCGGCACCGCCTCCCTGTATCCCACGTATCCTACAATTCCACACATGTCAGTGTCCTCTGATCAACCAAACAGTTTCATCACCTTCCGTGACAACGCCTTGGTCAGCACGGAATTATCCGTCTCCACAATCAGCCGGAAGATCGGCTCCGTATTGGAGGAACGGACCTGCAACCAACCCCGCTGGAAATCAAAACGCAACCCATCCTTGCGATCGACAGTCGCCGGGCCGAGCCACTTGGGGGCTTCTTTTTCGAGCTTCTTCAGCCGCCCGGCAAAGTCGGCCGTAAGCCGTGCCCTGGACTTCACAATATAATACGCGGGAAAGGTTGACGCAAGTGCTGACAGGCAGCACCGCTCCCGAGCCAGGCATGAGAGCACCAGGGCGGCCGCAATCAGGGAATCACGCCCGGCATGAAACGACGGATAGATCACGCCGCCGTTGCCCTCGCCGCCGATGACGGCCTTCTTCGCACGCATCATCTCCACGACGTTGGCTTCCCCTACCCTGGAATAATACACTTGCGAACCTGCCGCCTGCGCCGTGTCGGCGCTCACTTTTGAGGTCGACAGGTTTATCACAGTTGGACCCCTGACCTTCCTGAGTACCTGCCGAACGGCGATTGCAAGAGTCAGTTCCTCACCTATGGGACGGCCCGTTTCATCGACAAGCGCCAGCCTATCGGCGTCGGCGTCGCAGGCCATGCCTAAGTCGGCCTTGTGGCGTTTGACCGCACGCGCCAGTTGAGACAGGTTTTGCGGAGCCGGTTCCGGCTCGTGGACGAAATCGCCGTCGCCTTTGCAGTTGATCCTGATTACCGTCGCCCCAAGCCTTTCCAACAGGGTCGGCAGCGCCTGTGATCCGGCGCCGTTGATGGCGTCCACGGCAACTCTGAAGCGGCGCTTCCGTACAGCTCTCCCGTTGACGACTACGGCTGCGAGCGTCATCCTGATATGCTCGTCTATCCATCGGCCCTGGTACTCAACCGTTCCCAGCCGGGCGGCCGGTTTACAGGCGAACTTGCCGGAGTCAAATATGCGCTCGAGTTTTCGGAACTGAGCCGCTGTGATAAACTCCCCGCGACTATTGAAAAACTTCAGTGCGTTCCACTCAGCCGGGTTGTGCGAAGCGGTGACGCAGATACCACCGGCGACCTTCAGCTTTGCGACAGCGATTTCCACCGTCGGCGTGGGAACAATACCGATTTCAACGACGTCCATGCCGACCGACATTAACCCCGCCACTACTGAGCGCATGAGCATCTCGCCGGAAGGGCGACTGTCACGCCCCACCACGACCGTCCCCGTCTTTAAGAGATTACCGAAGGCCGCGCCGTAGGCTGTCGCCAGCAATGGGTCCAGACCGCGTCCGACAATACCGCGTATACCGGATGTTGATTTTATAAGCGTTTTGGCAGGCATATTCCTCTTATACCGATTATCGTATGGGGTTCCACATTGCCTGACCGATTATAGCAACCACGGTAAAGAAATCCAAGGCGTTTTGCGGGACTCCAGAGTTATCAGTCCCAAGACGGGCTCACTTTCCGGTCAGGGTCGACTGCATCTGCCTGTGAATGCGGTTGTTTCCGGCGAGAATGTCTTTGTCAAAGATGGAATAGGCGCCGCCGCTTAGACGGGTGACGCGGCCGCCCGCTTCTTCAACGATCAGCCTGGCGGCGGCTGTATCCCAGGGATGAAGGTTAAGCTCCCAGAAGCCGTCGATCCGCCCGCAGGCCAGCCAGCAGAGGTCGATGGCTGCCGAACCGGGCCGCCGCACTGCCTGTGCCGCCTTCACCATGCGGCCGAACAACCCGATGTTATTCTTGCGGTCGGTGGCTACCGTATACGAGAAACCGGTGGCCAGTAGCGCGCGGTCCAGCCGCTTTTCCTCGGACACGTGTATCTTTCTGCCGTTCAATCGCGCCCCCAGGCCCACAGCGGCGGAGAAAAGTTCCTCCCGTTCGGGATCGTAAACGGCTCCGGCTATTGATCTCTCTTCGCATTCGACCGCCACCGACACGCAGTAAACCGGGAAACCGTGAGCATAGTTGACAGTGCCGTCAAGCGGATCTATCACCCAGCGATAGGGGGAGCGCCGGTGGGTGTCACTTCCTTCTTCGGCGAGGATGGAATGATAGGGATAGCGCCCGGCTATGCGCGAGGTGATATATTTCTCAGCTTTCATGTCGTACTGCGTAACCGGATTGATGCGTCCCTTGTACTCTATTGTGAGAGATCGGTTGAAACCGTCCTTGAGGATTCGCCCGGCCCCGACAGCCAGTTCCGAAGCAAACGTCATCAGTTCTTTCACAACTTTTTTGCGCGGTTCCATCTTGTGATTGTCTCCACTTTATTGCGCCGTTCGTACACCTGTAACCTGCTACTTGTACTGCACATGGTACAGTTTATGATAAAATGCCCTGCTGCTGCAAAAGCTCGCGGTGGTTGCCGATCTCGTAACGGAAGCCGAGGTTCTTAAACTCTATAGGGCTTCACATGTGTCACCGATGCAACCGCGCCGGCAATATAATACGGCTGCGGGCTAATAGTTAAGGATGTTGGCAAAAAGGTGGATGGCCTGGAGATCGAGTTCCGAGATCATCGGCAGCAGTGGCAGTCCGCAGTATATCATCTGGCCCTCCCCAAGCCTGGAGACGGACAGCAGCGAGGCCCCGGTGCCGGTCTGAAAAACGACTTCAGACGGCGACACCACCGCCGCGGCGACACTCCGCCGGGGGCCGAAAGCGGCCAGCAGTTTCGTGACTGAGATATCGTACGGTTCGCTCAGGACCCTGGCGTCGGGAATGGGATTGGCTATCCCCTCGTCACTCGTCTGCTCCATTGAGGGAGTCAGCGCGAACGGAACAATTCCCTGGGGCCAGTCGTAGGTCTGCCCCAAAATGACCAGCGATCCACCCCGGCGCAAGTAATCCTCGAACCGGTCGCGGATCAACTCAAGCGACGGGTGAGCCCGAATGGTCCCGGAACCAATGATTATGACGTCATAGCTTTGCAGGTCGGCTGTCAGCAGGCCTCGGTCGGTCAGAGGCCGAAAGGCGGCGTCGGTCATGCGCAGGACATCTTCGAGCAACCCGGAGCCGTCAGGCAGAAAACCCACCGTACGTTTGTCGTCCACCCCGCAGGAAGCGATGCGCATGACGGCAGTGTCCGCGGAAGCAACCTGCCCATCGACTGAAAGCGATACCGTGGGGTACTGGATACCCGGTTCCAGCAGTTTGGAGAGCGTGAAGGGAATGCGGACCATCTTGAGGGTGTTCCCTTCGTACAACATGAGATCGGTGCGGTATGCCCCTGCGAAAACACCCCGGGGCGTCTGCAGGTTGAGGTGAACTCTGCCTTTGAAATCGCGGGGCTTGGTGATGACGAGGTTCCAGGCCATGGAGGTCACCACCCGGTCGATATCAAGGTTGGCCACCGGCGGCACAAAGAAGAAGTCAGGTTCGAAGGTGACCGTCAAATTCGGGATCTCGCGCATGAGGAGATGCCTGGAAAAGACGAGCGGGATCAGGCCGTATGTGAGTGAGGTTGTAAACAGCAACGAATCGGGGCGGGCCGTTTCCAGGAGTGACCGGTCGATGTCAACCAGGAATTCGCGCACGTAAGACTGGTGTGGTGATACTACCCGGACGATTGTGTCCAGAGGCACCGCCGCCGTATCCCAATGCGGATGAAACACGACCGACGACAGCTCTATCTCACGCGGGCCGTCCACCGAGAGCGCAACCGTCGCTTTGACCTTCGGGCCGTGAGGGGAGTCGCGCAGTGAAATGCGCCCCTCCCAGCCGATTCCCGCCGCTCGCAGCGCGACCCTTTCGGTCCTGGCTACCAGCCGCTTCAGGTAGGCCTGGTAAGTCACGTGCAGTGCCGTCTCTCCGGGTCGATGGGGAGGCGTACTCAAATCCAGCAGGGCACGATAACCCCTGATGATGTGATCTGCTCGCTGCCCGCCGACTGCCAGAGTGGCGGCGTTGAATTCGGATATGAAGCGGCCGGTCTGCTTAAGGTAGGTCGTCCGCTGTGGTCCGTCGGTGAACAGCCTTTCGATGTTTGCCGCCAGGCGGATAGGGCTCAGGCCGTTGAGGAAGTCGGCATCGGCTCGGCGCGAGTCGAGGTCACTTTGCAGCAGCCGGTAACGGGTCAGACTTCCCACCGCGAAATCAACGGAGCGGTACCAGTGAAACAGGACGGGGATCTCGCCGTCCATGCGGACGCGGTACCGCGTGGACAATTCACGCGTGTTCAACGTTACCACTCCGCTCGAGTCACCCGGGCCGGGGCTGTCCTCCACGATCTCATACACTTTCCGGATATTGAAGAGGGCGTCGGCATCCCACGGCAATTCGAGAATGGCGGCCTTGAACGCCCGGCACAGCGAATTTTCGCCGCATTGACCGAGAAGGACAACATCCGGGCGCCGCTCACAAAACAGATCGGCCATCACGGAATCGATGACGAGAGAATCAGGTCGGTTCACGAAGTAGTGGTGCTGAAAGATCTCACAATCGGCGATCTCGGCGGTGATCTTACGAAACTGCGTGTGTGTTTCGATGGACAGAAGGTCGATGCGGCAACCGAAGTTGTCGTTGAGATAGTAAAGAGTCGGCCAGTCGATTGCCCGCGGATCGTCAAAGAGATACAATACCCGCACATCACACAGACTGTAGCGGGCCGGGTCGACACCGTGGGTGACACGAGGCAGGGCCACTGTCAACCCGAGCAGGATCAGGGCAAACACTGCCCTCCTGAGAGTCATACGACGTTGGCGAGTTCTCCAGAACATAATGGGGAAGATATGAGGTGCATTTGCGGCGTGTCAAACTTGAATTTCAGCCGCCTGACGGATTCGAGCAGTTGGCTCGCATCCTGAGACACCCCCCACCCTGCGATTCTCCGGCTACCGGGGCCACCCCCTGCAAGAAAGCCGCTCGGGGGCGGTTTTCGGTATCACAGGATCTGCTTTTCGCGCAGCTTGCCGAAAAGCTTGTCGGCAATCTCCTCGGGGGTTTCGCCGTCGATGATCTCCCCTTTCGGTCGGGGAGCCGGCGGCGCTACCTTGATCGTCCTGGTCCCGGAGTCAGCTCCGATACCGGACCCGTCCAGACCGAGATCGATCGCCGACCAGGTGGTGATGGCTTTTTTCTTGGCCGCCATCTTGCCCCTGAGGGAAGGCAGGCGGGGTTCGTTGATCTCCTTGACGACTGACACAACCGCCGGCAACTTCAACTCAACGACGTCATAGCCATCCTCGGTGCTGCGCAGCACGGTTGCGGCTTCGTCATCGATGGCTTCGAATTTCTTGACAAACATGGCCTGGGGCAGGTTGAGATGGGCTGCCACCGCGGCGGGTACCTGGGCTGAGTCGGTGTCGATTGCCTGTTTGCCGGCCAGAACCAGATTGTAGTCGCCCAGCCTCTTGAGGCCGGCGGCCAGAATACGCCCGACAGCCTGAGGATCGGAACCGCTGAATTGCTCATCGCTGAGCAGGTAAGCGTCGTCAACGCCGAGAGCCAAGCAGGCCCGCAGCGCCGATCCAGTACGCTCAGTGCCGACCGACATCACCATGCACTTGCCGCCCGTTTTTTCCTTTATGCGTAACCCCTCCTCGACGGCATACTCGTCGAGTGGGTTGACCGTTCCCGGCCCCTGCGGCAGAACCACCTCGTTCGCGGTTTCGTCCACCTTGATAAGAGCAATCTCCGGAACCTGTTTCACCAAAACGACAACGTTCATATCAACTCCCACAAAAGAACCGACTTCCGTTCCCAGGTTTCGCGACGAATATGGCACAAGGACGGCTGGAAGTCAAGCGGACGATCGCGACAGTAACACCTCACGGCATTGAAAAGCCCGCCGTAAGGCGGGCTTTTCCTTCGAAGATGTTATCACCTGAGAAGCAGCTTGGTCACCTATCAGCGACGGCGTTTCCTCCTGGCCGGCGCCTTCTTAGTGGTCTTTTCCCTGGCGACTGCTTTGCGGGTAGTCCTGCGCTTCGGCGCCACCTTCCTGGTTGCCTTTTTCTTAGTCTTCGGTTTCTTCAGACCCAGCACCCTGATCTTGGCCTTCACCGAGGAGAGCGTCCGCTTGAGACTTCTGGCAAGCTCGGCTGCAGTTTTTGTCTTGTAGCCTTTTGTCAGTCTCGTGGTCTCAGTCTTGGTCCAGGTCTTCACGCCGGCTCGTCCGTGTGCTGCCTTCCTTGCGGGCTTGCGCGTGGTCTTCTTCGCGGCCACCCTGCGAGTGGTTTTCCTGGTCGCCACTTTGCGTGTCTTTTTTCGGGTTGCTTTGCGCATCAATGAGAACTCCTGTCATGTGGTTTTCACCCGATGGTTCCTTCCATAGGTCTATCAAGAAAAGCTGATTGTCATCATACTGACTATATTCATGCGAATCCCATGGCACGGGATTTCATAAACAGGATTGTTGAAAATCATGTCAACAAAAAACCTGAAAGTCGGCGATGGGTCTTGCCGGTGAATACGTTTAACATCAGTTTAACTCTGCAAGGCAGCGACAACTCCGGCGTCATCGCTCAGCAGGAGTAACGGCAGACAGCAATCCGTAAGCAAAGCAGGATGCAAGGAAAGGCGCCCGTAAGTATACTCCGGGATCAGGAAGATGCGGCATAGTGCCGGAGCGCCTCGGCTGCCGCTTCCTGCTCGGCTTCCTTCTTGGAGGAACCGGAACCCGACCCGACAACCTGATTTCGCACGAGCACCACGACGGTGAACATTTTGCAGTGGTCGGGTCCTTCTTCCGACGACACCTCGTAACGCGGAATGCCTTCCTCACGAGCCTGTGTCAACTCCAGCAGTTCACCCTTGTAGTTTCGCTGTGATGAATCCGACATGATCTCCTCCCGACGCGAGTAGATCAAACGAAGGACAAGCCGGCGGGCAGTCTCCATACCGCCATCCAGGTAGACGGCGGCAATCACGGATTCAAAGGCGTCCGACACAATAGATGGTCGCTCCCGACCGCCCGACCTGTCTTCTTCGGGTGAGAGCCTGATAAACCGGCTGAGTCCGATATCCGTCCCGACTGCGGCCAATGTTACTTCGCTTACCAGCATGGCCTTGGTCTTGGTCAATTCCCCTTCTCTGATATGGGGATGGTCACGAAAAAGCTGGTCGGCGATAACAAGTCCCAGGACCGAATCTCCGAGGAACTCCAGCCGTTCATTGGAGGGAAGATCATTGCGGTCGGAATGAGAAAAGGAGCGATGAGTCAAACCCAGAAGCAACAGAGATTCATCGTGGAACCGGTATCCGAGTATCCTCTGAACCGCTTCCAGGTCAGGCTGGGAGGAAACGCGACGGGGCCCCACTCCCAGAATGATCCTCAGCTGCTCCAGAAAGCTCATCTACTTCGTGCCGTCTATCCTGCCTACCGCCAACGACACATTGTGACCGCCGAAGCCGAAGGAGTTAGTCAGAGCGTAGTCTATGCCTGCTTCCCGCTTTTGTCCGGTCACATAGTCGAGGTCGCACTCGGGATCCGGGTTTTCAAGATTCGTGGTCGGATGAACGGCGCCCTCGACAATTGACTTCAAAGTGATGATTGTCTCCACGGCGCCGGATGAACCCAGCATGTGACCGAGCATCGACTTGGAAGAGTTGCACGGGATCTCGTAGGCATGTTTGCCCAGGACATCCTTGATGGCTTTCGTCTCGGCGATATCACCCAGGCCGGTGGCGGTGCCGTGGGTGTTGATGTAGTCTATCCGATCCGGCGAGAGGCCGGCTTCACGGATGGCTGCTTTCATAGCTGTGCGCGCCCCGTGCCCGTCAGGGTGGGGAGCCGTTACGTGATAGGCGTCGGCCGTCATGCCGGCGCCAAGGATTTCCCCGTAGATATGAGCTCCGCGTGCCCGGGCATACTCGAGAGATTCCAGGACAAATATCCCGGCGCCTTCGCCCATCACGAACCCGTCGCGGTCAAGATCGAAGGGACGCGAAGCGCGCTCGGGCTCGTCGTTGCGAACCGACATCGCCTTGGCCTGGCAGAAACCGGCCATAGCGGTCGGCGTGATGGTGGCTTCCGCGCCCCCGGTAATCATGACGTCGGCATCGCCCCGCTGAATAATCCTGCCGGCGTCGGAGATGGCATGGGCCGACGAAGCGCACGCCGACACGGTCGCGTAGTTGGGACCGCGAAAGCCGCACCGCATGGATACCAACCCTGCGCACATATCGATAATCATCATAGGGATGAAAAACGGCGACACTTTGCCCGGGCCGCCCCGCAGCAGCCGTTCATGCTGCTGCTCAAAGGTTGCAATGCCTCCGATTCCGGAACCAATCACAACTCCGCATCGATCGAGATCAACCGCCGTCAGATCCAGCCCGGAGTCCTTGAGGGCCTGCTCCGTGGCCGCAATGGCATACTGTTCGGCCAGATCCATGCGGCGCAGTTCTTTCTTTTCAATATAGACCGAGGCATCGAAGTCTTTGACCTCACCGGCAATCTTGGTGGTGTAGTCGCCGGTATCGAACCTTGTGACAAGCCCGATCCCGGACTTGCCGTCAAGCAGCGCCGTCCAAAGCTCGTCAACCGAATTCCCCAGCGGGGTGATGACCCCCAATCCTGTAACTACCGCTCGTCTTTTCATGAAAGCCGTCTTGGTCTTGAGGGAGTGGGTTACTTCGCCTTATCGGAATGTTCGGTGATGTATCCGACGGCATCGCCGACAGCAACGATCTTCTCGGCGTCCTCGTCCGGTATCTCAATGGCAAACTCCTCCTCAAGGGCCATGACAAGCTCCACCGTATCCAGGGAATCGGCCCCGAGATCTTCGACGAACTTGGCCCCGTCCGTAACCTGAGCCGGTTCCACACCCAACTGTTCGATTATCAGTTCCTTTACTCTCTCTTCAACTGACATTCCCTTACTCCTTCTTATCAATACTTCCTTGATTTCCGTCTGCCTACGAAATCACCAATCCGCCGTCCACCGCCAGCACCTGTCCCGTTACGTAGGACGCTGCCTCGGACGCCAGGAAAACGACCGCCGAAGCCACTTCCTCCGGCTTTCCCGGTCGACCCAGGATGACCTTGCCGAGGAGATACTCCCTTGCCGAATCGGAGAGGGCCTCTGTCATCTCGGTCTCAATGAAACCCGGCGCCACGGCATTAACCGTCACGCCACGAGATGCCAACTCTTTGGCGACCGTCTTGGTAAAGCCGACCAGGCCGGCTTTTGAGGCTGAGTAATTGGCTTGGCCAACATTGCCGGTCAGGCCTGCCACCGAACTGATGTTTATGATGCGCCCATAGCGCTGTTTCATCATTATCCTGGCGGCCGCCTTGGTGACAAGAAAGGCTCCCTTGAGATTGATGTCAAGCACCATGTCCCAGTCCTTCTCATCCATCCTGACCATCAACCCATCGCGGGTGATGCCCGCGTTGTTGACCACCACGTCGACGCGGCCGAATTTGTCCATTACCTTCCCGAAGAGTTCATCGATGTCGGCGGCGCTGGTGACGTCGGCCCGGTACCCGACACTGCCCCCCCCGATTTCGGCGGCCACCCGCTCAACTACCTGCTGATCGAGATCGCAGATGACAACGCCGGCTCCCCGAGCGCCGAACTCTCCGGCGATGGCTCGCCCGATACCGCGACCGGAACCGGTCACGACGACTGTCCTGCCCTTGAAATCCATTCGGCTCTCCATCATACGGCAACAGCGCTGAAGGCTTCAATGTCGGCCAGGGTATCAAGACCGATTGAACTCTCGGGCCGCATGTCCCTTTTCGCCAGACCCCTCAGGACCTTGCCGGGGCCAATTTCCATGATCGTCCCGACGCCCTCCCCGACAAGGAACTCCATCGTCTGGGACCATCTGACGGGCGATGTTAACTGCTCAACGAGCAGGCGCCTGATGTTTTCATCATCCGTCACCGGTCGGGCGGTCACGTTGGCTATGACCGGATAACGCGGGGTGGATATTGTCACACCCTGCAGGTAGGTCTCAAGACCGACTTTCGCGGGTTCCATCAGGGGCGAGTGAAAAGCGCCGCCCACTTCCAGAACTATGGCCTTCCCGGCGCCGGATTCCCGTGCGCGCCGGACAGTCGCCTGCACTCCCTCCACGCTGCCGGAAACGGCAATCTGCCCCTGCGAATTGAAATTGGCCGGGACAACGATGCCCTCGGGTTGAGAGTCACGACATATCTGCTCGATCTGTTTTTCATCGAGACCAAGGACAGCCGCCATGGCACCGGGATTCCTGACGCAGGCCTCCTCCATCAACGAGGCTCTTTTCACCACGGCCTTGATTGCATCTTCGTATGTCAGGCTGCCGGTCACCGCCAGCGCTGCGTACTCGCCAAGGGAATGCCCGCAGGCATAGTCGAAAGCAGGGAGGTTGTCGTCCAGGACGGTCACAACCGCCAGCGAGTGCAGCATGATGGCCGGCTGGGTATACCGGGTCCTTTTCAGTTCCTCGGCCGGTCCCTCGAATGAGAGGCGGGCGATATCGGCGCCCACCTCCTCAGAGGCCAGTTGGTACAACTCCCTGACCCTGGTCGAGGATTCATAAAGGTCCTTGCCCATTCCTACGTACTGGGAGGCCTGTCCGGGAAAGAGAAGAGCTGTTTTGCCCATCTGATCACCACCTCACCAGGGCTGAGCCCCATATCAGGCCACCGCCGAAAGCTACCATCACCACATGGTCTCCCGGTTTTATGCGTCCGGAGCGGTTGGCCTCATCCAGGGCCAGCGGAACCGAGGCTGATGAAGTATTCCCATACCTGTCTATGTTGACATAGACCTTGTCCGAGCCGACACCAAGACGCTTGGCCAGGGCATCGATAATGCGAATGTTTGCCTGGTGCGGCACGACCAGAGCGATGTCCTTGCGGTCGAGGCCGGCATCGTCGACAACCTTGAGCGCGGCGGCGCACATCTCGCGAACGGCCACCTTGAATACATCGGAACCGCTCATGCGCAGTTTGTCCGATCCGTTGAGAGCATTCTCCCGTGAATACGGGTTCCTGGTGCCTCCGACCGGTATCCACAGCAACTCCCGCAGGCAACCGGCCGATTTCATAAAGGTGGACAGAATACCGGCCCCGCTATCGTCCGGCGCCACCACGGCCGCACCGGCAGCGTCACCGAACAAGACACACGTGTTGCGGTCCTTATAGTTGGTAATCGACGATAGTTTCTCCACTCCCACCACCACGATCTTCCGGTAGACGCCACACTCAATGAACGACCGCGCGATAGAGAGGCCGTTGAGAAAACCGGCGCAGGCGGCCAGGTTATCAAAGGCGACCGCGTTGGGCATACCCATCTTCTCCTGAATGACACACGCGGTAGAGGGAACCTTGTAGTCGGGCGTCACCGTCCCCACAATCAGAGCATCAATCTCTTCATGCGTACACCGGGCCATCTCCAGCGCCCGTTGGATGGACTGGACAGCCATATCAGAGGTGGTCATGTCGTCGTCGGCAATTCGCCGCTCCCTGATACCGGTGCGAGAGACAATCCACTCGTCGGAAGTGTCGACTATCTTCTCGAAATCAGCGTTGATCATTCGCCGCGGGGGAGTATACGATCCCGTTCCGATTATCCGGGCTCTTGTTCTTTGCTCCATTGTTATTTCCGAGATGGTTGGCCACTAGTTCCTGGCGAATGCGATCGATGACTTTCCTGGAAGCCATCTCATGGGCCATTTTGATGGCATTGTAGATGGCTCGTGCGTTCGAGGAGCCGTGGGATATCACCACGATTCCGTTGACGCCCAAAAGGGGCGCCCCGCCGGACTCGGCATAATCAAAGCGATTGCGTATTCGCCTGAGAAACGGCGCCAGCAGCATGGCACCTACCCGTGAGAAGACGTTGGTCTGAATCTGGCGCTGCATGGACTTCACCAGCATGGGCGTGATGGATTCAGCGAACTTCAGCAGCAGATTGCCGGTGAAGCCGTCCGTTACGGCCACGTTGACAGTCCCTGAAAGTATGTCTCGCCCTTCGATGTTGCCGATGAAGTTTATCCTGGAGTTCTGGAGCAGCTTGCGGGCGTTGAAGATCAGTTCGTTGCCCTTGCTGCGTTCCTCACCAATTGAGAGAAGCCCCACGCGGGGAGCTTCAACACCGCGGATGGCGGAGTAATACAGGGAGCCCATGATGGCGAATTGCGAAAGATGCGCCGGCTTGCAGTCGGCGTTGGCGCCCACGTCCAGAACCACCGTCGGCTGCCCGGTGGAGGTGGGGAAGCTCGAAGCGATCGCCGGGCGCCCCACGCCCTTGATCCGTCCCAGCGTCAGAAGCGACGTGGCCATCACCGCGCCGGTGTTGCCGGGTGACACAAAGGCATCGGCCCGCCCTTCGCGCACCAACTGAAGGCCAACCCGGATGGAACTGTCCCGCATGCGCACGCCGTCGGTGGCCGAGACGTCCATGGGCACCTCGCTTTCGGCATGCTGTACGGAGACGTTGGAAGGAACATCCTGGCGCTGCGACAAAACCCTGTCGATTGTCTCCCGCCGGCCGACAAGAATCACGTGGAGTGAGTCACCCTTTTCCCGCGTGGCGCCAAGACCCCCTTTAACAATCTCTTCCACCGGTGTGTCGGCGCCCATGACATCGAGGACGATAGTATGTTTCTCCGGAGATACCATGAGGATGATCCGTCGGGCGTCCCGAGTCCGGCCCGATATCGGGCCTACGCCTCCTCTTTCTTGCTCAGGACCTGGCGGCCGTCATAGTAGCCGCAGGCCGGGCAGATGTGATGAGGCAGACGAAATTCATGACAGTGTGAACATTCGACAACGTTCAGGGGAGTGATGGTCCAGTGTGTACGCCGCTTGCGTCCCCTGGCTCGTGAGTGTCTTCTTTTGGGCAGTGCCATAAGTCAGTCCTGTATGTTTTGCTGCTGGTTGCCGGAGAACTTCTTCAGGGCTTCCCAGCGTTCATCAATTCCATCATCGCTGCAGGCGCAGGCATTTTCGTTCAGGTTCCGGCCGCACTTCGCACAGAGGCCACGGCAGTCCTCGGAACACAAGGGCATCATGGGAACGGCAAGGACTATCGCCTGCCCGACCACCCCCGAGAGGTCCGCGAGCGGCTCCGAGCCCTGAAAGAAGACATAGTCCTCATCGTCGATGGCCTGTTCACGATGGACGGCTCGCTGTGCTTCTGAGCATACGATAAAACTCATATCGCAGGCAATCTCTTCGTTATACGGTGTCAGGCACCGAGCGCATTCCAAAGTCACCGTGGCCTCAACCTTTCCCTGACAGAAATACTCATCGCCCGATCTTTGGATTGCGAGTTTGACACGGAACCTTTCCACGCTCCGGATCACATCAGAAGCGAGTGAAAATGTTTCCGGGTCACCCTCTAAATCCTTACGGGCCGGGAAAGAACCAAATTCCCGTAAATCCAATATCACAGCTTCAGAGTTTACACCAACAACCAGCAAAAGTCAAGGCAAAAACGGCCCATAAAGTGTTTGCGGGGTAAGGGATTAGAGGGGGAAGGTAGCCAACGTATTCTTGTGCCGCGCGCTCCTGATTAAACCGTACAATATGTGCATTTGCCAGCGAATTGCGGACAGGCTCGGAACTTATGTTGCCGGGTACCAAAGCTTGGAGACTGTGGGTTGCTTACGAGAATGCAGAGGAAGTGCTACTTCTTCTCGCCGTGCTCCTCGGCGATCCTCAGCCGGTTGGCGGCGCGTTCGAAAGCAGCCCGCGCCGACGGCAAGTCGATATCGGTCTCGCCCTTGCCCGCCGAAATGATACGCTGTTTCTCCCGGTCGAAAGATGCCTGGGCCCGCTCCACATCGATCTCGTCGGCCCGCTCCACGGCATTTGCCAGTATGGTCGCCCGGTTCTTTGAGACCTCCAGGAATCCGACCGAGACGGCCATAATGTTCACCCTGTTCTCGGCGTCGGCGAATTCGATCCGGCCTGGGAGGAGAGCGGTGATCAGAGGGGCGTGGTTGGACAGGATTCCCAGGTATCCTTCGGTGCCGGGCACCACCAGGGATTGCACCCGGGCCTCGTAACATACCTTTTCAGGTGTGACTATCGAGAGCAGAAACATCGCGCGATCACCTACTTGCCTGCCTGCTCGTGTTTCTCCAATACTTCGTCGATACCGCCGACCATGAAGAAGGCCTGCTCGGCAACATGGTCAAGCTCACCGGCGATAATCATGTCGAATCCCTTGACCGTGTCATCGACGTTGACGTAGGCGCCAGGCTTGCCGGTGAAGGCCTCCGCCACGAAGCACGGCTGTGACAGGAAGCGCTGGATCTTTCGCGCCCGCTGCACCATCAGTTTGTCCTCTTCGGAAAGCTCGTCCATCCCGAGGATGGCGATGATATCCTGCAGGTCCTTGTAGCGCTGCAGAATCCGCTGCACCTCGCGGGCCACCCGGTAGTGGTCTTCGCCGACGATCGCCGGATCCAGAATACGGGAGGTGGAGTCAAGCGGATCGACTGCCGGGTAGAGGCCAAGCTCGGCGATCTGGCGCGAGAGCACCGTGATGGCGTCAAGGTGCGAGAAGGTCGTCGCCGGGGCCGGGTCGGTCAGGTCATCGGCCGGGACGTAGATGGCCTGGACGGACGTAATTGACCCCGCCTGCGTGGACGTAATGCGCTCCTGCAGACCGCCCATCTCGGTGCCGAGTGTGGGCTGGTAACCGACCGCCGAGGGCATGCGGCCAAGCAACGCCGACACCTCGGACCCCGCCTGCACAAAGCGGAAGATATTGTCAATGAAAATCAGGACGTCCTGGTGCTCTTCGTCGCGGAAATACTCGGCCATAGTCAGGCCGGAGAGACCCACCCGCAGGCGCGCGCCCGGCGGCTCGTTCATCTGGCCGAACACCATGGCGGTGCGCTTGATAACGCCGGACTCGGTCATCTCTAAGTAGAGATCGTTGCCTTCGCGGGTCCTCTCCCCCACGCCGCAGAATACGGAGTAACCGCCGTGCTCGGTGGCGATATTGTGAATCAGCTCCTGGATGATGACGGTCTTGCCTACACCGGCGCCGCCGAACATACCCACCTTACCCCCCTTGAGATAGGGCTCCAGGAGGTCAATGACCTTGATGCCGGTTTCAAACATCTCGGCGCTGGTCACCTGTTCTTCGAAAGCGGGCGCCGCACGATGGATAGGCAACCGCCTGGCATCGGCGGGGATAGCACCCTTGCCGTCGATAGATCGACCGAGAAGGTCAAACAGGCGTCCGAGGCACTGTTCACCGACCGGGACGGTAATCGGCCCGCCGGTGTCGACGGCCTTCATGCCGCGCACCAGGCCATCGGTGGAGGCCAGCGCCACGCACCGGACAATGCTGTCGCCGATATGCATGGCGACCTCGACGGTGAGGTTGATATTCCTCTCTTCGTCCTTGATGACAATGGCGTTCAGGATGTCGGGCAGGGCGTCGATATGAAACTCGCAGTCGACCGTGGCTCCGATAACCTGCGCGATTTTTCCGATATTTTCAGCCATGTAGTGAGCTCCAGTTATGTTGAAACGACCTATTTCACATCTACTCAACCCTTGAGGGCCTCAGCGCCGGAGACCACCTCCAGCAGTTCCTTGGTAATCTGCGCCTGGCGGGCCTTATTGTACTGCAATGTCAACGTCTCGATCATCTCGCCGGCATTCTTGGTGGCCGCATTCATGGCGATCATCCGACTGCCGTGCTCACTGGCGAAGGAGTCCGCCAGGGCAGTGACCATTATAGTCATGGCATAACCGGGCATCAGGGAGGCGTATATCTGTTCGGCGTCCGGCTCAAAGATATAGTCCATGGCGACGCCGTCTCTCTCGTTTCCCTCTTCCGGTATGTCGGGAGGCGCCACCGGGAGATAGTCCTGTGACGTCACCTGATACCTGGCCGTCGACAGGAAGCGCGTGTACAGCAGGTCGATCCGATCGGTCTGGCCGGATACAAACCGGTCGGTAACGAAACGGACTACCTCGCGGGCGCGGCCGTAATCGAGACTTCCGCCCCACTCACCCCAGAACCGCGCTACCGAAACGGGGCGTATCCGAAAGAAGTTGTTGCCTTTCTTGCCGACCGTGATCAGTTCCGTTTCGTATTCGCGGTTGTCATCGAGCCACTGCACTGCGCGCCTGATGATGTTGGAGTTGAACGACCCGCAAAAGCCGCGGTCGGAGGTAATCACCACCAGCGTCTTCTTCCTGATCTCTCTCTGCTCGAAATAGGGATGCACTATCTCGCCGGTGGAGGCTGCGGCCAGGTGGCCGAGCATCTGGTCCATCTTTTCGGCATAGGGCCGGGCCTGCTGGATCCGCTGCTGCGCCCGACGCAGCTTGGCGGCCGCCACCATCTCCATGGCGTTGGTGATCCGCTGGGTCGAGATTACGGTGCGGATTCTCTTCTTTACATCACGAAGCGTCGCCATAGACCCGCTCCATTTCAGTCCGTTGTCAGCCGGTTCATGTGTGTCCCGACGGCATGGGGTCGGCCGGGCTGCCTGCCCCGGCGAGCAATCCCCAACGTTGTCAATTTCACCCGCTCTTCTTGAACGATGCCTTGAAGGCTTCGACCGCCTTCACCAGTTCCTCGTCTGTCTTCTCGGAAATCACCTTTTCCTTGTCCAGGTTGTGCTCGATATGCGGGTAGTCCCTCTCACAGAAAGCGAGGAACTCTTCCTCGAAACGAAGGATATCGCCGGTCGGGATATCGTCCAGGTAACCTTTGGTTCCGGCCCAGATGATCATTACCTGGCGCGCGACCGGCACCGGCATGTACTGGCCCTGTTTCAGAAGCTCGACCATTTTATCACCGCGGTTGAGCTGTTTGCGAGTAGCTTCGTCGAGATCGGAGCCGAACTGCGTGAAGGCCGCCAGTTCCCGGTACTGAGCCAGATCGAGTTTCAGGGATCCGGCCACCTGCCGCATCATCCTGACCTGGGCGTTGCCGCCCACGCGCGAGACTGATATGCCGACATTGATAGCGGGCCGGATGCCGGAGAAGAACAGTTCGCTCTCCAGGAATATCTGGCCGTCGGTAATCGAGATCACGTTTGTCGGGATGTAGGCCGAGATATCTCCGGCCTGTGTTTCTATGACCGGCAGCGCCGTCAACGACCCGCCGCCCTTCTCGTCCGAGAGCTTGGCGGCACGCTCCAGAAGGCGCGAGTGGCAATAGAAAATATCGCCCGGGTAGGCCTCCCGTCCCGGCGGTCGGCGCAGTAGCAGCGACAACTGGCGATAAGCCTGGGCCTGCTTGGACAGATCGTCGTAGATGCACAGAGCATGCCCGCCGTTGTCCCGGTACTCCTCACCCATGGCGCACCCCGCGTAAGGGGCAATATACTGCAGCGGCGCGGGGTCGGTGGCGCTGGCCGTAACAACAGTCGTGTACGGCATGGCGCCGTGCTTCTCCAGTGTCTGGACTACCTGGGCCACGGTGGAAGACTTCTGCCCGATGGCTACATAGATGCAATGGACGTCGGAGTCTTTCTGGTTGATGATCGTGTCAATGGCCAGCGCTGTCTTGCCGGTCTGCCGGTCACCGATTATTAGCTCACGCTGTCCGCGACCGATCGGGATCATCGAGTCGATAGCCTTCAGGCCGGTCTGCAGCGGCTCCTTCACCGGCTGACGCTCAATCACACCCGGCGCGCGACCTTCAATGACGCGATAGTTGTCGGTTACAATGGGACCTTTGCCGTCCAGCGGTTGCCCCAACGGGTTTACTACCCGTCCTGAAAGCGCTTCACCCACCGGCACCTGAGCCACCCTGCCCGTGCGGCGCACGGTGTCGCCCTCATGTATCTTCGTATCCGATCCAAAGATGGCGGCGCCGACGTTGTCCTCTTCGAGGTTCAGCACCAGCCCAATGATACCACCGGGGAACTCGATCAACTCGGACATCTGGACATCCTCGAGCCCCCAGATGCGGGCGATGCCGTCACCTACCTGCAGCACCGTTCCGACCGACTCCATTTCGAGCTTGGTTTCGTATTTCTCCAGCTCTTTCTTGATAACCGATGATACTTCTTCCGGGTTGAGACCCATCATCGAACTCCTGTATCTGTAGTACGGTTCTTTTTCACCAAACCTCGTCGGGCGTCATCTGCAGGACCGGTGTTTGGAGATCGCCCTGGCCCTGCCTGCCAGGAACTCTCAAGCTGACTCCGATCCGCCGCCGATCCATCGCGCCGGCCGCCGGCTGGAACCAGTGTCGCGCAACGTCGAGCCGGTCTCAGTGCACCCGCACTTTAGTTAATTGCGTTCTTACCAGATCCAATTCCCGACTTATGGAACCATCGATGATCTCGTTATGCGTGATAACGATCATACCTCCAATCAGGTCAGGATCGATTTTCTCTTCCAGTTCAATTTTCAGGCCGGTTCTTACGGCCATCCGGGTAATCAGGCTGCTTCTTTCCGCGTCACTGAGCGCCACGGCGCTAATGACGGTGACACGGCCGATACCTTTCTCGGCCTCCACGTATCGGACAAACTCATCGATAATCCCGTGAAGAAAGCCGATGCGGTGTTTCTTCACCAGGACATGCAGCAGTTCCACGAAAAGCCGTTCCAGGCGAGTGGAAAAAACATCCTCCACCAGCGCCAGCTTGTGTTCATCCAGCACGTGGGGAGCAACCAGGAAATCGAGCAGAGTCGGGTCGCTTTCAAGAAACGTCCTGAGGTCCTGAAGCTGATCGTAGGCGACGTCGACCAGACCCTTGTCCTTCACGGACAGGAACAACCCGCCGGCGTACTTCTTGGCAACTTCAGGAGCTAACATCTGTGGCTTAAGCCTTCTCCACGTTTTCGATAAAACTGCCGATCAATTCCCGATGCTTCTGATCATCAAGCTTCTCCCTGATGATCTTTTCAGTGGCCACGATGGTCATCGCCACCATATCGTTCTTGAGTTGAACTTTGGCTTTGGCAACATCGCGCGCAAGTTCGTCCTCGGCTTTTTCGCCCAGGCGCTTGATTTCCTCGCGGGCGGCAGCCTTGATTTCCTCGGCGATCTTCTTGCCTTCATCGACCGCCTCGACCAGCCGGGCGCGACGCTCGACGTCGATATCCTTCAACTTACCTTCATACTCGGCGGTAAGCCCGGCCACGTTCGCCTTCTCGTCCTCTATGCCCTTGAACTCATCGGCGATCCTGGTTCGCCGCTCTTCCATCAGGGCCAGCAGAGGACCCCAAGCGAACTTCTTGAGAATCCACAGAACGATCAGAAAGCCGAGGGCGTGGGTCAGTAATTGCTGCCACTGTAGTTCCATTATGTCTCCTGGTTCTAACCGGCGTTACTCAAAGGTGAAGACTGCAACCGAAGCGGTTTTCTTCAGTGCGCGCCGATCTTTCCGTTGAGCATAATGAAGACGATGAAGACGTAGATCGTAAGCGCCTCAATAAAGGCGGCGCCGATGATCATCGCCGTCTGAATCTTGGCCGCCGCTTCCGGCTGCCGACCGATGGCTTCCATCGCGGAGCCTACGGCACGGCCGATGCCGAGGCCCGAGCCAATCGCGGCCAGACCAACCGCTATCGGGGCCGCCCAGGCTAACATCGTCTGATACTCCATTGTGTCCTCCTACAAGTACCTCAGTGATATTGCTGAATTTCGTTTCTTCTCATGTTCTCAGTGGCCATGCTCCTCGTGCGGAAGCATCATCAGGATATAAATAGTGGACAAAAGCGTAAAGACCAGCGCCTGTATGGTCGACAGCAGCATGCCCAGAAAAATGAAGGGCAGATGCAGGGGCAGACCGACGGGCGAGTTCATAAATGACAGGCAGGCAATCCCCAGGCCGACAAAAACGGCTATCAGGACATCCTCGCCGGTTATATTTCCAAATAGTCGTAAAGCTAAGCTGAACGGCTTGGCCAGTTCGCCAATAAGGTGCAGCGGAAACAGAAGCGGCACCATGCACCAGGTGATGACACCACGTGGTTCCCCGGCCATATGATCAATGTAACCCAGGATCCCAAGCCGCCGTACACCCGTATACTGCGCATACAGGAAGACCATGATGGCCAGCGAGGCGGTGATGTTCAGGCTGGTCGACGGTGAGTGTCCGCCCGGAATAAGGCCGATCCAGTTCATGGCCAGGATGTAGAAAAACAGCGTCCCCAGAAAGGGGGTGTACTTCCGGGCGTCCTTGCCCAGGATAGTGTAAAGGAAGTTGTACATTCCTTCGACCAGCATCTCGATGAAATTCTGAAGCGGTCTCGGAATGAGTTGACGTTTCCTGTAAACCCGTGTCACGACGATTGTAAAGAACACCGCTATCAACAGCGCAAAGACGATGTCCACCCACAGTGTGGCCCACCGGTAGGCTCCCCCCGGCAGAATCCCCAGTTCGTGCAGGATCCAGACGAGACTGGGCAGGTGGGGTGTGCCGCCATGATCGCCGTTGCCGCCGCCGGCGGCTACCAGAAACAGTGGCGTGAAATGCGCCGCGGCCAGGGCAGACATATAATGAAGCCCCACCGGCATCAGAGAGCTCTCTCAAGACGTTTGGGTTCCGGGTTTTCATCGTGCAGGCCCGGAAGCAGGCGCCCGAGAACCTTCAATACCATCACCGCCAGGACAACCGAGAAACCAATAAGAAACCGCGGGGGAGTAAACTCCGGAACGGTCAGCAGGCAGTAGGCGGCGCCATAAAGCATCGGGAACTTGACCAGGGCCAGCCCCAGCAGGCGGCGGCGGTCAACGCCGTCAGGGCGAAAGGCGGCTCGGATAAGCGCGGCAAGGAAGATGAAGTTGACGATTCCCCAGACACCTCCCGAAAACACCGCCAGAGCAGGGTAAACTCCCAGATAGTAGACCCCGAAAGGAAGGAAGATCAAGAGCAACAGACCGGTTGTCTTCAGCGTGCGGTTTAGAAAGTCAAGTCCCAGACTGTCTCTCACTGTCCTTGTCTTTCTCAGTGGCCGAGGCCTTTTTTACCAAGTTATATGTCTCAATCCCGGCTGAGGCCAGACCCAGAATCACCCCAAGAACCGACAAGTAGGGCTCGGTTCCAAAATATCTGTCAGCCCAATCACCCGCGAAATACCCGATCAGGGGGCCTACCAAGAGCAACATTGGCACCGCAGTCAACAGGCCGATCTGCCTTAAGTCCTTACTCGGCCGTTGCTTCCGCCGGGGGCCAATTAGAATCATTTTAGTTTACCCCATAATTTTTGAGTCGTCAATATAAAATACCCCGCTACGGCCATGTCAACCGGTTTTTCAGGAGCAAGTTTTGGAGGACCTGCAGGACGGCCCGCAAGCCCGCATGGGCGGCCACCACCCGCAGAGCTCCGGCATACTTCAAAAGGCGCCATTGGCAGGCTCGGATTACAGGTTGACGGCAGCAGATCCCGCACAACAATTCGGCCTGCCGGGTGTTATGTATATCTCATCCGGTTCCGACATACAATAACATAACGCAGTGCTCACTCATCGGGGAAAGCACGTCATTTCACTGCGACGCAGCACTCCGAAAGTGCAGGGTAAGGGAAAAAAACATGAGAATCCTCGTTATCGATGACGAGGAGATGATACGGGCTCTGGCGCGCAAGATACTGCAGCGCGACGGGCATGAAGTTCTGCTCGCTGATTCAGGCCAGAGCGGCTTGGCGATTGTCTCCCGAGAACATGAATCGCTCGGGTTGGTTCTGCTCGATTTTAACATGCACGAGCTGTCGGGCGTCGAGACACTGCGCCGGATCAGACAGGTTTCTCCCACGATGCCCTGCATAATCTCTTCCGGCCAGATAGCCGATCAGAATGATCTTTCCGACGACCTCACCGAGCATCTGAGATTCCTGCAGAAGCCTTACCGCGCCAACACCCTCTCGGAGATGGTGCGGAGCATCGCAGCAGGGCGACAGCCAACGACGGCGTAACCTGGCCCGCGGTTTTTGTCGGTCTTTTCAGAATATCCTTTAACAAGTCCCGCGAATTTCCTATTTTCCCCCGCGTGATACGTTTTCACTCAGAACGGGAGAAAATGCAGAAAGCTAAAAGAGCGTTGTTGATAACCGGTTTGATCCTGCTGGTCATTCTTCCCTGCGCCGCCCCCTGCGGACAGGAACAGCAGCAGGTCCGGATCGCTTTTTTTGAAGGCGGCGAGAGCCTGGGGCACATGGCGCTTACGGATGAGTACCTCAGGCAGTTGCGGCAGATGCTGCCCGATGATATCGAACCGGCAACGATCCCCCGGGGGTACAAATCCGCCGGCTGGAAACGAGACACCTGCCGCGCGATGGCGGCCCGGCTCGCCTCCATAGAAGAGCTTGATCTGGTGGTGACAACGGGTCCCTGGGTAGTCGAGGACCTGTTGGCCGCAGGATTCAAAAAGCCGATTGTCGCGATGAACCGCGTGGATCCGATGCGCGAGGGTCTTCTGGACGAAGCCGGCCGCCCGGTCGTCCCCAACCTGACCGTGCATCGCCGGCCGCACAAACTGGAGCGCGATCTTGTGGCGCTCACCCAGCTTGTCGATGTGAAACGGCTGGGCCTGCTGTACTTCCCGACCGGCAATGAACGCGACAGCCTTCTTGCCCAGGTTTCCGAGTTGGGGAGGAAACTCGGCTTTGAGGTGGTCAGCCATGAAGGGTATAACAAGTACGGCACCTTTGCCTACTTCAAGGCTTACCACAGTCTCGACAAAAACATCGACGCCCTGTATCTCTTTCCTTTCTGGGACATGGACGCCATCAAGACCAGGGAGTTTCTGGCGATGGTCAAGCGGGACGGCATTCCGGCCTTTGTCTGGGAGGGCCGGTTCCTGGTTGATCGGGGGGCATTCGCCAGTAACGCCGGTTATACAGTTGTGGCTGAGGCGCGGTTCGCCGCCGCCAGGACGGTGCGTATTCTAAAGGGAGAGATACCTGCCGGGTTGCCGGTGGATTTCGATACCCCGGGCGGACTTACTCTTAACAGGGAGACGGCCGACCGGTGCCGCCTCCACCTGAACGAGGAGACTCTGCGCGAGGCCCAGGTGATCCCGGCGCCGCCACCGGAAGACGCGCCGGTCCTTACTATTCGTGGTGTCATCCAACAGGCCCTCGACCGGAACCCCGGTCACCTTTCACGATACGATGCCTTAGAGGAAGCGGCCCAGGCGGCCAGGCAGGCCTACGGCGCATATCTGCCGGAGGTCATCGGGGAGTACACAGTGGCCAACTTCGATGATGATTTCGCCACTGTTGTGGAAGAAAGCAACCAGGCGGCCAGGTACACCGGGAGGTTGACGCTGGAGCAGACCGTCTTTTCGCTGGAGACCATCCGCTCAATTGAAAAGGCCGCTCGTAGACGGCACCTGCAGGAGATCAGTTTGGAGCAGTCCCAGCTTGACCTGGAACTGGCCATGACCGTTGCCTTCCTCAATCTCCTTGAGGCGGATCAGACCGTAGCGCTGCAACTGGCCAACCGGAACCACATCGACCGCTATTACGAACTGGCCTTCGCCCGTCTTGAAACTGAGAACGGGCCGCAGGCTGACGTCGTGAGGTGGGAGCAGGAGCGACGCCGAGCGACCGCCCAGACGGTTACGGCCTCCGGCACCCTGGAGGTGACCCGCATATTGCTGAACTCACTGCTTAACCTTCCCGGTCACAACCCGCTGGTGCTCGACAGCAGCCGCTTCTCGGAGGAGAGTTTCGCCCGGGACTACTACCGTCTGTTGCCTCTTCTGGACGACCCGGGAAGCTTGCGGAACATGGGTGATCACCTCGTGGAGGAGGCGTTGACGCGCAACCGATCGGTGCGGTATCAGAAAGCAAGGATCGAGCTTCAAAAGAGCCGGTTGGCGGGAAACAAAGCGCGCTACTTCCCCACTGTCGGATTTCGGGCTACACTTGACAGGTTCGACAATCTCAGCAACCGGCCTCCGGAGTTGCCTGACGGCGCCGGTGGCTGGTCTCTCGGCGCCACCGTGAGCCTTCCGATTTTCCTGGGCGCAGATCGCATACGTGAGCGCGGCCGGTTGAACGCCCGGCTGAGCGAAACCGAGTACCTGCGCGATGACGCCGTTCTCAGGGTCATGAGCGAAGTACTTGGTAAGTTGCACCAGCTTACCGCCCATGCCGGCAACGTGCGCCGGTACCTTCTGGCAGAGAGCCTGGCACTGGAAAATCTTGGACTGGTTGCCGCCGATTACGAAGCCGGGAAAGCCACTCTGCTCGAAATGCTCGAGGCCCAGGAGAACGTTCTCGAAGCAAAGCTGACCTCGGTGCGAAGCCGCTACGGCTACTACCGGAACCTGGCACGACTATCAAGCGAGATCGGCTGGTCAGTGCATGATGAAAAACGCGATCTAAGCGAGCTGTTCTTTCAATACATCGATGAGTATATCGGCTCCGGCAGGTAGACCGGCGCTGCTTCCCGGTCGGCAGGAAAGCCGGCTCTGCCTCAGTCCGACTCCCACGGTCAGCAACAGGAAATATCAATGATGAGCATACATCGGTTATCCCGCAAGATAGAGAAACAACCGATGAAGATACACTACCGCCACCATCACCGCGACTGCGATTCGGAGCGTTCTGAACAACGGGCGATCGGAAAAAGGGCGGGGCGAGAGACCTCGTTTTATGATGACAAAGACCCGGCTATAGCTCACGATTGAGGCAACTAGGAGGGCGACCGTGATCCAGATCATCAGTGTGATTCCGAAATCGAACCGGATCACGTAACTTCCAAGCAGGACGGCAATAGCGGCAAAGGCGTACTTACCGGTGAGATTAGACGGCATGTCGATATCTCGCCCGCGCATCAGGTAGAGGCCGGCGCCTACAATCACCAGATCGCGGCCGACGATTGCCGCCGCCAGCCAAACCGGAAAGCCCCGAAACAGAACCAGCATCACCACCAGCGCCCCAGCAAAGATCTTGTCACAAAGGGGATCCAAAGCTATTCCCAACCGGGTCACCTGCCCCAGTCGCCTGGCTAAGTAGCCGTCCAGGAAGTCGGTGATCGCTGCTACGACCAGCAGGGAGGCGCAAATCAAGGTTGATTGACTGTCCCCCCTCCATAGAAAATAACCCACGAACGGAGTCAGCAGAATCCGTGTCAGACTCACTAAGTTCGGTATCTGCAGTATCTGGGCCGGGGGCATTTCGAGCCTGCTTCTATCCGGTCTGAGGATCGCCCGATGATTCCCGTTCGCTCCCCTCGGAGGGCTTCCTCGACTCCCGGGTCGGTCTGTCTATATAGCGGGACAGCGGCGTGAACATGAACAAGATCAGAAGCGCTGCCGGAAGGAGAATGGGAATGTAGTAAAGCGACAGGGGCACGATAACGCTTGGCTCATCAGGCGGCTGCCCGGTCGGCTGCCCGTGCGTAACCCAGCCGCCCTTGCCGTCCGGCTCCCAGCAGTCTTCGCCCGCAAGAAAACCGTACGAAGGCCCGTAGACTGCATCGAGTATGAGCGATGGGATCAAATAGAGAAGTATGACTCCGATCAACAGCAGCACCGCGTTTCGCATACCGTAAGGTAGAGACAGTAGCCCCACGAGTCAACACGGGATGCAACCCGCCTCGCCAGTTATTTGTTGATCTCAACTCAAGTCAGCCCAATCTTGTGATCGGCTCAGTGGAAAGACAGCGTCCGATTCAGGGCGCAAACAGGATGAACGTTCTATGACTGAAAAGAAACCACAGCTCCCCACGCAGCCCTCGCTGGTGGGAGACAAAGTCTATCTTCGTCCGACCACGGCCGAAGATATCGTCAACATGCACCATTGGTCGGTACAGAGTGAACCGCAGTCATTGAGTTGCCGCGCCCTGATTCTCAGGACAGCCTCAGAGAAGGCGCAGCTTTTCAAAGAGGCGAAGCGATCCCCCGATAAGCAAGGGTTTGCCGTTTGTAGGAAGAAGGATAAGATACCGGTCGGTAATGTTGGTTTTTTCGATCTCAACCAGCTCAACCGGTCGGCCGAACTTGGCCTGTTGATCGACCTCGACGAGCAAAGGAAAGGCTACGGCTCCGACGCTCTGAAGGTTCTCTGCCGATACCTGTTCAAATATCGCGGTCTGAACAAGGTCTACGCCATGACGGCCGGGTTCAACACGGCCGCGGCGGCGCTGTTGGAATCACTGCGGTTTAAGAAGGACGCCACCCTGCGCGATCATTACTTCTACAACGGTGAGTTCCACCCGGGATTTATTTACTCACTCCTCCTGTTCGAGTTAGAATGGTAGCGAGCCGACGAACAGACATCGACTCAGTCGAAGTTTACCCGGCCTCACGGTACCGGGCAGCGAGGGCAGCGGCAGTTACTTGATCTTCATGGCCGTGAAGACGCCGTCGGGCTGTTTGAAGTTTGCTTTGACTACCCCTTCCTTGTCGTCGATCACAAACTCGACACTGAACCCGGAGAGGCCTTTGAGATTGTACTCAGTGCCCCGGTAGGGTTCCAGATCGTAGGTCGGTTGACCGGGAACGACCGCCACCAGGGAGCTGTCGCCTTTGAACTCAAAGCGGATCACCACCTGGTCGGCCGTTTCATATTCGCCGACAAACTGAGCCAGTAACTCCGGGGCCGACATCGCCGCCGGCGCTCTGCGTTTGAAGACGATCTCATCGACCGACACCTCGAGCAGCGTAGAGATACGGTCAACGTCGCCCCTGGTGTTGGTGAGAAACTGAAGCTTGACTTTCTCGTTACCCATCTCCTCGACCGTGGCCTGGAAAACTTCGTAGTGCCAGTGTTCGAGTTCGCTGTCGAGAAAGTTGTATTTGATCCTGAGCTTCTTGCCGTCGCGGTCAACCTTTATCACGCCGTAAGCCGGATGCTCGTACTCGCCGACGTACTCCTCCAGTTTGTGGGCCGGTTTGGTGTCCATGCAGCGACTCTCTTTCTCTTTGTCCCGTTTACCCCGCGCCTCCTGGGCGGCCTTAAACTGCACCCTGGCCCGGCCATGGAAATCCACCGGGTCCAGCCCCAGAAGCAGATCGGTGGCGTACAGGCTGACTATCCCGGGCAGGGACGTGCCATTGAGGTTGGTCAGCACGACCATGCCCAACTTGTCGCGGGGCAGCAGCGATACCAGAGCCGAGAAGCCGTCGATATTCCCGCCGTGATAAACCCTCTCGTGCCCGCGGTAGCTTTCTACGAACCACCCTAAGCCGTAGCTGTTGTGAAGCCGCTCGGCGAACTCCACCGGTGCACTGATGACCATCTGGGTCGTATGCATCTCGGTTATGGCCGTTTCCGAAACCAGTTGGACCTGTCCCACTTCACCACCTTCAACGTGAAATCGCACCCAGTTGGTCATGTCGGCTGCGCACGAGTTGATCGACCCGGCCGGCCCCATAGTGGTAATGTTGCGAAACGGCATCAGAGCGACTTGCTCGCCATCCCTGCGGTAGGGCAGGGCGAAATCGGTCGATTGCTGCAACTTATCGACAGAGAAGTTGCTGTTACTCATGTGTAGCGGTTCGAAAATCCGGGTGCGGACGACGTCTTCCCAGGTGGAACCCGTCAGTTGCCCGACCAGGTACCCGGCAGTCATGAACATCAGGTTCTGATACTGAAACTTGGCGCGGAAACCCACGTTGGGCTCCAGGAATTGCAGGCGATCGAACAGTTCCCGGCGGGTGCGCGACGAACCATACCACATGAAATCATGGCGCGGCAGCCCGGAGCGATGAGTAACCAGGTCGCGCGGAGTCATGCCCTCCGTGGCGAAGTCGTCATAGAGCCTGAAGGTCGGGAGATAAGTCCTGACCGGCTCGTCCCAGTTAAGGAGTCCGTCGTACACTAACATCCCCATTGCCATAGTAGTAAAGGCTTTCGTGGATGAGCCGATGGCAAAGAGAGTATTCTCAGTGACCGGAAGCGAATCGTCGATATTACGCAGCCCGAATCCCCGCGACATAATCACCTCGCCGCCGCTGACAATCGCTATCGCAAGCCCGGGCACCTGCCACGTGACCATTGTCGTATCGATGAACGCTTCCAGTTCCAATAGGTTTTTTTCGAGTCGCCGGGCTTCCTTTTCCATTTCGGCAACGTCTTTTTTCCTGAGCGTGAATGGAAAAGTAACTCCCCCCTGGGTGAAATCACCGGACAACTCATGACCGTCGCCGGAGAGTGTGCCATCGAATTTCGGTTCGCCCGGAAAGCCCGGCAAGTCGAACGTCAGCTTGTCCCCGACACACACGATATTGTCCAGCGGCTGGTCTCTGGAACCCTGCATCGGGATATCGATCTGGCCCTTCAGGACCTCATCGTCATTCCGGGTAAACTCAACCGTGATAGTCAGTTCCGAACCGGGGAGCGAGATCGCCCCTTCCCAGACACCCGTGATATCTTCCCGGTTACGCCCCAACACCCCCGATGCGAGAAGAAGATTCCCGAACAAAAGGGCGATCAATAGCCCACGAAACGTTGACTTGGACATAGAATTCATCGCGATCTGCCTCCGGATTGGTGTTGCATTCAAGCATGTTTTCAATAGTACCGGTATTCAACGGAAAAATTCGATGAAAAAGCAAGCGGTTTTGTATTGTTTCAACGGTTTCGGTTTGTTGCTCGCTTCCTTTTTCAATTCCAGAAAACCAATAGTAAGCAACGATTGCCCTATTGATTCCCGGCCGGTTTTCGATTATACATTGTGTTTATGTTGCTGACCTGGATCGGTTTCCTGGTATCTCTTGCCGGGATCCTGATAATATCAAGAAAGAACCTGGCCGCGGGGTTGATCAGCGGGGCGCTGATTCTCGGCCTGTTCACGCTGCCGGTGGAAAGCGTTCTCAGGCAGGCCATAGATACCGTCAGCGACCCTTCGATTATCCTGCTGGCCGTCGCCATGGGCCTGATACCAGTGCTCGGCGGGACCATGAAGGAGAGCGGCCAGGTCGATTCCCTGGTTAATAATGTCCGGCTGAGCAGGAGATACCTGTTGCCGTTTTCGGCAGCCCTGATGGGCCTGCTGCCGATGCCCGGTGGTGCGCTTCTGTCCGCCCCGATCGTCGAGAAAGCCGGGGAAGGAGTAACTGATGCACTGAAGGCCGTCATCAACAACTGGTTTCGCCACCTGTTTATCCTGATCTACCCCCTGTGCTCGGCGCTGATTGTCTCGGCCGAGATTGCCTCTCTGGACGTCTACCAGGCCATCGTCTACCTCTTGCCTGCCTTTTTCTTCGCTCTGATCTTAGGGTACATCTTCTTCCTGCGCCGCGTTGACGGCACTCCCAGCCGCACCCGGGCATTCTCCTGGGCGGGTCTGGCGATTCCGGTGGTTATTATTCTCTGTGCGCCCCTGATCGATTTCAGCCTGAAGAGACTGCTGTCATTGGGATCGCTTGCCACGCTGGCAGGTGTCAGCAGCGGTCTTCTGCTCTCGATTAGCCTCTCCGAGCAAAAGCTCCACCTGCGGCGGATCGTGACCGACATGAGACCGTGGAATTTCTCGCTTATCATAATAGGCATGTTTCTGTACCTGCACATCTTCCAGCAGTCGGACGCCCGCAGCCTGATCGCCACGCTGCCGCTGCCGCCGCTGATGTTGGCTGTCTGCGCCGGCTGTCTGCTGGGTTTTGTGACCGGCCGGGTGCAACTCCCGGCGTCGATCATCCTGCCGGTCTACCTGGCCACGGTGTCAACGGTTGAGCCGGAGATGTTTGCCCTGATCTACGTCTCGATCTTCTTTGGATACATCATATCCCCGGTCCATCCCTGCCTGGTGGTCACCTGCCAGTACTTCCATGTTCCCATCAGGCGAATGCTCGTAGGGTTGGCGACGCCCACGCTGCTGGTTATATTGGTCGTATTAGCGCTGGCCTGGCTTTCGACTTGATGCTGCAACAGTGCGGTCACCCGCGTGTCCCAATCCAGTTCACAACTCTGCTAAGACCGCAGGCTGTCGGCGGCCCTAATCCACAAGGCGTGACTCGGCGACGGCAGTGTCCCTTACCGGCAGACGGAACTGATCGGGGCGCGCCCGCACTACTTCGCGCAGCCAGCCTTCCGGGTAGCCTTTCTCCTGGGGGCGGCCGTTTTCATCTTTGACATAGCCGTCGTTGTATTTTGTCAGGAGATGTTCGGCAAGTTCCCGCCATCGCTTGACCACCTGTTCACCATGAGTGACACAGTAGTCGGTCAGGTAGCGGGTCATAAGCTGCGGATTCGAGTCAGACAATCCCAGGGCCGTGGCATCCACCGCCGGCTGCAGAGTTATCAAGGTACTCTCGATATCGCCCTGCACTTCCTGGATCTCCGGAAGCATGTACGAGTATTTCAGGCAGGCGATGTTGGCCACGAAGTTGAACACCCACCAGGCCGACTCCCAGGAGAATTTCTGCAGGCTGCCGATCGTGTACGATTCCGGGATGGCGTCGATACCGCAATAGAGCGGGAAATAGCAGGTCGTGTAGGTGTCGTCCACGCCGTACCAGAGGACGCCGCCGACGGGATCGGGAAGCCAAGAGCGCGACTGGGATACAAACGAGAAGCCGGTCTGCTGGGTGGAGATCGGGCGCTCCCAGACGTACTGGACGGTGGTGTCGTCCAGCGAAAAGGTCATGGGTCGCCAGCGGTTGGGGCAACCATAGGGACCGGCGTCGATGCCCCCGGTCATGTCGTAGGCGGTGCCTTCATAGTGATCGCGCATCAATGAAAACACGTCCGCCAGTGACAACGGCTTGTCGGGCTTGATCCACAGCGGGTATGGCTCGGCGCCTTCTACGGCGCGATGATAGTCGGGTGAGAGACCCCGCGACGGGGCCGCGCGGCGAAAGATGCTCCAGACCCGGGCGTCGGCGTACCGCTGGTTTCCCGGCGTGGCCGGACAATAGGCCTCGCAGAAACGGAACGGCTCGCCTGAATCGGGATCGTAGTATCCTTTCTCGACCGCAAAAGAAATGACATTTCCCGAGTAGAGGCAGTTCTCCGGATCATCCAGCGGAAACTCGCCGATGCGCGCCTTGTTGGCGTGGCACGATATGAATCCGTCGGGAACCCGCACCGCCACCCATTGGGCGCCTTCACCACCTTCGCCGGGGCCGATCATTTCCAGTATCCAGGCCTCATCGGGATCGGCTATCGAGAATGACTCACCGGTGGACCGATAGCCATACTCGGTCACCAGGTCGGTCATGACGTCTATTGCTTCCCTTGCCGTCCGGACCCGCTGCAGGGCAAGATACATCATGTCCCAGTAGTGCAGCAGACCTTCGCTGTTGCGAAGCTTCTCCCGCCCGCTGAAGGTCGTCTCGCTGATGGCCAGTTGGTGCTCGTTGATCAGATTGACCACGGCGTAAGTATGCTCCACCTGGCTTATCCAGCCACGGGTATTGCCGCGCCGATCGGTGATCTCAAGCGAATCGCCAGGCTGGTAATCCGCAGCGGGGGTGTACTCCAGGTGCGGGTGGAACTCGCCGTCACAGGTGTAGGTGATCATAACCGAACCGTCGCTGGAGGCGCCTTTGGTGACCAGCAGATTGGTGCAGGCGTTGGTGTGCGGAGTAAATACGGCCACACTCACACAGGCACAGGTGATCGCAACAGCTATTGTCTTTTTCATCGAGATCCGCCTTTCATTTCGTCAGTTGCCAATCACCGGACGATACACGACGGCGACGGCTACTGCAACCACAAAAAACACACATAGTGGCACCGCAGCACCGCAGGTGGCCCACCATTTATAGTGGGGATAAATCCGATTGACTTTGGCAGTTTGCGGGGATATGATCCAGTTGAGACTAAGTCAACCATTTGAGACGCAACGGATACAGAGAAACCCACCTTGAAAGGTGGGGATAAATCCGATTGACTTTGGCAGTTTGCGTAGATATGATCCAGTTGAAACTAAGTCAACCATTTGAGACGCAACGGATACAGAGAAACCCACCTTGAAAGGTGGGCCACCCAGCGTAGTGTCATCGCAGCATCACGGGTGGTCCACCATTTATGGTGGGGATAAATCCGATTGACTTTGGCAGTTTGCGTGGATATGATCCAGTTGAGACTAAGTCAACCATTTGAGACGCAACGGATACAGAGAAACCCACCTTGAAAGGTGGGCCACCCAGCCCTTGAAAGGTGGGCCACCCATCCGTTTTCAACAAGCCCGGAAGCAGGGGTCCATCCGTCATACTTCGACTCCGCTCAGCATGACGTCGATGGCAGAATCGCAGCGATCTGTCCACGGGGAGATGGATTTCTCGTAGAAGGCCGTATATCCTATCGGAAGCGCAAGACATCCCATCTATACTTCTCAAGGCCGGCGGCGACCGGGCCAACGATAGACACTTTATTATCCTCAATGACGATATCAAAGACGGCGTGATGCATAACAATAAGATTGTATCGCTTGCGATTGATGTCCTCATACTCAACGTAGATGTACGGGTATAGCGTCAGCTTCTTGTCCCCATCACGGTGTGTGTGAAAGACATCTATGGGCATACTTCTCTTCACACGCTTCTCAGAAAACTCTTCAAACCCACCCGGGAAAACGACAATATCAACTAGCATTGTGTCGATATCTGGAAGTGTACGCAGGGTCACAACCAACTTCTCAACTGACTTGTTGTAGATTTCTTCCCACTCTTCTAAGTAGAGCGTCGAAGGAATCCACTTAGTGACGCGCAGGGGAGTAAGTCCCTTATTCTGCAGCTGTAAAGTCCTCTTGAGATCAATGAATAACCGCTGTACCGCCAGATACTCCCTGCTGGATATCTCTATTTCTTCTATTGGGACCATGCCACTTAACGAAGTATCGCTTCTGCCCATTATGTAGTCAGGCGTCAGAGACATATTCATCTGTTCAACATATAGCCAAGGACGCCATTGAAGTTCAGTCGCACGGCGCAATTCGTTCACCTGGTCACCGAGAGATTGTTGTGTCAGGTAGGTTGAGATAATAGAAACTATGACGATCAACAATGTGCCAAGCACCAAACCGCCCGTTCCCCAGAACTTACTTTCCCTTTTCAACTGACCCATCCCACGCCCTTCAGTTAAGCAAATATCCCCGTATCGAATACGTACAATATTTGCTTGAAATGTAGGCTGTAGAATGTCAAGACACAAGTACTATTCAAGCTTTAGTGCGGACATCTTTCCGCAGGACCAGTCCGGCACGATGAAGAGAGCTCAGACGCCAAGCGCCGGAGCTAAAGAACAAACGCGCGTAGCGCGAAAAGGTAGCTTGCTACCGCAGCGTCGGGACAAACGGTTGCGCTGTGCGATAATGCCGGTATCTTGCGGTGTGGACGCGTATTGAAACCAAGCAGGCGGAGACCACGTCGGCAACAACGGTCTTCTCCGCCGGTTTCGGGAAGATAATCGGGAATGAATCCTCAGGAAAAACGCGTAGAACTTGAGGTAACCGACCTGGCCTTCAACGGCAAGGCGGTGGCGCACCTCAACGGCAAGGTAGTCTTTCTTGACGGCGGTCTGCCGGGGGAGTTGGTAGAGGCGGAAATTGTCCATTCCCGGCCGCGCTTCGACCAGGCGCGCCTGCGTCGGATAGTAAGGAAATCACCGGAGCGGATTGAAGCCCGCTGCCAGCATTTCGAGCACTGCGGCGGCTGCACCTGGCAGGACCTCGACTATGCCCAGCAGTTGCGGTTCAAGCAGAAACAGGTGGCCGACTGTCTGGAAAGGCTCGGGGATCAGAAGGATGTCGAAGTTTGGGAGATTATCGGATCGGATCGGCTTTTCTATTATCGCAACAAGATGGAGTTCTCTTTCGACGTAGCCGACGACGGCGGCTACACGCTGGGATTGCATCGGCGCGGATGCTGGGACGAGATTTTCGATTTGACCGAGTGCCATCTGCAATCGGAAACATCCAATCGGCTGGTCGCCTGCGTGCGCAGCTTCGTGGCAAGCAGGAACATCCCCGTCTATGATGTCAGGCGCCATACCGGCTTTATGCGGTTTTTGGTAATTCGTGAAACGGCTCACACCGGCCAGGTGATGGTCAACCTAGTTACCGCCAGCGGTGAAGTTCCTGCGGCACAGGAGATTGTGGCGCAGGTGACCGATGAGTTCCCGGAGGTGACAACGATCGTCCATAATGAGACCGACCGCAAGGCAAACGTGGCCACCGGAGACAGGGAGACCGTGCTCTGGGGTCCCGGATACATCGAGGAGCAGTTGTTTCAAGCGCGGTTTCGAATCCGCGCCAATTCCTTTTTCCAAACCAACTCCCGCCAGGCCGAAAGGCTCTACCGGATGGCCTTTGACATGCTGGAGGCCGGGCCGTCCGATCGCGTTCTTGACCTCTATTGCGGAACCGGTTCCATCGGTATTCTCCTGGCAGACTCGGTGGCCGAAGTGGTGGGAGTGGAGATTGTCGGCGAGGCGGTCCGCGCAGCTACGGAGAACGCCGAGATAAACGGCATCACCAACATCAGCTTTCACGAGAACAACGTTAGAGATTTCCTGAGAGAAAACCGCGAGCAACCGGGGTCTGTGGATATCGTGATTGTCGACCCGCCGCGAGCCGGTCTTAATCCGCGCGTGCTGAAGCAAATCGCCTCCCTGCGTCCGCCGAAACTGCTATATATCTCCTGTAACCCGTCGACTTTCGCCAGGGACACCAGGCAACTACGGCAATTCGGCTACCGCCTGCCGGCCGTGCAGCCGATCGATATGTTCCCCCATACCATGCACATAGAACTGGTCGGCCGTCTTGAATTGACGTAAGAAGCTTGCCATGCCTTGCGGTTTTGCTTAATATGCCGATCAAATTGCCAAGGAGGATTCATGTTTCGTAAGGTATTTACAACACTGGTCGCGACATTCGTTCTTATCTGTATTACCGCCGGTTCCCTGTCGGCGGACGACAAGTTCGACAAGCTCTGTCATGATGTTCTGGAGAGCCTTCAATCGTTTTACCCGGTCAGGTCAACCGAGATGGGTATTCACGCCTACGATTTCCACCTGGCCGACTATTCTTCCAAGTCCGTCAAGAGCATGATCAAGAAACTCCAGGGTTACGAGAAAAAGCTCTTCCGATACAAGAAGGCCGACCTTCCCCGTCACGATCGGATAAACTACAAGCTGGTGAAAGCCAACGTGGATATTGCCCTTCTCAATCTGCAGAGGATTCAGTGGCACAGGAAATCGCCGCAACTGTATGTCGATGAGGCAATCAACGGCATCTACTTCCTCCTGCTTTCCGGCCACGCTCCCCTGCACGAGAAGCGGGTGGCTATTGTCTCCCGGATGAAGGCTGTTCCGGGGCTTTTAGCCACTGCCCGAAAGAGACTCAAGAAACCCCCGCCGGTGTACATCGAGGCTGCCCTTGAGTCTCTGGAGTCAGGTCAGCAGTTTTACCGGGAGGTCGCAGGTGAACTTATGAGCAAGTTCCCTGACCAGGCCGACGAGATTCTCCAAGCCTCCACCCGCGCCCGTGAGGCGATGAATGATTTCGCCCTCTATCTCTCTGAGCTTGAACCGGGGTCGCCGACCGAGTTCGCTATCGGCAGGAAGAACTTCGACTACAAGCTGAGTCACGAGTATTTCCTGACGTACGGCTCCGACTCGCTGCTGAAACTCGGCGAGGCGTTACTTGAGCAGTCACAGGTCGCCTACGCCGAACAAGAAGCCTATCTCGAAAACCACCACCAGAACGGTCAGGACTCGGTCTTCGTGCCGGCTCACTTCAGCGGGGCCGACATTCTCGAATACTACAACTGGGAGGTAAGACAGGTGCAGGTGTTCCTCGAGCGCAGCGACTTCGTGACCATTCCAGAGGACATAGCCCCCGTCACGGTCATCGAGACGCCGCCGTTCCTGCGCACCATGATCAGTAGCATCGCCTACCAGCCCGCCGGTCCTTTCGACAGCGTGCAGCATGGATACTTCTATGTACGTCCTGTCCCGGAGGATATCGACCGACAACAACTTGAGGCCCGCTACCGGTATATTCACCGGCGAGGGTTCAGAAGCTCGGTTGTCCATGAGGCTTTTCCCGGACATCACCTGCAGTTGCAACTGGCCGGGAGGAACGAAGACCCGGTTCGAAAATGGCAATTCAATATCATGATGATCGAGGGCTGGGCGCTTTACTGCGAGGAAGAAGTCTACCATCATGGACTCTACAGCTCCGAAGACCCGGTCCAGTGGCTGGGAACACTGGGGGGGATCAGGTTTCGCGCCGCCCGGATCGTAGCCGATGTCAAACTCCACACGGGGCAGTTCAGCTACCAGGAGTGTGTCGACTGGATGATCGACGCCCTGGGTATCACCAGTGAGTCGGGCAGACAGTATATCCGCACGGAAGTCCGTCGCTACACACTGTCCCCTGCTTATCAAATGTCTTACCTGATAGGTAAGCTGGCGATCATGGAACTCCGGGAGGCGGCTATGGCGCGCGACGGCGACGCGTTCTCACTGGCCGGTTTCCACGACGCCCTTCTGGCCGAAGGCTCTATTCCTCCGGCCCTAATGTGGGAGGCGATGGGGCTGTAGGCGGGGAGCCCACATGCATATGCAGAAATCGAGACTCACATAGAAGCTCTCTGGAAAGCCACCCAACCAGGATTTGACCAACTCAGCCTGCTCGTAGGCCTCCCACGCCTGACAACCCGGCTCTAACGGAATTCGGTAGCGTACATCGGCATAGTGAGTGTAAGGGCTGACGTATACTTCGCGCTGAGCGCGCGTGAAATCGATCAATCGCCACAGTTCCCTTCGCAAGGGGAGAATGTGCGCCAGCTCAGCCTCCTTACCGAGGGAATCGCCGGCATCCGGATAGAAGAAGCAGAAGTCAACAGTATCCGATGTATAATACTCGTAAAGAGTATTGAGTTCCAATGCTGTATCACCTGCGATCTGAACGTGTTGGAGTGTAAAGGGGTGTGCATGCCCGATTTCGATGACCACGTTATAGACGCCCCGCTCGATCCATGTCTCAAATGACGATGAGTCGTCTGTCTCAATAGCAAATGTGGATCCACCAATGCTGACGAACCGGACTATTGCCTTCTTACCAGTCGCGACCGTATATCGTGGTTCGGGCGTGGGATTGTATCCATCACGCACGCCACAGAACCACGCCAGCACCTCACCAGACACGCAGACGGAGTGATTGGGACAACTGTTATAGATATTCTTCTCGGTGCAGGAGAAAAGCACAAGCCCGGCAAACAGAACTAACCCTAAGATAAACAGTCGCGTACGCACAATCGCCTCCTTTGGTTACAGTTTCTTCGACCTGCACTAACTAACCTTTCTGTTTATTGCAATTTCGCCGTTGTGTTCCCGCCTTGTCAAGTCTCTTTGTCAAGGACGTATGTGGCATCGAAGTGCGCAAGAAAATCGTATCGGCAATCAGAAATAGACCGTATATTTGGAGCTCAGACGAGCACCATTACGTCCTGCTATCTGGAAGCCGATACAATGTATGTGACCGGCACAATTGTCATAATCGCGTTGCTGCTTGCCGCAATACTCCTACTCCGCCTTCGGGTGCGCTTTGAGTTGGGCGGCGACAGGCGATCCCTGTTTGTGGGACTGGGCAGAACCGGCCGGGAGTATGACTACCTCCGCAGAGTACGGTCGGTGAGAGTGCTCGGGTTCCGGGTCAGTTCGTCACCGCTTGACGAGAAGAAAGCAAGGAAGCCCGAGCAACCTGAGAAAAAGTCGCCGTCTGAACAACCTCCCCGGAAACCCGGGCGGAAACGACCGCTGCGAGATATCCTCCGTATTCTGCCTGAGTGCAGTAAGGGGCTGTACGGCTATGCTGTGGGTGTCCTGAGATCACTGATTATCGAACACTTGGAGGCAGAGATCAAAGGCGGCTTTGCCGCACCCGATCTAACCGGCCAGGCCTTCGGTTATTACCAGGCAGCCCTGGCGGCGGCCCCCGCGGTTGTCGGGCGGGTGCGATTCACACCCGACTGGACCGGACCGTCGCTGTCCGGGAGCGCCCGTGTTTCGGTGGCCCTGCCGCTGTATTTGCTGCTGTACCGCTCACTGGTGTTGGTGGCGGGCCTTCCCTTAAGACAGATCGTGAAGTTGGCGATAGGAAAGAAGAGAGGAGACCAGGATGGCTAACAATGTAGTAGACATTCTCAAAGGCGTTGTCGGTGAACTCAAGGAGGTCGCCAGGACCGAAACCGTAATTGGGGAGCCGGTGACGGTCGGGGACAGGACGGTTATACCGGTAGTGAAAATATCGTTCGGTTTCGGGGCCGGTGGGGGCCAGAAGGAGGGTGACAAGACCGGTGAATTCGGTGGCGGCGGTGGCGGCGGCGCCAGGATCGAGCCGACCGCGTTCATTATCATGGACAAAGACGCCGTACGGATTCTCCCCGTGGCCAAGGGGAAGTGGGAAGGAATCGTCGACGCCATACCCGGGTTGGCCAAGAAGCTCGCCAAGTGGAAAGACAAGTTCAAGTCAGAGACATCCGAGAAAGACGACAAGGACGACGAGCCTCAGGCCGAAGAGACAGAGACCGACAAGTAGCCACCTCTCGTCAAGGGCCTGTTGAAAAAGTTACAGTAGTCAGCCGCCGAAGCATTGATGCTGGTGCTGCCAGGCGTCTCTGCCTGGCAGTAACACGAATCCATAGAAGCGTCGGGCAGAGACACCCGACGCCACCCCTTGGAGTACCTTTTTCAATAAGCCCTCAAGCAGGGACGCCTGACGCCGGGTGTCCCATCCGCTTGCGGTGGGATCGGTTCGGCATTAAGTGTTACCCTTCGACTGCGGTTACCTGTGAAAAGGTCGTTGTCAATGCTTTTTCTCTCCTCGTTCCCATGCTCCGCGTGGGAATGGGCACAACGTGCCTCTCTTGGACGCTCTGCGTCCGTCATGCGATCAGTAGAGAAGCCTCACAAGGAAGATCAGCCCCGGGTTAATATATCTTCGCCCGCTGCAGGGCGCGGGCGAACTTACTGTCGGTCTGGTGCTCAAAAGGAATGGCAAGCGTGGAGAACATCTTGCGCAAGGCGTCATCGACTGTTTCCAATCGGTCGGTATCGGGAAGTTCGACCTCAAGCTCGTAGTCAACCGAGCCGTCCCCGAATTCAGTTTTATCAATCTCAAACACGTACGTATGGTCGGATATCTTGAAGAACTTCTTCTGCCGCAGGTTTTCGAACTTGACCAGCACCATCAGTGTCAACTCGCCCAGTTTGTCTTTCAGGTAGTCTATGGGAACGACGGGAAAGCTCATCACGTCCCGCTGGAGGGCCAGGCAGTCAAAGGCTTCCGCACGCGATATCTCAGCCTCCATTTCCTGCCGGATGAGGGCGGCTCCCGACCGGGTGGCGATGCTTTTGATCGTTACCAGCCCGCGATTGTCCTCCGCCCGCACCCGTAGCGCCCAGCCGGCCTCAGCCAACTTGCGGTCCTCGGTGTCGAAAAAGGCGTTTTGATGGCGTTCTTCCCGCTCGATCTGGCCCAAAAAGCCAAGCAGCTTGAGGTAATTGGTAAAGGAGTCGAGATTTAGCTTGATCTCAATCTCCCGACCCATTCGATGAGAATCAATCATAGCCCTGATCCATTTGAAAAACGCTTCCTATCGTACGCTGCAATGTGGTCAAATTGCTGACCCTCGGCAAGGTTTTTCTTGGACCATTCGACCGTCCGGCAACGCCGGCCCTTCGGAACGGCAGGCGCACCTCCAGAGCCACGCAGGGAGATTTTTGCGATTGCGGTTTGCCTTTTATGCCACATACTTGTCCGAGATCTCCTCGTTGGTGACGGCGTTGTAGACCTTGTATTGCTGCACGGGAAGGGTCGTATCCCGAATCACGTTGATTTTGAACCGGTGAGCTCTCATGAGCCGCGAGACGCGATCGGTCCCGTTGTCGACCATCGCTTCCGCCACCAGCGGGCTGATGACCAGGTGGAAATTGGTGTATTGCCGGTCGGCCTTGGCGCGCATGAACCAGCGCTCGATCTTGGTGGCCATAGTCTTCTTCGACGGGACGCGCCCGATACCGGAGCAGTACGGACAGGGTTCAGACAGGACGTGCATGTGCGAGGGGCGGATCCGCTCCCGGGTCATTTCCAGAAGGCCGAAGTCGGTCACGGGATTGATGGCTCTCTTGGCCCGGTCGCGCACGAAGCAACGCTGGAACTCCTCGTACAATTTCCGGCGGTTCTCGCGGCTGTACATGTCGATGAAGTCGCAGACGATCAAACCGCCGATATCACGCAGCCTGATCTGACGGGCAGCCTCGCGCGCCGCGGACAGGTTGGTTTCGAGGATTGTCCGCTCGTGGTCTTTGCCACCCACAAAACGGCCCGTGTTGACGTCAATCGTGACCATCGCCTCGGTTTGATCGATTATCAGGTAGGCTCCCTTCCTGATCCAGACCTTGCGTTCCAGCATCTTCTCGATCTCCGGCTCCAGCCCGTGCTGGTCAAACAACGGCAGAGCACCCTTGTAGAGTTCGACCCTGTCCTTCAGGTCGGGAGCTACCTGCCGGGAGTAGCTGCGGATCATCTTGTAGTCGGCCCGATTATCGATCACCAGCCGTTCCACATCGTTGGTAAAAATGTCCCGGATCTTGGAGACGGTCATTTCCGCTTCCTTGTGGATCAGGGCCGGCGCGGGTGAACTGTCGGCTTTCCTTCTCAGCTTGCCCCAGAGCTTCATCACTCTTTTGATATCCGCTGCGAAGACCGGTTCTTTTTCCCCTTCCGCCTCGGTCCGGACTATCAGCCCGAAACCCTCTGGCCGCAGAGGGGCCAGCAGCTTTTTGAGCCGTCTCTTCTCACCCCAGTCCGAAATCCGCTTTGAGACCCGGATATGGTCATCATCGGGAACCAAGACCACGAACCGGCCCGGGATTGATATCTCGGTCGCCACCCGCGGTCCCTTGGTGGATATCGGTTCCTTGATAACCTGTACCAGTACTTCCTGGCCGCGTTTGAGAACCGTTTCGATCCCGGCCCGACGCCGCTTGCGGACGATATCAGCCGGCGATTCTTCCTCGATGTCTTCCGAGTCCCCATGCCGCGTGTAAACCTTGCCGACATCGGACGAGTGCAGATAGGCCGCCTTGGGAAAGCCGATATCGACAAAAGCCGCCTGCATCCCCGGGAGAACGGTCTTGATTACACCTTTGTATATATCACCGGCCATCCGGTCGGTGTCCGGTCGTTCCACGTGTAGTTCAACAAGCTTGCCGTCCTCAAGAACAGCCACCCTGGTTTCGTATTCGGTTGAATTAACTAAGATCTCCGTTTTCACTTCTACTCCTTAATGCCCTGGACCGGCTCCCCGAATAGCTCCGCTGCCTGCGGCCGGAAGCCGTTGACAAAAGACCTGCCATCCATGGCTTTCTTACCTTCCGGTATCAGACTCTGAACCTCGACGGCAGAGTCTGCGCACCGGATTACAAGCTGCCCTCCGGCCGGGATCACAGATCCTGGCCTGCCGGCAGCGGCGACACTCGTCTCGGCTTTCCGACAGACGAGTATCTTGACTTTCTTGCCCCGAAACCAGGTGTAGGCGCCGGGCCTGGTGGACAGCCCCCGCACGAAATCCCTGACCCTGGCGGCGGGGAGACCAAAATCGATCAGCGCGTCGAGCGGTCCTATTTTGGGCGCCGGCGTGGCCCGGCTCTCATCCTGGAGCGTCGGCGTGAATCCCTCCTGCTCGATCAGATCAATAGTCCTGAGCAGGAAAGGACCCGACATCTCCGAAAGGCGGGCGCGAAGGGAATCGCAATTCTCATCCTCGCCGATAGCCGTCCTTTCCTGGAGAATGATGTTGCCGGTATCGATCTTGGCGTTCAGGAAAAAGCTGGTCAGCCCGGTTTCCCTCTCGCCGTTGATCAGGGCCCAGTTGATGGGAGCCGCCCCGCGATACTTCGGCAGCAGGGAGGCGTGGATATTGACGGCGCCGAATTCGGGCAGACTGAACAGCCGCTCCGGCAGGATGCGGAAGGCCACCACCGCGATCAGGTCCGGCCGGCAGGCGCGCAGCTCCTGGTACAACTGCTCGCTCCGGAGCGACTTCGGCGTGAGCACAGGCAACCCCAGCTCCCCGGCAACGCAGTGGACATCGGTGGCGCGCGGCTCCCCTCGCCGCCCACGACGTTTGTCGAGACCGGTGACTACGATCGCGATCTCATGTCTGCTTTCGTGCAGCGCCAGCAGGGGTTTGCAGGCAAACTCCGGCGTACCCATATAAACAATCTTCATTCAGTATGTCAGCCGTGAACCGGGCGCGTCGGTCACATGCGACGGCGGCGGGAAAAGAACGGGGGACAGCGGAGCCGGACTCAGGCGGCTCGCGAATCCCTGGCCAGTTTTCGTAAACGGCCCTTCAGCAGGGTACGAGTTATCGGTGACATGCGTTCAATGAACAGTTTGCCCTCAAGATGGTCGTACTCGTGCAACATAGCACGGGCCACAAGGCCGCTGGCGGCGATTTCAAATTCATTACCGTCGAGATCTGTCGCTCTCACTCTTACATGCGAGGGTCGAACAATCTTCCGATAAATCCCCGGAAATGAAAGACACCCCTCCTCCATTTCAACTTCGCCGCTGGTTTCAACAATCTCCGGATTGATGAAAACCCTGAGGGTCTCCGTCAGGTCGACCGCCGTTAGGTCGACAATGAAGACGCGTTTCAAGACACCGATCTGGACCGCTGAAAGTCCCAGACCCCTGGCCTTTTTCAGAGCGTCCGTAAGGTCGGACACTAAATCTTTTACTTCCTGGCTGATCTTGTCAACCGGTTCGGAAGTCTCCCGCAATACCGGGTCGCCGTAAGTGACGATCCGCCGCTCAGCCACGGTTGCTCCTTATACTACTTTTCTACCTTGGCGGCAATGGACGACTTGAGAAACTCCAGTTTGGTGGCGTCATTGATTTTCAAAATGACGCGGCTTCGTTCGTCGTCGATGGCGAATATGGTCCCGAACATGCCGCCGGAGGTCACAACCCTGTCGCCTTTTTTCAGTTCGCCCAGGAGCCTTTGATGCTCCTTCTGTTTCTTCCGTTGTGGGCGTATCAGGAGGAGGTACATCAGGACGAAAATCAGTCCGAACCATACCAGCGTAAAAGCGCCGCCTCCTGAGGCATCCTGCCCACCCGTCATCAGTACGGGCCAGTAATAGTCCAAATCATCTCCCTTAATCTATCGGCAGACTGCTCAATTTCTGAACAGCCAATTTATCCACGCCGTAATATATTAGTCAACCGTATGTTTGCCAAGTAATTGTTTTGGGGGGCAGGAGCGGCAATAAATATCCCAATCTCCTTGCCAAAGCGGCCCTTTTGGCCTATATTACGGTAATTGGGAGATTAAAGGTGGTAGGGGTATTATGAAGTGCTCAATTCTTGTATTAGCAGGGGTGCTGTGCTGCGCGGTTGCGTATGCGGTGACGCAGGATACGGGGGGATCGCCTAAAGACATGGCTCATGAATCCAGCGTAGCACAATCACTGGGGGTCGGCGTCTTCCCATCTCTCTCCCCAGGCGTGAAAATAGGGGAGACTTGGTATGACCAGCAGCATATCGGCACGATGGCGCGAATGGTTGACTGGGGTCCCAGTCAAGGGAGTGGTCTTATCATACACTTTGTTTGGATGTATTTGCAGGCGCCGGTTCTGGAAGATCGTCATATGTACTACAACGCCTACTTCGGCTGGAATGGCACGCAGCTTCGGCCTGGCCTGGGTGTGTCCGTTCAGCCCGGGGGTGACTATGCCGGATATGTGGGCATAGACGTGTCTGCTGATAATCGCGCAGTAGTCAGTGGTCACAATAATCAAGGTTCCGGGTACTCTCCCCATTTGTACTACGACGCAGGTCCGGGCTCGGGGAATTTCTCGTCTTCCTCTCGCGTGCCAGACAGTGTCATGGATTATGGTGCTATCCTGGGCGATGAAGCTCTATGGCCAAAGGTATGCTATCATGACGTACCCGGGGGGACTCCAGTAACACACGTTATTGCTCAGGGTGATGATTGGCCCGCTGATCATCCCCACCCTATGTATTACTTCAGAAAGGTTGGAGAAGGTAACGTGGGGACATGGGACTATCCACCCTACGTAATTGACACAAGTTTCAATTACTCGCAAGATATTACTTGTTCCGTAGCTGACGGGAAGGTAGCACTTGTGTGGATCGCTAATCTACCGAATGCTGGTGACTGTGACACCTGCTCCAGCAACACCGGACTTTTGCATGAGGATTCAGACAACGATCTGTACTATCAATTGTCCTATGACTTTGGTGCCACATTCACTCCGCGTGTCAACCTAACAAACAACACTGACGGCCTTGCGGGTTTCAGGCCCTACACGGACGTATCAGCTCTAATTGCTTCGGACAATAACCTCCACATCGCATGGAACGGCCGATACTGGCCCGCAGATGCTAACTCTGGCGGTGATGTCAGTTCTACTCAATGCAGCATGTTCTACTGGGGTGAGACTCTCGGTTTCGATGGTCTTGGCCGTGGCAATCTGATTACTGTTGCTGACCTTGGGTGGGACCAATCAGTCTGCAACGGTGGCGCTTGGCAGCTGAATGGCTCCAAGATGTCAGTCTCCGAGTGCAATAACAGGTTGTACTATCTTTGGGTGCAATTCAACGATATTCCCGCGGGGATAGAGGATGACTGTGCCCAGCGCGGTTTGGATGGCACCGATCCCTACGGATCAGCTAACGGAGACTTATATCTTGCGGTCTCTGAGACATTGGACGGACTGGTGTGGGACCAGGGTAGGAACATCACCAACACCCATTCTGCGGGCTGTGATCCGACGGTTGGGGCGAGGTGCTCATCGGAGCACTGGCCGTCCATGTCTCGCACCGGCACTGATCGTACAGGCGACATGTCTGGCGCAACAGTGATTGACCCATCAGGCTCTTACGATGGCGACTACTATCTCGATGTGGTCTACATTGATGATCCAGAGCCTGGCAGCATCATTCAAGACGAGGGTACGTGGCAGTTGGCAGATGTGAGATGGTTTCGTCTTGCCTGCATTGAGCCATATCCAGCAACAGCACCCGTAGTACTTGGAGTGTTTGTCGATGGCAGTGGCCCGGCTCTTAACGTAACGAGCCACGCACCAGAGATTTCCTGGGCGTACACAGACCCGCTTGATCGACACGCCCAGACTCAAGTTGAAGTAGCCGTCGGCACCGACAACGACTGGGCCTACGCCGAGATGTGGAACCCGGCTCCGTTTGAGACAGCAGATACGTTTGTTGTCTACGCAGGAACGGAGCTTCTTGATGGCGAGACCTACTACTTGAGGCTCAGAGTCCATAACGGCCTCGCATGGTCAAACTGGTACGAAACCACCTTCCGCATGAACTCGCTGCCGTCGGTGCCGGTCCCGCTCCAGCCGCTCGATGATGAGCAGGTCAGCGACATGCCCACGCTTTGGGTCGAGAACTCATCCGATGCCGAATCGGACGCGCTTGCCTATGATTTCTTCTGCACCGTTGATACGACATACGGTGAACCTGACCCCGTGGAGGCGTTTGATATCCCTGAAGGCACAGACTCTACTGCCTGGCAGGTGAGCCAGCCTCTGCATGAGAACTGGCGCTACTGGTGGCGGGCGCGAGCATACGATGGATACGAGTATTCCGAATGGACGGACCTGTTCGCGTCAGCCTTCTTCGTGAACAGTACACCTGAACCTCCAACCATGCCTGATCCAGCTTACCCACCCGATACCGGCAATATGCCTGTGTTCAACATGCTGCCGACATTTCTGTGGAGTGAGTGCACCGACCCCGATCCGCTCGACACCGTGCGGTACAAGCTGGAGGTTTCTATCGATCCCGGTTTCACGTTTGTCCAGATCGTCGATTCGCTGCCAGGTGCCTCGCATACGCTCTCTGACTCGCTGACGTTCAACACTCACTACTGGTGGCGTGTTACAGCGTTCGATAACACCGGTCTGTCGACGTTGTCAACAGAGACGCCGGATTTCTGGACCTGGACGCTGGGTGATCTCGACCACAATCATTCGCAGGACATTGCCGATCTGGTGTTCCTCATAGATTACATGTTCCGGGACGGCCCACCGCCTTATCCGTTGTTCGTGGCCGACATCAACGGTGACTGCTCTAATCCCATAGACATAGCGGACTTGGTCTATCTCGTCGATTATATGTTTCGAGGCGGGCCAGAGCCGATTCCGTGCCCGTAGGAGATTGGTCAGAGCACTCTGCGCCGGACGGCCCCAGGTCGGCTTTACATCATATCATCCGGATCGACATCGACCACCAGCTTTATTGCTGACGGCAACTTGAACCGGGGCTCCGCCGTTTCCCACTCGGTAAGCATCCCGACGAGTTTCACCACCTGCCGTGTTTTGACAAACATGTGGCGCCGGTATTTTCCACGCAGCAAATAAAGCGGCCGCGGCGCCGGGCCGAGTAGTTCGGCTTTCAGGCCGGATCGGCTGATTTTGTCCCGAAGTCTGGCGGAGAACTCCAGCGCGGTCTTCTCAAGCTTTTTCTCATCGCTTCCCGAAAGCGTGAAATTGACCAGACGCGAAAACGGCGGAAAGGACAGCGCCCGGCGCGATTCAATCTCCCTGTCGAAAAAAGCCTCATAGTCCTGCCGGGCGGCGTCGGCAATGAGATCACTTCCGGGGTAGTAGGTCTGGACCTTAACCTCACCCGGTGACTGCGACCGACCAGATCGCCCGGACACCTGTAGTAGCCGCGCGAAGGTCTTTTCCGAAGCCCGGAAATCCGGCAGGTCCAGACTCATATCGGCCGAGAGCACCCCCACCAACGTCACCCCTGGGAAGTCCAGTCCCTTGGTAACCATCTGGGTTCCCAGCAACACGTTGCTCTTCCGGGAGGCGAACTCAGACAGTATCGCGTGAGCCCGCTTGCGGCCGGAGGCGGAATCGCTGTCCAGACGCACTGCGCGGGCATCCTTGAAAAGCCGGGAGAGCGACTCTTCCACCTTCTGCGTACCCACTCCTAAGTAGATGAACTCTGTTCCCCGGCATTTTGGACAGACGTCATAACTGGTCCTAACGAAACCACAGTAATGGCAGGACAGCTTGTGGCCCACCTTGTGGTAGGTCATGTTGATTCGGCAGTGAGGACACTGGGGCACCTCGCCACAAGTGCAACACTTCAACTGAGGCGAATGGCCCCGCCGGTTGAGGTACAGTATCGCCTGTTCCCCGTTGGCCAGGCGGTTTTCCATCTCCTGCTTGAGCGGGAAGGACATGAACGACAGGTCTCCCCGGAGCCGGTCTTTGCGCATATCGACCACATGCACAGTCGGCAGCCCCGCCCCGGCGGGCCGTCGCGTCAGCCGAAGAAGGCGATACCTTCCCGAGCGGGCATGGTGGTATGATTCCAGTGACGGCGAGGCGGTGCCCAGAAGGATCGGAATGTCGTTCAGCTTGGCTCGCATGACGGCGGCGTCACGACCATGAAAACGCGGCGCAGGGTCGCTCTGCTTGTACGACGGGTCGTGCTCTTCGTCAACCACTATCAGGCCGAGATCGGGCAGCGGCGCAAAGATCGCTGAACGCGGCCCAACCACGATCTTGCAGCGACCGGATCGAATGTCGCGCCAGCTTGCCCACCGCTCCCGGTCAGTCATGGCCGAATGAATCACCGTCACGAGATCACCAAAGAATCCTCGAAAGTATGACAAAATGCTTCCCGTCAGGGCGATCTCCGGAGTCAGAACCAGGGCCGTCTTCCCTTTCTGCAGCAAGTCCCGGCACAGGTGGCAATAGACGATGGTCTTGCCCGACCCGGTCACGCCATGCAGCAGGGTCGGCGAGAAGGGGCCTCCCAACGATTTGTGCAACTCCTCAACAACGGCCTGTTGCTCTGCGTTTAGTACAATCCCGGAAACGTCCTCGCGCGCCTGTACGAACTCCAGTACCGACCCGTGCTCCTCGTCACGGTATACAGGCAACAGAATGTTTTCACGCAGCGCCAGTCGGATCTGGTAATCCGACCAGCCGGCCTCTTTCAATTCCACCCTCGTTTTGGAGCCGTCGAATTTCCCGGGTTGGAACTTTCGCGTGGCGAAGTGTTTCTCCCAGACCTCGAACCCAGCCGCTCGGAGGGCCACGTACCTCATGCTTTGCAGGGAGGATTCAGGGAGCGGTTGTTCCACTATGGCCGCCTCGTCGACAAGCCGTTGGAAAAGCCCGCTCTCGCCGGTGATCCTCGAGAGCACGGCGGGCGTCACCCGCTTGCCCCTGCCGGCCCGCCTTGCCAGGGACGGTGGCAGCCAGTCGGGCTTGGTCTTCCAGAAGTAGGCTGCAACAGCTCCACTCTTGAGGGGTGGCGGCAACGCCGCTACCAGGCAGTCGGCTGGATTGGCGAAGTAATAGTCAGCCATCCAGCGACAGAACTTGAACAACTCCGGGCTGAAATAGCTGAAAGCGTCGATGGCCCTGGTGATATCCTTGAGCTTGAGGCCGGGCCGCCGTGGCGCTGGACCGAGGTAGTACCCGGTTTTTCGCCCACGTCCAAACGGCACCAGCAGCCGCTGGCCCGGCTGGAGTTCTCCGATTGATTCCGGCACGCGGTAGATAAAAGTGCGGCGGAGTGGCCCGGCAACAGCCACCTCGGCTATACTCTCCGGTCGTGGCATGAGCGACGCCTGCGATGAAAGAAGGCGGCAGGCTGTGCGCCCGCCGCCAAGTGCTTGTTTTCCAGACTATCAGCGAAACAGCGACGCAGAACAGGCCGACCGAGCCTGTCCGCTACGGGCCTCATCACTACTTGAGTTCGTCCAATCGCGTCTGGGCTTCGGCCTCCTTGGCCGTTTCGCCTATCTCATGATAGAGATCCGCAAGTTGCTGCCAGACGTCGCTGTTGGACGGCTGCAGATCAACCGCCTTTTCGTACGCCACGATCGACTCATCGAACTGCTTCAGGCTCAAATGGATATCACCCAGATATACCCAGTTGTCGGGATCATCGGGTCTAAGCTCGGTCATTCTTGTGTAGCCGATGATCGCTTCTTCGAAATCGCCTTTCAGCGCACAGATCAGGGCATACATGTCGGCGACAAAGGGATCATCGGAGTTCGCTTCATAGGCGCTTCGGAAATAGACCTGCGATGAGTCAAAAGCCTCATCCTTCCTGACCTGCCATTCCGCAGCAGCGGTGGTGTTGCCGTCCTGCTCCTGCTGCCGGGCGGAATCCGCCGCCTGACGACCCTTCTCGTTATAGTAGCGCCCGACCGCGCTCAGGACATCGACGTTCTGTGGATCCAACTGAAGAATCTTGTCGTAGAAAACCATGGCGGAGTCGTACAACCCGCAGTTGTTGTAGCAGATGGTGAGATTGTACATGTTGGCCGTGTCCTGGGGGGTAATATCCACGTAGCTCTTCAGGTAGGGGATGGCCTCGCAGTACTTGTCCATGTTGATGTAGTTGTAACCGATCGACAGCAGCAATTGGGTACTGTCGGAGCTGTGCTCGAGACCCTTCCGCTTCCATTCGATGGAACTCTCATAGTCCAGCATTCTCTCGTAGGCAGTGGCGATGGCCACATAGCTTCGATGATCGGTCGAGTCGATAATGATGGCCAACTGCATGTTGGTCCGGCAGGAATCGAAGGTTGCCTCAAGACCGGACTGCAGGTACGCCATGATCGAGGAGTCGGATTCCCCTTGAAGATCCTGCGAGAGGTCCTGCGTCTCTGTGAGCTGCTCGATACCGGCATTGTAGAACTCGCGCCAGTACTTCACTGCGATCGAGTCCGCCTGTTGCGTGTATTTCTTGCAGTCCTTCTTGTATTTCTTCTTGACGTCCTTGTTGTCACAGCACATGTGGAGGGAGTCGACGTAGGCGACCATCCGTTCCACGTGGGGCATCTTGCTGACCGGGCCCGGTGAGGCCTCGATGCGGTCGACCATTATCTGCGACATAAGGAACAACGCCTCGTCGTGAGGACCGTAATGCATGAAGAGTGAATCCAGCATGACCACCGCCGTCTTGTATCGCTCGAGGTCGCCTGATATGATTTCAATCTTGGCGGACTTCAAGTAGGCTGACAGCGGCAGTTTGCGGCCCCTCTTCGCCAGGGCGGAACTGACAAGACAGCCGGCGAGACCGGCGACAACTACAAAAGTAACAATCCTTCTCAAAACTACCTCCTGATTTGGCCGGACATTTGCACATCAACCCGCAGAATGTAACCTCCGACGATCATCTTGTCAACCGCGCCGTTATCAACTGTTGCTGAAGCGCACCGTCATTGTCAGCACCTGTGTTTCGCCACTTCCCACCGTGACGTCGAAGTAGACGGTGGTGGCGTCCTTCTTGGTGAACTCCAGACTGGCCTCCCTGATTTCCCAGAAACCGTACAGTCGTTTTTCCACCCGGACCGTTACGTCTTCGTCCTTCCGGTTGCGAATCTCGATCTCGTACCGGCGCTCTTCGACCCTCTGAGAAATCCTGGTCTGGTCCATCAGCTTTTCCTCGGCCACGATGTCGAAGGCGTTCCCGACTTTCACCGTGATCTCCTCGTCACGGGGCGTATGCTTGATGTAGTCTTCCCCGATCAGGATCATGGAGCCGTCCTCGTCCGCCTTGAACATTCGCATACGGCCGGCGGGAAGCGGCATTCCGAGACCGGCGGAAGCTGAGTTCGTAAACTTGACCGCCACCCCGACGTCAGTGGGGTGAACGTGCGGCCGGTAAGTGTAGATTTTCTCCACGGTAGTGCCGGCCGGCTCGAACAGTGATATTTGCTTGATCTCCTTGTCCGCCAGCGTGGCCCGGCGCGGCAAGGTGTAGAGATGGTATTCAAAGAAGGCCTTTTCTTCGAAGCCGCCTGCGCCTTCCAAATCAGCCATAGCCAGCGCTTTCATCCGGCCCCGCTGCGGTGGTGGCGCCGCCCGGCTGATGTCGCCGGCCACCAGTTTCAGGGTGGCGTCGTTATAAGTCTTCCCGGACTTGTTGGTTATGGATGACCACCCCGACAGCTCAAGGTTGCTCTCATCACTGCTGAGAAGGCCGACATACTCGGCCCGCCAGTCCATGCCCGCCGTCTGGTAGCCCACCCGACAATCGAGACTCCCGCTGGTGCTGGAGTTGTAGAGCCAGAACAGCGTCGGCCTGGTGACCAGGCCCTCGGGCAGGCTGGGGAAACTGACCTCGGCGATGTTCTCAAGAAGAACGATCTTGATGCGACCGCCGGATTCGCGAAGGGTTACCTCGCGGCTGCTGTGCGCCAACAGATTCCCGGCGTAAAGCCGACCATCTTTGTCGATCAACTGGATCTCCTGGTCGATGTACTTGGCGTACATCTGTGCCGGGCTGACCAGGTCAAAGGCGTAGTTCTGCTCCAGGATGGTCACCTGTCGTTCCGGCACCTCGAATCGAACCGAAGCCGCGTCGATCAGCTCCGGAACATCGCGGAAGGCCAGCCGGTTGGTTCCTTCCGTGAATTCAAGTCGCCGTGTCTCGCTGACCACTCCCAGGTTACTGTTGTAAACGGTTACCGCAATCTCATCGGCCGACACCGACCCGATCAGCAGGAGAATCGACAGCCCAGCCAGAAAGGCCTTGTTCATCTTTCTCATCTTCCTTCCTCCATGTTTTATACTCACCCGCGCGGGCGCGTTGCCAATTAACAAATCGGTCCTCGCCGCCGGCAAGCTTTAATCCACATACATCCGGTGACGGGTTTTCTTCCCTCGAAATTGGGACGGTAAAGCAAGGGGCCCAATCTATTCAGAATCAACGCCTTCCGACCGGATTGAAGCGAACCGAAGGCGGCCACCCAGATTAAACTTTCGCAGGTCACAGGTTTATAATAGCATGAGACCCATGAAACAGAATACCCGGCTTCTCATCCTGACGCACAATTACCCCCGGTATCCTGGCGATTACGCCGGGGTCTTTCTCTCGCTTCTCGCCCGGCGTCTGGTCGACGAGGGCATAAGACCGGTCGTGCTGGCTCCCCACGATAACGGTGTCGCCGAGTATGAAGAAAACTCCGGCGTCAGGATTTACCGGTTCCGTTACCACGAGGATGAGAGCCGGGAGACCCTGGCCTACCGCGGCAATATGCAAAACCTGGTGCTCGGTTCGCTGGGGGGCCTGTACCGTTTCCGGTGTTTCTTGAAGTCCTTCCGCCGGGCGGCGCTCAGCGTCATCGAGAAAGAGGACATCGACGTCATTGCCGGGCACTGGCTCATACCCGCCGCCATAGTAATGAAACGTATCGCCCGTCGGGCGGGGCTGCCGATGGTTCTCTCGTCGCACGGCACCGATATTCGGCTGATGCGGAAAGCCGGAAGACTCCCGTATAGATACCTCCGGGGTTTCTGTCGTCGGCTTTCGCGCTGGACGGTTGTATCCGGCTTCCTGAGAGAGCAGGTCCTGCAATTGGACCCCGTTCTGGGGGGCATCGTGGAAGTGCTCCCGCTGCCGCACGACGAAAGGCTGTTCTTCAGGGACGCCAAAGTTAAGCGCGACGATTGCCTGATCGTCTCGGTAACCCGCTTCACAGAGCAGAAGCGCGTCGACTATCTTATCAAGGCCTTCGCCGCCGTCACGCAGGAAATACCCGCCGCCCGGATGGAGATATACGGAGCGGGGCCGCTCCGGAACAATGTCGAACGCCAGATAGCCGCCCACGGCCTGTCGCGCCAGGTGACGCTACGCGGGCCGGTCGACCAGACACAACTGCGCGAGGTCTACAACCGGGCGGCTGTAGTGGTCCTGAACTCCTATCGCGAAGGGTTCGGCCTGACGCTCTCGGAGGCCATGATGTGCGGAGCGGCGGTTATCGGCACCCGTTCCGGCGGGATCACCGACATCATCGAGCACGAACAACGCGGCCTGCTGGTCAAGCAGGACAACGCCCGCGAGTTGGCCGACGCAATGGTCAGACTTCTCAGGGATCAGCCCCTGCGGCAGAGGTTAGCCGAGGCCGGTCATGGGTTCGCTCATGAGAACTACGCCTCCGGTCCGCTTGCCGCCAGGTATGCCGCTATCGTCCGCGAGGCTTAAGAAGGAGGATAGGGGGTGGGAAGGGACGGGTCACGCGGGCAGAACATCTTTGGGAGATTGAGGATATTGTCGAATTGCTGGAGAACAAAGAAGGCTAATCATGTTGTAATACGTTTTACCATTGTGTTTTGCCCGCAAATATGTGATCTTCTTGAGTATGGGAATCGACTTACTTCCAGATTTCATAAGAGAGAATTACTCTGTCCATGAGTGGAAGCATGCTTGCGCTGTGCTCAAAGGTGATTTCCCAGAGGAGTTTGAAGATGTGATTGCCGTCTTTACGGAATTTCGTTTCTATAGAAGCTGGATAAACATTGGTGGCGGTCGAAAGTCGAAAGTCTCTGATTCAATGGACAGTGCCTTAGCGGAGCGCGGCTGGATCGAAAAGGCTTTCGCTACTAAAATCGTGATTGACGAGGACAGCATTGAAAGCCCAACTCACAAGGTGGATTGCTTCAAGAACAAGGTCGCCTTGGAAATCGAATGGAACAATAAGGATCCTTTCTTTGACCGGGATCTCAACAACTTTAGATTACTCTTTGACCTTCGAGCTATAAGCGTTGGTATGATTGTGACTCGCTGTGATGAATTGCAAGAGATTTTCGTCCAACTTGGTCGCGGGAAATCCTACGGGGCGTCCACCACGCACCTTAGCAAACTGATTCCCAGGGTCGAGGGCGGTGGGGGTGGGGGTTGCCCCATTTTGGTGCTCGGTATCACCAAATCACTGTATGTAGAGGATTAGTCGATGCCACCGAAAAAAATCATAAGTCCAGCTGAGGATTTTGTAAAGAACATTGCCGGTCCCTTTGGAACGATTCTCGCTGATCCTCCTTGGAGGTTTTCTAACCGCACTGGCAAAATTGCCCCCGAACACAAGAGACTATCGCGCTACACGACTCTTAGTTATAACGAGATTAGAGAAATCCCGGTAGCAACGGTGTCTGCGCCCCAGTCTCATTTATATCTGTGGGTTCCTAATGCTCTTCTGCTTGAAGGCCTGGAAGTGATGAAATCGTGGGGATTCGTTTATAAGACAAACATTGTATGGCATAAGACTCGTAAGGACGGTGGACCAGATGGCCGGGGTGTCGGGTTTTATTTTCGGAATACAACAGAGTTGGTACTATTCGGCATCCGCGGAAAGCTAAGAACGCTCTCACCTGGAAGAAGGCAGGTGAACATTATTCGTGTTGCTAAGCGTGAACATTCCCGTAAACCCGATGAACTTTATGGGATTATTGAGGCATGTAGCCCCGGTCCGTTTCTTGAGTTATTTGCGAGGGGAATCCGCTCAGACTGGACTCAATGGGGAAATGAAGTAGATGACTACGAACTAAATTGGTCCACCTACAAAAACAATTCCAAATCTTCTCATTAACCAAGATTCCAGTAGACTTCAAACTCACCTCCCCATTTTCGGGTTGCGTCGGTAGCCGGGTGTGCTATCTTTATGATAGAGGTGTAAGATGACGTCAATCGATGCTATCATCAATCGCCAGTTGCTCAAGTGGGAATTGGAACGAAAGAAAGCAGCCGACGAACAAGCCCCGACCGCACCGCCCCCGCAGGTGGTCACGGTCAGCCGCGAGACCGGCAGTGGCGGTACTTATTTCGCAACCCTGCTGGCCGACGAACTGGGCTTCCAGAGACTGCACCGCGAGACAATCGACGCCATCTGCGAGTCGTCAGGATTACGCAAACGGATTGTGGAATCTCTTGACACCCGCTTCCGCGGCGACCTCGAACTGCTGGCCGAGTCAATGGTCACGGGACGGTCGGTCGACTACAGCGACTACCACCGACACCTTTTCAAGGTGGTGCTGTCGATGGCGCGGTTGGGAGGCGTGGTTCTCGTGGGGCGCGGCGGGAGCTTCATCTTAGGGCCGCTTCGTGGCTTTCACATGCGCGTTATCGCCCCCCGGGAGCAACGGCTGGCGAACCTGATGAAGTACAAGAGCTTCTCCGAGGAAGAGGCGGCCGCCGAGATTGCCCGTGTAGATACAGAGCGACGGGGGATGATCGCCAAGCTGTTCGGCTGTGACATTGACGATCCCAACCACTATGACCTGGTGATCAACTTAGGTCTGCTCGACCTTGAGATGATGGTGCCGCCGACCGTTTCCGCGATCAAGTCCAAGTTCGCACGCCTCGCCCCTGCCGAGCGGGAGTAGGCGCGGCACCCGCAGCCGTGGTGGAGCCGTCGACCGATCGAGAGGGATGTGGCGCAGAGCGTCAATAGAGGTGCGGTGCGCCCGTTCCGACGCGGAGCATCGGAACAAGGAATCCGGCGGCTTCCGAGTATTACAAAACGCTTTTTCAACAACCTGCCAGCCACTATCCGGCTGCCGATGCGGATTGAGTTGTGCTGCGGGCTGAGGGTTCGTCACGTTCAACTCGCCGTCGAATCAACGACAATGACCGCTGCGCCGTTGAAGCGGCCGTGCCGAAGATCGTCAAGAGCCGTGTTGACTTTCTCCAGCGGATATGGGTGGACCTCCGTACGTACCGGCACTTTCGGAGCGAGCGCCAGAAACTCCTCTCCATCGCGGCGGGTGAGATTGGCCACCGACCGCACGACTCGCTCGCCCCAGAGAATCGAATACGGAAAGGACGGGATATCGCTCATGTGTATGCCGGCGCAGACGACAATCCCTCCCTTGGCCACGGCTCGAAGCGCCGCCGGAACCAGTTCGCCCGCCGGCGCAAAGATAATGGCCGCATGGAGCAGCTCTGGTGGGGTCTGATCAGAGCTTCCCACCCAAACAGCGCCTAAGCTTCGCGCAAAAGCCTGACCCTTCTCGTCGCCTCGGCGCGTAAACGCAAGTACTTCGCGCCCCTGGTAGCATGCCACCTGTACTATGATATGGGCGGCGGCACCAAATCCATAGAGACCCAGCCGTTTGCCGTCACCGGTCATGCCTAAGGAGCGGTAGCCGATAAGGCCGGCGCACAAGAGCGGAGCTGCCTGAAGATCGGGGTAGGCTTCCGGAATCGGGAAACAGAATCGCTCGCCGGTTACGCACATCTCCGCAAAACCGCCGTCGATCTGATACCCGGTGTAACGGGATTCGTCGCAGAGATTCTCCCTGTCGCTGCGGCAGTAGTGGCAATGACCACAACTGCCTCCCAGCCAGGGCACGCCCACCCGGTCGCCCTGAGCGAACTGCGTCACGCCGTCGCCGACATCAACCACCCGACCCACGATCTGATGACCGGGGACAATCGGCAACTTGGGTTGAGTGAGGTCGCCGTCGACAACGTGCAGATCGGTTCGGCACAGACCGCACACGTGCACCTTGATCAACACCTGACCTTTGCCCGGGATCGGCGCCGGAAGGTCGGTCGCTCGCAGCGGCTGCCCGGGTTTGTCAAGGACCATGGCCCTCACTGTTTTCCTCCGCTATTGACCGTGACCGAGTCTGTTACAAAGGGGAGCACAACTCCCACTGGTGAAGAGATAACAGCCGTCGTCACGTTTCCGCAAGCCTTTTCTGGGGCTTCGCCCGTGACATCATCGCGGGGAGTCATCGCGTCACTGCAAAAATTGTTTGTAGCCCATCGGTCACGATTCTATATTGTCGATATGGATTCCCGGAAGTTCGACCGGTTCATGGAACTCGCCATGCGCGAGGCCGAGCAGGCATTTCAGAAAGGTGAGGTGCCGGTTGGCGCGGTGGTAGTCTTTGAAGACCGGGTTGTCGGGCGCGGTTACAACCAGACCGAGAGTCTCCACGACGCCACCGCCCACGCCGAGATGATAGCTCTCTCGGCCGCTTACGGTCATTTCGGTGACTGGCGGCTTGAGGACTGCTATTTATTTTCCACTCTCGAACCGTGCGCCATGTGCGCCGGGGCTGCCGTGCTCTCGCGGATAAGCACGATTGTCTACGGCGCTGCCGATCCCAAGTTCGGCGCCTGTGGTTCCATTCTGGACATCCCCAACGAACCGCGCCTCAACCACAAGATAGAAGTCGTCTCCGGGATCAAGAGCGACGACATCGCCGCCATGATGAAGCTCTTCTTTCAGCAGGTGCGAGGCGGCCGGGCGAGTGTAAACTGATGGACCGGACCGATCCATATTCCAGGGAGTTCAAGAAGGCGAAGCTGCTGGCCGCGATGCTGCTCGTCGCAGCTCCCGTCATCTATCTGATCGTTGCCGCACTGGTGAGAATCCCCGCGAAGACCGGCGGCGAGTATGACATGCTGTTCTACATCCTGCTTCTGGTGGGAATATCACAGCCGGCGGCTCTCAGCTTTGTGGAAAGATCGCAGATCGCAAGCTATCGCCGCAGCCGGACGTCCATGAATCCCGCCCAGCTTTTTAGCGCGATAATTATAGTCAAGGCTGCGTTTGTGGAAGCCATCTATATATACGGGCTGGTGGTCTACTTTCTGTGCGGTGACGTGACGAGAATGCTGGTCTTCTATCCCGTGGGTATGGTGTGGTCCTATGTAGTCTGGCCCCGACAGTCGTCACTTGAGAGATTCAAGCGGAAGGTGGCCGCATGATGGGATTCAGTTCACAAGACAATGAGTACGACCTGCCGCGGATTCTGGTCAAACCGCTCTATTTCGGCCTCTTTGTCAATATCATGGTGCCTATGGCCCTGCTGTTTGTCTGTTTTTACCTGGACAAGAACTACTCTATGGACAACCATGCCGGCTCAGCAGCCAACTCCCTGTTCTATGTTCTGGCGGTTTTGTCGGTGGCACAAGCGGGCCTGGCTCTATGGAAGCGAAGAAGACTCTTCCAGCAGCCGATGATCCGACGCCCCGAGACGTTCGAACAGGACCTGGCGGCAGGGTTTCTTCGCTGCTCCCGGCCGGTGTTCATTATCATTGCCGTGATCTCCCTGTACGGCTACCTCTACTTCTTTGTGACCGGACGGTTTACAGAATCGGTTATTCTTGTGCTCTTCTCGTTCCTGGTGTTCCAGGTTGTGCGGCCGCGCACCGGTTTCGTAAAGAAACTGATCACCCGCCAGCGGGAACTTATCGAGCAGCGCCGCTATTTTTCCGGTTAGCTCCATAATTGGCTCGGGCGATCCTGACTTGCAATAATGCCTTTACAAACCAGTCACCGTAGGTCGAAACCCCTGCAGTTTCGACGGGTGGCAGGTTCAAACTTGTTTGAACCTGGCCGTGTACCCCTACCCCATACTCAACTGGTATTGGTACCCCACCTAAAGCGAAGCGGCAGGTGGGACGATCTACCGATCACTATGCTGGCAACGAGACGCGCGAAGCACAAAGAACCCACTTGTGGGCCCCCCGCAAGAACACCTCAACTTCCCCCCCAAATGCTCGTACAGGTGCAGTAGTATATATGAAATACGCCTCGACCGACGACTCGTGCAGACCGCGAAATCACTACCGATCCTGTCAACCGAAAATGAAAACCCGCAAAACGAACCCATTTCTGCGTGTTCCCTGGCCAGGAACTACCGGCGAAGATTGCAATGCGAGGGAGAGTCACAAAAAAATACGCCCAGGAGGAGTCGAACCCCCAACCTTCTGATCCGTAGTCAGACGCTCTATCCAATTGAGCTATGGGCGCATTAAATCCAGAATTAACCGCGGGGCACGCAGTTGTCAAGGCTTTTCTGGCTGCAGCAGCGCGACTGCGGGCTGCTTCTGCGGTCACTATGATAGAACGCCCGCTAAGGTTCGAACGATGCCACCAGCGCTCGCACTTCCTCAGCGATGTGGGGATCACCGCGCCAGTAGCGAAGGAACGATCGAAGATGAACCAGGGCCGAATCAGTCGCCTGCCGATCCAGGTACAACATCCCTAAGTGGTAGTGCATATCCGCCCTGGTGGGTGCTGACTGCAAACCTCTCCTGAAACAGACTATGGCCGAATCAGTCTCTCCCATTTCGCTTAGCACCACTCCCAGGCTGTGATAACCGTCGGCATAGCTCGGGTTCTCTCTTACCGCGTGGCGATAGGCAGTGACGGCGCTGTCGCGCTGGTTCAGGCGCAGGTAAGCCACGCCAAGATTGTTGGCGGCATCCGTGTAACCGGGAACCTGCTCAAGCACCGATTTGAGCAGGGGTACGGCCGCCTCCGGCGTTCCGCCCTCGAGATACGCGTATGCCAGGTTGTATTTCATGATGTAGTCGCCGGGTGCGAGTCGCACCGCCCTCTGCAGCAGGCGTGTCGCCTCGTCGAAAGCTCCCCTGCCGGTTAGAATAAGTCCTAAGTTGTTGTTTGCTTCGGCCAGGGTTGAATCTTCGGCTAACGCCATACGGTAGTATCGCTCCCCGCCGCCGCTGTCCCCCTGCTTCTCGCAAATGGATGCCATAGTATACAGGCCCTGAGCTTCCGACCGACCGGCGAGGGAATATACATCGGTGTTACAGACTACCAGCATCACCAGGAAGGCAAAGACCACCGCAGTCCTGAGGGCCGGGCGCAACTGTCTCCACTCAGCGGCAACCGTCACGACGGTGTGGGCGCCAAACAGAACAAGCACGGGAACCATCGGCAATCGGTAGCGCGCCGTCACAAAGAATAGTACCACCACCGGGACATAGCAGACCAGAAAGAGCGCCAGCGTTTTCTGCCGGGCCGTCCACGACCGGCACAGCAGCAGACCAGCCACCGCCAGCGGGAGCAGAATCCCCCAGGGGAAAGCAATCAGGTTCCGCCACATCAGTAGTTTCAACAGGTGCGTTCCGTGCGCGAAGAAGTACAGATCGAAATTGTTGGACAGCTCCGTGCCTTCCACCAGGAGGATGAACTTGCGAAACAGGTGAGCCAGAAACCACCCCGGGTTGTCAGCAATGGTTCCCGCTGTCTTCCCGGCCCAGTATGTCGACTGCTCCGCGTCCGAAAGTTCCCGGCCGCAGTCCTGCTCAGCCATCCGCTCGGCGTCGACCATCATCCCCCACCAGTCCCTTCGCGCGCCCGGAAGCTTGGCCGAGACGCCATCCGAGGATAGGTTGTTGCCGATGTATGCGTTCAGCCCGCCATAGGTGCCTATCAGCGTGAACTCACCCGACTCGGCCAGGTTGTGTACGGTGACCGGTAGAATGGGAATCAGCACCGCCGCGCCATAGACGACTACGTGCACGAGCGTTGCCGGGGATCGTCCCTTGAAATATCGCCAGAGCATCCAGAGGAATACCGAGAGCGCAAACAGCAGCACGGTGGGACGGGCGATAGCCGACAACCCCAAAAGCAGCCCGCCCAGAGCGAAATGGACCGCGATCGGGTTTTCCCATGCCTTGACCAGGAAGAAAAGGGCCGACAGGTTCAGCAGTATTGCCAGGGTGGGTACCAGGAGTTGCCCGTCGTAGAAGATCAGCGTGCCGTAGGCGGCCAACGCCAGGCCGGCCACAAGACCGGTTTTGAAATTGAACACTCTCAATCCGATCAGGAAGACCAAAAGTGCGCTCAGGCTGCCCAAGAGCGCCTGGATTACCCTGATCGTCAAGGGATTGTCCCCAAAGATGAAATAGACGGCTCCGAGGAAGATCGGATAAAGAGGTGCCCGGAAGAACGGACCATCGACAAACTCCGTCTGGGTGGCAATCGCCGACGCCCAGTTGTGATGGTATTCCATATCCATAATGGGCGTCACATACAACGGGGATTCCCGAAACTCTGCGATGAACACAAGCCGCAGCACAAGGGCCAAGGCGAAGACAATCAGAGCCCATCTGACTGTTCGACGGGAGGGGTGTCTGCTGCTCTTACTCATCGCTTTCCGCAATGTAGGGGAGGTCGGCCCAAACGCAAGGGGAGCGCCTCGCAAAGCCCTTTGCATTCAGTACCAAAAGAAAAGATCCCGTGCCGGGGTTCCCCACTGTTAATGTCAAAACCGGTCATCTGATGGTTGCCCGGACGTGAACCCGGCCGGATTGACGTGGGCCAAAAGAGAGTCAGTGTCCGGTGGTCGACAGGTACACCATCGCTGCGGCCACCACTGCAAAGACCACGAATATCAGGGTCAACAGAAATCTGCTGGCTCCCTTGGTTGCCGTATCGACGTCAGGAGGAGGCTTTTCCTCAACTCGGTAGTTCCTCAGCCTTTCCAGCCAGGCGTCCTCTGCTTTCAGCAGGTCCGGCGACTCGGCGGGAAAGGTCTGAACGTCCTTTTCGGCATGGTTGGACTCGCCGGGTTCGAGTATTTGAAGCACGATGACGGTAACATTGTCCGATCCGCCGCGATCGTTGGCCATCTGTACCAGATCATCCGCGATGCGCTTGATATCGCTCCTCGCCCTGTCCGCCACCGCGAATATCTCATCATCGTCGGCAAAGCCGCACAGACCGTCCGAGCAGAGAATGTACATGTCGCCCGCCCTGACCTTCAACAACCGGTAGTCGACCTCAACCGTTTCCCTCACACCCAAGGCCCGCGTGATCACATTTTTTCCGACGGCGTTGAGGGCTTCTTCGTCCGAGATGAGTTGCTTCTCGCGCATCTCCGACACCCAGGAGTGATCCAGCGTCAAGGGCTTCAGTTGTCTTTCCTCGAGACGGTAGGCGCGGCTGTCACCGACGTGAGCGACGGACATGACATCTCCCTCAAGAGCTACCGCCACAACCGTTGTGCCCATGCCGGTCAGCAACGGATCGCTCAACGACCGGTTGAACACCTCGCGATTGGCCATACGGATCGACTTGACCAGCAGTTCGCCGCCGGGCGGCAGCGACTCATCCAGGGTCAGATCGGGATCGGCAAGAAGTTCCTTCCTGAGATGAGTGAAGACAGTGAACAACGTATCCGCTGCCGACATGGATGCCACCTCGCCGGCTTGGTGTCCGCCCATGCCGTCGCAGACGGCAAAGACCGCGTTGGCATCGTCCAGATGAAGGTAGTCCTCGTTGCCGGAGCGGACCAGCCCCACGTCGGTCTTTCCGGTTACGTTGTATCTCAGCGGCAAGATTCGTTCCTGTCCGGTCGCCAAAGGTTAGAGGCCCACGCGTCTTCAGACGGGATGACAGTGACCTCAATACAGTATTGCGATTCCGCGTCGCCGACACAACAAAAAAACCCCGGCTTCAAACCGGGGTTTTTCAGTCACTTGCTTGTCGCCTTGCAGCTATTTCAGCAGGATCATCTTTCTGGTCTGGCTGCCGTGGTCGGTTTCGAGACGGTAGAAGTACACACCGCTGGCAAGTCCCAAGGCATTGTATTCAACGCGGTGGTCGCCGGCGGACATCCGGCCGAGATCGAGGCCGTCGACAGTCCTTCCCAGGATGTCGATGACCTCCAGCCTGACATTCGATCTGACGGGCAAACTGAAAGTAATTGTCGTTGTCGGATTGAACGGGTTGGGATAGTTCTGGGCCAGGTGAACGCGGTCGGGAAGTATGGTCAGGTCGGGGTCTTCCACGTCGGTCGGATCATCCACGACCAGGCTGACAGAACTGCTCACACTAACCGCCGGGTCACCGTTGGAATGGACGGTGTAGCTTATGTGCTCGGTCTCCCCATCGGTGGCGGATGGGGGGACAACAACGTCGAAATACAGATACACAAGTTGACCCTTGGGGGCGTTCACGAGGCCGGGCTCAGGCGAGACAGTCCAGCCGTGCACGGTACCGGCAGCGGTTATGTAATACTGGTCGGCGAGGTCACCGGTGTTGCGAACGCCGACATTGAAACGCACGGCGTGATCCGGCTCGGCGGTCTGCTGAAAGGGAGGGTCTTCCAGTACCATCGCATAAATAAGGTGGACGGCGTTGGCCGTAGCCAACACCGACCCGCCATCAGTCTGGTTGGGATCACCTTGGGAGGCGACCTCATAGCTGATGTTCGAGGTCTCGTTATCGCCCGCTATGGAGGCGGGAAGTTCTACGCTGAACAAGAAGTAGACTGTCTCTCCCGGCTCGGCATGGGTAACTCCAGCGGGGATATTGACTGTCCAGCCGAGATCAGAGCTTGCCGTTAAAACATAATCGTCAGACTCGTTGCCGTCGTTGCGAGCGCCGACAGTGAAATAGAGCGTCGTTCCCACGTCACCGGACTGGTCAGACGGCGGATCCACCAGCGAGACAATGTACACCGAGGCGGCGTCCACGGTCACCTGCAGCGCGCCTGATTCCGAGACACCGGGATCGACATTCGAGTAGACCGTATAGGTTATGTCGTCGATTCTGTTCGCACCGGGGAATATCGGCAGTTCGACGTCGAAATAGGCCCAGGCCACCTGGCCCGGTTCGGCGTAGGCGAAATCCGGCATAGGCGTCAGAGTCCACCCGAGTGTGGAAACGGCTTCGATGTTGTAGAAATCCAGGCCGCTACCGAGATTCTGCACACCCACATAGACCCGTACGGTCTCACCCGGTTTGCCGATTCTGTAGGGGGCGGGATCGGATATCACCATGTCAACAGTTACGAAATCCACTGAGAGGTTGACTTTGGCAAACCCCTTGTCCGTCCAGAACACGTCACCGCTGTCTACAACTAAGGCGGCATCGAGACCATTTACCGTGAACGAAATGATATCGCCGCTGGTGGCTCCCTCTATGGAATCCGCAGACCACGGATCGTCGCCGTACACGGGCATGAATCCGTAGGTGCCGACTCTCGCCGGATCAAGGGAATCAGCCGAGGGATTAATGGCGCCCACTATCCAATCGCCGCAGAAGATGCCATCCTGGTTATAGGCCTCGACGACCGTTCCAAGCGGCGCGGGTTGACCGTTGATGCTGACGTCGCCGGAGAATATCTTGGAAAACGGGTTGGCGGCTACACTGGTCGGGCTAGCGGCAGCCAGAGCCAAGACCAGGGCGGCGATCAGAACTTGATTTAAGTATCTTGTTTTCACACCTTCACCTTATCGCTATCCGGCCGACCTTGCAATCGGCCGGAGGTTTATACCAGTTCCTTTCACAGGATTGCACTCTATTTCAGCAACGTCATTTTTCTGGTTTCGGTGTAATTGTCTGCCGTCAACCGGTAGAAATATACTCCCGATGAGACCGGCTTGCCAGCGGAGTTTCGCCCGTTCCAGACAACCTGATTGATTCCTGCCGAAGACATACCGTCATGAGGAACAGCAACCAGTCTGCCGAGGATATTGTATATTTCAATCCTTGCCCTGCCCGCCGACGGCAGCGAGAAGCTGATCGTGGTGGTCGGATTGAACGGGTTGGGATAGTTCTGAGCCAACGAGCAGCCGCTCGGCAGAGTGCCGTCGGAACTCGACTTGGAAGTCAGAGAGTTGATCTCCCTTTTCTCCGCGTGGTCGCTCCAGACGAACTCTTCCATAGTCCGAACGCCGTTGACTCGCAGGTGGAACTCTTCGCCCGGTCTGGCTCCTTCTGTGACACCCGTGGCCGGATCGTCGGCATAGACCGGCATGAATCCGAACAGACCGTCCTGCTCCATAGAGAAGCCGCCGATCAAATTGCCGTCGCCGGTGTGAGCCGTTATGGTCGCTCCTGCCGGGACAGGTGCGCCGTCAAGCAACAACTCATGGGCGTACAGGTTCATCCAGCGGGTGGTCGGTATCAAACCCGGCACACCCTTGGCGGCCACGAGATTCGCCCTGACCTGAAGAGCAGGCGCTGGAATCGGTCCGGGGTAAATCAACTGACCGCCCTGCGCTACTTTAACCCAATAGCCGTGACACGTGTCCATCTCCAGCAGGGAGTTGAGGGGGTCACCGGGCTGGTAGACATTGTCGGCGCCTAAGGCGACGATCAGGTCGTCGTGGATCGACGCTAAGGCAATCGGGGTTGCCAGTGTCTCACCGGGAAGGTATGACACTAAGTTCCATCCTTCAGTCACCGGGATGGGAGTTGTGACCGGCACCGCCGTACCGGTTATTTCAAGGGTGATATCACAGTCGACTTTGATCCAGTAGCCGCTGAGATAATCCACGTAGTTCAGTGTCGAGAACAGGGGCAGGGTGGGATCATAGGTCAGGCCGCCCGCCTCATAACCGAGAACGACAATCAGGCATTCTTCTATTGAGGCCAGCGCCTCGGTGATGTTGTTGTTTCCCTGGTCGATATTCCAACTGACCAGGTTCCAGCCCTCGGCAAGATCACAAGAGTGGACGGTGGGGGTGGCCGCCTCGAGGCAGACTTCGTAGACATCTCCTTTGGACGTCCAGAAGGCCGGGACCGATGGGATCGCCTCGACGCCGTTGACATAGAAGCGGATAAGGTCACCCTGACCGGCGCCGTCGATTTCCGGCGTGTAAGGATCGTCCCCGTAAACCAGCAGGAAGCCGTACTTGCCGGGTTCGCTGACGGCGAAACTGCCGCAGTGGACTCCCTCGGCAAAGGCATCGATGACCGAGCCGACCGGCAGCGCGTCACCCAGGTAGGTACTGAAGGGACAGTAGAAATTGACCCATTCGGGAGTCGGCGTGACCGGCTCGATGGTCGTCAGGGTAATCATAATACCGGTCTGGGCGAAGTTCAGGTCTTCCACCCTGACCGGATAGTAACCGTCTTTGTATGCCCACAGGTCGAAGGGGATAATGGTCGAGTTGAAAAACTCAAACAGCCCGGTGCCGTCGGTATAAGTCATGTCATCGATAAAACCGCGAGGGAAATCGGACCACAGTTCAACGGTAGCGCCTTCAATGGCGCTTCCCTGAGGATCGACCACGTAACCGCAGACGTAATTCTCAGCCGTACCGATGACAACACCGCCGTCGATTGCGGTCGGAGCAACCTGGACCGGTCCGGAACCACAGTCATATCGAAAAACGGGTGGGGGGTCCACAAACACTATCGGACAGAAACTCTCCGGAGCGTCGTGGCCCACGGTTAGATGGAAGGTCACCAGGGTGCCCTTACCGGCCGGAACAGGATCCTCACCGATAGAGGCCGAGGCGACCAGCGTTGACTTGTGGTTCTCGTGAATTACTTCTTTATTGCTCCAGTGTTCGATGACCGATCCAACCCATGAAATCGAGTCCAGATCAAGGAACTCGAACTCACCTCCGGGGCCCAGAGCAGCCATCACTGAGTCGAGGGAGCAGAGGTTTTCAATACCGACAGCTATCGCCACACGCGATCCGGGAACAGCCGGCACGGTGGGTATGGTCAGGATGTCGTCTTCGGACGGCGGCGTAACCACCATTTCGACTGTCAATTGGCAAAACGCCTGGCGTCCGCAATCATCCTCGGCCGTGACGTCGAAGTCGTAACTCCCGGAAGTGTCAGCGAAGAAGCACAGTTCATCATTCTCCCAAGTAGCGCCCTCGACATATACGTCGGTGGCGTTGACTATCTGAAGAATCACACAGGCGTCACCGACTCCGTACAAATGATCCGGAATGGGCGATTCCGGACACAGGATCATCGGCTCGGGGATGAAATCCACTACCACCGTCAGATCACATTCAACTGCCTCGCACATGGGGTCAGTGGCTGTCGCGGTGATATGGAAAGTGTAAGTGCCCACCGTATCGGCTTCAAAACAGAGCTGTCCCTCGGCCCACTCAGCGTCGTTCACGGTGACTTCTCCGTAGTTGAGAATCTCAAGGTCGATACAGACCTCTGCCTGGGGACCACAGAGCGCCGTGTCCAGTGGTTCGGGGGGGCACGCTATAGAGGGTTGGGGGATGAAGAATACGTTCACGTTCACGTAGCAGTCCGTCGAACCGGCGGAGTTGCTTGCTACGACGTGGAAGGTGTACGGCCCTCCCGGCAACTGCGGCGTGAAGCAGAGCTGTCCCTCGTCCCATTCGGCGCCTTCCATATCGACTGTGACTGTCTCGTAATCTGTGATGGACAAAGGAACGCAGACCCGCTCTACGCTGCACAGTTCGACATCCGGATAGGCCTCGGTCGGGCAGACGATCACCGGCGGGTCGCCGGGCAGTTCCCCGATAGTAAAGCAGTGTGGCCCGTCCCAGGCCGGGAAGGCGTCGGGACCGGCCCACTTCCAGACACCGGAGGGCGTATAGTAGCTGGAATCAAGACAGATCTGCCCGCCGTCGTAAGTCTGGTCGATGGGACCGATCTGGATCTCGAAAACCACGTCGTCGAAATCCACAGGCAAGCCGGTGCTGTTCAGTTGCCGCCAGCATCCCAGACCGACTGTGTCGGCTCCGGAACCTGTGACCGAGAAATGCTTAACGTACTGTTGCTCATATATCGACGCCGTCAGCGCCCCGGTCGTATCGGCAACGGTAGTGGTCCATTGGGCGCCGGTAGGCGAATAAACCCGGTAGCCGTTGGTGGCGCCGCCGTAGTAGTTCTCATCGCCGGTCATACGGACGAAGAACGTCACCGGTACACCCATCTTCAGACCGCCGGTAGTATTCAAACCGTCGACATGATCCAGCGTCAGGCTTTGACCCTGGATCAAACCAGCCGACAGGGCTGAAAAAACAGCCAAGAGTATTATCAATCTGAACCGCATTTCGCCAATCTCCTGATAGAGTTCAAGAACATCGCACCTGATCCTGATATTCCAGACGGGGACGAACAATTGATTTCCCCGGTCCGAAGGAGCACTTCTCCCGGCCGGTGCTCATTCTCGATGTTCAGCAGGCTGTGGAGCAGGGAAGTTCCCGTCATCGCCGCCGGGCAGTTGCGCCGAGGCACGAGGGGAGTATTCGAATCTGCAACAGCCATGATCGAAAAAGGCCGGGTAAACATGCCAAGCTGCTCACTGGTTGCCGCTTGCATCAATTGTTCCTCCTCGAGTGTAGATTCAAGACCGGACCAGTTTCGTTAGACCAGATACGACTATTAATATCTGCGCATGTACGCGACCAACATTGTCAGACCAGAAGGAAGGCAGTCGGCCTTCGCCAAATGGGGCTTGACCGCAAACGTAGCCCAACCAGCGGAAATATATCACTTACCCACAGATTGTCAAGGCATTAAAAGAAATTGACCTGCCATCAAGCTGTTGTGGCGGAAGATTGTATGAATCATGAGCAGTAGTCCCGGCCCCCGGCTGCCTTTCTCCTGCGCGTTTCCAGGATAGCCAGCACCAGCAAGGCCCCCAGAAGGTCAGCAAGAACATCCCACACCTCGGAAGAGCGACCCGGTATGAACCTCTGGAATGTCTCGTCGAAAGCGGCAAACAACGACAGAAAAAGGGTGGAAAACCAAAAGGCGTGCCTGGACATCAGTCGTAACTCCCACCGGCAAAAGGATCGGTAAGTAAGGAAGGAAAAGATGGCGTATTCCAGCAGGTGAGCCAGCTTGTCCAGAGCCACCACCTTCATGTCGGGTGGCTGCAATCCCGGCAGGGAGGATACGGCCAGAACTGCTGCGGCATAGAGAATGACCGGCAGATGATAGATAAGGAACTTCCTTGCGGAACTACGCTGTGAGGAAGAGGAATCCATCCGGGAATTGGTAAACATGTTGTTGATTTCGGTCAAGCATAATGGCTTCTTGAACTCTGATCGACAACCAGGAGTTCGCCATAGTCGAATGAGAGGAACCGACGAGGAATCGGGCGGAACGGAGTTGATACCTCCGTTGCTCGGAGTCGATGCTGCCGGCGTGAGAGGACAGACACCATTTGCTGAGGGCGGATATTGAAGGCGAACGGCATCTCCGACGCAAGGGTGATGGGCCGCTGGTCCACGGAGCGGACCACAAAGATACGGAACGTGGGTTTGACTCTGGTAGCCCTTGCATTGGTCGTTGCTTCCGGAACAGTCGGGTTTGCTTTCATCGAGCGGATGAGCCTTCTTGACGCCCTGTACATGACAGTCATCACCTTGTCGACGGTAGGCTTCGGGGAAATCAGCCCCCTGCATCCGGCGGGTCGGATTTTTGCGATGTTTCTGATCGCTTTCGGCGTGGCGCTGGGAGCGTTCACGGCCACCACCATTGGACAGATCGTCCTTGAGGGTCAGTTAAAGCAGATGTTTGGCAGGAAGAAAATGGAAACCAGAATCAAAAAACTATCCGGGCATTATATAATTGCCGGATTTGGTCGTGTCGGGCGCCAGGTCGCCTGTGAGTTTGTCAGCCGGAACGTACCCTTCCTGGTCATAGAAAAGGAGCCCGATGCGATCCGACGTCTGGATTCCGAAGGCTTCTTGTTCATCGAAGGGGAAGCTACCGAGGAGGACACCCTTCGCCGGGCCGGAATCGACAGGGCGCGGACCCTGATTTCGACGCTGCCCGACGAAGCTCACAACGTCTATCTGACCCTCACGGCTCGCCACATGAACCCGGAGTTGAACATAATAGCCCGGGCGGACTGCGAAGGAGGGGAGACCAAACTCATGCGCGCCGGCGCCAATCATGTCGTTTCCCCTCACGTCCTGGGCGGCGCGCGGATGGCTATGGCGTCTCTGCGTCCCAACGTGTTGGACTTCATGCACATGACTACTCTGGGTGAGGGGGAACTGTCAATTGAGGAGATTGTCATCCCTAAGGACTGTCAGTTGGCAGGGAAGAGCCTGGTTGAATCGCAACTCAAAGACAACTACGAGGTTACGATTATCGGCATCAAGAAACACGGCGGCAAGATGACAATCGCTCCGGGGCCCGGCACTGTGCTCGGTGAGCTTGATACACTGGTGCTGATAGGTCCCACCGACGACCTTGAGCGGCTGGGTAAAGACCTTAACGAGTAGGCAGTTAGCCCCACCGGACGCTCCCTGTGCCCCTGCCGGACGCGCGATGGCGTGTTACTCTGTTATCTCGTTTCAAACCGGCGATGGATATGATTCCACTCAAGTTGGTAGACCCCTGAAAACAGACAGAGTTTCTGCCTGCTGAAAAGCCGAACCGCGGGCCTCCCTGCGAAAAAGGAAACCCTTGACTTGGAAACGGCTTTGGCCGAAATAGTGGCAGTATGAGAATTGTAATTGTCGGCGGCGGCGTGGTCGGCCAGAGTCTGGCTGAGCACCTGATCAAGGAGAAGCACAAGCTCTCGATGGTCGAGATGGATTCCGGACTCTGCCGGTCGATGGCCGAGAAGCTCGATCTGCAGTTGCTGAACGGCCCCGGTTCGTCTCCGTCGGTGCTGATGGAGGCCGGTCTGGCCGATGCCGACATGGTTCTGGCGGTCACCCCCGACGATGAAGTCAACATGATCGTCTGCGCCATTGCGGCCCAGTACAACGTGGGTCAGAGGATCGCCCGGCTACGCAGCCGCGAGTTTGCCGAGGAGAACAGCGCGGTCGACCTGTCCCGGATCGGCGTTACCTCGGTCATTCATCCGGAGAAAGTGCTGGTTGACCATATCCTGCAGTTCGTGGAGACGCCGCACGCGGTGGAGTCGGCCAACTTCGAGGACGGGCGTATCCTCATGCGCGGCTATCGCGTGCGTGAGGGGATGGAGCTGGCCAACAAAACACCCCGGGAAATTCGGCAGGAGATCGCGCCCGACGTTGTTCTGTTCGCAGCCATCGTCCGCAACGGCTCGGGCATGATTCCTGACGGGGATATGCAAATCCTTCCCGGCGATATCGTCTATTCTCTCTTCGCGCGGGAGTCGCTGGATCGCTTTCTCAGGTTGGTCAATGTCGAACGAAAGAAGACGCGCAAAATCATCATTACCGGTGACTCGTACGCCACTCTGGAACTGGCCCGGGCTCTGGATGTCACCGATAACACCGTGCAGTTTGTAAATCCCGACATGGAGCAGGCTGAGAAGGCGGCCGCCATGTTTGACAACATCGAGATCATTCATGGGGACTGCACGCAGCATGACCTTTTGCGCGAACTGAATGTCGACAGCGCCTCCTTCATGATCGCTACCTCCAACGCCGCCGACTACAATATGCTTTCCGCCCTGCTGGCCAAAGCTGAGGGCGCCCATGAGGTCATCGCCATCACCACGGAATGGCAGCACGACCGGCTTTTCCACTCCATCGGCATCGATCACGTTCTCAACCCGAGGCTTACGGCGGCGCGTGAGATTCTCGAGATCGTCTCGCTCGGTCATATCGGGGCCGTGGTGACTCTGTCCCACGTCGACATCGAGGCGGTTCGGTTCAACGTTGCGCCTGAAAGCGACGTGGCCGGGGTTCCCATCTGGAAGCTGGCCCGGAGACTGAAAAGGGGCTCGATCGTGGGCGTGATCGTGAGGGGAAACCGGATGATCCTCCCCGGCGGTGACACCGTCATCGAGGCCGATGATCACGTCATTATGATCACTCGCCACAAGAACCTGCCGGCAATCTCGAAACTTTTCCAGCCGCGTGGAACTCGGCTGCGGAAATGACCGGCCATGCATAAGACGGCAGTTGCCTACGCCATTGGCAAACTCATGCAGGTAATGGGGCTGGTGCTCCTGGTTCCGCTGGGAATTGCCATCTATGACAACAGGGCGCTTGATCCCGGCGAGTTGTTTTTCATTCCCGAGGTGTTTGGCTTCATCGAGGCCATTGTGCTGTCTCTTGTGGTGGGCACCCTTCTGGCTACCTTGTGTCGGGGCGGCCGGGATTTGCAGGGGATAAAGGAGGGCTATGCCATCGTTACCATAGGCTGGTTCAGCCTGGCTTTTGTCGCCTCCATCCCCTTGTGCCTGCACTTTCTTACATTCGGTCCGGATGGATGGGGTGGCATCTTCCCGGCTTTCACCGATGCCTACTTCGAGGTCATGTCCGGTTTCACCACCACCGGGGCCTCGATCCTGAGCAACATTGAGGCCGTCCCCCGCTCCCTGCTTTTCCTCAGGGCTCTCACTCACTGGCTGGGCGGTATGGGCATAATCACGCTGGCCATCGCCATCCTTCCGGCGATGGGGATGTCCGGCTATCAAATGTTTCGCGGCGAGGTCCCCGGTCCCAGCAAGGATAAACTCCGGCCCCGGTTGCGTCAGACGGCATCCATTCTGTGGGGTGTTTATCTTCTGTTCACGGTGGCCGAGACGGTGATGCTGATGCTCGGCGGCATGAGCCTGTTCGACGCCGTCTGCCACGCTTTCGCCACGATGGCTACGGGCGGCTTCTCCACGAAAGATGGTTCGGTGGGGGCCTTCCACTCAGACTACATCGAGTGGGTCATTATCATCTTCATGTATCTGGCCGGAGTGAACTTCGTTCTCCATTTCCGAGCGCTGCGGGGGGACCTCGGGTCGATGGTGAGAAACAAGGAGTTCGTCTTTTACAACTTCGTGATCCTGGCGGCAATCGTGGTTATCGCCATCGTCCTGTACGCCAACGGACCTACGCCCCTGGAGACAGCAGCCGACAGTTACCGTCATGAGCAGATGACTTCCGAGCAGTTCGCCCGACACTACGACGAGCAGGCCGGCCTGCTCAATGGCTTGTACGACTCGATCCGGGTGGCGGCTTTCCAGGCCGTGGCGATGGTCACCACCACCGGTTTCACAACCGCCGATTTTGATATCTGGCCTGATTTCCTGCGAATCCTGATGGTGCTTCTGATGTTCTTCGGAGGGTGCGCGGGTTCCACCGGCGGTGGAATAAAGATGGTACGAATTATGGTTGTGTTCCGGGTGGCCATCAATGAACTGCGGAAGCTGACCCAACCGAGGCTGGTGGCCCCCATCAAGATCGGCAACGGCGCCGTCGATGACAAGATGGTCATCAACGTCGTCGCTTTTTTCATCCTCTTTATCGGCCTGTTCGTGTTGACAGCTTTCCTGATGACTCTTTTCGTGCCCGATCTGACCACCGCCGTCGCCTGTTCCATCGCCACTATCGGAAACATCGGACCGGGACTTTCAGGTATCGGCGCCGCCCAGAACTACGGCTGGCTCCCGCTTCCGGCCAAATGGATACTTATTTTCTCGATGCTGCTGGGGCGGTTGGAGATATTCACGGTGCTGATTGTCTTCCGCGCCGCCGCCTGGAGAAAATGACTTGGTACCACCGGCGGTGCAGCCATCATGTGCGTTCTCGAATACACCTGGCGCCAAAACCAAAAAAGCGACAGCTTCCTGCCGCGCGGTTTCGTATAATTCGGTAGGGACACGGGTAACGCCACAGCCGGAGGATAGATGCGCGAGTTTTTCCCTCTCATCTTTGCGACCGTGGTCATCCTGGTCCTCGGCGCCGCTGAGATTCTTCTGCTGGCTTTTCTCAACCGACCGTGGTGGATCAACAGACGCCTGCGGACTGCCTCCTGGGCGCTGCCTCTTATCGGCGTCGTTGCCGTAGCGCTCTGGGGGTGGGGCGAGTACAGCGGCCGGGACTGGCTGGCCTGGCCCGGCGCCGTCCTGGCGGTGGTGACACTGGTGAGCGAACTGGCGCTGATGATCTCGCTCCCTTTGTCGGGCTTCCTGCATCTCGCCAATTGGATCCTCGACCGGCTCGGGCGTGATCGCAGCGGCAAAGCGCGACCCGTCGACAGCAACCGCCGGGCGGTGCTCAAGGCGGCTGCGGCCGGTCTTCCCCTGCTGGCGGTAAGTATGGGCGGGGCCGGGGTCACACGGGCCTTCGCCGGGGTGAACGTATTCCTGAAGCCGATACACTTCGATAGCCTCTCGCCGGGCCTGAACGGTCTGAGGATTCTGCACCTGTCGGATCTTCACCTGGGACACTACGTCCGCCTCGATAACCTGGAGCAGGTCCTGACCGAGGCTGATCTCCTAAAACCGGACCTGGTGGTGGTCTCGGGCGACATAGCCGACAACCTGTCGCAACTGGGCGACGCCATCAACATGATGAACAGTCTTGGCCCTCGCCTCGGTGTCTACGCCTGCCTGGGCAACCATGAGCATTTCCGGGGTCTGACTCAGGTCAAGCGGACTTTCGAGCGCTCACCCGTGCCGCTCCTGGTCGACCAGGCGGTAACACTCGATGCCGACGGGAGCAGGTTCCTGCTGGGGGGAATCGACGACCCCCAGCGTATGAGAGGAGCCGACCGCGCCTTTTTCAAGCGACACATCGACCAATGTTTCTCAGCCGCCGATTCCCGGTCAGACTTCACACTCCTTATCAGTCACCGCCCGGACGCTTTGAATTACGCCTCCGAGACGGGCGTGGATCTCACCCTGGCCGGACACACGCATGGCGGCCAGGTGGGACTGGGGGGACACTCGCTCTTTGAAAGCGTTTGGCCCCGGCAGTACCTGTGGGGACACTATCGGAAAGGCGGGAGTCACTTGTACACGTCATCCGGCGTCGGCCACTGGTTTCCTTTTCGTCTGGGGTGTCCTCCGGAGGCACCCGTGATCGAGCTGCGATCGTCCTGAGTTGTGTCTCGTGACAGCCGCTAATGGCCCCTCGGACAACCCGGAAGGAGCACACTTTTTTTCCCTGCCCCCATGTTTTTTCTTGCCAAGACGTTTTGGAAAAAACTATTTCTACACACAGGAGGACACAGAGGAGGACAGGAGTATTCAAGTAACATTGATGTGAGTGTCCACCTTCAAAATAGAGAAGATTGAAAGAAGTAATTTAACCTAAACCGAATTGCCAAAGGAGCAAGCGATGGCAGTAGCAAAGAAGAAACCGAAGAAGAAGACCGCTGCCAGGAAGACCACCACCAGAAGGAAGGTGACAGCCAAAAAGAAGCCGGTCAGGAAAAAACCTGTCGCCAGAAAGGCAACTGCGACTCGCAAGAAAACCGCTGCGCGCAAGAAGATGACGACCCGGAAGAAGACCACCACCAGAAAGAAGGCGACGGCTCGTAAGAAACCGGTCAGAAAGACCGCGGCTCGCAAAACAACCGCCAGAAAGACCACCACCAGAAAGAAGACCACCACCAAGAAGAAGGCTATCAGCAGAAAACCCGCTACCAGGAAGAAGACTGTGGCCAAGAAGAAAACCACCAAACGCAAACCGAATCCGGCCTTCATGCGGCCGTGGAACCTCTCGGAGGCGCTGGCGGCAGTCGTCGGAACCAAGCCGATACCGCGCACCGAGGTTACCAAGAAGCTTTGGGCTTACATCAAGAAGAACAAACTTCAGGACAACGTAGACCGTCGGATGATTAACGCCGATGACAAACTGAAAAAGGTTTTCGGCGGCAAGAAGAAGGTGTCGATGTTCGAGATGACGAAACTGGTCTCTAAGCATTTGTCATAGCAGACTGGTTTTTCATCTGGAGTGTGGAAAGGCCGGATTTCAGTCCGGCCTTTCCTTTTGGTATGTGGGTCAACTCGGCTGAGCATGGCGGCGGCAACGGAAAACCCCGGCCTGCGACAGGCCGGGGTCACCGGGTGAATAGGTTGGGGATCTAAGAATCTCTGAAGAAGCTGCTTTTTCTTGCTTCTGATGTGTTATACGGCTTGTCGTCGTTTTTGTTTCAAAAGAGCCGTCGTTTTGTGCCAACCATAGGGTTGTCTCCACGGAGTTGGCTGCGCGGGGGTTCCGGCCAGCCTGCCGGCTCCACACAGCCACGGGATCGCGCCCGCCGCACGATGGCTTTGGCGGTCTGTTAGACCTTGCGTGGCTGCCGCCACCCGGTTTTATTACCGGTTGTCTCAGGTTGGGTTTCGAACGCTCGAGCTCTTATCCGGAGTTGCACGATGGACTACAAGATTCGAACCAGAGTTTCACAGATTATCGTTGAGGACAAGATCCCCGTCGACTCGGAAATCACCGTGCTGGGTCTGGTGCGGACGGTCAGGATCGGCAAAGGCGTGGCCTTCATAGAGGTCAATGACGGCTCGTGCATGGGTAATCTCCAGGGCGTGATTGTTGATCCGGCCAAATTCCCCATCCTTGAGAAGATTCTCACCGGAGCGTCGGTTCGAATGAAGGGCAGGCTGGTGATATCACAGGGCAAGGGACAGAAGTATGAACTGACGGTGGGTACTGTCGATCTGATCGGAGGCGCCGGGCAGGATTATCCCCTGCAGAAGAAACGGCACAGTTTTGAGTTCCTGCGCGAGATCGCCCATCTCCGTCCGCGCACGAACACTTTCGGCGCCGTGGGTCGAATCCGATCGCGGCTGGCGTACGCCATCCATGAATTCTACCAGCAACGCGGATTCTATTATATCCACTCGCCGATCATCTCGGCATCGGACTGCGAAGGGGCGGGCGATCTTTTCCGCGTCTCCTCGTTCGACCCCATCAATATCCCCATGAAGGACGGCCGGGTTGACTGGGACAAGGACTTTTTCGCCCACGAGGCTTTCCTGGCCGTCTCCGGGCAGCTCGAGGCGGAATCGATGGCTCTCGCTCTGGGAGATGTCTACACTTTTGGGCCGACTTTCAGAGCGGAGAACTCCAATACCGCCCGGCATGCCTCGGAGTTCTGGATGATCGAACCGGAGATGGCCTGGGCCGAACTGGACGACAATATGGACCTGGCCGAAGACTTCCTGAAGCATCTTTTTGGTTACGCGCTGGAGAAGTGCGCCGACGACATGGACTTTTTCGGCAAATGGATCGACAAGAATGCGCGACAGACGCTTGAGGGTGTGGTTCAGTCCGATTTTGAGCGCATTACCTACACCGAGGCGGTCAGGCTGCTGGAAAAATCAGGTGAAAAGTTCGAGTACCCTACCACCTGGGGCGCCGACTTGCAGACGGAGCACGAACGCTACCTGACCGAGAAAGCGTTCCGCAGACCGGTCATCGTCTACGATTACCCGGAGGAGATCAAGCCGTTCTACATGTGGGTGAACGACGACGGCAAGACCGTCCGCGCCATGGACGTGCTCGTGCCGCGGGTCGGTGAGATAATCGGCGGTAGTCAGCGTGAGGACCGTCACGACGTCCTTCTGGACAGGATAAAGAAAAAGGGGATGACTGAGCTTGAGAGCCTGGAATGGTATTTGGACCTGCGCCGGTTCGGGACCGTTCCCCATTCCGGTTTCGGGCTGGGTTTTGACCGTGCCCTCATGTACATCACCGGCATCGCCAACATCCGCGACATACAGCTCTTCCCGCGGGTACCCCGGTGGGCCCGGTTTTAGCGGGCGGTCGCCTTCTGCTGTGCATCTGCTCTTGCAGTAGCGAAGTAGGTCGAAACCCCTGGGTTTCGACGCGAAGAACCCCACAGCAGAGGGTTGTGGGTTACACGGCCTTTCGGTTCAGTTCAGTCCGGCATTGACAAATCCGGGGTGGTTTGGCATCTTTGCTGCATACGGGGTTTTGGAAAGACGCATTCATCTTTGGTTCGACAGAAGAGACCTCGCCTCGACCAGTCGCGTATACGTAAAGGTGACACGATATAGGAGGTTCCTATGCCTATCAAGAGATTAAAGGAGTTCCTGGACGAGCATGATGTCAAGTACGAGATGATCAGTCACTCGCCGGCTTACACGGCTCAACAAATCGCCGCCCTGGCTCACATTCCGGGAAAGAATCTGGCCAAGACGGTAATCATCAAGATCACGGGCGAGATGGCGATGGCTGTTCTTCCTGCGTCCTACCAAGTCGATTTCGATCTTCTGAAGAAGGCCATCGGCGCTGAGGATGTGAAGCTGGCCACCGAAAAGGAGTTCAAAGACATTTTCCCCGAGAGCGATGTCGGCGCCATGCCACCGTTTGGGAATCTCTACGGAATGAGGACACTGGTTGCGGCGAGCCTGGTTGAAGACCGGGAGATCGCGTTCAATGCCGGTTCCCACTCGGAACTGATCAAGATGGAGTACAAGGACTTCGAAAGACTGGTCAAGCCGCAGGTGATGCGGTTTTCAGACCTTTAAGACGTGCCGGAAGGAATTACTACGATGTGAAGAAGAACAAAAAGTAACACCATAACCATCCGGGGGCGGATTGACGCCGTTACACATGACTTCCCATCTGACGTTGGTATGCCTCTCTTATGGATTCAAGCAAGCGGTTGGACTTTGCTTCATATTCGGTAAACTCGTGAATGTTGTCGTGATTCAGATGGAGTTGCCCTTCTCCGACGTTGCCACGATGCTGGCCCTTCGAGAAGTACTTGTTATTCGCAACTTCATTAGAGGATAGAACCCAATACCGTATCACATTACGCCAGACGCCAACCCAAATGAATACATCACAACAGGATGGTTTGGTTTGCTGGAAATTCATATCAAATGACTTGTCAGAATCCGAAGAAAGGGCCTTTACAGGGAGCGATTCTCTACTATCGAAGTCAACTGCCCTTGATGCTTTCACCTCAATTCTTATCTTTCCATCGAGAGAGAGATCATATTGTCCGGAGTAATCGGGGTCCCGCTTTTTCGACGGTTTAACTAATTCCGGTACTAGCTCCTTAAGATGCCCCTGTGCCCATGTTTCTCCGAACCCTCTTGGAGAAGTCATTTCGAAAACGTACAAGAACATGTTCCGTGATATGTATTCATCTCTTAATTCGTAGTATTCGTCTAACGTCAGTTTATCCAACCCAAGCAATGTCGAAATGATATATTCAAACTCATTAAAGGGGAACACAGACAAGAGGTCGTCTAAACGTTGTCGTAATTCTGCCTCGTTCTCAAGGGGCGAAATGAGTGCATCAAGTTGTTTCCGCAGTTTTTCCATATTCTTGCTACTAAAACAAAGTTCCTTGAATTTGAGCACCCCGCCCTTTCGTTTTGTTGTTGTTTTCGGTCTTAAGTGAAGTAATGCCTTCAAAAGGATGTGTGTTTTGCCAACCTATGCGCCCGGTCAACCTAAATTGCTCAAGGCGACGAATTGCTATCTCACAAAATATTGGGTCAATATCCATTGTGAAACATTTTCTGCCCAAGTATTCCGCTGAAATCAATGTGGTACCGGAGTGAGCAAAATAGTCAGCTACCAGATCACCTTTTTGCGAACTCGAAGTGATTATGCGGTCAATACATTTCAAAGGCTTCTGGGCATAGCAACCTGATACGTTTTCTTCCATGCGATAAAAGACTTGTTGGATGTCTACCCACACATTGCCTGGTCTTATGTTATTCGACTTGCTGCGCTCTCCGTTTTCAGTTAGCTGCCCACCCACCTCTTTGTAATACCCACGCAGTATTTTGGGGATATCGGTATACTGTACTGAAAAGTAAGGTTGTCCCTTTGTGTAATAGAGAAGTTCCTGTCTTACTGCCATCCAATTTTTCTGTGTACCGTATCCTCTTTGATTTCTCATCGTTATGAATGAGCGGGACTTGACCTCCTTGATGTACCGCATCATTACCATAAAATCTGGTAAAGGTTGAAAACTGTTTTTCTGGTCAGCGCCAAGCCATATGTATAGAGAAGAATCTTTTGTCAAATGGTTCACCGAATTCCTGACCCATTGTTCGCACCAATCAATGAACTCATGAAGACGGCGTTCTTCAAATGCAACCAGGTTATATGGTGGGTCGTGTATAGCGAGCTTAGCAAATGTACCATTATGGAGTTGTTGAACGTGCTCTTCATTCGTTGCATCAAGACATCCCACACGATGTTTTCCTTGAGGATCATGCCAGATATCGCCGGTTGTCAAGCGGCAATGAGGAAGCAGTTTTTTTCGAATCTCCTCGTTTTCATCAAGTCTTGGTAATGGATTGTTCTTCATTTTTCATAGCCCCGCCATGACGGTGTCGCTAGGTTAGCCTTCGCTGGCGATGTTGACGGCGATGACTCGGTATTCTCATTCCTTACCTCGTTATTGGTTGTGGCGGAGATTGAGGCATTCGCCAATCTCACTAAAATCTCAATTATCAAGATTCGCACCACATTCATTCAAAAACAATATGATTCTCTGCTGCCATCATAGTCAAGGCCAATTCCTGCTTCCGCCGCCTATCAGAGTGACAGTTCGCACCCCTACTCCCCTTTCCCGTGGCATTTTTTGTATTTCTTGCCGGAGCCGCAGGGGCAGGGATCGTTGCGTCCGACCTTGGGCACCTGACGGCGAAAAGTGCGGTTCTGTTTACCGGCCTGGGAGGCCTCGGCCATGGGGTTTTTCTCCTGTGGAGCGCCTTCCACCGACGGCGGGGGGGCAGACAGGCCCATGCCGGTCGTGTCGGCGTGTGAGGTGACCATTTGCGTTTCGCGGCGGCGCTCGGAGCGCGATTTCTCAGGCACGTTCACCCGCAGCTTGTAGACGAGATTGATAATTTCCCGGTCGACCGTCTCCACCATGTCCTGGAATATCTTGAACGCCTCGCGCTTGTAGATGTCGATCGGCTTGCCCATCCCGCCGTGGTAAGCCCGCAGTCCGATTCCCGCCCGAAGCTCCTCGACTTCAGCAAGGTGGTCGCGCCAGTGGTGGTCGATTGTCGACAGCACGGCGTAGCGCTCCAACTGGCGCATGACTTCCTCGCCGTAAGCGGCTTCCTTCTGGGTGTAGAAAGCCATGATCGCCCCCAGAACGTTCTCCTTGAGCGATTCACGCGTCAGCTTCTCGATATCCTCCGGCTTGAACTGAAGGTTGAGCAGGTAGATCTTGCGCAGTTCCTCGGTGAAGCCCTTCAGGTTCCACTCCTCGGGGTGCAGCTTCTCCGGGCAGTGGGCGTCGATCAAACCCACGAGGACATCCTCGATCAGTTCCACTACTTCGTCCTTGATCGATTCCCGTTCGAGGGCGGCCAGGCGGCGCTCGTAGATCCATTTACGCTGGACGTTCATCACGTCGTCATAGTCGAGAGTGTGTTTGCGGATGGCGAAGTTCTGGGCCTCGACTTTTTTCTGCGCCCGTTCAATGGCCTTGGTCACCATGCCGTGTGCGATGACCTCGCCTTCCTCGACGCCCAGCTTGTCCATGACCGTGCCCAGGCGGTCACCGCCGAACAGGCGCATGAGGTCGTCCTCGAGCGAGAGGAAAAACAGCGAGGAACCGGGATCGCCCTGGCGGCCGGACCGCCCGCGCAACTGGCGGTCGATACGCCGTGACTCGTGACGCCCGGTGCCGACGATGTGCAACCCGCCGCGTTCCACAACGCCCTCACCGAGCTTGATGTCCGTGCCGCGTCCGGCCATGTTAGTGGCTATCGTCACGGCGCCGCTACCTCCGGCGTGGGCGATGATTTCCGCCTCTTTCTGATGGTGTTTGGCGTTGAGGACGTTGTGCGGTATCCCGGCTCTTTTGAGCATGCGGGAAAGGGTCTCGGAGACGTCAACCGTGACAGTGCCCACAAGGACCGGCTGGCCGTTCTCGTGCTTCTCTTTTATCTCCTTGATGATGGCGTTGTATTTCTCACGGCGGGTGCGGTAGATACGGTCGTCTCGGTCATCGCGCACGACCGATACATTGGTCGGGATGACCATGACGTCTAACTTGTAGATGTCGAAAAATTCCTGCGCCTCGGTTTCGGCGGTTCCGGTCATGCCGGCGAGCTTGTCGTACATGCGGAAGTAATTCTGAAGAGTCACCGTCGCGAGCGTCTGCGATTCCGCTTCGATGCGAACTCCTTCCTTGGCCTCGATAGCCTGGTGGAGGCCGTCGCTGTAGCGGCGACCTGCCAGAATACGACCGGTGAACTCATCGACAATCATCACCTTGCCGTCCTGGACGACGTACTCGGCGTCCTTCTCATACAGCGAATAGGCGCGCAGGAGCTGGCTGATGGCATGGACTTTCTCGGAGCGCTCGCCGTGGACGCGGTAGATCTCGTCCGTCTTCTGCTTCCGCTCCTCGTCTGAGAGTGATTCGTTGCCGTCAAGTTCCGAGAGCATGGTAGAGATGTCCGGTATTTCGAACAGCTTCTGCTCTTCAGGGGACAGTTGCACCGTGCCCGTGTCGGTCAGGGCAATGGTGTGCTCCCGCTCGTCTATGAAGTAGTAGAGGCGGTCGTCGATTTCGTGGAGTTTCTTGTCACGCATGAAAGCCGACTCGACGCTCGTCATCAGCTTTTTCATGCCCGGCTCTTTGAGGATTTTGAGCAGTCGTTTGGCCTTGGGAGCACCGCGGTTAACCGCCAGCAACTGGATGCCGGCCTCGAATTCGTCTTCGGCTTTCTCGCCGGCGAGCAGTTTTTCCGCCCTGGAGAGCATGTCGTTGACAAGCACCGTCTGTTTGCGGACGATCTTCTCGACCGTCGGCTTCATCTGGCTATAGCGGTCGTGCCCCGACGACTCCACCATGCCGGAGATTATCAGGGGAGTTCGAGCCTCGTCCACAAGGATGGAGTCGACTTCGTCAATAATGGCATAGTGGAAATTGCGATGGGCGCGGTCTTCGGCTCGCTGGCACATGTTGTCGCGAAGGTAGTCGAACCCGAACTCATTGGCGGTGCCGAAAGTGACGTCGCACGAGTACATTTCGCGGCGTTCGGCGTTGGTCATCTGGTTCTGGATAACGCCCACGGTGAGGCCGAGATACTCGTAGATCCTGCCCATCCAGTCGCGGTCACGGAGGGCGAGGTAGTCGTTGACCGTGACGATATGGACTCCCTTGCCTTCCAGAGCGTTGAGATAAACCGGCAACGTGGCCACGACCGTCTTGCCCTCGCCGGTGGCCATCTCGGCGATCTTTCCCTGGTGGAGCGCGATCCCGCCGATAAGCTGAACGTCAAAATGGACCATGTTCCACTCTGTCTCGATTCCGGCCACTTCCCACGTCTGACCCAGGTGACGACGGCAGGCTTCCTTGACAACGGCGAACGCCTCCGGCATGATTTCATCGAGCGTCTCGCCTTCTTTAAGACGCCTTCTGAAATCGTCGGTCCTGGCTTTGAGTTCCTCCTCGCTCAGCTTCTCCAGTTCGGCGTAGAACCGGTTTATCTCATCCACCAGCGGCTGCATGTTCTTAGCGTCCCGCTCGTGCTTGGTGCCGAATATCTTTGTAATCAGGTTTTTCATGTCCTCGCATACTCTTAAGTGTTCAGTCACTCTGAGCATACGAAATTCGGGCTGTCAAGGCAATCACAGTGTTTAAGCTTGGCCGTGATCACCACGAAATCTTCGGTGACATCTTTCAATGAGGCAACGCGCGGGCGACGTCTCCGGTGCCTCGGCCGGTTCGACCGAAGGATACTGTCGGACAAAGAATATCCGGATCAGCAGCACGATAATGGCGCAGGTGATGGCATTGTCGGCGATGTTGAACGTCCACCAACGTTCCAATTCACGACCGAACAGGCTCACGTCGGAAATATCCACATCGATAAAGTCGACTACCTTGCCGAGGCGGATGCGATCGATGATATTCCCCAGCGCCCCGCCGGAGAAAAACCACTCAACAAGTTGTTCTTGTGGTTCGGGCTAAACAATCGCCGCTCTCGTTCGTCTTTCTCAATGAGGGCCGTTTGCAGCAAGGAGTGATCAATCGGTCGGGGAGCCTCGCATGAGGCATGAGAGTGAGGTGATGTATTATGACACCAGCCAATAACGTTATCTACACGCCCTATGGAGCCAGTCTCCTTAAGGCCACCTACCAGCGCAACATGCTGATGAGCAACGGCCTGACGATTCTGCTGGTCCTGGCCGTTCTGGGAACAGCCTGGTTAGTGGATGCCCTTTCGGGAGCGGAGGTGATCACGCCGCCACCAGACAGATTGATAATCTCCCTCAAGTTTGTTCCCCCTCCGAGCATTATCCGCAGCGAGCCTCAGGTACGAGTTGTCAGGCCTCAGAAGGTCCAGGCGAGGGTCGGTATCCCTACGGCGGTACCTGACGAGGAAATGATTGATGAGGATGTCGTCATTGCCAGCCGGCAGGACCTGGCCGAGTTCGGCCGATCCAGTGGTGATATTCCTTCCGACGGCGTGGGTATCATCGTCGACCTCGGTGATGATCCCATTCCCGAGATCACCAAGTTCGTTCCCATGGAGAAGCGGCCGGAGATGATCTTCCGCGAGCAGCCTGACTACCCGCGACCGGCCAGGCTGGCAGGCATGGAAGGGGTGGTGATTATACAGGCTCTTGTGGGCAAGGACGGCAGTGTGCGCAGGGCGGTGGCTTATGTATCATCCGGAAGCGCCATGCTGGATGAGGCGGCAGTGAAAGCGGCGTACAAGAACAAGTTCACTCCCGGCATCCAGAACGGCCGCCCCATCAGCGTGTGGGTGACATATACCGTTGAATTCATCCTGAACGAGTGAGATGTTTTCGTGGGCGGCAGACATCCCGTCTGCCCTATTCTCGATGATCGCGGTGTTATCCACCGCCTTCAAAACACAGAACTTATCGGATGTGGTTTGATGTAAGGCAGAAACAAGCGGAGCCGAGAGTTACATCAGACCAAGATCTTGTATGATCTCAGCGGCAACGTCATTGGCGACAGGGAAATCATAATTGGATAATACAATTATGGTATAGCCATGCTTGAAATCCCGGGCGATCTCAGCACTGACTCCGGGCGCACCACCGGCGGTGCGGGAAAGACGCGATGGTAAACCCGGATCATCTTCCGGCGATCCTTCCCAGTGGTTTAACAGGAAATGAGTATACGCTTGATTCAGGAGTTTGTAGTTTCTAAGGGCATTGTCGAACTTGAGTAAATCACCAGTTGTGGAATAACCACCTCCGGCCGGAGTGCCGCGGGGTGAGAGAATATAGGCATTTGACCAGACATATTTATTGTCGTCGGTAGCGTAGCGATTCATATTGGTATACCCTACCGCCAGATTATCTGCAGGCCCGTCCCGGTCGTAACTGTCCGAGTTCTCCATCCCAACCTGCTCATAGATATTTTCCCTGATATAATCGAAGTAATCCATACCTGATACGACTTCGATTATCGCACCCATTATTTCATAGCAGGTATTGCAATGCTGAAAATTGGATCCCGGTTCGAAATCAAGTGGGATATTTTTAATGAATTCCATGTAGTCAGATACATCGCGAAGCTGGTTCCGATTTTCCAGATAATATTCATTAGCCCAGTAATCGCCCCAGCCGGCCCGCATTTGCAATAGATGCCTGATGGTAACATTATCCGCGATTTCGACGGGAAAAGAATCAAGGTATTTGCCGATCGGATCATCAATTGACAAATCCCCTCTCTGCATCAACTGGGAGATACCGATAACCGTAAACAGCTTGTTGCAGGAACCCAGATTATATTTTGTCTCCAGGGTATTTTTTGCTTTGAATCTTTTGGAAGCAAAGCCATAGGCATGATGAAATAAGATTTCGCCGTCTCTGGCGATCATAACCGTCCCTGAAAACTCATTATTTTGAGCCTTCTGAGTCAAGGTCTGGTGGAGTTTGTCCTTATCCAGAAATTTGAGGTTTTGTTTTTTGTCCGATTTGATTTTGCTTTTATCATCCTTGCTTTCCGATTGAGCTTTTTCAGATTTTTCAGAAGGTTGAACCGGTGCAACCATCATGGAGGTAATCCGATGGGGTTTGTCGGGTTCAACATTCAAAGCCAATCTAAGGTAGGCATCTCGTGATTCAGCTTTCAAGTTCAACTCTATTTCAAAGTCGCTGGATTCGGAAATTTTCTCAACAGTGAGTTTCCCAAAAATAGCCGCCATTGACGTGAAAACGGACAGATGTTGCGCCATCGGGAAAGCGTCCCGGAATTCCGGGCTGTAATTGTCTTTGACGTAATCTTCAGGATTAATTTTACCGCCCCCGTTCATTAATTCTATGATCTCTCCGGCCCTGATACCAACCGGTGTGTCGGGTATTTCAACCGCCGCGTAGACTCCATTTGTTAAACAGGTGATTAAAATAATTTGCTTTAGCAATCCCAACTTCATCATGATTCATCCTCGATTTCACTGATTGAATATTAGTCCAATTTCTCTATTTACGAGAGCAACAGGTGTTTGTTGCGGAAGACTATGATATATGTTTACTGTGTGAGGATTGTATGACACAAAACAGTTGTTATTAGATTCTTCAGGGATACATGCGGATTAGTATCACATTTATTCTTGACTAAGCCGTTGATATCCTGGTTGTCGGGGTTTTTCCCGAAGCTCAAACTCGCGTCCCACTGCGTGTAAGGCAGGACGTTCTAACCAGCTGAACTACAACCACGACTCTGAGTCTGTCCGTACCTGCAATCCCATAAGCGTTTGGGTGACATATACCGTTGAATTCATCCTGAACGAGTGAGATGTTTTGGTGGGCGGCAGACGTCCCGCCTGCCCCTGGCTCTGATTGAAGTAAAAGACAGCAGGCCGAACCCCGCAGTTTCAACGGATTGGTACCCCATCTAAAACGGAGCGGCAGGTGGGATTCTTCCTTGAACCCACCCGACACTGTCGGGCGGGGTACCGTGGTGTCGGGCAGGGACGCGCTCCAGTTTGTCCTTGATACCCGAGACCGGGCAGGGTAGATTTCATCTGTATATGGAAGAGCAGATTCAGGGAATCGTCGTCGCCACCAGGGGGCGGCTGTTCGAGGTACGCGCGTTCGACGCTTCGCGGTTGAAATGCGAGATACGCCGGAAAGTCAAAACTGACGCCGACCAGACGACACCGGTGGCGGTCGGGGATGATGTCCTGGTATCGCCGGGCCGCGGCGACAGCGGCGTGATCGAGAAAGTTCTGCCCCGGCGGACATCGTTCAGCCGACCGGCCAAGGGGGTGGAAGGCAGGAAGCAGGTCATAGCGGCAAATTTGGAGCAGTTGGCCGTGGTTGTGTCGATCAAATCTCCCGCGTTGAAACCGGGGCTGATCGACCGTTGCCTGATCGCGGCGCAGGTCGGCTCGCTGGAGCCACTGATAATCGTGAACAAGGTCGATCTGGGATGGTTACCTGAGGCCGATGCCGTCGTCACCGTTTACCGTGAAATCGGCTACCCGGTCTTCCTCGTCTCCGCCCTTGAGGGCATCGGCGCAAGCGACCTGAAGAGGCAACTGGTCGGGCGGCGCACTCTCCTGACCGGTCACTCGGGAGTAGGCAAGTCGGCTCTCCTCAATCACCTGATACCGGGTCTTGAGCAAAAGACGCTGCATGTGTCAGCTGCCAGCAACCGGGGTCGACACGCCACCTCCAGTATCGAGTTGTTTGAACTCCCCTTCGGCGGCTTTGTGGTCGACTCACCCGGCCTGAAAGTGATGGGGTTGTGGGAGGTGGACAAGGATGAACTACCGCATTATTATCCGGAGTTCGAGACGCACGCCGGACAATGCCGGTTCCAACCGTGCAGCCACACGCACGAGCCGGACTGCGCCGTCAAGACGGCCTGCGAGCAGGGCGAGATCCACCGCCTTCGGTACGATAACTACGCGGCCATTCGCGCGTCCCTGTAAACGCGTAATCGGATATGTCAACTTAACAAATACCCGTAACTTACCGATATGGTAGGCATAATATGGCGTCAAAGAACATTGAATTCCAAGTCGGCGTAATCATCCTGATCGGCGCGCTCATACTGGTGGTGTCGCTGTACTGGCTTCAGGGTTACCGGCTTTCTGCCAGCGCGGATACGATCAGGGTGCTGTTTGGCGATGTCGGCACCCTCGCGGTGGGTGACAAGGTGACCGTTTCCGGTGTGCGGAAGGGAAAGGTCAACGACATGCGACTCACCGAAAACGGTGTCGAAGTGGAAATCCTGTTGAGCCGGGATGTGATTCTCAGACGCGACGCGCAGTTTGTTATCAAGAACCTGGGTCTCATGGGAGAGCGCTTCATTGCCATATCTCCCGGCGAGGACACAGTGGCATTCGACTACTCCAGGCCTGTTACCGGTCTTTATGACACCGGCCTTCCCGAGGTCATGGGGCTGATGGGTGAGATGATCAGCGAGCTGCGCAATCTGGTAGTGTCATTCAAACGCACGGTGGGGTCGGATTCATCGCTGCAGAGTTTCAACAATACCGTAAGCAATCTGGAGTGCGTCTCCGCCTCCCTGGCGTCGTACGTCACAAGAAACGAGGCCCGGATGGACCAAACCGTGGAAAACTTCCTGGGCGCCTCGCGGGAATTGAACCGGCTCCTGTCGGACAACGCAGGTCGAGTCGATTCGTCGATAAGCCGCTTCGACCGCATTTCGCACAAGATCGAGATGATCGTGGTACAGCTTGATACACTGTCGCTGTCGGCCCGTGAGTTCGCCGACAATATCAACAATCCCGACGGAACTTTGCAGCTCCTGCTTGAGGACCGGCGATTGTACGATGACCTTCGCAAAACGGCCGACAACATCGATAGTCTGATAAGCGATATCCGCGCCAACCCACGCAAATACATAAACCTTACCGTGGAGATCTTCTGACGTTATGGCCAGATTCAAACTCGCCTTTGGACTGCACAACCATCAGCCGATTGGTAACTTCGAGGCGGTTTTCGAAGAAGCTCACCAAAAGGCGTATTTGCCTTTCGTGAAGCTGATCTCGACGTTTGAGGACTTCCGCTTCTCGCTGCACCAGTCAGGTATCCTGTGGCGTTTCCAGGAACGCACTCACGGCGACTATTTCCGACTTGTCAGCGAACTGGTCGACCGGGGGCGGGCCGAACTGATGACCGGCGGATTCTACGAGCCGATCCTAAGCTCGATTCCCGAACGCGACGCGCGCGGCCAGATTGCCGCGCTCAATCGGTACCTGAAGGACCACTTCGAGGCGAAGCCGGACGGTCTCTGGCTGACCGAGCGAATCTGGGAGCCGCACCTGCCTAAGCTGCTGGCCCAAGCCGGTGTAAAATATCTGCCGATTGACGACACACACTTTCTCTATGCCGGGCTGGAACTGAGCCAGTTGACCGGGCCGTTTATAACCGAGAGTGAAGGCTGCCTGCTGACGCTTCTGCCGATTCAGAAGAGGCTCCGCTACCTGATTCCGTTCGGTACGGTCGAAGAGGTTATCGAGGAACTCCGTGAACAGGCCAAGAGGAATCCATCGGGCCTGGCCGTCTACGCCGATGACGGCGAGAAGTTCGGCGTCTGGCCGCAGACCCACAAGCACTGCTTTGAAGACGGTTGGTTGTCCGAATTCTTCGAGGCAATTCAAGAGAACTCGGACTGGCTGGAGGTTGTGTCGCTCGGTGAGGCAGCCCGACTGGAACCGGCAGGCCGGGTCTATCTGCCTTCGGCGTCGTACGCCGAGATGCTCCACTGGGCGCTGCCGCCGGTGGCTTTTCTGGAATACGAGCAGTTTGAGGAATGGCTCGAAGAACAGGAGCAGTGGGACCGATACGGGCGATTTGTCCGCGGGGGGCACTGGCGGGGCTTTCTCGCCAAGTATGACGAGGCCAACCTGATGCACAAGAAAATGCTCGCGGTCTCGGAGAAACTCAGGGTATACGAGCAGGTACACGAGGATAACCCCCGGCGGGCCGACGGCGCGCGAGACCGCCTCTATGCCGGGCAGTGCAACTGCCCATACTGGCACGGCGTTTTCGGCGGGCTGTACCTCCCCCATATCCGCCAGGCGGTCTACTCCAGCCTCATCGAAGCCGACCGCATCCTGGATCAACTGATCGGCGAGCGCGGTATCAGGTTTCACGTGTCCGATTACGACGCTGACGGCGCCGACGAAATCATCTGCAGCGGCGGCCCTTTCACGGCCGTCTTCAAACCGCGGCGCGGCGGGACACTTCTGGACCTGGCCCTCAACAAGCAACATTTCGACGTCACCGACACCCTTACCCGCCGGAAAGAAGGCTACCATCTGAAGCTCGACCGCGCCGTGACTGAGCAGGCTTCCAAAGACGCAACGGCTTCCATCCATGACCTCGTCCTGGCCAAGGAGGAAGGCCTCAGGGAATACCTGGTTGAGGACTGGTATCTCAAGCGCTGCTTCATCGATCACTTCTTAACCGGCGACGTCGACTTCGACCGGTTCCGATCCAACCGGTTCGGTGAGGAAGGCGACTTCATTCTTGAGCCGTATGCCTTCGAAACCGACCGCGACAACCACCGCCTGACGTTGACTCGTGACGGCCACCTCTGGCGGCCGGGAGCAACAATACCGGTGCGGGTGATCAAGCACTTCGTTTTCGACCCGTCCGACGACGTGATAAAAATCGCCTACGAGATTTCAAGTCTGGCCGAGAGTGAGATCGAGGTGAACTTCGCCCTGGAAAACAACTTCAGCTTCCAGGCCGGTCATGCCGAGGATCGGTTCATTCTGATCGATAACCACCGCCATGAGGACTCCTTTCTCGATGCGCCCGGCGCCTATGACAGCCGGCATGCCTTCGCCATGATCGATGAGTATCGCGGCCTGGCGGTGGCGCTTCACGCCGACAGGCAGGGGGCGCTCTGGCACCTGCCCATATTCACCGTGTCTCTCTCGGAGGGCGGTTTCGAGAAAGTCTATCAGGGGACTACCTTCGTCAATGTCTACCGCGTGGTTCTCGGAAACCAGCCCTTCCGGCTGAATCTGGAGCTTTATGGCGGAGCCCTGGAAGGCTATCGAAACCGCCGGGCGACAGCCAGGGTTGCCGGCTCACTATAAGCCGCGTCAGTGGCCCCGCCGCCGACGCGACGGAGCGCGGGGGCTGTCCGAACATTTCTTTTGTCAACCGGGAGCGGCAGGGTTATCTTGCGGTCATGTTTGAAGAACTGGCTGACATCATGGTCAACTGCCGCCGGTGCGCCGTGCTGACCGGGGCGGGCATATCAGCCGAGTCAGGGGTTCCCACCTTCCGTGGTAAAGAGGGGCTGTGGGGAAAGTTCCGACCGGAAGAACTGGCCACAATGTCGGCTTTCATGTCCAACCCGAAAATCGTGTGGGAGTGGTACAACTGGCGCCGCGACCTGACGGCGAAAGTACAGCCCAATCCGGGGCATTTCGCTCTCGGTGAGATGGAAAAGGCGTTTGAGCAGTTTACCCTGATCACGCAGAATGTCGACGGACTTCACCGACAGGCCGGATCAGAGAACATGCTGGAGTTGCACGGGAATATCCACCGGAACAAGTGCGCAGAGTGCAACGCGGTGGTGGACGGGCAAACGGAAATAGACCCCGACGACATCCCCTCCTGCGCGCAGTGCGGCGGCAGTATTCGCCCCGACGTGGTCTGGTTCGGCGAGATGCTGGAGGCCGATATCATCGACGCTGCATTTGAGGCGGCTCAGCAGTCGGAGTTGTTCTTCTCGGTCGGCACTTCGGCATTGGTGCAGCCGGCGGCTTCGCTTCCCGTGGTGGCCAAGAGGACCGGTTCAACGCTGGTTGAGATCAACGTGGAGCGTACGCCCTTAAGTGATCTGGCCGATTTCCATTTCTGCGGTCCTTCCGGCGAGTTTCTTCCCCGGTTGATGGAGCTGTTCCGCAGGCGACTGGACGGCGACGATGGCGGCTGAAACCAGCCTGCCGGCCGACAGGTATAATGGTGGGATCGTTGACAAGGCGTACCGTGCACCGCGAACACGGGTATCCCCCTCCTCTGTCATGCCCACGAACGCGGGCATCCAGTAAGGCGTTGATACAACTGGATTCCCGCTTGCGCGGGAGATGATAGAGAGGGACAAGAATGTCATATGTGTGGCGTCGGGTGTCCCTGCCCGACGCCTGACGACTGGCGATGAGGGAACCGTCAGGCAGAGACGCCTGACGGCACAATGCCGCGGGTGATGACGGAGGGGCGGGAATAACCCGCATCGAGAGGTGGTTGCTGTTTTGTATTCCGTTGTGAATCTCTCAACAGCCCGTGGTGTGGACTGCAGCAAGAGGGTCCGTTGATAGTGGTGATTTCGCGTTTGAGACATTGGGTTCCGCGGATCGTCGTCCTGGTGATTCTGGCGTGCGCTCTCAACAACTGCGTCTACTACAACACTTTCTACAATGCACGCAAGGCGTTCAACGAGGCGGAGAAAGCTCGCAAGGGGGCCAGGCGCGCCCGGAGAAGCGGCGGAGCCGGCGGCTACAAGAAGGCCATCGAAAAGTCGCTGAAAGTTATTGAGGACTACCCCAACTCCAAGTACTACGATGACGCCCTCCATGTTCTGACGGTGTCCTACTATCATACGAAACAGTACGGCCGGTCGGAGCGCCGGGCACGAGAAATACTGGCCAACCACCCCGATTCCAGGTATGCCCACGAGGCCAATCTCTACCTGGCCAAAGCCAAGCTCGAATTAAGGGACATAGCGGATGCGATGGACATCTTTCGGGGGATTTTCGAGGGCGACTACGCGCGGGATTTTAAGGTTGAAGCGGCCCTGGCGCTGACCACCTACTACATCGACAACAGGAACTACGCCGACGCGGAGCCTTATCTGCTGGCCCTCCGCGATTCGCTGGGGACCGATGAGGACCGGAAACTGGCCCAGCATTACCTCGCGGATGGCTATTTCGAGCGCTTTCATCACCAGGAGGCTCTCGGCGCGTACCTGCAACTCCTGGGAATGGACCCCGACATGGAGGACAAGTACGTAGCCCTGTTCAGGGCGGCTGCCTGCTCGTATCGGCTGCAGCGGATTGATGAGGGCCAGGACTACCTGAGGACGCTGATCGACGACGAGTTGTACTTCGACTCCCTGGGCGTGCTGAAACTCAAGCTCGCCGAGGGATACGAATATGACGAGGACCTGGCGCAGGCAGAGGAAACCTACAACGAAATCCTTGAGGTAGAGCAGAACCGAAGGGTTCGCGCCGAGGCCTTCTGGAACTTGGGCCTGATGTATCAGTACGATTACGACGATTTGTCCCAGGCCAAGGAGTACTATGATTCCACGGTGCAGTCGAGCCGCGGCTCGGAGATCGGCGGGGAGGCGCTTCAAAAATCGTCGGATATCGGCAAACGCGAATCGTACAAGCTGCAGGTGGAGACCATCGACTCCACGGCCACCCAGGATATCATAGATGAAGCAGCCTATACCCAATACCAACTGGCGGAACTGTACTGGTTTCAACTGTACAAGCCGGACACCGCCATCCTTGAAATGAAGTACGTGGCGGACTCCTTTCCCACTGCCTACGACGCCCCCAAGGCCATGATCGCCCTTTCAGAAATGGTTCGTGAGCACGAGAAAGACTCTCTGAAGGCCGACTCGATCCTGCAGCAGGTACTGCTGGACTATCCTGCTTCCGACTATGTCCCGCAGGCTCTGGAGATACTGGGTCTGAAAGGAACTCCCGCCGACACCGGGTACGCCGGAGTCTATTTCGATCGGGCCGAGAGCTTTCTCGTGGATGAGGAAACCCCCGATTCGGCGCGCAGTTACTACCAGATCGTTGTGGATCGCTTCCCCGATTCCAAGTATTATCTCCAGTCGCGCTTCGCGCTGGTATGGCTGACCGAGATGTACGACAGCCCGGGTGACTCCTCGATTATCCTGGCCTACAACGAGCTGGTGGACTCTTTCCCTGACACGGAATGGGCAACCCTGGCCCGTAAGCGGACGCAGTACACTCCCGCTCCGACGGTGCCGGACGATGCGGAAGTCGACACCATGCCGGAGGTGCAGGATGAACAACCCGGGTTCCAGCAGGAGGGAGAAGAAGATACCACGTCCACCTACGTGGACCCCCTGGAAGCAGTCTATATCGATCCCAACGGTGAGAAAATCATGAACCACCCTTACGGCCCGATACGCGTTGAGGAGGAATTCATCTATCCCACCGAGGCATATCGGCTGGCTTGGGAAGGCGATCTGTATTTTCAGATCTTACTTGATTTTTCCGGGGAAATTGAAGATTATGTATTTATGATCAAGTCTCCCAGCGAGGAGATCAACCGCCGCGCTGAGGCAACGGTGGCCTCCATGACCTTCGACCCGTCACGAATCCCCGCGCCGATTCAGGGCAACTGGATGGTTTATAAATTCAGAGTTACACTGCCGGACCACTTGAGATGACAAAACCGACGTGTGAAGACACGTTCCTGAAAAAACGGCGCAACTTAGGAAACGACTACTACTCTCTCACTTTCTCTCCGTATTCCCGGGCGAATCGATGTCGCCCTGGCCATTTTGTGCACCTGAAGCTGCCGGGTGCTGGTGTTTTCTTCCGCCGCGCCTTCTCAGTCGCCGCCGTGTCCCCTTCCGCCGGTGAGATTGAGATCATTTTCAAACTCGTCGGTCGCGGCACCCGGACGATGGCTCATTTGCGCCCGGGAGACCCCATCAACCTCCTGGGCCCGCTGGGAGTGCCTTTCAAGCGACCGGGAAAGAGAGAGCACACGCTGATCGTGGCCGGCGGCGTCGGGTTTCCACCGCTCCTGTTTCTGGCGCATGATATGGTGTCAAGAGGACACGATCCAAAGCGTATCGAGTTCTTCTACGGCGGTCGCAGGGCAGGCGATGTTATCGAGCGCGGCCGGATAAGGAAACTGGGAGTGAACTTCAGACCGGTAACCGAAGACGGCTCACTTGGCCGCAAGGGGCTGGTCACCGTGCCGGTGGAGGAATTCATCTGGAATCACGATGATGGCAACTATCGTATCTACGGCTGCGGCCCGGAGGGGATGCTGAAGGCGACCAGCGAATTTGCCCTGAGACTGGGCGTACCCGGTCAGATATCGCTCGAGGCGCCCATGCCCTGCGGCATCGGCGTCTGCCTGGGATGTGTCGTACCGCTGACCGACGGCGGGCACGCGCGGGTTTGCTGCGATGGCCCGGTGTTCAGTATCGGGGAGGTGGCCTTGTGACTGCTGACTTGAGAGTCACTATCGCCGGTGTCGAGTTCGCCAACCCGGTGTGGACCGCCTCCGGGTGCTGCGGCTACGGTGAAGAACTGGCGCGCGTTTTCCCGCTGTCGAGATTAGGAGCGCTGGTCACGAAATCAATAACGCTCGAACCCCGGCTGGGGCATCCCCCGCCAAGAGTCGCCGAGACCTCGGCCGGTATGCTTAATGCCATCGGGCTGGCCAACGTCGGAGTCGACCGCTTCATAGGTGAGAAGATCCCCTTTCTCGCCCTCCAGAAGACCCGGACGATTGTCAACGTGGCCGGATCAACGATAGGCGAGTATACCGAGGTTTGCCGAAGGCTGAACGACGTGGAACATCCGGACATGGTGGAGCTGAACATCAGTTGTCCCAATGTCGACCGGGGCGGATTACAGTTCGGGGCCGACCCGTCGCTGACAGAAGAGGTAGTGAAGTCCGTCAAGCAGGTTTTCACCCGGCCGGTCATCGCCAAACTGTCGCCCAACGTCACCAACATCGTTGAGATCGCCCGGGCGGCCGAGCAGGGCGGCGCCGACGCCGTCTCGCTCATAAACTCGGTGGTCGGCACCGCTGTCGACATAGAAACATGGCGGCCTCGTCTCACCAACAATACCGGAGGCCTGACCGGCCCGGCTGTCAAACCCATTGCCCTGGCGATGGTCAGCGCCGTCCACAGTGCCTGCCGGTTGCCCGTTATCGGTATCGGCGGCATTGCCGAGTGGGCCGACGCCGTCGAGTTCCTGCTCTGTGGCGCCACGGCGGTGCAAGTGGGAACGGCTCTCTTCGTGGAACCGGAGATCCCGGTGAAGATCGTCCGCGGATTGAAAGAATACATGCGACGGAAGAAACTGAAAACAGTAAACGACCTTATTGGCCGGGTGAGGAAATACGGATGATAGCTCTCAAGGAACTTCAGAAGATTCAATCAGACAATAACTCGATGATCTGCCTCGGACTCGACCTGGACCCGCGAAGGATGCCGTCCGATTACTCACGGACGACCAAGGGCATGTTCGAGTTCGCTTATCGCATTATCGAGGCCACCAAAGACAAAGTCTGCGCCTATAAGCCCAATGTTGCCTTCTACGAGTGCCTGGGCGCCGACGGCCTGTCGCTGTTGCGACTTATCGTTGACCGGATCCCGGATGATATCCCGGTGATCATGGACGGCAAGCGCGGCGACGTCGGCAACACAGCCGCACGGTACGCCGAGGCCATGTTTGACGAACTCCAGGCGGACTGGGTGACACTCAACCCGTACCTGGGGTACGACTCCCTCCGGCCGTTCATCGAACGCAAGGACAAGGGCGTCTTTATCCTCTGCCTGACGTCCAATCCCGGCTCCAGGGATTTCCAGATGTTGATCGTCGACGGCAAACCGGTCTATCAGATCGTGGCCGAAAAGGTCTCCTACTGGAACAAGGACCACAACTGTGGTCTGGTCGTGGGCGCTACGGTACCGGAGCAGCTCAGGGAAATCCGCTCGCTCGCCGGAGACATGCCGCTTCTGATCCCCGGTGTGGGCGCGCAGGGCGGATCGCTTGAGAAGGCTGCAGCTTTTGGCACCGCCGATTTCACCAAAACCGCTGTTATCAACGTCTCCCGCTCGGTGCTTTATGCCGGCAAGGATGACGATTTCGCAGGCCGCGCTCGCTCGGAACTGGAAAAGCTCAACAACATCATCAACGCCCTTCGCCGCGGTGAAGAGCCCGCCGAGCAGCCGGACGGGACGCCGGCTCAACAGGAGGCCAGCGAGCAGGAACCTCAGCGGCAGGAAGCGAGCGAGTCGCCGGAGCAGCCATAGTCCACGCGGCCCGGTCGTGCTCAGCAGTCAGCAATCTGCAAGAGGTCTGAGCTGTGGCTCCCGCCAGTTGTTCGAGGTTCATAGAAGAATACCACAAAAAAGGGGACAGGCCGTAAGGCGCTGTCCCCGAATGTTCGATCGAATCACCGACGTCTATTTGAGCAGTAGCATCTTCCTGGTTTCGCTGAATCCGGAAGCTTCCAGACGGTAGAAGTAGACTCCGCTGGCTGCTCCGCTGCCATCCCACGTGTAACTGTGGTGGCCGCGGGAAAGACGACCCTCAACCAGCGTTGCGATCTTCTGACCCATCACATTGAAAATCTCCAGCCTGACCTGTGACGCATACGGCAGGGCGAAGCTGATCTCCGTGAGCGGGTTGAAGGGATTAGGATAGTTCTGTCTCAGAGCAAAATAGTCGGGCAGGCCCGGCTCGTTGGCATCGCCAACGTCCGTAGCTTCGCAGGCGTCGCCGACACCGTTGCCGTCGCTGTCTTCCTGATCAGGATTGGCGTGTTCCGGGCAGTTGTCGCAGGGATCGCCAACGCCGTCCTCGTCGGTATCCGTCTGATCAGGATTATGCAGATCGGGGCAGTTGTCGATCTCACAGTTGGTGTGCGGCCAGCCGGGGTTGGCGTATCTATCGCGATCAGTGTCATAACAGGAGTCGCAGGCGTTGCCGATACCATCGAAATCACCGTCGACCTGATCCGGATTGAAGGTGATCGGGCAGTTATCCACGTCTCCGCAGACACCGTCACCGTCGATGTCATTGTCCGCATCCTCGGGACAAATGTCGACGTCACCGCAGATGCCGTCTTCGTCTTTGTCGTTATCCGGGTCGAACGGGCAGGCGTCGCAGACATCACCGATCCCGTCATCGTCAGAATCGAGCTGCATAGGGTTGACGTCATCCACGCAGTTGTCACAGGCATCGCCCACGCCATCGCCCACGACATCACCCTCGTCGTCTTTCTCTTCATCTTTCTGATCAGCATTCTTGGTGTCGATGCAGTTGTCGCAGGCATCTCCGATACCGTCATCGTCGGCGTCGTCCTGATCAGCGTTGGGAATATCCGGACAGTTGTCGACGTCGCCGCAGATGCCGTCACCGTCTTTGTCGTTGTCCGCATCCCCGGGGCAGATGTCGACGTCGCCACAGATGCCGTCCTTGTCCTTGTCGTTGTCCGCATCGAGCGGGCAGGCGTCACAGGCATCACCGATACCGTCATCGTCGGTATCGACCTGCATTGGGTTGGCATCGTCCACGCAGTTGTCACAGAGGTCGCCCCATCCGTCACCGTCGCCGTCGGCCTGGTCGGCGTTGGCGGTTTCCGGACAGTTGTCGCAAGCGTCGCCGACACCGTCCTCGTCACCGTCTTCCTGGCCGGGATTGTAATCCTCCGGGCAGTTGTCAGTACTGCAGAAGCCGTCACCGTCATAATCGGGCGTGGGATCATACTTGCAGGGATCACAGACGTTACCGAGACCGTCGCCATCGGAATCGGTCTGAGAACTGTTGTAATCCTCCGGGCAGTTGTCGCAGACGTCGCCGACACCATCTACGTCACCGTCTTCCTGGTCCTCGTTGACAACGTAGGGGCAGTTGTCCTCAGAATCAACTATCCCATCGCCATCACTGTCCGTGGTCACGTCGATGACGCTCAGAGTTACCGGAATCTCGATAGGGGAATTGATGACTTCGTCGGACGTCACGGTAATTATGTCCAGCGAATCACCTACCGGGTAAGTGTTGACGTCGTCCACGATACTGATTGTAATCGTCTCCGGAGTTGCACCGATTGTACCGCTGGTGGGTGTGATCTCCTTGATCCAGGCGGCGTCGCAGGTGACCTCGAAGTTGATGTCACCGCGGACAGGAATAGGGGGGGCCGTGAGATCAAAAGTTTCGACGACGGCGGGGCCGCCCTCGGGGACCTCGATCAGTATCTCGTCTGGATCGGACTGCAAGGTGTAGCGCTCTACATCCGGGTCCCAGATCTCATAGCAGTGCGGTCCGTCCCAGTCCGGGTAACACGAAACGGTACCGGTGATCGCCCACTTCCAGACTCCAGACTCCGGGTAGAAACTCGAATCAAGGCAGATAGTCTTGCCGTCGTATTCAGGTTTAATAGGACCGATCGTAATCGTATAAGCGGTGTCATCGAAACCTATGGGCAGCCCGGTAAACATACTGGTGAAACTGAATCCAATCGTATCCGCGCCAGAGCCGGTTACACCCTGGTGATTAATTTTAAAGACAAGAGGGAAAGTGAGCATCCATTCAAGCGTAGTAAGAGTATCGCCCACGCTCGTAGTCCACTCAGCGCCGTCTTCGGAGTAGACACGGAAACCGTTGGTAATACCTTTCACGACCGCGCCGGTGTTGTTGGCTATGTGAATCCGGAACATGATATCCGCATCGGTCACTACTGCGCCATAGTTGTTGATGCCGTAGACGGTGTCCAGCGTGACAGCGGCGTCCTGTGCGTAGGCCGCGCCCGATACTAAGATCACGGCAGCGACCAGAATAAAGCTCATCGTTAGACGTTTTATCACATTGTCGCCCTTCATCTTGGAGTTAACACTTATTGTCAGTTTCAGCATTCATAAAGTAACGGCACCTTCGCGGGCACCACCTGCAATATAACCGATTTCTCCAGTTAGTCAACGCCGATTTTGGGGGCTACGTCACGATCGATTCCCAACGGTGGTGACAAGAAACCAAGGCACCCTCCCGCTTTCTTAGCAGCTTGGCCGACAATGGGTTAGGCTGACAGGCCGGCAGGTGAACCCGCATATTGGCTCTTTTCTGACCGGCTCGCCCGCGACGAGATTCGTAGACACAGAAAGACCTCCTTCGGTTTCAGACTGATTGGCAGGCCCGGGCCAGGTATATCAGCGAGGCCGTCAGAAAGCCAAAACGGTGTGCCCAGAGCGGCAATCCGGTATTGATCCGGGGACCGAATCCGACTATATTGCCTGAAAGTAGATTTTTTTCAATCGTGTGGCAGGTACCCGCCTTGCTCTGCTGTGAGGTGAAGTTACAGAGATTTGCTGATTTGTCTTTCGCGATACGAACAAATACAATGTAATCTTGTTTTCATGGAGGTGCGAATATGAAACTCAAGCTGTTTGTAACCTTGCTTCTTATTGTGCCTTTCGCATCCGGCGTGGCGCAGCAAAGCAGTCTTACGCTTGAACGGGTGGGTGGATTGTACGAAGCGGGCGAACTACCGATCGACCAAATGGTGACTTTCTACATCCGCATTACAAATGCTGAAGGCTTGGCCGTGAAAGGCATAACTAACGGATTCAGAATATACTCCGAAGATGGCGTTGAATGGGATACGACCACAGGCGACACTCTTGGTACGCTCGACTGGGCGGCCACATTCCCTATTGCCCATTACATTGATGACTATTTCTATAGCGTAACTGGTTCCGGCGCGGATACAATTGGATTCAGCTTTGTCAGCATATTTTCCGGGCTCCCTGTTGATTTCGATGATACCGCATACACGATAACCATAGGGCCGATTGCGGCGGCGCATCACGGTAAGACTATCTGTCTTGATTCGAGCTTCTACCCGCCTTCAGGGGTGTGGAAGTGGGCGGTTAGCGGCACCTACCAACCTATCCCCGATTGGGACGGGCCGCACTGCTATACGGTGGTGGACCCGGCCTCATGTTGTCACCTGCGAGGGGACATCAACCACGACGGCGCTGAGATTATCGATATCTCTGATCTGCTTTACCTGGTCTATTATATGTTCCGGGATGGCCCGCCGCCCGTTTGCATGGCGGAGGCGGATATTACTGGTGATAACGCCCTGATGCCGGATATTGCCGATCTGGTGTACTTGATAGACTATATGTTTAGAGGCGGGCCGCCCCCTATGCCGTGCTATCCTGAACCTCACTCACTCATCGGTGAGTATAATGGCATTTATTCCGTGACTTCAGACTATGGCACGCCATGGGAGCAAGTTCATTTCAACTGGGTCAACTTTGCTTTCTTCGAAGAAACTTACTTGATCGAGATTGATGTAGAGAACAATACGGGAATGTGCTTTTGCAGGGCAGGCGGCTTGTACGCAGTCAGCGAGGGCGTTCAATTCCAGGAACGGCATAGCCAGCCGTTTGGGCCCGCCGGTTGCCAAGCGTGCGATGACGAATATAACCCCACGGGTATATTTTCACGACAGTACTTGAGTGATACCCTTGTCTTGAAACAGATGATGGGTACAACGTTGAAAGAACTTCGTCTTGTTAAGACAAGTGCCGATATGTCGTCCAGGCAAGCAATAGATCCTAACAGCAGGTAAACATTCCGAACTGATGGCACCCTCCTGGGCTTTGTAATGTCACAAGAAAGGACAGGACTCTCCTGTGAGAACCCTGCCCTGATTGATGCCATAGCATCCCTGTCAGATTGCGGGTCGTTACAGCGGCAGCCAGAAGTCGCGTGGGTAGAGGCGATAAATCGTCTGCTTGCCTTCCGTCTGCTCGATATGCTTCTCCAATGACTCAAACTGCGGCTCCGGCCCGATCAGGAAGAAGTTGGCCTCCTTGCTTTCCGACAACGGGGGGCCGTAACCGATCAGAACCGGCCCGTAAGCCGCCTCCATGCGGGACTTCAACTCTTCGTACAGGCCGTCCCGGCTCCCGATCTCAAGCACTTTCTGCCGGAAGGCCCTGACCACGTCGGGGGTGACGCCGTCGGCCAGATTGGCCGCCATTGCCTCGCCGCGCGCTTCATACCTCGAGGGCGCTCGGGTACTGAGGAAAACCTGCGCTACGGCGTAGTCGGTCAGGCCGGGGTTGTCCTCGGCTTGTTCAAGCACGCCGACCACAAAGCGCATCGTTTCGGCGACATCGGGGCACCGTTCGGCATAGTACGACGCTCGTCCGGTGGACTGGCCGTAACGATAGCCGTTGCTGTAGGCCAGACCGGCTGCCCAGGTGTTCATAAACAGACCGTGCGGGCCACCGCCGGAATACAGCTTGCCGGTCAGGCAGTCGAGAATCGCAGCGCTGCTCGTGTCATACTGTCCAGCCATGCGGGACGAGAACAGGATGACGCCGTTGCGGGTACCGTCGTGCACAAGGCCCGCGTAGAGAGGCTTGTCAACGTTCGGTCGGCGGCTTTTCAGGCGCTCGACTATCCGGTCGACCGGTCTGTATTCCTGTCGCACGGAAGGATTGCCGGAGTTGAGCTTGTTGACCAAACCATTGATCGTCTCCAGTGTTGTCTGGCGATCATGGCTGTTGGATATCATAAACATCCGCGCATTGTCGGTTCTGCGAATCAGTCTGAGGACGGTCTTGATGCCCGCCAGGGCGGTCTCCGGCGTGACCATGATGTCGGCCGTGATCTCACCGCACAGGTAAGCCCAGTCTGCGGCAAGGTTCGCCTCGGGGATATCGGACAGGGTTACGTTCAACTCCTTTACGATCTCAAGGACATTTTCTCTTGAGACGCCAGAAAGAGCGGCGGGATCCGCCCTGAAGTCAGCCAGGGCCGTAGTGTCGATCACGGTCTCCCCTGACGGCGCTATTGCGTTTTCAATATCCGTCAGCAGGGCCGTTAACTTATCGCGGCCCGCGTCCTTCCCGAACCTGGTTAAGGCGTCGAGAAACACAACCAACTCCTCCTGGTCGTCATCGCCGCCGGGATCGGTCAGCAGCCACTTGAGGCGCTGGTAGTGGTGAGTCTGGGTCAGGAAGCAGTTGGCCGACATAAACAGGGGGTTTCGCTGGTGGTGGTAAGCGGCGACGGGGATGTTGACCCACGATTCCTCGGAACCCTTCATCCGGTTACGATAACCAGTGAGGGACTGGTCGATGACATCCCTCATTCGGGGGAGGTTCTCGGTACTCAGGTAGGGTTCATACAGGCAGGCGTCCATCCACCCAAGCACATTTCGCAGTTCTTCGAGATTATTGCCCTGCCCGGACAGAACCAGCTCCATCCTTTTCGATTGCCAGTTGTCGCTAAAGTAAGCACGGAGACTGAGTACTTCCCGGCGGAGACGTTCGTCCATATCATCATAGGTAACGACCTCACCGTCCTTGACGACGCCGATGTCGGTCAGAACCGTGGGGAGGAACGGCACGTACACAAGGAACGACTCCGGGATCACGTCAAGGCGGAGCGCCAGGCCGACGTTTGACGAGGTCATATTCTCGAAGGTCGAGGCTACGAAGGGAATCCCGCCGGTGAGCGCGATGGTTTCATAGTTCAACTGGTCGTCCAGCGTCATGGGGGGATTGTCGATGAAACCGGGGAGTTCATCCTTGCTTGCCAGCGCCTTCAGTTCGACGGTTAAGGCGTCGAACTCATCCTTGTACGCGGCTATGGCTTCCTGTTCATCGGTCACGCCGTACTTCTCGCGGTACTCATCAACGTACCCTGCCAGCCGCTTCTCGCGGGCTGCTACCTCCTTAGCCAGTATCTCGGGGCTGGGCGCAGCCCCCAGAGCATAGGCCTTTTTCGTCAGAAGCCGCCAGTGATCGATATAATCCGTCCATATATTACGATCGATAGTCAACAGGCTCTCAGCATAGTGATAGCGGTCCTTCATGACCAGCGACTTGCGGAAACCCTCTTCATCCTCAAGGTCTTCAAGGAGCGAAACCCACCCCGAGGCGACGCCTCTGCGAAAGCCGAACATCGGTGGCGAGTTCAAGTATTTCTCGGTCTGCTTCCGGTTCTGTACGAGCCTGCTTTCGGCCTCGCGGTTGAACTGTGCCAACTCGTCTGATCCGTCGGCGAGATCATGTATCCTTGCGACTTCGCTGACGATCATGCTGCGAACACTGTCAACCATGGTCTCGTTGACGTGGGCATTGTCGACGCCGACCAGTACAAAGTAGATGGAAATGTCCAGGTCATCGTCGGCGACGCCGTAAACCCGGTTGGCGCCCAGGTCGATCCGGCGTGTCTGGGAGTTGATGAAAAGATCATAGAGGTTGGAAGTCTGTCCGCCGGCAAATGTCTCAAGGAATATCTCAAGCATGAACAGTTCGTTTTGATCAAGCTCGAGATCAGCCGGCCAGGCGTAAATCAGGTAGCCCGGATCGGCGCTCTTTTCACTCGGGTAGGTGGTCAGTATGAGCGTCCCCGGGGAAACCGGTCGGGCGGGTGGGAAATCGAAACCGCCGATTCCCGGCAGGGGGCTGGAATCAGGTTGGGCCTGGCACCGGCTCAGAAGGCTCGACATCCGGCTCAGGAAGTCCTCTATCCTGACGTCGCCGGGGACGGCAGCCACGACTCCCATGTTAGAGAGGTGATGCGTCTCACCGTGAAAGCTCCACATATCACTGGGAACCATGCTGCGCATCACCGCCGGGTCGCCACCGGAGACTAACGTGAGGGGGTGGTTCTCGCCGTACACCATCCTGTACAGCGGACCCCAGACATGGTACCCGGGCCTCTCGAAGGCACTGACCATCTCGGTATAGACCGTTCCCTTCTCCTCAATCGTCAGCTCCCCGGTCTCGGTGTCGGTCGTCACACCGATGTGGCAGACTTCGCGGCGAATTTCCTCGTCGGTGAAGTCGGGATGGAGAAACGCCTGCAGTTTTGCTTCGAAGATGTCGTAGAAGGTCTCTTCGCCGGCGGCGGTATTGAAATGGTAACAGGTGCGGACCTGGTTGGTGTAGGCAGTGCTGGTGCTCAGGGCCATATCCTCCAGAGCCGCTACGTATCTTCCACGATTGCCTTTTCCCAGCAGGAGATGCTCGCACGCATGCGGCTCACCTTTGCTCGAGACAGGCGCGGTCTTGATCCAGAAGAAGGCCTGGGGTACCGACTCTATCTGCATGAAGTCGATAATGAATCCATATTTGGTGGATATGAAACGCGCCCCCATGGCCGCCCCGGAACTGTTGTCGTAGAGATTCAGCGTTTTGAATCCGTGAATCTCCTGGCCCGGCTGCAGGTCCTCAAGACTAAGGTCGGCCGCGTAAGCCGGGACGACGCCCAGCAGCAGGACGAGGGCAACTACCAAAAGAACCGGTAGCTTTTTCATGGTTTGATTCCTTTCAAGCTCTGCCTGGTTTGAGTTTGTGCTATCATATGAAGCTAATGACGCTCTAGCAACCGATTTGATTAAAACCGGGCAGCAACTTTTTTCAGAATGACCAGAGGTCATTGACTTGACCGCCGGTTTGTGCTTTCTTGGGCCGAGTAACAAATCCGACAGCATAGGAACCCGCATGTCAAGATCGACATTCCCCGCAGACCCAAGAGCCAAAAACGGGCTTATGGCCCAGTTGGTCTCGATGAGACGTCCTTTCTGGATGGTCAATGTCATGGAAATGCTCGAACGCCTCGCCTATTACGGCGTGCGCGTGGTCATACCGATCTACATTGCCCAGGCCGATGAGATCGGGGGGCTGCATTTCTCACAGACCGACAAGGGCATAATCTTCCTCTGGTGGGCGCTGTTCCAGTCGCTGACGCCAATGATATCCGGCGGTTTCGCGGACCGCTACGGTTACAAGAAGACAATCGCCGTTTCGGTGGTTATCAAGGTGGTCGGCTATCTGCTGATGGCCACCCAGACCGAGTTTTACCCGTTTCTGATCGGATGCTGCGTGCTTGCGCTCGGTACTGCCATTTTCAAACCGGGTGTCCAGGGCACCATGTGCCAGTCGCTGACGAAGGAGAACTCGTCGGTGGGCTGGGGAACGTTCTACATGCTGGTCAATATCGGCGGATTCCTGGGGCCGCCGCTGGCGCATTTTCTCTATGGTATTTCCTGGCCGATGGTATTCTACGGCTGTGCCGGGATCGTGTCCCTCAATTTGCTGATGCTTCTCACATACAAGGACCCGCCTGCCGGCGGTGAGCAGAAGGGCAATCCCTTCTATGTCTTCTGGATAACGCTCAAGAACATCTTCAACCTCCGCCTGATCGTGTTCATACTGATAATGTCCGGGTTCTGGCTGATGTTCATGCAGCTTTTCGACATGCTGCCCAACTTCGTGGTCGACTGGGTGGACAGTTCCAGGATGGTCGCCGATCTCGGCTTGCCCGATTTCATGCTCCAAAACAACTCGACGCGGGGTCCCCAGCTTGCCCAGGAGTGGTTGATCAACTTCAACCCGGGATTGATAATCCTGCTGGTGGTGTATCTGAACTTCCTCGTGTCGCGAATGCGGCGGGTGCATTCCATAGTCATCGGCATCTCCATCGCTTCGGTCGGGCTGATCCTGGCCGGGTTTACGGCTTCAGGATATTTCTGTCTTCTGGGGATTCTCGTTTTCTCCGTCGGCGAGATGCTTTCCTCTCCCAAGATGAACGAGTATCTCGGCGTCATCGCACCGGAGGGCAAGAAGGGGCTGTACATGGGCTACGCCAACATCCCGCAGGGGATAGGATGGGGGCTGGGTTCCTGGTTCGCCGGTCACGTGTATGAGAAAATGGGCGACAAGGCCAACCTGGCTATCGACTACTTAGCCAGAAACCACGACATCATCGGCATTGCAAGACCCGATGCCATGAATAAGCTGGTCGAGGTCACGGGCATGAATCATCAGGATGTAACCAGCATGCTCTGGTCGGCTTATGATCCCTACAAATTATGGTACCAGTTTGCCGCCATCGGTGTTGTCTCGGCGTTTTTAATGGTTCTGTACTCCCTTTGGGTCAGGAAACACGAGGCAGCGGACGTATGATGCAGGCGGCTCTCTTCGCTGCGACCGGTGACGCGGAGCGCTTGCCACCCTGAGGGCGATTCGCTATAATTGCCGGTGAAATCAAACCGCATTTCTGGAGAGAGAACATGTCCGCAACACCACAGAAAATCCCGCCCGCGCCGCAATGGGACCTCGATTCCATTTTCCCCGGTGGCAGCGGTTCGAAGGAGTTCCAGACTCACCGCGAAAAAACAAAGGCCGACCTCGACACGGCCAAGACAATGCTCAAGGGCCTGCCGGAGAAGATAACAGGGGACAGTATACCGGCCTGGACGGATTTCATACTCACCCTGCAGAATCTGGACGAGAACATCGACCTGGTCAGAGCTTTCTCCAACTGTCTCACGTCTCAGAATGTGGACGACGCCGAGGCTCAGGCGATTGAAGCGAAGGGTGATCTCTATCACTCCCAGTGGCAGAAGCTGCGCACCGAGTTGGAGGCTTGCTCGCTCAAGCAGAGTGACGAACAGTGGGCGATGCTCCTGTCCGAACCGCGTTTGAAAGAAATCACGTTCTACCTCAACGAACTGCGCGTGATTGCCCGCAGCAAGATGGCGCCCGAACTCGAATCGCTCGCGCTGGACCTGGCCGTCTCCGGCTATCACGCATGGAACCGCCTCTATGACAAGATGGCGGGCGATATCAAGGTCGATTTCACCCAGGACGGCAAGACGGAGAAAGTATCCATGGGTCAGGTGGCCACCAAGATGGCCGATCCGGACCGGGCTGTCAGGCGGCACGCCTTTGAGAAAATGATCGAGGGCTGGGAAACGCAGGCAAACCTGGCGGGCATGACCCTCAACGCGCTGTCGGGATTCCGGCTGGCGCTCTATGATCAGCGGGGCTGGGAGTCGCCTCAGCATGAGGCCCTGGTTATTGGGCGGGTGAAGCAGGAGACGGTCGACGCCATGTGGAGTGTCATCCGTCGCATGACAGGACGTCTGGAGCCGTATATTGCGGCCAAGATGAAGCTCCTGGGCATTGACAAGTTCCGCTGGTACGACGAATTCGCCCCCTGCGGCAAGGCCGACGCACTCTATGGTTTTGAGGAGGCAGGGGGATTCATTGTCAAGCAGGCGGCGGCCTTTTCCACACACATGGCCGATTTCATGAAAATGGCTCTCGCAAAGAGATGGGTTGAAGCCGAGGACCGCTCCGGCAAGAGGGGCGGCGGATTCTGTACCAACATGGGGTCGTTCAAACAGTGGCGCATTTTCATGACCTACGCCGGGACGTTTGACAACCTGCTGACGCTGGCGCACGAACTCGGTCACGCCTACCATGGCTGGGTGCTCAAGGACAAACCTCCCTTTGCCGCCGGGTATCCCATGAGCCTGGCGGAAACGGCTTCGATATTCGCCGAGACGCTGGTTATCGACGCTGCTCTTGAGCAGACCACCGATCCGCAGCAGAGACTGATGCTCCTGGAGCAGAAACTACAGGCGGCCTACGTCAAGTTCACCGACATCCACTGCCGCTACCTGTTCGAGAAGAACTTCTACCGCGAACGCAAAGAGGGCGTGGTGCCGAAAGAGCGATTGGACGAACTTATGGTCGATGCCCAGAAGCGCGCCTTCGCCGGGTTGCTGGATGAGTCCGGCTACCACCCCCTGTTCTGGTGCTCGAAGCTGCATTTCTATATTAGCGACGTACCGTTCTACAACTTCCCGTACACTTTCGGTTACCTGTTCGCGGGCGGCGTGTATGACCGCGCCCGGAAGGAAGGTTCTTCCTTTGCCGACAAGTATCGGGCATTGTTGGCGGACACCGGCAGTATGACCACCGAGGACGTGGCCCGCAAGCATCTTGGCGTTGACCTTACCGCCGAAGATTTCTGGGTCGATGCTGTCACCCGCGCCGTGGCCGACGTTGATGAGTTCGTGAAGCTTGCCGAAAGTGTCTAAGGTGGTATGGCGCTGATGCGGTCAGACAGGAGAAGTGAAATCCATCAGCGGGACCAACGGAATAATCCTGAAGAAATGAAACCGGCGCCTTCTCCATTGGAAAAGACGCCAACTGTCTGGACTAGTAGAAAATGGTTCTAGCAAACGAGTGCATTGGCGAGCATGGCTTGTGGCTTCCCATCCGTAACCATGTTAATCGGCTATCTTACTTGTCGGTACGAGGTTACCGACGTGTTGCCAACTCGGATCAGGCTTTAGCACGACCGCGATAATTATATCACTCCCCTGCATGCTTGTACCCATCCCTTTGCTGGCAAGCTCCGCTTCCACTTGCTCTGGGCTGAGTTTGTAGAGGCCACCAGAGATAGCGTCGACCGCAAGTCCAATCAATCCGCCAAATACGATGTTACCCCACACCCAACCACTTGTTGATCTCGTAATTGTAGCGTCAAATGGTTCGTAGCCTTCCAATGTCACACTCACGATGTGGTTGTCTTTTCTGGAGAGACTGGCGATAACCGGCGTCGTGCCAAAGTCCTTATTGTCAATTGTAACTGTCGCACCCGTTGGTCTACTCTGGACACCTATCTCCTGAGTAGTGCCATGCATGATGGTTGCACATCCCCACAACGTGAAGCACACCAGCAACACAACGGCTGAGATGGCAAATCGCTGCTTGCAAACTGTCTTCTCGAATTTCACTCTGACCTCCTCTGCTTGAACCTACGATTAATCAGTCGCCTGCATTCCTGCCTAATGCCTTTAGGTGAAGTATCCTCATAATGGTCCATTATTGTCAAGTAGATTATTTGACTCATTCTAACGAGATATTCTGTCCAGTTCCGATTGTCATTGATCCGCCGCACCACTCCACACTGGCTCATGCGTGTTTTGTTGTTTGACAAACCAATCGGGGCGGCATAGCTTGGATACCGGATTGAGTACCTGATCAGGGAAAGGAGGTGCAAGGCACACGGTGCTCTACGTGCACAGGGTACGATCAAGCCATATAAGCGACGGATGTCATCAGCAGAAGTCTCAGGAGGTCATGATCGGCTGCTTAATAGGTCCATTCAAAAAACTTGACAACCGCATGCCTTGGCTATGTTTTTTATTTGGAACTGAAATGAGCATTTCACTCTGACAGGTGCTACGCATAGCCAGAGATACGAAGCTCAGTTACTGTCAAACTGCTCTTTGACAACTCAGGTTTGTATATGTAATAGATGGGAGAATGTGCGGTTGATCCGGTTGCACAGCCAAGGAAGGAGGTGTAAGCGTAAGAACACCGAGTAAAATCCGCAACGGAGCATGATATACAAACAATTGCATATCGTTGAACCTAATAGGAGACAGGGAAAATGAAACGAGTATTTGTGTTAGCTATGGCGCTGTGCTTGGCGATAACGATCACGGTAACCGGTCAAGACCTCACAGGCAAGATGCTGACGGGCGGCTATGCGGGGTACACGCTTGGATTTGGTGACGCCTTCTTCGATGAGGACTATGGTTCATTCAAGGCCGGAATCAGCTTGGGCGGTACATTCCATTACGGCATCAATGAGAAGATGATGATCGGCGGCGAACTCGGATTCCAGAGTTACAAATCTGAAGTGAAGCTCCCGGCGATACTTGGCGGATCGACTTCCGAGACCAATACTAGGATTAATATCCTTTTCAATGGTCTCTATGCCATCAACTACACCGATGACGAGAACGCTTTCTTCGTGACTGCTGGTGGCGGTTTCTATGGTGGCGAGGACAGCGAGTTCGGCATCTTCGGTGGGATAGTCTACCGCAAGATGGTTTCCGAGACGATCGGCGCTTACGTTATGCCGAGGTTTCACTACGTGATGGCCGACCCGGCCATGACGATGCTACAGATTGCCGTGGGTGTGCAGATACCCTTAGGTAGCGAATAATCAGTGCTGACTTTTACACAAACACAACCCGGTTCCGTTTGGGGCCGGGCTTGTTTGTACGCAGATTGCCCCCGGCTCTTATGACCGCCTGATCTTTTCCAGCTTGTCCAGCAGCTCCCCCGCTTCGCGGGCGGAGAGACCGCGGGAAACAAGCGATTCCTTGTCGATTTTCACATCGGCAAGCGCGTCTTTCAAGACTCCCAGTTCCGGACCGGAAAAGCCCAGCGCCTTCAGGCTGTAATCCTCAAACGCCTCGTAAGCTATGGGGCAGACGGTGCGGACGATATCGGCCATTACTTCGGCATACCGCCGAATCTCCAGTTGGGCGTGGCTGTCCAGGCGGAGTCTCAAAAAATGCATCAGGTTATGCAGATCGATCTTCCAGTACCACTCGGTATACAGCGACAGGGGCAGACCGATGCGGGCCAGCTCACGCGCCAGGCCGGCTTCAACAAACTCGCCGTAGCGATCGTAGGCTTCCTTCTGCGAGCGGCTCAGGTAGTCCACCAACCGGCGTCTAATCGCCTCCGGTACTTCCTTATCGGATCGACCCTGTTTGTTGACGTCGGATTGGCAGCGGATATCCTGATCGTCGGGAACGTAAAACTCCCCCTTCATCACTGAATAGCGACCGGAGTACTCGTTGACGTTGGCGGTGCGGTGGCGAATCCACTGGCGGGCGACAAAGATCGGCAGTCTGACATGGAACTTGAACTCCACCATCTCAAACGGGCTGGTGTGCCGGTTGCGCATCAGGTAGCGAATCAGCGCCCGGTCTTCCGAAACCTTCTTGGTTCCTTCGCCGTAGCTGACGCGGGCGGCCTGTACAATGGCGGCGTCGGAACCCATGTAGTCAACCAGGCGCACGAAACCGTGATCGAGCACGTCGAATTGCTTGTCGAGTAGTTCGTCCGCCTGTTGAATGTGCGAATGCGCCAACCGCGCCTCCGATCAATGCGCTAAGGCGACAATATACGCCGTCGGATCATAGCCGCCAACGATTTTTCAGCCTGAAGGGCGGTCCGGATCATCCGAGACCGAGATAAGACCGACAACAGCACCGACAGGCAAAAACAGGTCTCACCACGGTTGCCATAAACGAGGCTTCTGCCTATCTTCACTATCTGATTGTAGAAACAAATAGTCGGCATATCTGAGGAGACAGAAGATGACCCCCAAAAAGGCCTATGATGAACTGGTGAGTCGGTTGCGCGAAGTCGCCCTGCTCAGTTCGTGCGGTTCCGTTCTTGGCTGGGACGAGCGGACTTACATGCCGCGCGGCGGCGGCGCCCTGCGGGCCGATCAGTTGGCCATGATTTCCGGACTCACCCATGAGAAATTCACCGACCCTCGAATTGGAGAACTCCTGTCGATCCTGGAGCAGTCCGACCTGGCCGGGGACGGAGATTCCCCTGAGGCTGCCAACATCCGCGAGACCCGGCACGATTACGACCGCTATACCAAGCTGCCACGCGAGTTAGTGGAGGAACTTGCCAAAACCAGGACCCTGGCCCAGGGGGAGTGGGTGGTTGCGCGCAAGAACAAGGATTTCAAGCATTTCCTGCCCTGGCTGGAAAAGGTGCTGGCCCTGGTTATCAGGAAAGCCGAAGCCTACGGGTACGAAGGAGAACCGTACAACGCCCTTCTGGACGAGTATGAAAAAGGGATGACGGTCGAGCAGGTGTCGGCCACGTTTGAGAGCCTGCGCATCGAACTGGTGGAGTTGCTCAACAAGATCAGGGAGGCGCCGAAAAGACCGGACGTGTCGATAGTCGAGCGCGACTACGATGTCGGCCTTCAGAGGATTTTCGGTGAATCAGTAGCGCAGGCAATGGGTTATAGCTTTGATACCGGGCGGCTGGATATCACCACTCATCCGTTCTGCACCGGCATCGGTCCTGGCGACACACGAATCACTACCCGCTACAATCCGAAACGGCTCAACGATGCCCTTTTTGGCATCATGCACGAGGCGGGGCACGGCCTCTATGAGATGGGCCTGGACAAGAAGACATATTTCGGCACCCCGATGGGCGAGTCGGCATCGCTCGGTATTCACGAGTCGCAGTCGCGCATGTGGGAGAACCAGGTCGGTCGCTCGAAACCGTTCTGGCGCCATTTCTTCCCCCAGGCGCAGCGGCTTTTCAGGGACAGCCTCGGCGGCGTCAAACTGGACGACTTCTACGCCGCCATCAACAACGTGGCGCCGTCCTATATCAGGGTGGAAGCCGATGAGGCCACATACAACCTGCACATCCTGCTGCGCTACGAGCTGGAAAGGGCCATGGTCAAAGGAGACCTCAAGCCGGCCGATGTCCCGGGAGAATGGGACAAGCGGTTCAAGGACTATTTCGGTATCGAGGTGGACAACGTCGCCAACGGTTGCCTCCAGGACGTCCACTGGTCAGCCGGAGCGATGGGCTATTTCCCGACCTACTCGCTGGGCAATCTGCATTCGGCACAGTTCTTTGTCAAGGCCCTTGAGGACATGCCCGACCTGATGGACCAGATCGAGCGGGGGATTTTCGGCAACCTGCGCGAGTGGCTGCGAGAGAATATCCACAAACATGGCGGCCGTTACCGGGCCGGTAAACTGTGCGAGAAGGTGACCGGCAAGCCGCTCTCGCACAAGCCGCTGATGGATTACATGTACGCCAAGTTCTCGGAGATCTACGGGTTCTGATTGATCCCCTGAGCCGGGACGATGCCCTGATATCGCTCAAGTCGAGGACGACAACGTTGTGCAACTGCTGCTCGATTGCGTCTCCTGACAGGGAAGCTCCGCCTTTCGCCGGATCAGCTATTTCCTTGACAAGCGCGGGTAGATGTCGTTTAATCACCAATTGCCGGAGACGTTGAGAAAGGAGCCTGCTTGAAAGTAGAGAGAAAAACCGGGGTCGCTTACCCTGACGTGTTTGAGAAGTGCTACAACTACGCCGACCCGCAGAAAATCAGGGACCTGGGCATATACCCGTATTTTCACGCCCTGCAGTCGGCCCCCGGCAATGAAGTCATTGTTGACGGCAAAAGATGCATCATGGTCGGCTCCAACAACTACCTGGGCCTGGTCAACCACCCCAAGATGAAGGAGGCCGCCGCCGCCGCCGCCAGGAAATACGGCTCCGGGTGCACCGGCTCCCGTCTCCTCAACGGCACCCTCGACCTGCACATAGAGCTTGAGGACCGCCTCGCCCGGTTCATGAAAAGGGATGCGGCGCTGATATTCTCCACCGGCTTTCAGACCAACTTGGGGACAATCTCGACCCTGGTGGGCAAGAATGACGCCGTGATCATCGATCGCCAGGACCATGCCTGCATAGTAGACGGCGCCCGGCTGTCGTACGGCAAGACCTACAAGTTCGCCCACAACGACATGGAAGACTACGAGCGGGTGGTGACCAATGTTCGCAAGAACCAGTTGCGCGGCGGGCTGATGGTCGTCGTTGACGGCGTATTCTCCATGGAAGGGGACATCATCGATCTGCCCCGGTTGGTGGAAATATCCGAGCGCCACGGGGTGCGCGTGATGGTCGACGATGCCCACTCGGTAGGGGTGATGGGCGAGACCGGCGCCGGCACCGCCGAGCATTTCGGTTTAATTGACAAAGTGGATATCACTATGGGCACGTTTTCGAAATCGTTTGCGTCTCTGGGCGGTTTCATCGTGGCCGAGAAAGCGGTCATCGAATGGGTCAAGCATACGGCCCGCGCGCTGCTTTTTTCGGCGTCGATTCCCCCCGCCAATGCGGCGGCGGTGCTGGCGGCGCTGGACATTATCGAGACCGAGCCGGAACGGCGCGAAAACCTCTGGAAGAACGCCCGTCGCATGCAGAAGGCATTCCGGGATCTTGGATTTGATATCGGGAAGACCCAGACCCCGGTGGTCTCGATCGTTGTGGGTGAGGACCTCGACGCCTTTGCCTTCTGGAAAGCACTGTTCGACAACGGGGTCTTCACCAACCCCGTGATCTCGCCGGCCGTGCCGCCCGGACAGGCGATGATCCGGACCTCATACACCGCCACGCATACCGATGAACAACTGAACCGTGTTGTCGAGGTCGTGGCCAGAGTGGGCCGCGAACGAGATATCATTTCATAGTTGCCCATGTCGAAGATCGACATTGTAGAAGTCGAGTCGTCCTCGCAGCTTGGCGCTTTTATCACCTACCCCGACAAGCTGTACCGGGGAGACCCCTGTTACGTAACGCCCCTGAGATCTGAACGGCGGGAATTCTTCGATTTCAAGAAAAACCCGTTCTACCACGCCGCCAGGGTGAAGCTCTTTCTGGCCATGCGCAACGGAAACATCACCGGCCGCATCGCCACCTGTATCGACTACACTCATAACGAAGTCCACAGCGAGCAGACCGGCTTCTTCGGCTTTTTCGACTGTGAGGACGACTACGAGGTTGCCCGGCAACTGCTGCGGGTAGCCATGATCGAACTCAAGCGGGACGGTATGGAGAGGATGCGCGGCCCCATGAACTTCTCCACCAATCACGAGTGCGGCTTCCTGATAGAGGGTTTCGACTCCCCGCCGGCGGTGATGATGACTTACAACAGACCGTATTTGCCCCGGCTGGCCGAGAAGTTCGGCCTCAAGAAGGCCATGGACCTGATCGCCTACAAACTTACCGAAGAGACACCTGTCTCCGATCGCGTCCGGAACGTGATCGACTGGCTACAGAAGCGCTCCAGGGTGACGCTGCGCTCCCTTAACATAAAGGACTTCAACCGTGAAGTGCAACTGGTCAGAGAAGTCTACAACCAGGCCTGGGAACACAACTGGGGTTTCGTACCGATCAGTGAGGACGAGTTCAGGTACATCTCCCGTAACCTCAGACAGATAGTGGATCCGGAGTTTGTGTTTCTGGCGGAGTACGAAGGCCGGCCCATCGCCTTTCTGATGGCTCTGCCCGACGTCAACCAGGCCCTGATACGTCTGAACGGCAGGCTCTTCCCCCTGGGACTCTTCAAGCTTCTCTGGCACACCAGGATCAGAAACAAAATTGACAGCCTGCGGGTGGTCACGATGGGTGTTATCCCGCAATTCCGCAGGCGGGGCGTGGAAATGATGCTGTATGCCGAGTGCCACAGGCGGGCCCTAAGAAGCGGCTACCGCTGGGCTGAACTCTCCTGGGTATTGGAAACAAACGAACTCATGCGCAGCACCATGAAGCAGATGGGCGCCCAGCCGTACAAGAGGTACCGCATCGTTGAGATGCCGATATAGCGGCGGCGGTCTGCATCAGCATCTGCCGCCTCACATTGAACACGGCCAGATCGAACGGACTGCAATCCGACATCGACCGCAGCGGCCGATTCACAGTCGTACATTTTGTTGACCCAGGGGCCTCGGACTCCTATACTTGGGTGTGTCAGATCATCGAAAAAAGCCGACTCGCGCCGTTGTGTGCCTGGTCACCCTTGCCGCGCTCCTGACGGCGTGCAGCAGCCGGTACAGGCTTGATCTCAACATGACCATCGAGGAGAAGAGCCGCAAAGTGAAGGTCGAGCAGACTCAGTACGTAATGGATGCCGACCTGGGCGATCCTCACGCTGACACCAGGGTCCGTGCCGGCCAGGGGAACGTGGCCGTGGTAACCGTGGGTACCCGCGCCAGACGATCCGAAAGAGATCGCCTGAACTTCCTTTCCTTCGACGAGTACCTGCGGTGCCAGATCTACATGCAGCTGCCGCCCATGCCGCAGCCGGATACGATACAGTTGCCGGACAACTCCTTTGTTTACCTTCTGGGGCGATACGACCGGCCGGTCGGAGAGAAGGTTTTCATGCCGGTGTCCGGTTTCTTTGTCGTTGATTCGGCTTCTTCCGGCCGATTTTTCATCTCCCTGGACGGTGAGTACCACAATTCATCCGGCGCGACGCTGGCGTTCAACGGCCGCATGAAGATCAAGGTAGGCGATTAACCGATCGGTTTGAGAGCCTCCGTGAAGGCCGCGTATCCGAGATCGTCAAACAGGCAGAACTGCACTCGCCTGATATGCTCCGACAGGGGCTGATAGGCGCGTACCGCTTTGGTCATGATATTGGCGCAGGCCGTCATGGGAAAGCCGCCCACCCCGGTGCCGAACGCCGGAAAAGCGACGGATTCTATCTTCAGTTTCTCGGCGATATTGAGGCCGGCGATGGTGGCCTGCCGGATCAGCTTGTCGGTAGTACGCAGGTCCTGCCCCATCACCGCAGCGTGGATCACGATCTTGAAGGGCAGCCTTCCGGCTCCGGTATAGACAGCCTCGCCCGGCATGATGGGACCCTTCGCCACCGCCTCGGATTCGATCACCTCCCCGCCTGCCCGCTTGATTGCCCCTGCCACCCCGGCGCCCATCCAGAGCTCGTTGTTGGCGGCATTGACGATTGCCGCAACATCAGCGTCGGTAATATCGCCCCGGACGACTTCGATTTCAAACGCCATTGCTGTGCTCCTCTCGAATGAGTATGGCTCCGTCAATCACGGCTCTTACTATGTCATCGTGATATGTCATCACGTTCCGGCGTGGTATTTGTAACCTCGCGACTCCGACAATACCGGCTTTCAAACCTGGCAAAAACCACCGCCAACGACAGGCCGATCAAGACGCCCAGGGCGGCGCCGGCTATCACATCCCCTGGATAGTGGACGCCGACAAAAACCCGGCTGAGAGCCACCAGACCGGCGAAGGTATAGAGATAATACTCGGTTCCCCTTACGCACCACGAGAAGAGGAAAGCCTGGCCAAAGGCGTTGGCGGCGTGTGACGACGGCATGGCAAACCCTCCCCCACAGCCGACCAGCAGGTTTATCCCCTCCAGAACGTGACAGGGTCGCGGACGCGCAATGAGGCTCTTGAGGAAATTGCTGGAAATCTGGTCGGTCAGAAGTAGGGTGACGGCCGAAAAAAGAACCAGCCACCGAAGCCGCCGATCGCCGCGCCACAATAAGATGGCCATGGCGGCCCCGTAGAGGACCCGCAGTACGGTGTCGGAGGTAATGATGGGCATGATGAAACCGGTCAGAGGATTGGCCAACTGAACATTCAAGAAAACAAACAACGCCCGGTCAATCGCCTCAAGATACTCAAGCATAGGTCCTCGGATTGTCTCTTAGAAATCTCATTACCTGCCGTAGCGTCGGGGCGCCGGCGCGGGCGCCGGACCGACGGCATTTCAGCGCGGCTACGGCGGCGCCAAACTCAAGACGCCCGGCCATATCAAGACCCTTCAGCAAGCCGTATAGGTACCCCGCGTGAAAGCTGTCACCCGCGCCGGTGGCGTCAACGCACGCCACTTTGAATGCCGGCTGCCGAATCATCTCACCGGTAGTCCTGCCGGCTTCCCTTTCCAGTCCGGTTGATCCCTTGAGACCCTCGGTAACGACAATGCTTCCCGGGCAGATATCGGCCAGTCGCCTGATCGCCGCCGCTGCCCTCCTTGCTCCGGTATAAGAGAAAGCAAAAGCATCGGCCACAACCAGATGGTCGACCAGCGGCAGAACCGGAGTAACGTCATTGCGCACCGACCCGATATCGAACGAAACGGCTGCGCCCACTCTTCTGGCCCACCTGGCGAGTTTCATGGTCGCTTCAAGATCGCGACCATCCAGATGAACCACTCGCGGAATGGGGCAAGCTGATGTCCTGACGTCGCGAGAGCCAATGAAGACCCTGCGGTGCAGTACGATAGTCCTTCGGCCGGAGCCAAGCTCTATCAGACCGATAGCGACCGCCGTCGGCCTTTTCTTTGAGACAACCAGGCTATGATCGACACCTTCCCTTTGCAACTCAGCAATCAACGTGCGGCCCATATGGTCATCCCCCACCACGGCAATAAGAGCGGTGCTCAGGCCGAGCCGGGAAAGACCAACCAGGGCGTTCGGCACCGGGCCACCTCCCTGGAGAGTGCGGTCAAGGGCGTCGATCTTCTCCCCGGCCAGTGGTAGTCGTTTCACGCTGTAAAGGAGGTCAAGCGGCATTATCCCCATGCCCAGGCAGTCGACCGTATCGCTTTCAACCGAGTTTTTCAATGCGGGCCTTGCCTCCGCTCAGTTTGATAATGTCGGCGGTCAATCGATCAACGAGGGAGCGGCGCACCTGCAAGCGCACCGACACTCGCTCGGAAAACTCCGCGTCCTTCTGCCGGGCTTCATACTGCCGGGTCAGCTTGGCCAGGCGATCATAGAGGGAGAACTCAAGCTGGACACCAATTAGTACGGTGAGAAAGCGTTCCTTGCGGCCTGATCGGTCCATCGCCTCTCTGGCGGCGTCGCCGTATGCTCTGGCCAGACCGCCGGTGCCCAATTTGGTGCCTCCGAAATAGCGTGTCACCACCAGGAGAACGTTCGTGACCGCGCGGCCACAGATGATATCATAGATCGGGCGGCCGGCGGTACCGCCGGGCTCGCCGTCATCGGAGTACTTAAAACGAGCATCGTTGGCAAGTCCCACGCGGTAGGCGTAGCAGTGATGAGTGGCGGCGTGCTCCCGTTTGCGAACGATCTCGAGTTGTTCATGCGCTTCTTCAACGGAATCCACAGGGCACGTCTCGGCGATGAAGCGGGAGCCTTTCCTTTTTATTTCGATCCGAGCCTGCCCGGCAATTTCGTAGTATTGATCATCCATTCAGCACACACACTTCCCGGACGCTCTCAGATAGAATGGCAGGATCGCTGGCATCCTGCCCCACTGCTACTAAGGCGGAGCGGGAATGACCCATAGAGTAACAAAGTTGCTGTTTTGTACTCTGTTCCGAATTTTGTGGCAACCTCCCGTGTGAGGGATTTACACCAGCGACTTGATAATATCATCTATCTTGTCCAGTCCGACCATCAGGATGGCCCCGCAGGAGACCGCCCTGTCCAGGCTCTCTTTATCGGCGTGGGCGCCGTGCCGCGGGTCTATCAGCACAAATGCCATCTTGCCGATCTGGCTGCAGCAGGACAACAGATCCCAGGTGCGATTGGAGCCCTTGTAGACCTCGGTGATCACGACTGCCTGGACGAGTCCCGCCAGAAGCCGGTTGGCAGCCTGGTATGAGTCCCTTTCGAGATGCTTCTCCGGTGGGTATTCGCTCAGGATGCCGCCCGACTGGATAATATCGATCGCCAGCGGGATTTCTTCGGTAGCGTCGATTTGATCAAAGCCGGAGTCAATCACCGCGTACGATGACCCGTCGGCGGCTCTTGCGCCCAGGTGGGCGGCGGCGCCTATCCCTTTTTTAAGCGTGGATACAACCTGGACTCCCGCTGCCGCGCAGGCGCCCGCCAGATGAACCGTGAGTTCGATTCCCTCATTGGTGGCCGCCTGAGTTCCCGCTACGGTCAGCACCTTTTTCCCGTTGTCCGGCATCCGGCCTCGAACATACAGCAGCGGCGGCGGGTCATTCAGTTCGAAAAAGCGTTCGGGGTAGGAATCGCCGAACCTTGTTTCCACCTGGATATCGCGGTCGGCGAGAGCGGTGCGGTACTCGGCTGCCTCGGCAAGAAACCCGGTGGCTTTGGTGATCCTGTTGGCGTCTGGAGCGCTCATACCTTCAATAGTCATGAGCGATCCGGAATCAGCCCTGACTATACGCTCCAGACTGCCGTATCGGTGCAACAACGCCTCGAACAGCCGCGGCCCCACGCCGGCAAACTTGTTGAGCGCCAGTACGGTGTGCGTGACATTGTCGTTCTTGGCGGCCATTCTTCAATTTCATCAACGGCGGCGGGTTTGTCAACCTGAAGGTCAAATGGGCTGCGTCCTCAAGCTTGACAAACGGCAGTGGCTTTCCGACATTTCATATTACTCTCCAGTTCCGGCCTCGGTTGCTTCTTACCAGCGAGGCTGGAAGAGGGAGCACTGTTAAATCAGTTGCACCGAGGTACGTCAGCGCATGTTTTGGCATACTACAAGGTTTTCAAACATATAGTAGAGGAAGGGATGGAGTTATGAGACCAAAGCTGGTTCTGCAGGCTGTTCCGCTCCTGCTGGCCGCAGTTCTCATCGCCGGATGCAATATCTTTGGTTGGACATCCGGGGAGAGCACCGAGTCGCTGATAGACGCCGGTAGACGTCACATGCACGACGCGGAGTATGAACTGGCCCAGCAGAAATTCGCCGAGGCTATGGAGGAAGACCCGGCCAGTTCCGACGCCCGTTATTATCACGCCAAGGCTACCATGCGTGTCTATGGATTCGACGCCCTGACGTTAGGGCTGGATCTTTCCGAGGGTGACTTCGCCGACGGGGACGGTCTGCCGTTCTCGGGCGACAACTGGTCTAAGGAAAAGGCCAACCGTCTGTTCCAGGCCATGAAGATCGTTTACGAAGACCTGCATCCGATCTACTATCGTCAGACCACAGGCGGGTATGACAGCAGCGATATTGACCTTGACCTCGGCCTGGTGGCCGGTATCAAGGGCATCCTGTTTTTCCAGGACACGGATTTCGATGGAGTCATCACCGACAACGATTTCGATCTTATCTTCGAATTCACCGACGGTCAGAGCGGCTTCATGATAACGAACCTGATTGACTATGCCTCTCAGGGGCCGCCGGGGGCCGCGAGGAACCGGGATCAACTGGCCGCTGCCCCCCAACCGATTGACACGTCCCTGGTCCGGGTCTTCAATACGCTGATTGACAACGTTGAGGTCATTATCCAGGAGTCGCTGGGAATAATCCTGGCCATCCTTACTGAGGATCCCGCCATCGATCCGGACGAGATCGAAGATGTCCTTGATGAGATCATCGAAATCGCCCAGATGTACAAGATCGATGATAATGAAGACAATGACCATGATAACCGCGTGGACGAGGAGACCATCAACGGCCTTGATGATGATTTCGACGGCTGGGTCGACGAAGACAGCAACGGGTACTATGACCTCGGTGGCTGAAGCAGACAGAGGAGACTATCTGATGTACAGGAAAACAATCTTGATATTGGCTGCCGTGACTATGCTGGCCCTGGTCGGTACCGTTGCGGCCGCGCCACCCAATGTGAACTTTGTCGACGTGCGGGCACTGGGCATGGGAGGAGCAGGGATTACCACCCAGAACAATTTCAGCGCCCTCATGTACAACCCTGCCCTCCTGGCCAAGAGCGATTTCCATCTGGACATCGTCACCTTGAATGTCCGGATGGGTAAGGACATCCTGGACATGTTACAGGTCTGGGACGACAACCAGGAGGCTTTTGAGAACTACGTGGATACGACCGAAGAAGTAAGGACATTTCTGAAAGACGAACTGGCTGCTTTCGACGATAACTGGATGGGTTTCGGAGCTTACCCGCAGGTAGGTCTCACTTTCCACAATTTCGCTATCGGTGCCTATGCCGCCACTGACATTGAGTTCAAGGCCGACATGGGCATCCTGGAACCCCGGGCGCAGCTCCATGGCATCGGCGACCAGGTTCTCACCGCCGGGCTTGCGTTCAAGCTACCGGTCTCGGCGCTTCCAAACACGCTCTACGGTGGTGCAGCGCTGAAAATCATCAAGCGATACGAGGTATGGGAAAATCTGAAAGCCTCCGATGTGGAACTTGACACCGCCTATGACTCACTGATCGAGGACTCCAAATCCGGCTGGGGTGTCGATCTGGGCCTGCTCTATGAGCTTATTCCCGAGAGAGTGGAACTTGGCGCCAAGATCGAAGACGTGTTGGGGAAAATCGACGGCGAGAACACGCCCATGATTGTCAATGTCGGGGCGTCGTTGTGGCTCTCCAAAGCGATCGTGATTGCCGCCGACTACAATGACTTTTTCTTCCACGACGGCGAGAACATGTTCAACAAACTCAACTTCGGAGCCCAGATAGAGCTTCTGCCTATCCTGGATGTTCGCGGCGGTTTCGGCCAGGGGTATCCGTCGCTTGGCGCCGGGTTGAACCTGGGGATTGTCACCCTTGATGCCGCCATCTATAGTATTGAACGGACTGATGCGCCCGGCGGCGACGGCGACTACAATTATGCCGCCCGGTTGAAAGTAGGTATTTAGCGGCCGCCCGTGAAAGCTTCGGCCCCGGCCGTCAATCGAATATGGCCGGGGCCTTGCTATGCGGGGTCGGTCGTATGTTCGGCAGGTGTGGCAGGACGTGATTATTGATTCCCCGTTGGGACACTTCGCGCCGACCCTGCTTAGGAGATTCGCAACAGCTTACAACCTGGAGATCAGCCGATGAAAACCGCATTTGCTATCCTGCTCACAAGTCTGACAGTCCTCATGCTGGGATGCGGCAAGAGTGATGAAACGGCCGACGTTCCCCCGCCTGCTGTTCCGGAGGGTGAGATCTGGCCACTTGAAATCGGAAATACATGGGCCTTTCTTGCAACCGAATTTGACAGCACCGGCGCCGTTCGGAAAACTTACGCCTCCTCTTTCGATGTGTTACGCACCAGCCTGGCCAAGGACAAGGAGTGGTTCGACCTCAGGGTCACCAGGGACGGCAAACCGGTCGGCCACGGCTACCTCCTGAGAAACGAGACCGATGGCCTCTGGCACTCCGGCGGGAGCCCGTCCATCCAGCCGTACATGGTCGCCAAATACCCTGCCTCGGCGGGCGAGACATTTTACTGGGGCGGCGACACAACCAGCTTGTATTCGGTTCTCTCCACAGATACGTCGATAACGGTACCGGCGGGCACCTACCGGTGCCTCATGTATCGAGTGACCTACTCCACGAGCGGCACGAAGCCTTTCGTGTTCACCCTGACGGATTACTACTCTCCCGGGGTGGGATGGGTGAAGTCCGAGAAGTATCGCCGGTTGGAATCAGGAGAAAGCTACCTGGCTACTCTGACCGAGCTTCAGTCGCTCACTATGAACAGAACCGCTGCGCCTGATAGTTGAGCGTATACGAAGCAGAAGTAGGATGCAGCTTCCGCCCCTGAGCAACGCAGACGGCGCAGGGCAGGCAATCGCCGATAAGAAAACGCCGCCGCTTCTCAGCGGCGGCGTTCTGTACAGGATAACGCATGGACCCCTCAGGATATGACTCAGACTATGATGCCCTCAGCGATCTTCTCGGAACTCTGAAACATCTTCGGCCAGCTCGACCCGGGTCATCCCCTGTTCCTGCCTCAGGATATCCACGTAGTCGCCAAGCAGCCGATACTTGCTGCTGAAGGCCGGGCTCTTGACGAAGGACGCTGCCAACCGTTGCTTGGTCATGAGAATCCCCCTGGTCTTCTGGAGGTCTTGGCGGTCAACTCTCAAATCGCCGTGGTCGTCTGTTCGCTCGCTCCAGTTGCGGTCACCACGCTTGAATTCGCGGGCTGACTGCGAGGCTTCAGTCTCATACCGTTTGACCACCGTTGCCGTGGAAGCCATATCGTCTCTCATGATGTTGTACAGCTTGTCTTCATACTTGCGAATCTTTGCCCGATCTCCCTTCAGATTGGCGTCATGCCAAAGGTTGATGGCATGGGAGAGTTCCTTGACAGTCACACGGGTGGACACCAGCGCCTTCTTATCCTGCCGGATTTCCTTTTGGTCCTGCCGCTCATCCACGTTTTTGTCACCGGCATTCACGCCGCCCGCTACCAGCAGGCCGGTAAGCACACAGGCTAAATAGAATCGTATTGACATCTGCACTCCTTTCGGTCACAACTGTTTCACTCATGGCGATCAAATCCCGTGCCGCAACGCAACTCGTTTGCATTCAGCAACATAGGGATCGATGACGCGACCACGATAGGTTGGACTGTCTCGGGTGACTATGGGGCGCGGCCAATACGTTCAGCCCTGTCAGAGGATAGCTGACAAGCGATCTGGCACCCCTTTTATGTAATCAGCGGCTGAAGTTCCCCCGGTTTAGTGGACACGTAGAAAGGATAGTGTTATGTTTCTTTCAGGAGGTGTCCAGATGTCGGGAAATGGAAATCGTCGCCGTTATGACCGGGCTTTCAAAGTCGAGGCGGTACGGCTTGTGACCGAGGAGAGGCGGAAAGTTACAGAGGTTGCCCGCGAATTGGGGATCAATGCCAATCAGCTTCATCGCTGGAAGCGGAAGTTGGTCGAGGAAGGTCAGTTAGCCTTTCCGGGCAAGGGTCGGTTGACTCCCGAGCAGGAAGAACTTCGGCGGCTTCGTCGCGAACTGGTCGATGTGACCGAGGAGCGCGATATTTTAAAAAAAGCGCTGGCCGTC
>Ga0114922_10000012_pt1 | contig 182731 bp, 200 predicted proteins | sample AartaG_FD_100975 | JGI IMG/M metagenome (GOLD analysis project Ga0114922, IMG submission 100975) | Deep subsurface microbial communities from Aarhus Bay to uncover new lineages of life (NeLLi) - Aarhus_00045 metaG | ecosystem: Environmental > Aquatic > Marine > Oceanic > Sediment | place...
AACATCTTGAGATAATACAGAGAAGAAAGGATTACAATAGAGTCGTCAGGGAGCAGGGCAATGGCCTTTGAGTGTCCGTTAACTCAATGGCCTGAACTGTCCCACTTTTACTGACTACATACAATAGGTAAGGATACCCTCGAAAAATATACCGGTATGTACATCATTGACGACGAAATGATCGAGGTTATTCTTTCCGGCAGTCGACTAAAAGCAGTATACCAGGGACAGAAAATTGACATGATCCCCGTCAGCCGGTCCGCTTTTAGGCTGGATCACTGGATGGTCAATCTCGAAGATGTCGCGATAGAATTCTTCGTTAATGATCCCCGTAATGAAGACATCATGATCGTTTATATGGGAGATTATTTCGTCTGCCCAAGATACCCTGTTGTCGAAACCGTGCCGATCCTGTGGGAAGAATTGACAGGAGCGTATGACCTGTATGCGAGAACGCCCTCAGTATATAGCGACGAAGACCTGATGGGTACGGTCGAGATCAAGGTTAAAGACGGGATCCTGATGGTTTCCAATGGTAAATATCTAAAACCGATCAGTGACACTGAGATTCAAATAGTGGGTGGCATATTTGATGGAGAAACGATGATTTATGATGCTGAAACTGGTAGTATTACGTGGCAAAACCTGATATACCGACCTAAAGATAAGCTATCGAAATAAGAAATACTATTAATCCAATTGGTATTTGATCGTATGATAAATTTGGTGTGTGTTTAATACATGTGCAAAACGTAGCATGTTTCTAGAGTAGTTTGATTCTACTCGACCTGAGAGAAGTCTCCCGCCAAAGGGAGACTTCTCCTTTTGTCTTTTTATCTTGTTTCCATGTAGCCTCGGGAGGGGACGATAAACGTGCTAGTTCTTCGACTCCAACTTTATGACTTTCTGTTGAATAGGGCGGGTTGAACAAATGTCAGTTTTGTGCAACTATGGTTTGAAGCATCACACAGAGCGTCAGAAAGTGCAATTAGGGGAGACCACTAGCACTGAGGGTGGGAAAGGTTGTAGGGGCCGTTGGGCCAGTTCTAATGGTTATCGGCGGCCTCACGTGGCTGGCTTAAGCAAGATTAGTGACTGTCTCGGAAGCCTGGGCTGAGCACTCCAGGCCGGGTCATTGTGGCAATTGTATGTGTTCTTATACGCATTCGAACGTGGTACCGTAGGAGGTGATGGAAAAGATGGATGTTATCGAGTACTTGGACAAGGAACTACCTCTACAAATTGAGAATGAAATCAGTCCTCTCATTCATATCAATCACGTAACTTGGCTAGGATGATTTTTTGGTGGACCAGCCTTGATCTTTGCTGTCATCGATAGGCTTGGCTACCTTTTCAAAGGAAACAGCTCCATGGCTAGTATGAAAGAATCCATCGTCACTTACATGACAGGGGCAAATAGTAGATATAAATACTTATCTGGAATCCTCATCGGAATGTATCGGCATGGCCTAACGCACGAGTGGCAACCGAGGGATATAAAGCTAAGTAACGGCACTGTGCTCCGCTGGCGGGTAATTCGAGCTGAGCCGAAAGACATCCGCCTCCTAATAGTTAGAGACCGCGATGGAACCCTACTCCTGAATATGGTTTTGACCGAACTTCTCCACGATCTATCGGTAGCGATCAAGGCATATCTGAGCGATTTACACAATAATGTGGAACTACGTGCGACGGCAGACGAAGTAATGAACAAGTTAAACCGTCCAATTTCACAAGCGGACTTCCAGCGAAAATGCCGCGGTTATGTGGATAATGCTACTTTTGATTATATATTGGCTAACGTGATATCGTCGTGACGCAATAGGGAATATGTGTCCAACATAAAGCCATTTTGTTTAGAGTTCCAGGTAAGGCATCTATAGTCACGCTGAAAGAAATGACACTCCCGTCCTTGTATTAGTAAAAAGTTAAATTAGACAGTCGAAGTCCCTGCCCATTTGCTGCCGCAGCTTGAAGCTGATACAATTTGCCAGAATCTAATCTGACGAAGCTGGTTTCTGATGCTCATTATCAAGACTCGCAACTTAACCAAGAAATTTAAAGACCTGTTGGCGGTAGATGATATAAATTTAGAGGTGGAAAAGGGTGAATGCTTCGGTTTACTGGGACCTAATGGCGCAGGGAAGACCTCTCTCATCAGAATGATAACTGCAGTATCACCTCCCACCAGAGGTGATATACAGGTGCTGGGTAATGATCTGAAGGCTCACTCCCGGCAAGTGAAGGCTATATTAGGGGTAGTCCCCCAGCTGGATAACCTCGACCCAGATTTGACAGTGCTTCAGAATCTGATGACCTTTGCTCGGTACTTTGACATACCTAAGAATGAGGCACATCGGCGCAGTACGGAAGTCTTAAGCCTGTTTGAGCTTGGAAACAAGCGAAATAGCCACATCAGGGAGCTATCAGGAGGGATGAAGCGGCGCCTGCTGATAGCCAGGGGCTTGATTAACCTGCCCCAGATATTAGTTCTCGACGAGCCGACAATAGGTCTCGACCCGCAGGGCAAATACCTAGTCTGGGACAAGCTCGCTGAGCTAAAATCCCAAGGTGTCACCCAGCTTCTATGCACCCAGAATATGGAAGAGGCGACTGTGCTTTGTGATCGAGTGGCAATAATGCATCAAGGTAAAATCCTGTGCCTTGGTCCTCCCCAGAGTCTCATTTCTCAATATGTAGGTAGTGAAGTATGGGAGATTGAAGTAGACGCCGGGGAAAGGGATAAAACCGTCAAGGATTTACGAAGTCGTGGGCTTGACTTTGAGGAGGTTGGAGGTAAGATTCATGTCTTCCACGTTGAGGCTGACGAGATGACCAGGGGACTAGTGAATTTCGCAGAGAGAGTGAGGCGGAGGCCAGCCACATTAGAGGACATCTTCTTTAGGCTTACCGGGAGGTCTTTAGTCGAATGAGACTCTTCTCCTGGCGTTTTATTAGAGTGTGGCAGCGTAATCGAGATGTCTTCTTCAGGCTATGGCACTCAGAAGCCCCCGGTTCTATAGCGGAACCGATTATTATTCTGCTGGCTATGGGCTTGGGTCTGGGGGCATATGTTGGCTTGGTTGATGGACAGAAGTACATTGAGTTTATTGCCCCGGGTATTATCGCCAGCTATGCTATGTTCAGCGCCAGCTTTGAGTGTACCTACGGGAGTTTCCTGCGCATGGAGTATCAGAAAACCTATGACGCCATCATTGCCACTCCGCTGAGCGTCGAAGACGTCATCGCTGGCGAAATCTCTTGGGGAGCGACACGCTCGCTCCTGACGGGCACTATCATCCTCGCCATTGCCGCTATTTTCCAACTGGTTCATTCACCCTGGGCATTGCTCATACCGGTACTTGCCTTCCTGGAAGGCCTAATGTTTGCTTCCATTGCTATACTCTTCACCTCTTTTGCCCCCGCCATCTACAGCTTTAATTACTATTTCACTTTATTTATCACTCCAATGTTCTTTTTCAGCGGAGTGTTCTTCCCTCTCTCCTCCTTTCCCGAGATAGTGCAGACTTTGAGTTGGATAGCACCGCTAACACCGGTGGTCCATCTTAGCCGAGCGCTAATTAGTGGGGAATTTCACTTTGACCTTCTCTGGGCGCTGGCTCTTATAATTGGTCTAACTGCCCTGTTTCTCTCCATATCGCTGGTTACAATGAGGCGTAGACTAACCGTATAAGATAGTCTTAACTGTTTTAATTGCTTTATAAAATCCGACCGCATGGTGTCAACTAAACAATACATCGTTTTGTTTGCATATGGTATTGACAATGTCCGACTTTATGTCGTATAATGTATGACAACAGAGGAGATTTAAACGCCAATGAGAAAGGTGACGAGAACTGGTAAAAAAGACTATAGAGTGACAGTCAGGCTAGATGCTGAGACGTACCGAAGCCTGAGCGAGGCTGTAGAACAAGGAGCAATAAGCAACCTCTCCGAGGCTCTCCGGAGCATGATTCGTCAGAAACTCTGGGAACAAAGGTTCTCTAAAGAAATTCCATTGGATGTGAAATGGAGTGAGGTCAGTAAAAAAGAGTTACGAAGCATGGCGAACAGGATGTTCGGCGACCTCGGTGTTTCGGAGTACAGAAAGTTCCTGACGGCAGATGGATTTATCGAGGGTATCTTCTCAGCGTTGGGAGGGGTCGTGAAGAAAGGTCTCGTTGAGTTAGAGAGAAGAGAGCAAAAAGGTAGGGTAACCCGATCCAAGCGGCCAGGTACGAATGAGAGAGGCAACTAGACAGTGCGACAAGCTAGGCATTATGAGAGAAAATGGAACACGGTAGTTGAGCGTCGGCCCCACTCGCTACTCAGTGCGACAGATCAGAAACGCTCACATGTTCCAGTCCCATTGCACCTTCTAACAAATTGTTTAGACGATGGCAAAGTTGAAATTCAAGATCAGAGATGAATTGATGAAGCAGATTTCGGCTGAGGCTGAGCTTCTCTGGCCAGGAGATGGTATGATAGCCATTAGGCGACTGGTTCGTGATAGTCTAAAGCGACTGTGGAGATACTGCGGTGGAAATGATAGAACTCGACATCGTGATGGAGAATGACCTGATTACCAAGACCCGTGACCTTGCTGTAAGATACTTTGGTGATGACAGTGAAGCGTCTTTGACACAGGTGCTTGAAATGGCATTCACTATGCGTTGTTTATGGTCACGCTCTGTAAGAATGGGGCAACAGGAGACTGGTGAAGCAGTTTCTACGTGGGAGTTTCCGGAATCAACCACCAACCGAGAAATCAATGTTAGTATACAAAATTGGTTATTCAGGAGGTGAAAATAATGGATCAAACAGCAGAAGTTATGAGCAGGCAACGTCTTGACCTTTACATTACCAAAGCAGCGAAAACAGCTGGTTACGAAGAAGGGTTCGGTGTTGCCGGATGCGATTTGAGTCTTAATCGCTGGTGGGCAGCGTATAATAGACAGTCCACGAGAGAGCAATCGGAAAACGACCGCCTGGGAGAGTACCTGCTTACCAATGCGAAACTGTCCAAACAAAACGGCGGTATCGTACCGATGGAATATGTCATCTACGATGCTGAATCCAGCGAAGATTTAAATCGCACCGGTATGATTTGGCTACGCAAAGAATTAATAGCGGGTAGACGCATAGCCGGCGTTGTTATTCCTTTCCAGGGGCGCTTGTCTGCAGACCCCCTCCACCAGTTGGCCTTCGAAAGAGAATGCGCCTACTACGGTATTCGGGTGGTATACGGTGATGCCCCTGGGGGCGATGATTGGGCTAGCCAGACAACCAGGCTTATACAGGCCCAGGCAAACGCCCTGAGGGTCAAATGTAACCGCGATAATGCCTTAGCAGGGAATATTGCCCGCGTTTTGGCAGGCAAGGCGCCGGCGCACAGAGCAGGCTACGGATATATCTACCGTACTGAAAAGATTATTGAGGCTCGCACGGGGAGAACTAAAGTACTCCGTGCCTGGTGGGAGATAGACGAACCAGGAACCGATGGGGAGCCAGTCTGGAGGAGCCCGGCCTGGGTGGTTAAACAAATTTTCGTCTGGCTCGGAGATGAAGGTCGCACTGCCTATTGGGTTGCCCATAAGCTGAATGAACTCGAGATTGAGCCACCCCAAAGAACAACATGGGATCCCAAGACGGTGATAAAGATAGCCGGTCGCCAGTGTTACACGGGCAAGGCTGAGTACAATACCAATGGCCGTGTTCCCAATCCCGAGAGACCTCTGGGTGATTTAACTCTGGGTATAAAGAGAACGCTGGTGCGCCCGAAGCCTGACGGCGAGAAGGTAACTTTTGAAGTCCCAGGTCTTATTACTAAGGAACAGTGGCTAAGGTCCAATAAGAATCTCAGGGAGAGAGGACGCGGCAGGGGCAAGCAGGGCAAAAGGATACAGGCGTTGTTCCGAAACCGGATGCTTTGTCCGAAATGCGGAAAGCCGATGTCTGTCCTGCGGAAGAAAGGTAGCGACCAGGTGTATTACTACTGCCGGGCACATTACTGCCCGTGGTTGAGAAACCCTTGCAACTACATTCGTTTTATTCCGGGAACCTGGGACGACGAGATCTGGGAGGAGGTCTGCGCCATGCTGAGCAACGATGCTTGGCTGGAACAGCAACTGGCAGAGGAATTGTCTCAAAGTGCAGACCTAGAAAAGCTCCTCAGAATGGAACAATTCAAGATTAGCCAGGCAAAACTACGAGTCAGCAAAGTTCAGGAGGGCTGGGAAAAGGGGTTCTACACACAGGAGGAAGTCCAAATTAAACTTACCGAACACCGTGAAGCCATTGCCAGGGTAGAATCAGAGATTGGAAGACTTCGTGATCAAATGGCAAACAGGAATCTCAGCGCTGTCGAGGCTGAGTTGCTACGGCAGGAGCTCATGGAACTCCGTGACCGAAATCTGCGGGAGTCGATCTTCGAAGAAAGGGCCGACTTGGTTGCTAAGCTCGGAATCAAGATCCTGCCGTCAGAGGACTTGAAATCGAGGAAGATATTTTGCCGGTTGAACCTTGCCAAAGTAAATGAGGAGAGGGAGCAGGCCGGTTTTGCAAAAGCGACCTTTGGTGGAGCTGAGGGGACTCGAACCCCTGACCTCCTCCGTGCAAGGGAGGCGCTCTCCCAACTGAGCCACAGCCCCATTTACCAGAAATATTATAACAATAGTTGGGCTTGGTCGCAATTTATCTAATTAAGCTCGTAGACCACTCTATTCTAATTGAAAAATGAACCTAAATAAAAGGGCTTCAGGTAACCCGGTTAGCCAATCTCGTGATTTGTCAGAAGATACTTACCCTAGTTGGCGGGGGAGGGATGGTGCTATAATATTCTTTAGAATATTGTCTAGGCCGCCTGAAAAATAACCAACTTTAAGCGCAACCAAATCACCAACAATGAAGGTAAGATGACAAGTTTCAAGAAGTGGGTTGTCACTTGGTGGGAAGTGTCAAGGGCTACCTATGCTCTGCCAGTTCTTCTGCCGGTAGCATTGAGCGGAGTTATAGTCGCTTCCCGGGTACAGTTTAATCCACTGTTGTTCTCGCTTACCTTCATCGGCGTCGGTATGCTAGCTCTGGGGTCTTATATGACTAATGATTATTTTGATTACAAAAGCGGAGTTGATGCCAGAAAGAAGGAATACCTCAACTATTCTGGCCTAAGCCATATTGTCTATCGGCGAGGGAATCCGATAGTAACCGGCAGGGTCAAAGCTAATAGCGTGCTTTACGCTTCCGTAGTCTGTTTTATTCTCGCTCTGCTAATTGGCATCTATTTGACGATAAAGGTGGATTCCCTAATCCTTATGTTAGGTGCGGTAGGTTTCCTCATTGCCTATTTCTATTCGGCACCACCAGTAGACCTTAGCTCCCATGCTCTAGGGGAGATCTTGCCGGGCATAGCCTATGGCCCTCTGGCTATGATTGGTACATATTATGTCCTAAGTAAAACTTTTACCTTGGAAATAGTCTTAATCTCCATCCCCGTAGGGATTTTTGTTTCCTTGATTAGATGGGTGGATGCTATTCCGGGCTATGAAGCCCATAAGGCAGTAGGAGAAACCAAGTTGACCACTATCCTCGGCAGGAGGAGGGCAGTAGGGTTTATCCCATTGTTTCTGGCGGTGATATATCTAGGTATCCTCGCTGAAGTTGTTGCCGGGATACTACCACTTGCCACCCTCCTTGTTTTTCTTTCCCTGCCACTAGCGATAAAGGTGGTTAAGATAAGTAGAGAAAGCTGTGGAGAGACAAACCGCTTTATGAAAGCAATACCACTGATATTGAAGTGCTATGTACTGAGTTTAGTTCTACTTATAGTCGGTTATATACCTTATATGTCTCGGCTCTAAAGATAAGGTAAAGAAGTGAAATTACTTTACTACGGCTGGTGGTACTTGAAGTGCCGTCTCCTGGGGAAGAGAATTCCCCTTCAATCAGTTGTTTCCGTTACCACAAGATGCAATCTTAACTGCAAGCACTGTCTTGTCGCCAAAGCTATTGGCTCAGGCTTACTGAAAGCAGAGGATTTCAAGTTCTCCAAGCTATTGCCAATACTGAGGTATTGCTATAATACCGGAGCGCGCATTATCCACTTTGAGGGAGGGGAGCCGCTGCTGTGGAGAGATGGGGATTACTCTATTGAACACCTTATTCAGGTATCCAAAAAAATAGGCTTTTTTGCTACTAGCTTTACTACTAACGGAACTCTGCCGATTAACTCCAGCGCAGACCTTATCTGGGTAAGTGTGGATGGGACAAGGGAAATACATGATGAAATTAGAGGGGTTGGTTGCTTTGACCGAATGATGAAGAATGTCGCCTGTTCCTCTCACCCCCGCATTCATGCCAATATGGTAATAAACCGGTTAAATTATATGGTGGTTGAGGATGTAATCAAGATGGTGGCTCGAAGCACAGGCTTTCGCGCGATATCACTGAATTTTCACACCCCGCACCGTGGCGTTGAAGACCTGTTTCTGCCCTGGGAGCAGCGGCGGGAGGTAATTCATGTAATCATCCGATTGAAGAAGCAGGGCTTTCAGATTATTAATTCTGTAGCTGGGTTAAAGCTCTTTTATTCCAACAACTGGAAGAAGCAATGCTGGATTTCTAGCTTTTTTCTGCCTAGTGGTGCACTGTCAAGCGAGTGTCCAGGCAGCCGGGAAGGCATCTGTGACCGCTGTGGATATGGAATGGGGGTTGAAATGTCGGCACTGTTTGACCTCAAGTTTGCAGCAATAAGGGAGGCACTGGGTGTGTTCTCAAAAGGATAGGTATTCTCTGGTCAAAATTCCCATCTCCACCCTAGTCCTCCGTAGTTCTCACCAAGTATAATGCCACGGAATTGATGCAATGGCAAAGGCCGGTAAGTTGCAGCCCATCTTTGAACACATGTCCAAGGTGCGCACCGCACCTAAGGCATATGCATCTGAAGATACCCTTTTCTCTGAAGTCATATTCCTTGACTGAAAACGGTGGTTCGGTTCCCTTCTTGCGCGTAACCTGGTACTGTTCTGATGTAAGTAGCTGCCGTCACTCCTCATCAGTTTTAATCACTTTGTCCGTCATGCTCACTCCCTCCTGTTCAGGGTACCGGTCATTGTTTACTGGCGATATTTGGCTGCACGCGAGCGTAAAGCATAGCAATAACAGGGAATAGACTAGCCCTTGACAGTAATAAAATAATTTGTTATTATGAACATAAGTTCATTATTCAAAGGAAATACTAATCATGCCTAGACCAACTAAATGGCGCTGTGTTAGTTTTATGCCACAGATAACATACTTTAAGCCAGCGGGAGTACCTCTTCGCTTACTCAAGGAGGTATGCCTTTCTGTGGAGGAGGCTGAAGCTATCCGGCTTAAAGACCTGGAAGGGTTGGAGCAGGAAGAATGCGCCCAACGGATGCACATCTCACGTCCTACCTTCCACAGGGTACTGGGTTCAGCTAGAAAGAAAGTAGCTGAGTCGCTGATTAATGGCAAGGCGATTAGAATTGATGGTGGCAACTTTGAGATGGCTCCCATCCCTTTCCGATGTCTCAATTCTGGCCATCAAGGGGATATGCCTGCTAAAACAATGACGGCTATTCCTCACTCTGAGCAGATTGAGAACAGGATGCTTGACCTAGAACTGAAGGAGGGATAAGTATGAAAATTGCTATATCAGCCAACAGTCCAAGCCTTGATGCTGAGGTAGACCCCCGCTTTGGTAGATGCCAGTATTATCTTATTCTTGACCCGGACACGATGCAATTTGAATCCATACAAAATTCAAGCATAGTTATTGGCGGAGGGGCTGGCATAGCTACTGGGCAAATGATTGTCAAGTCAGGGGTGCAGGTGGTGCTTACTGGTCATTGTGGCCCCAATGCCTACCAGGTATTATCTGCGGCTGGAATCCAGGTAATAACTGGCGTTTCCGGTAAAATTCGCGACGTCGTCCAGGACTACAAATCAGATAAATTCCAAGCTATCCCACAACCTACCGTAAGCACCCACTTTGGCATGGGAATGTGATGAAGTAGAGGTAGAGGAGAGGAATGGAGGACGGGATGATGGCTATGGCTGGACCGGCATTCCATCCGACAAACCTGGAACAAGAGCTGGAGACAACCAAAACCCAATCGTAGATGCTAGCGCAACAATTAACTGATATCCAGCGCCAGATTGAACATTTGGAAAGGAAGAAAAAAATGGAAAGGGGAAGAGTATAGTGCCCATCTGGAAATACTCAGGTAAGGAAGTGAGCGAGGAGGAGATATATATGGCTCTTAATGCGATAAGCTATCTTTGTTTTAAGTGTGGTCAAGCGACTTGTAGTGAAGATTGTCCTATTCGCAAGCTAGCCGCGGAATTAAAGGCTTTGAAAGAATCGAAGGACGAATAGGTTATGCCAGTCTATGAATTCCAGTGTACCCCGTGTCGAGAGAAGTTGGAGGTTCGCCAATCCATTAGTGAGGACGGCTCTAAATTACATTACTATAAATGCGATGCTCAAAATCCGAGACGGCTTCTTTCTGCATTCTACGGCCAGGTCTTAAGCACAACTGAACCTTCGCAAATAAGTTGCCTCAGTTGTAGCACAAGCACTTGTAAACTGCCGTCAATGAAGTAAGGAGCGGTCGGTTCTTTATTGGAAGTACTATTATGATTAGAAGGGATAGAACAAGAAGATGCGTTGGACGAGGCGAAAGTGGTAGTGGTAGGATTAGAAACATGAGTGCCGGAAGTGGAGCCGGCGGGGATTATTTCTACTCCAACTGTGGAGTAAGAGTTCATCATCAAGCAGCGACTCCCTACTATAACCTGCTCTGCCCTCAAGTTGGCAGAAAGATGGTGAGGAGATAAGGTGATAATAGCTGTTGCCAGTGGAAAGGGTGGTACTGGGAAAACCTTAGTCGCAACTAGTTTGGCTTTATCGCTAGAAAATAAGAAAGCAGTGCAGCTTCTCGACTGTGATGTAGAGGAGCCTAATTCTTATATCTTTCTAAAGCCGTCATTTAGATATGAGGAGACGGTTTCTATCCCTATCCCCCAACTAGATGGGGAGAGGTGCACCTATTGCGGTAAGTGTGCTGAGGTCTGTGCCTATAATGCTATCTCTGTTTCCCCCAGCAATGTTTTGGTTTTCCCCGAGCTTTGCCATGGCTGTGGTGCCTGCTCTTATCTCTGCCCTGAAAATGCTCTCACCGAGATAAATAAGGAGGTGGGAATCCTGGAGACAGGCTGGGCAGAAGGGATTGAATTCGTTGAGGGTAAGCTTACTATAGGTGAGATTGTGGCTCCTCATATAATCAGGGAGGTAAAAAAGCATATCAACCGTGAAAGGCTGTCCATTATTGATGTTGCCCCGGGAACATCCTGCCCAGTGGTTGAAGCGGTAAAGGGTAGTGATTTCTGCTTGCTGGTGACTGAACCTACTCCCTTCGGTCTCAATGACCTGGCTCTGGCGGTAGATATGGTGAACAAGCTGAATATTCCTTGTGGTGTAGTTATTAACCGAGATGGTAGCGGAGATAGTAAGGTTAAGGAGTATTGCCGCGAGGAAGGCATCCCCATTCTGCTGCGGATACCGCTAGATATTGATATTGCCCGACTATACTCTCAGGGGATTACTTTAGTAGAGGGAATGCCACAGTGGCAGGAAGCATTCCTCAAGCTTTATAATGATATTGAGCAGGTAGCACTCCAGACTAAAGGTTAAACAAAGATGAAGGAGATCGTGGTTATTAGTGGCAAGGGAGGCACTGGTAAAACTACCATTGTCGCCTCCCTGGCTGTCTTGGTCAAAAGCAAGGTAATGGTGGACTGTGATGTTGATGCTGCTGACCTATTCCTCCTCCTCCAGCCGGTTATTCAGGAAAGGCAGGAGTTCTGGAGCGGACATAAGGCAGTTATAGATAGAGATAAGTGTACCCAGTGCGGTCTGTGTCAGAATTTGTGCCGATTTGATGCCATAAATGGATTCCAGGTTAATACTATCTCTTGTGAGGGCTGTGGCTTCTGCTACCACATCTGTCCTGAAGAGGCTATCACTATGCAGGAGAATCTATCAGGAACCAGGTTCACTTCCGATACCAAATATGGAACACTGGTCCACGCTAGATTGGGCATAGCCCAGGAAAACTCAGGAAAACTGGTAGCCACAGTCAGGCAACAGGCTAAATTCATTGCTGAAAACCAAGGGGTTGACTATATATTAAGTGATGGTCCACCGGGTATTGGCTGCCCTGTTATCTCCTCCATATCTGGGGTAAATCTAGCGATTATCGTCACTGAACCAACCCTGTCCGGGATACAAGACTTGGATAGAGCTATTAGCGTTTGCCAGCACTTCAGTATCCCGGTTATAGTATGTATTAACAAATATGACCTTAATGAAGATAATAGTCACCAAATTGAAAGCTACTGTCACAGCCAGGGAATAGAGGTTGCCTCTAGAATTCCCTTTGATAATGTAGTAACCGAGGCACTCGTGCGGGGACTGCCAGTGGTGGAGTATAGTAATAATAGTGTTACGCAACAAATAAAGGGATTATGGCAATCTATTTTAAGATTACTTGAAAACAGGTGAAAGGTGGAACCAATTGACCTTGAGCCGAAGTTTTCAACTAAGGAGATAGCCGGTTAGTAAAAGTTAGGAGGAAACTATGAAGATTGCAGTCATATCAGATGACGAAATTAAAATAAGCCAGCACTTCGGTCGAGCCTCACTCTTTATGGTGGTATCAGTGGAGGATGGTAAGATTGTGAGCAAAGAGACACGAGCCAAGACTGGACATAACACCTTTGCTGCCCACCACCCCCCTGATTTAGCTCCTGGTCAGCGCCACGGCTACGATGCTGGCTCACAGGTAAGGCACGAAAGCATGATTGATACTATCTCTGACTGCCAGGTCATCCTTGCTGGAGGTATGGGCTGGGGAGCCTATGAGGCTATGCAAAGCTACAACATTACGCCTATAGTTACCGATGTAGACAGCATTGATGAAGCAGTGCAGCTCTATTTAGATGGCAAACTAACCAATCTAATGGAGCGCCTCCATTAATATTTATTTAAGTTGAGGTCTAAACAAATGGCATTGGTTGAAATAAGTATAGTTCCTATAGGGACGCCAACACCTTCAGTTAGCCAGTATATAACCCAGGCAGTGAAGATACTTGAGGGAGAGAAAGACATAAAGTATGACTTAACAGCAATGGGAACAATTATTGAGGGTGATTTAGAGAGGGGCTTGACTTTAGCTCGGAAAATGCACGAGGCTGTCTTCAATGCCGGAATTATGAGGGTAGTCACTACAATTAAGATTGACGACCGGCGAGATAAGCTTTTAAGTATCAGCAGCAAAATGGAATCACTGACAAGAGGGTTAAGACATTAGATATGGCTAATTCTGACCAAATAGATGAAGCACGACGACTGCTAGGCTTAGGGGAAGCGGCCACCTTAAAGCAGGTGAAAGCAGCCTATAAGATGCTAGCTAATCGCTATCATCCCGATAGGTGCAAAGAGATAGATAGGGCGAAATGTGAGGAGATGATGAAAAGGATGAATGAGGCGTATGAGCTAATAATGAAATATTTTACTGACTATAGCTATTCCTTTGGTGAAGAAGATGTGAGAAGAACATATTCACACGATGAGTACCTGAGGAAATACCATTACGGTTGGTTTGATGGTATATAATTCAATGATGGATAAGGCGCTCTTTAATGACCGGGCTGCGCAATATGAGCTTTGGTATCAGACACCAGAAGGGCAGTACGCCGATACCTTAGAAAAAGATTTGTTTCTCAAGCTAGTCAAACCTAAATCAGGTCAGAGGATACTTGATATCGGCTGTGGTACCGGACATAATCTGGCTTTCTTCAAGGGATTAGGACTGAAGGCTGCTGGCATTGATGCGTCTAAGCCAATGTTGGCTATAGCGTCCAAGAAGATTGGAACCGAGGCTGAACTCTACTGGGGGCACGCTGAGGTACTCCCATTTGATAATGATTCTTTTGACATTGTTACTTTAATCACCGTGTTAGAGTTTGTTAATGACCCGACCAAAGTACTCAAGGAAGCAGGTCGGGTGGCGCGTGCTCAAATTTATTTAGGCATCTTAAATAAAATTTCACTGCTGGCAGTAAATCGCCGAACCAAGGGTAAATTTCGGGGCTCCATTTATAACCAAGCAAAGTTTTACAGCATCTGGGAGATAGAGGCAATGGTCAGAAGAGCAATCGGTAAGGTACCTCTTGAGTGGCGGGGTACCTTATTTCTCCCACCAAGCTGGCATAAATATATGCGTCGGTTCGACAGGCTCATGCCTTACGCTAACAACCCCTTCGGTGCATTCCTAGGCGTGAAGCTAAATGTGGAGAGGAGGGAAAAGAACAACGCCTGACACTAGCCATAGCTTAGAGCCAAAATGTAAAAATGCCAATGCTGGACTCTTACAAAGTGATAGAAAGGAAGTGATTGTTAATGACTACGAAAAAACAGATTGAGCAGGAGCTCATTGAGGTGCTTGTTCCTGGGATAGGGCGTAATATAGTGCAATTAAATATGATACGGGGGATTGAGGTTATAAATGATATGGTCAAGATTACCCTTGCCAATACTGCATTGAGCTCGAGCGCCCAGGACTGGGTCAGGACAAAGACAAAGGCAGTGGTGGAGGGGTTGCGCGAGGTAAATAATGTAGAGGTAGAATTTATAGAGTGTAAGCTAACAGAGTTAAACCAGATTAACCATGTCATTGCTGTAATGAGTGGTAAGGGAGGAGTGGGTAAGTCCCTGATAGCTAGTCTTATGGCAGTTGCCCTCAATCACCAGGGAAACGAGGTAGGTATTCTAGACGCTGACATCACCGGTCCCAGCATCCCCAAAATGTTTGGCCTCTCCACTCGACCTGGTGGAAGTGATACCGGAATTCTACCCGTAGTAACGAGGTCGGGGATAGAAATTATATCCATTAACCTGCTCCTGCCCCAGGAGGATGATGCTGTTATCTGGCGTGGTCCTCTTATCTCTAAGGCTATTACACAGTTCTGGGAAGAGGTAGTCTGGGGCAGACTTGATTACCTAGTGGTAGACCTGCCCCCGGGCACTGCCGATGCTTCTCTGACGGTGATGCAAACACTTCCTATATCTGGGGTAATCATTGTTTTTACCCCTCAAGACTTAACAGCTATGGTAGTCAGAAAGGCAGTGAATATGTTGCAGAAGATGGAAAAAACTATCCTGGGTGTAGTTGAGAATATGAGCTACCTGTACATACCTGAAATAGATAAGCGAATTGAACTCTTTGGCAAGAGTAGAGGAGAGGAGATGGCACAGGTAGCCAATGCCCCTTTTCTGGGGCAGTTGCCCATAGACCCAGAGTTAGCCAGGTTGTGTGATGAAGGCACAATAGAAAGCTACCACTCTGACGCCTTCGTTGCTCTTAGTCAAGCCTTTGTTCAGGCATTGCCTAAAACCAAAATCGAACAATGAAATCTATAATCTATGGTCCTGTTCCTTCCTGGCGACTGGGTAGATCCTTGGGAGTGGATTTAGTCTCTACCGAGGGCAAGACTTGCTCCTTTGACTGTATCTACTGTCAACTGGGCAGAACAATATACCCTCAAGTGGAACGGCGAGAATTTGTGACTATGACTCAGCTAACCAGAGAGCTGGAGGAAGTAAAGAATAATGTAGTAGCTGACTATGTTACCTTCTCCGGGATGGCAGAGCCAACCCTAGCCAGCAATCTAGGAGAAGCCATCAGGATAGCCAAATCAATCCTATCCGTACCAGTAGCAATTCTAACCAACTCCTCTCTTATGCCCAGGGAAGATGTTTGTAGTGATTTGGCGCAGGCAGATGTAGTAGTAGCCAAAATAGATGCTGCTAATGAACACATGTTCCGACAGATTAATAACCCTGTAGTCGGCTATTCTTTTGACCAGATACTCTACTCCATAGAAGACTTCAGAAAAAGCTTCAAGGGAAAGTTGGATTTACAAATGATGTTCATTAGTATAAATAAGAATTATGCTAGTCAAATGGCAGACATAGCCAGGCAAATTTCGCCTGATGAAGTACAGCTCAATACCCCATTGCGTCCTTGCCCGGTGAAGCCGTTAACCCCAGAGGCAATGGCTATTATAAAAAATGAGTTTACTGGACTGAGAGTGGTAAATGTCTATCAAGGGCTAAAACCAGAGGTTATGCCACTAAATCTAGAGGAAACATTAAGACGGAGACCAAAACTATAGCTAAGAAGATTTTATAGTAAAAAATACTTGGCTGGTTTTATTGACAAAGGTAAGCCAGCAACCATTAGGTAAATGTCATCAGCTCGCTGTGCCAATATCTGGTTTGCCTTACCCAGGAGGTCACGATATAACCTGCCCACTGCATTAGCCGGCACTAAACCTGTGCCAACCTCGTTGGTAACAATAATAAAGTCGGCATCAACCTGGTTGATACACTCAACCAGCTCACTAATCTCATTAGTAAGCTTCTTCTCAATGAAGGGAGCGTCAATTTGTTCGGTATTCTGGTGGCTATATTGACCAAAAGTGTTATTAACCAGTAGAGTGATACAATCTATAATTACTACCTGATACTCACCAATTTTTCGAGTAATCTCTTTACCGATATGATTGGTAACCTCAAGAGTGCTCCAGTCTGACGGTCTTGCCTTTTGGTGCTTCTCAATGCGGTCCCGCATCTCTTCATCGCTAGCCTCAGCTGTTGCCACAAAGAGCACCGGTTTGTTTAACTTGATGGCAAGCTTCTGGGCAAAACTACTTTTACCACTACGGGCGCCGCCAATTAGTAAGATGCACTTTTTACTCATTTTGCCCTCCAGTTATACATCACTAACAACCACCTGGTACTAGGTAAAACAACTGTCCTTTCCCCACTCCACGAGTCAAAAACACAATGCATAGTAACCTCCTAAAGTGTTATCTTGTTATATCAAATGAGAAACATCGTTTAATAGGTTTAGTATCGCTCCCTGGGAATAGGTTTCCACTATACTGAGTGAAGCCAAATCAAGGCGTAACTGCCGCCAGTGCCTTAACTCTAAGCCTAAAAGATGGCATACAAGTAGCCGCAGCGGTCCGGCATGAGCTACTATGAGCACTGTTTCCTCTGTGGCATGTTTATCCAGTCTACTTAAGAATTTGCTTACCCGGCTATTAAACCGGTCAAAATTCTCACCATCAGGAAACTCAAGGCAGAGACTCTGGCTAACCCATAATTTGGCAACCTCAGGATAAAGCTGACTAACCTCATCAAATGTCAGCCCCTCAATCTTACCAAAATTAACCTCGTTTAACTCGGTACAGTTGACAATATCCAACTGATGCCGTGTAGCAATAATCTCGGTGGTTGTCCAAGCCCGTCTAAGGTGACTGGTGTAAATAGCATCAATCTTCTCTTTTGCCAGGCGGTCACTTAATCTTTCAGCCTGCCTGAGTCCTAGTGCACTCAGCTTAACATCACTCTGCCCCCAGTATCTTAGAGTACTGCCTGATTCAGTATTACCATGTCTAACCAAAAGTAATTTGGACAATCATACCTCCGAACTAGACTACTCCCAGCCACTGATTATAAGCTAGCAGGCAAACAATGATGAGCACACAAACCTCAGCCACCTCATTTATAGCTCCGTAGGTGTCACCAGTAAGACCAGAAAATTTATGCTTAAAGTAGGTTGCCATCGCTATAGTTATCATCCAGATGCCAAATACCATAGCTGGTCCTACCAGATAAAAGTAAGTTATGTTTGCTAGCCAAGCTAGCCCTATAGCTACCGCCAGGGTTATGAGTGTGGCTATGGTGAACCTTAGCCAATCAGCAGCCTGCTTGCGCTCCTTTCCCAAGCCTGATGTTCTGGCAGAGGGATAAGCGAAAATAGCATAGACCATTGCCCAGCGACTTATTACCGGCATAAGTACCAGGGTCATCATCAGTAAAGACGGAGGTACACTATTTAGTGAGACATATTTAACCAGCAGTAGACAACAAGCGCCAATAATGCCAAAACCGCCGACGCGACTGTCACGCATTACCTGCCATCTTTCTTCAGGAGTCTTGTGACCACCCATCCCATCGCAGGTATCAACGAAGCCATCGAGGTGCAATGCGCCACTAATTACTACTAAGGCAACTATGAGCAGCACATTAACAATTGCCGAAGGCAAAAAAAGAGCCAACAGCCAGTTCAGCCCAGCTAGGATTAGACCGATAAGGATTCCCACCACAGGATAATAAGCCAATGAGCGTACAAATTCCTGCCGACTAGCTTCACGCCACCAGGGTAATGGTATACTGGTTAGAAACCTTATTGCGGCTAGTAATGCCAAACTTATTACTCTTCCTTCTCTGATACCTCAGCCTCAGCAAAGGTGGCCATCTCAGCCAGAATCCTGGCTGAAGTCTCTGCCAGAAATATGGCAAGCGCAGCCCCAGTGCCCTCACCCAGACGCATGTCCAAAGTAAGCAATGGCTTAAGCCCAAGATGCTCAAGTAGTAGCCGGTGACCTGACTCAGCCGACAGGTGAGCCGAAATAAGAAAATCCTTCAATCTTGGTGCTAGTGATGTGGCAATGAGAGCGGCTGCACCAGAGATAAATCCATCAATAACTACCGGAATACGGTGGGCGGCTGCGGCTAACATCACACCAACCAACCCACCAATCTCAAAGCCACCTACCTTGGCCAATACAGCCAAAGGTTGAGACGGGTCAGGGCGGTTCACCGCTAAGGCTCTGTTTATTACTTCTATTTTATGTGCCAACTGCTCATCAGTTATACCAGTGCCTCTACCAGTTACCTCAGCCACAGGTTTTCCAGTGATAACGGCACAAATAGCACTGCTGGCAGTAGTGTTACCGATGCCCATATCACCGGTACCCACTATATCCAAACCCTTAGCCACCTCGTTCTTTACTATATCAATCCCCGTCTCAATTGCCCTTACTGCCTGCTCGTCAGTCATAGCTGGACCTAGACATATGTTTTGCGTGCCAGGGGCAACCTTTCTGGATAAAAGCTGAGGATTGGTTTCAAGCTCGGATGCCACCCCCATATCAACCACGATAATCCTGGCTCCTGCCTTACTGGCAATCACATTGATTGCAGCCCCACCACCGAGAAAATTATAAACCATCTGAGCGGTAACCTCCTGTGGCCAGTTACCTACCTTTTCCGTCACCACCCCATGGTCACCAGCCATAGTAATAATAGCTTTGTGCCTGATTTGAGGTATAGGCTTACCCTGAATGCCAGCCAGTTGAATGGATAGCTCCTCTAACCTGCCCAGACTACCCTGTGGCTTGGTCAACATATCCTGCCGTGCTTGAGCCTGAGCCATTACCTCTTTATCCAGAGGTTTTATCATTTCAATTACATTGGATAAAAGTTCCGACATTTCTACCTCCTGTTTAAGATCGTTTATCAATTTTGCCCCAATTGAAAGCGGGTGATTTCAAAGGGCTAAATACTGACATTTAATTCTCCTTTGCGCTTCAATTCCTTGATGGTGGTGATTAGCTTCTGGCACTCGGGCATAGTGCGGGGCGCAATGCGGACATACTCTGGCAAGCCAAAGGAAGTGCAATCGCGAACCATAATGCCATGCCGCAACAAAGCATTTCGGAAGCTTTTACCATCGCCTACCTTTACCAAGAAGAAATTCGTCTTTGATGGCAGTAATTCAAATCCTATTTGTACAAGCTCGTTTATCAGAAACTGCTTTGCCTGCCTAATCTTTAACTCACACCGCTTGAGATACTCAGTATCCTTTAGAGCGATAACTCCTGCTTTTTGAGCTACTGCATTGACATTCCACGGCAGGCAGACCCGGTGCAGAACATCAATAATATCCTGATGGGCAACAGCATAACCAAGACGCAACCCAGCTAAAGCATAGTCCTTGGTCATAGAACGGAGAACAATCACATTGTTCCGGAGAATTAGGTCGGCAGAAGACCAGCTTCCCTCAGTAAAGGCGATGTATGCCTCATCCAGGATGAGCAGACAGTCAACACAGGCATCCAAAATCATATCGACCTCTTGTCTGGAAAGGTATTGACCAGTAGGATTGCCAGGATTACAGATAAAAATACCTTTAGGACGGTGTTGCCTGATAAGATTTATCGTCTCTTCCGTTCTCGGAGCGAAGTTCTCCTCTGCCTTTCCCCATTGCTCAAGAACCTCCGAACCCATGATTTGGCAAGCAACCTTGTATTCACCAAAGGTTGGCTCAAGAATCAAGATGGAATCTCCAGGACCGAAGTAAGTCAAAGGAATCAGACGGATAAGCTCCGTGGCGCCACTTCCAGCCAGTATATTCTCTGGTGCTACTCCCAGCTCTTCCGAAAGACACTGCCTGAGTTCGGTTGCCTCTGAATCAGGATAGTGGTCAATGGCGATAGTATTAAAGATTTCCTTTACCCCCGGTGGGGGCATAAGCGGGTTAGTACTGACACTGAAGTCGAGAACCTCCTTAGGAGTAAGACCTATAGCCCTTAGCTCAGCCCAATTTGGTCCGCCGTGGGGACAGATTTTCAGCTTTTCTGCCTCGGGTCTAGGATGTAAGGACAAAGCCAATCCCTCCTACTATGAAACATATCATTACCCAGGTCAGCATCGCTATTAGCATTAGCTTTAAAGCAGCATCAATGGTCTCTGGCACTAGACGAGTATTTGCCTTTCCTAACCTATAGTAACCTACCTTTTCCAGTTGCACACTGAGCCCACCAGCCATCGCCGCTATAGGCCAGCCAGCGTTGGGACTCTCGGTTTTAGAATGCTCACTGAGAACAGCCTGCCACGAGGTCTTATCCCCTCTTCTGGATAATAAAGCAGCAAAAGCCAGGAGTAGCGCCGTCAGTCTAGCCGGTATAAAATTAAGTACATCATCCAACTTACTGGCAAACTTCCCTAAATACTCATACTTACTGTGATAGCCTACCATAGCATCAAGGGTGTTGGCTACCCGATAGGCAATGGCTCCCGGGACAGCAAGGGGTAAAAAATATAAGGCTTCTGGAATACTAAGAAGTAAAAAACAAAAGAGAGGCGCGACAAAGCTGTCGCAGGTGCTCTCTGCTACTGATTCTACGGTAGCCGACACAAGTAGCGGCTTTGGCAAATTCTGGGTATCACGGCTGACCAGTGAGCGTAGCTCAAAGCGTGCCTCGTCCAGTTTCTCCTTCAGCAGAAGCCCCTTAATTCTGAGTGCTACCTGGCGCAGTTCCTTAAGGGAAAAGGTGGATTTGAGGAGTACAGCCCCAACAATCACATACGCAGCAAAGCTAAAGCTCTTTAGATAAAAAAGCATAAAATAAACAGGGGCTGTGAACAGCCCTGCTATTAGAAGGGTTATAAATGACCCATAGACAAACTGAACGAATGGGGAACGACCAACATTAATCCTTTCCAAGAGCGAGATAACCTTTCCCATCCATACCACGGGGTGTAAGATACGAGGCGGTTCACCCAAAAATAAATCAATAACCAGGGCTAGAGACAATAGGAGTGGAATCTCCACAACTGTTATTTTATACCCCCTTCTATCATACCGCTGTCCCTCTCCAATCCGTAATCTAATTCTCCTCCACTTTAAAGAGGCTCAATATACCATGGCACCGGCACGAAGTGCCAATAGCTAAAGTGTAGGGTGGGGCGAGACTTGCCACATAATATAATGTTTCTTTAATCACTTCTCCAGGTACTCCGCCAACACCATCAAATTGATGACTTATAAAAATCTTATAGCAATCGATTGCCTCGGCGACTGAGAATTCGAGAAGCTCATACATGGCAGCAGGTTTTTTAATTCTGGTCACCGGGCATATACGCCGTTGCACACAGCCCTCCTTGCACCTTAAACCCTCCGCCATATAACTTGATATGAGTATCCCAGACTTCTCATTTGTGCTCAGGACCAATCTGTGAGGTAAACCGTCTAGAACTTGTGATAATAAATCTCCACCACTAGACACCTTAAGCCCTTTCGCCATTAACCAACTCTTGACCAATTTACCCAGTGCATGTCCCGGGACGGCAGGGATGACCCATTGCGGCACCTCTCCTTTCAGGATGTTGAATAAAGTTTCCATTGCATCCCCAACGATTAAAGCTACTTGCCCCGCTTTTATCGGTTCTTGTTCAGTCAGTACAACTTCGACCATTTCTCTGGCAGCGCAATCAGGATTTGTATCTATTATCATTGTCCTGGCTTTACATTCCCTGCCCAGCCTGGCGGCTTTGGCTCCGAAGTAGCCTCCACCAAGGCATACTAAGAGACCTCCTTCTTGGATAGCGGGGTGTTTCACTATTATTCTCCTTCGTATCTTCCAGCCGGCGATTTGAATAGCTTGGGCGGAATAACATAAGATGGTTCATCAATGACCGGATCACTAACTAAGGTTAGAGAAAATAGGGGTAGAATCCCCATAACTACTAAACTATACCCCCTTGAATCATACTTCTGGGCTTGGCATGATGGCTATTGCCTGCCTTGACTAGGACAGCGGGTAGACCGTTAACCGGGTGGGCATAGACGCAGCTATCAGCTCCGTAGACCTCCTTCATGTTTTGGGAAGTGATTACCTCCTCTGGTGTCCCCTGAGCATGAACTTGCCCATTATTTATGAGGATTAATCGGTCGCAATATTGTGCGGCTAGGTTCAGGTCATGAAGGGCAATCACCACCATTAAATTATTTTCTAGGCAAAGGTTCTTAATCAGGTCAAGGATATCAACCTGATGCCTGATATCCAAATTCGCTGTCGGCTCATCCAGAAGTATTGACTTCGGCTCTTGAGTCAGGACACGGGCAATGACTATGCGCTGTATCTCTCCGCCTGAAAGCTCGCCTACCTTTCGCTGGGCAAGAGAGTGGGTTGCTGTCATCTCCATAGCTCGCCAGGTGATAGTAAAATCTCTTTCCCCTTCATATTGGAGAAGCCCGAGGTGGGGATTCCTTCCCATTAGCACTACCTCAAAAGCGGTAAAGGCGCTAGGCAGTATTGACATCTGAGGGACTACACCAAGCGAGCGGGCTAAATCTCCCCTTGGCATCTTGAATACATCTTTTCCATCTAACATTATCTTCCCCGAACACAGGGTTATAACACGGCTTATAGCCTTGATAATAGTTGATTTGCCAGAACCGTTCGGTCCGATAAGTCCTACCATCTCTCCCGGCATCACCTCAAAGTTTAGGTCTTTCACCACCATATTATGACCGTAGGCAATATCGACGCTTTGTAATTCCAGTTTAATCATTTTATCTATCCTCAGAAGAAAACTACCCTCTTTTTACGCCGTAATAAGTAAAGGAAGAATGGTGCACCGCACACGGCTGTGATTACTCCTATCGGTATCTCCGTAGGTGCTAAGGCGGTACGAGCTACAAGGTCGGCGAGAATTAGGAAAATGGCGCCGCTGAGTACAGACAATGGTAGTAGAAAGCGGTAATCCGGTCCCCATACCAGACGAACGGCATGAGGAACGAGGATACCGACAAATCCAATGGTGCCTACGAAAGAAACAGCGGCAGCAGTAATCAGGGTAGCGGCAGCAAGAAGAATGAGCTTGACCTTTTCTACATTGACTCCCAACTGTTGAGCCTGCTCCTCGTTAAGCTGCATTATGTTAAGCGAGCGAGAGTAAATCAAAATTACGGCTACCCCCACCACTATATAGGGAAGAACAACCTTTACCTCTGACCACTGACTTAAGGCAAAGCTACCCATAAGCCAGAATAAAATTCCATGCATCTTCTCCCCACTGGTGATTATAAGGTAAGAAACGATTGACCCCCAAAGGGCTCCCAAAGCCACACCGGCTAGGATAAGGGTGGTCACGGGTAGTGTCTTGCCTACCCTAGCTAGACTATAGACAATGGCTACGCTAATTATCGCCCCGGCGAAAGCAAGTATGGGGATAATTCCGAAACCCATTCCATGCCAGTTGATGGGTAATATGAAGCCAACGACTGCTCCTAGTGATGCTCCTTGAGCTACGCCGATAAGGTAGGGGTCAGCTAATGGGTTGCGGAACAGCCCTTGATAAGCAGCCCCGGCTAGGGCCAGGGCAGCCCCGACAAGACCTGCCAGAATGACCCTGGGCAAGCGTATTTCCATAATTATAGTCTCGGTGGTGCTCGACAAGCCAGAAGTTATGTCAACTAAGGGCAATTGTGAGAGCAGAGAGCGGAATGTAGTTAAGAAAGGAATATGAACGCTGCCAATAGCAGTGGCTACTGCAACCACTCCTATAAGTGCAATCAAAAGCCCTATAATGGAGTATATCCGGCGACGCCAACGAGGGAAATGGATGGGCATAGATTGCACCATGGAAGATGGTTTAAGTTGATTCAGGGTCATAATTGAAAATTCCTTAGTACCTCGGATTTCAGGGCTTCCTTCCCCTTCAAGTAAGAGACATTGGTGAGATGCCTTCCAGCTATACTCACCGCCTTTTCCATCTCCTCGGCGGTAGGTCGTCGCCAAGGGTTATCACCAACCGGGATATAGGCATCTATTCGGTAAGGGATAGCCCTGTTTACCCCTCCAGTAAACCTGGCAATGCTCTAATTTTTTATAAGATCAATATATTATAGTATATATTCATCAGTCCTCTGCAAACAGTTGCGGGTGTATGCATTCAGCGAACTGTTCTAGACCATCAACTATTCGTGGTCCGGGACGACCAGAAAGGTCGACGTCTATACCATAAATCTGGTTGTTAATGCGGGCGTCCACACCCCTAAATCTCGGCTCAGTCAAGGTAAACTGAAGAGGTGAGTCTTCTCCTGAGCCCATACCAACGTCGGCAATTATCACTTCGGGATTAGCGTTAATGACTGCCTCTAAACTAATTGCCACGTAACCACCAGTGAGGTCGTGGGCTATGTTTATCCCGCCTGCCTTTACAATTAGCTCGTCCTGCCAGGTATCTCCCCCGGCTGTCTTTATGGGGTCATGCCAGGTAATGGAAAATACTTTCGGTCTTTGAGCCTCTGACAGACCATCAGTCTTGTCAGTTACCGCCTTAATCCGGTTACTCATCTCGGTCACCAACTGGGAAGCCTCCGCTTCCTTCCCGGTAATCTCTCCAATCAGGGTGATAGCTTCCAACACCTCATCAAGGGTTTTGGGGTGTAAAGCGAAAACAGTGAGCCCCTTTCCCTCAAGTGCTGGAATGATGCTCGCTTCATGACGTTGGGTAGCTATTATCAGGTCAGGAGAAAGGGCTACCACCTCCTCAATATTCGGCGTGCTAAAACCACCTACTTTAGGTTTCTCTTGAGCCTCAGGAGGATAATCGCAATATTCTGTCACCCCCACTACTTTATCACTTAAGCCCAGAGCAAATAGTATCTCGGTATTGCCTGGGACAAGAGAAATAATTCTTTCCGGTATTTTCTCCAGTTTGACTACTCTGCCTAGCTGGTCTGTTACTTCTATTGCGAATGATACCTCATCTTCGGCAGGTGGTGTGCAAGCCACAAATATGCTCGACAACACAATGAGCATAACTAATGGCTTCAGTTTCATGAAATATGACCTCCAATCTAATTTAAATAAAAATACTAATCCCCTTGTCCTAGCGGCAAGGGGATTCTCAAGTCCCTTCAAACATACTCCAACCCCCTTTCCCGGCGAAGGTACAAGACTACCCAGAGGTTCGGCGTTCTGGCTTCTCGCCTGGGGCGAGTCACAGTAGGCGGGACTGCGTCAGACTTTCACCGACTTACTCTCCGATTACACCTGAACATAGTTCAGGCACCTCCGGGTCACTTATTCAATTTTATTTACATACAATACACTAATTTGGAGAATAATGCAAGTTAATTATCAAATGTTCCTAACTTGATATTTTAGGTCAAATTAATTAGCATTGACTTAGTTGAAAGGAGATTAGATATGAGTGATATTTTGGATGAAGCCTATGCCATAGCCCAGTGCAAGGAGTGCCCGTGGTATAAATCCTGTGTGATGCCAATGAGGTTCACTGCTGAGGATATCCGCCGGCAGCTAGAGTCATCAGCACCGGGAATGGATATCTCACAGCAGGCAGACCTTGGCATGCAGAACCTTTTATCAAGTATGGCAACTGCTGCTCAGAACTCGCTGCTAGAGGGCTGTCCCATTTTTATCAACCGCCTGCGTTCCAATCCTAAACTTGCCCAGCACCTAAAAGAAATGATGCAACACTGGGGCCAAGAAGAATAGCCAGCAGAAGCGGTGGTGGGCGATACTGGATTTGAACCAGTGACCTCTGCGATGTCAACGCAGCACTCTAACCAACTGAGCTAATCGCCCACTGAAATAATGATTCTACTAGATGTATCCCCTATCGTCAACACGCTGTCCTCATCCAATACTTTGGTGACAATTAAGGAATTCTTTGAGCTTAAGGTAGTATTTTCAGGGGAGGCGCCAACTCGCCCATTTTTCTTTATCTACCTCTCCATTATAGGCTAATTTAGGTGTTATTCCTCTGGCTATAGCGGCGGCGGCGATAGCTTTAGTTATATCACCAACTATAAAGGGAATTGTTCCCATCATCAGGAGATGGGAGAGGGAAACCGCTTCCCCTTTAACCAGGCTTAGCCAGAAGTGTAGTTGTATCAAGCCTGGTATATGAATCAGAATAAAATTGGCGAAAAGCATAAGCCCGAGCATACTGAAAAAGCTTCTCGACCTAATATACTTATCGGTGAAGTAACCTAAGAACATGGCAGCTAAAATAAAACCGGTTATATAGCCCCCAGTAGGACCAGCAAGGTAGCCTAAGCCACTGGACCAGCCAGTAAACCAGGGAAGTCCCATAGCCCCCAGCCCAGTATAGAGAGCTAGGCTTATACCTCCCCACCAACTTCCCAAGACCACACCAGCCAGGAGTACTGCAAAGGTCTGCCCTGTTACTGGCACCGGGCTCCAGGGAACCGGAACTCTAATTTGAGCAGCCAGTCCAGTAAGGCAAGCTATACCAAGGGCTAAGACCAGCTTCTTCGGTATACTAAGCTCATACCTCCATCGAAACACATTATATTTAGCCTGGTTAATTCTAGCTACTTCCAAGTTACCCTCCCTATTCTCTGGATTCCGTATTTTGGCATTATTTGGTTGGCTTCTGGTTACCAATAATGGCTATCTCTATGTTCTTGCCACAATGGGGGCAGATTATTTCAAAGGTGATAGGCTGGTTCATTACTCGTTCAGCAACAACAGTAATCATTGAGTCAATATTATCTAAACGACGGTCTAACATATCCAAGCGCTGTTTGACAAGGTCAATATCCAGCACATCTTCCTTGCTTTCCTTATCGGGTTTAGTTTCCTGTGCCAAAGCTACACCCCCAGAGATTACAATGAGTCAATTATATGTGGCAGGTGGTGCTATGTCAAAGTTTTTTTGTGTTGTTCATCAACCTCACTCGCTTAATCCCCCTTCCCTTAATAAGGGAAGGGGTTCAGGGGGATAGGTTGCTAAAAAACTTCAAAGAAGTATTGATTTACACAAGCCGAATGACATATAATATTTCTACAGGTAAGCAACCATTTTATAATAAACACGAAGGAGGTAGCAAATGCCTGAGGAAGTAATTGGAAAGGTGAGTGACTTCTTTTCTAAACCTGTAGTAGCTGGTATTTCGTTAACAGGGGCTCTAAAACTGGGCGACATAATCCACATCAAAGGTCATACTACTGATATTGAACTAACTGTCAACTCTATGCAGATTAACAATGTGGATGTTAAAGAGGCTAAAGCCGGAGATGCTGTTGGGCTCAAGGTCAGCGAGCGGGTAAGGAGAGGGGATACAGTCTATAAGGTTACCGATTAAAGCAAATATCCAGAGATTCCTCCAAAGTTAATAGGAAGTGGAAATGACGGTAAAGGTATTGATTGAGCGCCACGTGAAAGAGGGTAAAGAAGGGGATTTAATTGAGCTGCTGAACAAACTACGAGCTCAATTAATATCACAGCCAGGCTATATCTCAGGGGAATTACTCCAAAGTATGGAGGATAAATCTACTATTTTTGCTCTTAGCACCTGGCTAACTACACTTGATTGGAAATCTTGGGAAGGTAACCCCCGGCGCCTAGAAATTGAATCAGGCATTGAACCGCTATTGACTGAATCACTAAAGTTGACTATAGCTACTTCCCTTTAGAAACTATGCTCCTTATTAAGTTAGCCATCTCTATGGCATTCACCGCAGCTTGGAATCCTTTATTCCCCTCTTTAGCCCCCGCCCGCTCAATGGCTTGCTCTAGGTTATCAGCCGTGATTATACCATAGATGACAGGCAGCCCAATATCCAAACCTAGCTTGGCAATACCCTTAGTAACCTCAGTAGCAATATATTCAAAGTGAGGTGTTCCACCACGAATCACAGCCCCAAGGCAGATAACAGCATCATATTTCTTAATTTCAGCGAATTTCTTGGCTATCAGTGGAATTTCAAATGAACCCGGTACCCAGGCAATATCTATATTCTCCTGGCTAGCACCATGGCGAAGTAGAGCATCCTGTGCCCCGTCAAGCAACCTCCTGGTAATAAACTCGTTAGAACGGGAAACAACCAGCCCAAACTTCAGCCCTTCCCCCAGTAGCATACCTTCAAAATGCTTGTTCATTCCTGTCTCCTTTTATCGGCAGTATCCGGTATTTGTAATAGATGCCCTAATTTTTTCTGTTTTATCTCCAAGTAATGGCGGTTATACAGATTGGGGGTGATAATAATAGGTAATGTCTCCAGTACCTTTAACCCATAGCCCTCTAAACCTATTACCTTTTTTGGATTATTGGTGAGCAGTCGGATTGAATGTAAGCCTAAATCAGCCAAGATTTGGGCACCTATACCGTAGTCCCGCAGGTCTGGAGCGAATCCTAAAGAGAGGTTAGCCTCTACTGTATCCAGTCCTTTATCTTGAAGAGCATAAGCACGAATCTTGTTATGGAAGCCAATGCCCCTTCCCTCCTGCCTCATATATAATAAAACACCTCTCCCCTCCTGAGCAATACTCTGCATTGCCAGATTAACCTGCTCACCACAATCACAGCGAAGGCTACCAAATATATCGCCAGTAAGACATTCACTATGAACCCGTACTAACACTGGCTCCTCGGTGGATATATCTCCCTTCACTAAGGCTAGGTGTTCATTAGGGTCAATATCACTTTTATAGGCAATAGCAGTAAACTCACCGTATTTTGTTGGCAACTTAGCCTCAGCCACTCGGTGCACTAGCTTTTCATGGCGACGGCGATAGGTAATAAGGTCGGCCACAGTTACAATCTTGATCCCATACTTCTCCGCCATTACTGAAAGTTGAGGTAGCCGAGCCATTGAACCATCTTCATTCAAAATCTCACAGATAACCCCTGCTTGATAAAGACCAGCCAGCCTGACTAAATCAACTATAGCCTCAGTATGTCCCGCCCGCACCAGAACACCACCGTTTCTCGCCCGCAGTGGAAACATGTGCCCCGGACGAACTAAATCCTCAGCTTTGGTAGCCGGGTTAATTATTGCTTTTACTGTCTCGGCTCTGTCTGCTGCTGAAATACCGGTGCTTACCCTGTGTTTAGCTTCAATAGATACAGTAAAAGCTGTCGAGAACCTGGATGTATTATCTTCCACCATTAACGGAATCCCCAATTCGTCTAATCGCTGACCGATAATCGGCAGGCAAATAAGTCCCCGGGCGTGCTTGGTCATAAAGTTAATCGCCTCAGCAGTAACCTTCTCGGCAGCTATAGTCAGGTCTCCCTCGTTTTCTCTGTCCTCATCATCAACCATGATGACAAACTTGCCTGCTTTTATGTCTTCAATAGCTTCAGCAATACTTGATAACCTCATGCTTACTCCCTCAATTAAAAATAGATTGATCTAACCTACTAAAAACCCATGCTCCCGCAGAAAATCGGTAGTTATGCCAGTGTTATGAGTCTGGCTAAGCTGTTCTACATACTTAGCTATAATATCTATCTCCATATTAACCATGTCACCCACCTGCCGACTACCTAGAGTGGTGTGCTTCTGGGTGTAGTCAACGATAGAGACCTGAAATGAACCGCTATTCTTGGTCACCACAGTTAAGCTAACTCCATCAACAGCAATAAAACCTTTGTTTACTATGTAGCGCATCACCCTGGGGGAAGCCTCCAATCTAATGAGCATTGCCTCACCATCCCAGCTAACCGAGGCTACCCTTGCTGTATCATCCACATGACCCTGGACTAAATGCCCGCCCAGGCGTCCCCCTAGAGCTAGAGGTCGTTCCAGATTAACTCTATCTCCCACTCTCAATAGACCAAGGTTGGTCCGCATTAATGTCTCCGTCATTATATCAACCGAGAACGATTTGGCATTAAAATTGGTTATGGTCAGGCATACCCCGTTAACAGCCATACTTCCGCCAAGTTCTATTCCTTGGAGAGCATCACTGGTGGCGATAACAATATTTCGGCGTGTCACCGAAGTAATCCTACCTATCTCTTCTACAATCCCGGTAAACACTTTTATCACCTAACATATCCGCTAATCATCAAATCTATACCTAATTCCTCAACCTTAATTCGCTCTAGTTTAAATGAGTTTACCACTTTGTCAACCCCGTTACCAGCCACCGCCGTCTTTGCCGTTTTGCCACCAATGATGATAGGGGAAATAAAGGCAATAACCTTATCTACCAGCCTATAGTCAAATAGAGAACCAAGAAGAATTCCGCCACTTTCTACTAAGATACTGGTAATTTCCCATTCTCCTAGTGCTTTTAGCAACTTCTCTAAATCCACCAGCCCTTCTGCCGAGGGCAATTCTATTAGTTCAGCTCCAACCTGAGCTAAAGCTGTTTTCTCTTCTGGCTTAACCAACCTGCCCACTGCCAGAAGCGTTTTACCCGGCTCACTAAATACTCGAGCGGTTAATGGGGTTCGCCCTTTACTATCTACAATTACCCTGAGAGGTTGGTTCCTAGCTATTCCTCCCTTTCCACCACACCTAGCCGTGAGGTGAGGGTCATCAGCCAGAACAGTATTGACTCCAGCCATAATAGCATCAGTGGTATAACGCAAATTATGAACATACTTCCTTGCCTCTTCACCACTAATCCATTTAGAATCACCGCTTTTTGTAGCAATTTTACCATCTAAGCTTAGTGCAAATTTTGCGGTAATAAAGGGTATGCCGGTAGTAATAAATTTGGAATAGGCTTCATTAACCTCTCGAGCTTCAGTTTCATGCTCACCCGTATGTACCTTAATGCCTTTCCGCTCTAGTTCGTCCATGCCTCGCCCTGAAACTAAGGGATTCGGGTCAAGCATAGCTAAATGAACCTCAGTAATGCCAGCGGTAATTATTGCCTGACTACAGGGTGGAGTTCGACCATAATGGCAGCAAGGCTCCAAGGTAATATACATCACTCCCCCTCGGGCTTGGTCTCCTGCCTGATTCAGAGCTACTACCTCGGCGTGCCATGAGCCCGGTGGTTGAGTATATCCCTGTCCCACAACTACATCATTCTTAACTACTACCGCCCCTACCGCTGGATTAGGGCTAACCTGACCCAGTGCTAATTTAGCCAGGGAAAGTGCCTGCTCCATATAGTCCATACTGTGGTCATTCTAGCACCTACTTTTGAAAAAGTGCAACACAACCCATAGTTGATAGGCACGGCAAATACTAGCCGAACGAAGACTGATAAGGTATAATGGTGATTAGGAAGGAAGTATCAAATGAGGGCTTATCTTCGTGAGACTATAGCAATCTTTGTGATGGCTATAGTAATTTTCTTACTGCTACAAACCACAGTACAGAGTTGCCCCATTGTAGGTTCTTGCATGGAGCCTACCCTCCAACAAGAAGGACAACGACTATTAATAAGTAAGGTCGTTTATTATTTTCATGAGCCTGAGCGAGGCGATATAATTGTATTTCATCCACCTCATAAACCCAAAAACACACCCCCTTATATTAAGCGTATCATTGGTTTACCTAATGATACTATAGAGATAACAGGAGGAGCAGTTTATATTGATGGTTCGCCACTATATGAACCTTATGTTGAAAACCCTGCCAAGTATACTGTCCCCAAGTATGAAGTTCCAGAGAACGAATATTTTGTCCTTGGTGACAATCGCCCTAATGCTGATGATTCTCATAATGGCTGGACAGTGCCACGTGAAAACATAATTGGTAAAGCCTGGTTATCAATCTGGCCGCCGAGTACTTGGGGATTGGCGCCTAACTATTCCTTACAGGAGCAATTAGCCAGCTATTAGGGGTAGATTGAGGAGGGCGAGGTTGATGGAAAGTGTAGAGGAAATCTTTCAAAAAGCAGGAGCTATACTCAAGGGACACTTTCTGCTTGCCTCCGGGGTGCATTCCCCTACCTATTGGGAGAAGTTTCAAGTTTTACAATTCCCTAGCTATACTGAGCAGCTTTGCCACATTATTACTACTCACTTCCAGAAGCAAGGAATTCAGGTTGTAGCTGGACCAACTACTGGTGGTATCATCCTTGCTTTTGAGGTAGCTAGGCAGTTAGGAGTACGTGGCATCTTTGCTGAAAAGGAAGGTAATACAGAAAGGGCTTTTAAGCGAGGTTTCAGCATTAGCCCTGGTGAACGAGTTCTCATCGTCGATGATATCCTTACTTCAGGTAACTCCATTGGCGAAGTTATGGCGGCAGTAACCAAGCAAGGCGGGATAGTAGTGGGGATAGGGGTATTGGTTGATCGCTCTGAGCAAGAGCTTGAATTTGGCGTTCCCCTTTTTAGCTGTCATCGTGTCCTAACTCCAACTTATAGCCCACCGGATTGTCCTTTGTGTGCCGCCCAAATCCCGTTAGTCAAACCAGGTAGCAGCCAAAGTCCACCAGATTAAGCAGTTCTGCCAAATTCCCTTCTCAACTGCCCTGAGCTGATGCAAATCATTGTCGGTCTACCGTGGGGGCAGGTATTGGGAATAGACGTTTGCTCCAGTTGCCGGATAAGTTCACGTATTTCGTCATCAGTTAATGTTTGCCCTGCCCTCACTGCACTGTGGCAGGCAATAGATTTGGCTATAGTTTCCCACCAATTGCTTTTATCTCCTCCCGATAAAGAAGCTAATAATTCCCTCACTGTTCCTGTCCAGTCCTTGTTATGAAGTAAAAGTGGTACCGCCCGAACCAAATAAGTTCTATCTCCAAAGGGCTCAATAGAAAAGCCAAACTCAGCCAGGTCTTCGTAATGTAATTTCAAAGCCTCCTCCTCTTTAGGATTAACCTCAAAAGTTACTGGTTCAAGTAGACCTTGAACCTCTATTTCTTGCCGTGTCCCCTGGTATTTAATCTTGTCAAAGAGGATACGCTCATGGGCGGCATGCTGGTCAATAAGATACAATCCGTCAGGACCTTCAGCAATAATATAGCTGTTAGCTAGCTGCCCCAATACCCTCAGAATGGGCAGAGCTACGGCTGGAGTCTCGGTAGACACTAATGGCAAGGTGGCATCAATCTCGGTTGATGTCCACAACGCTTGCCTTGGTGGTGATACATATGTTGTGGCTACCTCCTCAATCTTAGGCACCGGCATTAGCTCAATTAAAGCCTGCCGGGCTGCCCTCTGGACAGCACTAAAAACGGCGCGTTCATAGACAAATTTAACCTCTGTCTTGGTGGGGTGAATATTAACATCTACCTCTTTAGTCGGCAGTGAGATATTGATAATAGCAATAGGGTGCCTTCCCAGCATCAAAAGCCCGTGGTAAGCCTCCTCTACCGCCCAAGCCAGCAGGCGACTACTTATCCAGCGACGATTAACAAATAAGCTGAGGTGGTCTCGACCGGAGCGGCTTACTGCTGGTGAGCTTATCATGCCCGTTACCTGGGGCGGTGAAGCTACAGGCCCGCTTTCCCAGCCTTTGTTCTTAATCTCCAGCATATTCTTGACCACTTCAACGCCATAAATCTCAATCACACTGTCTATTAGTTGACCATTGCCTGGAGTTCTTAGCGTTTGTCTTCCGTCAATGACCAAGTTGAATTTAACCTCGGGGAAGGCAAGGGCATATTGAGTTACTATATTAGCTATATGACTATTTTCAGTAGCCAGCGACTTGAGAAATTTCAATCTTACTGGCACTTTGCGGAATAAATTTCGCACGGTAACAGTGGCTCCCTGAGACCGCCCTTGGCTTCCCCTATTAGCTATAGAGCTATCCTTCACACTGAGGTAGGTGCCTACCGACTCACCACCCGCCCGAGTAACAATGTCTACTTCAGCTACGGTTGCTATACTGGGTAGCGCCTCTCCCCGAAAGCCAAGGCTGGAAATAGACTCCAGATCATCAACACTACCTATCTTGCTGGTAGCATAGCGGTCAAAGGCAAGCTCAACCTCTGTAGCCGGAATGCCAATTCCATTATCGGTTACCCTAATCAAACTCACTCCACCACCCCTAATCTCAACCGAAATCTGGCTTGAGCCAGCATCTAATGAATTTTCCACCAGTTCCTTCACCACTGAGGCTGGTCTCTCTACCACCTCACCAGCCGCAATCCGGGATACTACCTGGGAATCTAAAACTTTAATCGGCATATCAAACCTTAATAATAACTATACACGGTTCCGTGTATATTGTCAAGGGTTTTTCTCAAATTATTCCACCTTCTCCAAATCGGTAAAACTAAGTAGTAGCTTCTTCACTCCTATCCCACTACTAAAAGCAACTACTATCTCGTTATCATCCTTTACCGGCTGACAACTTACCACTACCCCATCGCCAAATTGGGCATGGTGGACATGATCGCCAGCCTTTAGTTCTGGAGCGGTAACATTAGGCAAATAAGCTTTATTCCAGGAATACATTGCCTCAGCTATTAGGCTATCTTCCCCTTGCCACAAGCCACCGCCTGTTATCAAATAGGATGGTATATCGTCTAAGAAACGGGATGGTCTATTTACCGTACTGCTGCCCATCAGGCTACGGCGAAAGGCACGAACCAGATATACTCTGTGCTTGGCTCTGGTTATACCGACATAGCACAGCCGCCTCTCCTCTTCCATCTGTGCCGGGTCATCAAATGACTTAAAATGGGGTAGGATACCATCTTCCATACCCACCATAAACACCACCGGAAATTCCAGACCCTTAGCCTGATGCAGGGTAATCAGGGTTACTGTATCAACACCTTCATTAAGCCCATCCACATCTGATACTAGAGTTACCCCTTCTAAAAAGGCGGCTAAACTCTCTGGTGGCGGCAAATCACTATACTCTTGGGCTACGGTACGAAGCTCAAGAATATTGTCCCACCGCTCCTCCCCGTCTACCCCACTTAATATATATTCCTTATAACCAGAGCGCTCGATAATCAAATCAAATAAATCAACCAGATTTAGCTCCCGACTGCGAGCCACAAGTTCTTCTATCATGTTTTCAAAATAAACTAGCACCTTGGCGATATGAGGGCTAAATGGATGCTGATGACCCTCATTCCCCTCTGGATTAGTTTTAAGTTTTAACGACTCATATTCTGGGACACCCATAGACTTTGCCCAGCTAGATAGTTTGGCTAGGGTTTGCTGCCCAATTCCTCGCTGAGGGACATTGATTATTCTTAACAGGCTAACACTGTCATAAGGGTTCTGGATAAGCCTGAGGTAGGCAACAATATCCTTAATCTCCCGCCTCTCATAGAAACGGGTGCCAGCCACCAGCTTATAGGGTGTCCCATAGCGAATAAAAGCCTCTTCAAGGGTTCTTGACTGGGCATTGGTGCGATACATTACAGCACAGTCACCTAGTTTAACCCTCCCCTGACCTACTAGGTGCTCTACCTCACTAACCACGAACCGGGCTTCTTCCTGCTCACTATATGTTTCAACCACCGTAGTCAGTTCACCCTTCTCATTATTTGTCCACAAATCCTTGGGCTTACGCTGCTGATTGGATGAGATTATATGAGACGCCGTGTCCAGGATCATCTTGGTCGACCGATAGTTCTGCTCCAGCAACACAACCTTAGCCTCGGGATAATTCTTCTCAAAGCTGAGGATGTTACGCAGGTCGGCAAACCGCCAGGAGTAGATTGACTGGTCGGGGTCACCAACGACACATATATTGCGATACTTTCCTGATAGCTGCTTTATTAGTTCATACTGGACCTGGTTAGTGTCCTGAAACTCATCTACCTGGACATGCAAATATCTTTCTTGGTATCTGGACAAAATATCGGGGCTGTTTCTGAATAGCTGTATTACTTTCATTAATAAATCGTCAAAGTCCAGGGCATTACTTTCACCCAGTAGCTGCTGATATCGCTCGTAAACCCGCGCCACCACCTCATCAAAATAGCTACGGCTACGCTGATCATAATCCTGGGGGGTTAACAGGTGGCTCTTAGCTGAAGTAATGGCCGAGGCTATAGCCTGAGGGGCATATTGTTTGGGGTCAAGACCTACTTCCTGGATGCCTCGCTTTATCAGGCTCGTCTGGTCTTCCCTATCATAAATGACAAAGTGAGAGTTAACACCTATAGCATTGCCATCCATACGCAGAAAACGAGCGCAAATGGCATGAAAGGTGCCTAGAGTTAGCTCTCTCACTGAGCCGCTGACCAGCCGGTGAAGCCTTTCCTCCATTTCCCTGGCGGCTTTATTAGTGAAGGTAACTGCCATAATGCGGCGAGGGTTAACTCCGCAAACTTTAATGAGGTAAGCCACTCGATGAGCAATAACCCTGGTCTTGCCACTATCTGGACCGGCTAGAATCAGCACCGGTCCACTAATCGCCTCTACCGCTTCCCTCTGCGCCGGATTAAGCTCAGCCAGAATATCCATCAAGCTCATTATAAACGCTCCTGAAGATGAGTTCAAAGTCCAAGACATATTGATAGGCAATGGGGGAAAATCGTATAATTATATGAGTATATGCGCATATTTAGTTATAGCCTTAAAGGAAGCCATGCGGAACTTGACTAAAACTATGAATGCTCTCTCTGATGAAACTAGGCTCAGGATTCTTAGAGTTCTCCTGGAAAAGGAATGCTGTGTCTGTGAGATTATGCAAGCTCTGGATATCTCTCAGTCTCGAGCTTCGCGTAATCTTGGTATTCTTCGGGAGGCTGGTTTGTTGAGAGCAAGGAGAGACGGAGCCTGGATAGTTTATTCTGTGGACAAGGAGGGAATGCAGGAATACCTCTCCGACATGGTCAAGGCTATCCGAAAAGCACTAGAAGGCAACCAGGTAGTGGCTCTTGACCTGGAGCGTCTAAAGACAGCGGTCAGAGTGGGACCAAGCAGAGTCAACCACTGAAGGTTGGTCTTTTATACGATATTAATTACTTTTATTTTCTGCTCAAAAAGACAGGGTAACATAAATAGCGAGAGGAGAGGAAGAAATGGAGCTAGGATACATTATTGCTCTTTTGGGTACAGGGGTGGGGGTTGGATTTGCCAGCGGGCTACTTGGTGTTGGTGGATGCTTTATTATGGTTCCGGTGACGGTATGGGTATTTGGAGCAATGGGCATGCCTCTAGACCTGGCTATAAAGCTCGCTTTTGGGACTAATCTACTGGTGGTATTACCCACAGCTATGAGTAGCTCCTGGGCGCATAGCCGGAAAAAGTCTGTTTGGTGGAGAGCCGGTATTGTTCTGGGTATTAGCGGGGCGGCGGGGGCACTCCTAGGCTCAACGATAACATCACAATTTCTCAGTGGACAGGTGCTTAAAATCGCTTTTGGTGGGGTGGTTATTGCTGGTGGTATTAGGATGCTCACTGCTAGGCCGCCTACCGTTACCGAGGAGCCCAGTGACAATCCTTGGCTCTGGGTTGCCTGGGGATTTCCCCTCGGTATCGTGAGCGGCATGATTGGCATAGGTGGCGGTATAATAATGGTTCCAGTTATGATCATGGCACTGAGATTTAAGATGCACCATGCCGTTGGCACTTCGACAGCAATGATGATGTTCACCAGCCCCGCCGGCGCAATAGGGTATATGGTAAATGGTCTCAGCGTTTCTGGTATTCCCTCTCCTCATATTGGCTATGTCCACATCTGGTCTTGGCTGGCTTTAGCTGTTACCAGTGTTGCCATGGCACAGGTCGGGGCTAGGACAGCACATATGCTTCCAGCAAAGCATCTCAGGTGGATTTTCATTGCCTTGATGTTCTACATGGGTCTTAAGATGATTGGCGTCTTCGACTGGCTGCACCTTCCGATATAGAGAATGCGGGAGTAGGTTATGTTGCTTAAGAGGTATACCTTTGCTGAATTAGAGTGGTAGTTTGTGTGTATAAGTTCTCCCCTTATTCAAAGAAGAGTAGGAAATAACTATGATTTTAGAAAGAGGGTTAAGCTATCCTGGCCACGAAAAATATATAGTTGTTCGTTATCTATTATGAGTCTTCTTCGCCACTGGTGAATTGTCTTGTCTAATCGGCTAAGCCCAGCCCTTGATATAGAGCTTGAAAATTGAAGTGTTGTTCCATAATTTCAGTAAGCTTTGGTAGCTTCTTCTCCTGATTAAATCTGGTCTTACCCAGGGCGTCCTCAATACTGGTCACTGTGGCAATAGTATCACCCCTGGTTAAAATAATGGGAATGCTTTTATCCTCAGCCCTATAGAGAACAGCCGGGATTGGCGCTGCATCGCCACTGAGAACAAGACACCTTATTGAGGTCTCTAAAGCTGCCAGTTGCATATCCGGGCGTTCACCCCTGACCACTACTGCCTTGTTAGCTTTACGACTAAAATATTGAGGACCGGGGTCAACGCACATTGCTCCAAGCATTAAATTTTCCACTATCTCTATTGATTTCTCGGTGGAGTTCAGTATTTCTCCTTGGATATACTCAGCCAGTTCACCTACAGTTAGACTAAATAGAGCTCTATCCTCAGGAAACACCCCTAATATATTTACTCCTGCCTCGCCAAATTGGGAGGACAACTCATTATGCACATAGTCTAGTCGGCTTATTGGTACCTTATTCAATACGACACCCAATAAATATTCCCCAAAATCCTTATAGCTACTCTTTGCTGTCGGTAAGTCTTTAGAATAATCTTCTACGATAATCACTCTGGCATCCAGGGCTTTTGCTATTTGGTAATAAGCCTGACTCTGCTCACTAATGCCCTCAATAATAACCACATCTTTTCCCGGGGAAACTTTGACATAGGCTTCCTTAATGCTATTAACTAACTTATCCTGGTTACCAATAACCGGGCAGAGACAGTCTACAGACTCGTCTAAAGAAAAAACATGCTTCATAAATACGGCATCGCTGTCAGTGCCTTCATCATGAGTAATCGGTTTGAAAAAACCTACTTTCTTACCATCTCTCATTAAATGATTACCTATACTGGCACAAATTGCCGTCTTACCCACCGCTCTTTCGGAAGAGATTACATATAAAGCAACCAAATTACACCTCTAACTACTTTTTGAAAAGTTAAATACGCTAGTTATTATAATCCCTTACCGGTCATTGGTAAAGAGAATATGCTAGCTGGAAGCTATTAGCACGATTCCATAAAGAGAAGAACTAAACATATACCCCATACAAGTATACCAGCTCCGATCGATATGTATACTACAGGAGAGACTCGTTTATTTTCCCCTTTGCTCACCGGCCCCTCTTCAGGACCCTCCCTTTGTGGGCTAGTCTCGGCCGGGAGGTCGCCATGTTCTACCCATTGCTCATAAAGTTTGTCTTCTCTATTTTTACGCCTAAATTTCATTTTCCCCGTCTCTTGTCTTTACTATAGATATTCTGGCATATCTAATTGATTATAGGGCAACTCGGACTTCAGTGCAATAAACTTGGATAGCTATGCTAGACATATACCACGCAACTAAACTATTGTCAATATTTTGTAACTATCTACCCCTCCCTCACCTTCTTTTGGAGTTCGTAGAGTTTGGTGATGAAATGGTTACATCATCCAGCTTGCAATCTAGTCCTGATACAGGTAAACTTACTTCCAACCCATGAAGATTGTGCGCTTTGCCATTGATAATAAGGTCAGGTATGGCATATTAAAAGGTGAATCTATCCAAGCTATTGAAGATAAGCCTTACCGCTACCTCAAACCCTCTGATGACTACTATCAACTAAGCCAGGTTAAACTCTTACCTCCGTGCACACCCTCCAAAATAGTGGCTTTAGGGCTTAACTACCATAGTCACGCTAAGGAAGTTAATGCCCGCATCCCCAATGCCCCCTTGATTTTCCTCAAACCATCAACAGCATTAATAGGACCAGACGATAATATTACTTATCCCTCTGCCTCACATAGAGTTGACTATGAAGGTGAGTTAGGAGTAGTGATAAAGAAACCAGTGTGGAAAGTATCCGTAGAAAACGCACTTGACTATGTCTTAGGCTATACCTGCTTTAATGATGTTACTGCCCGTGACCTACAATACCAGGATAGGCAGTGGACTAGAGCCAAGAGTTTTAATACTTTCGCTGCTGTGGGACCGTGTATTGAGACTGAACTCGACCCGGGAAATGTTGTTGTGGAAACATACTTAAGTGGGAAACTTAAACAGCAAGGCAACACCAGTGACCTTATCTACTCCCTCCCAGAACTGATAGACTTTATATCTCATGTAATGACCCTGCTACCGGGTGATATTATCGCTACTGGTACACCCAGCGGCATTGGTCCAATGTATCCCGGCGATACGGTGGAGATAAAAATAGACGGCATCGGCACACTGAGAAATTATGTAGTTCAAAATGGTTAATTAAGCTATTAAGGTGACCCCATCCCCTTTATCCCCCTCTCCAAGATATGGATATATATTCCTATCATGAGGGGAAGTTATTTTTTGAAGGGGCTCCGCCCCTTCAAGCTACCCCTGATAAGCGACCCGTATGGCAAAGGCCTGAAAGTAGTGGTAAAATCACATAAATTTAATTAAAAGCCAATTGTAAGGAACTAATAATAATGAGATACAGAGCCGCGGTAAGCAAATTCAAAAAAGAATACCAAGATGAACTGCGAGAATTACAGAATGTAGTAGAAAAAACAAAGTTCACTTCTATGAAAAGGTTAGGAGAGAACTTTATCGAGGGTCTCACCGATATCAGATTTATGTTCCAGCTACCTAATATTGTTTTGATGCATAGCATAGTACACAGTGAAGCGCTTATTGAGGGCTTAGAGGTATGCTCGAAATATGCACAAGAAGGAGATATTGAAGCTGTTGATACTGAAACTTTATTAGGAGAACTCAGAGATAAGTTAGCGAAAAACCCACTAATTAAGGATAGAAAAATAGCAGATAGATACAAACAACTAGCTACTCCTGTTGGAGTTTTGTGGTCTGATGTAGAACTAGAACGAATTCTACGCTTACATACGCAACATGGGAGATCATATTACAATTTGCTATATTCTGGCATAGTGTGGGTTTGGACACTATTTGAAGTATTTGCTGCTGATTTATGGGAGACAACATTGAACATGGGGTTCAATATTTTGGGCAAAGCCGCCCTTGAGAGGATGGCAAAAATGGATACATTAACTGCGTTTGAGGATAAAAAGAGAGGAAAAAGTATAAGAGTCGATTATTTAGCAGAATTTGACTATAACATTAGAGACAATGTTGGAAGCATACTGAAACGCTACTTTGATTTTAATTCGTTATCAGGTATAAATAATGCTTATAAATTTGTATTCCCCAAAAGTGCTACCTTAGAAAAATCACTAGGTAATGATACATTAAGGTTACTATCAGAAGATAGAAATCTAATAGTACACAAGGCAGGATATATTGATGCAAAATATAAGAGTATGACAAATAACACACAAAACGTAGGTGACAAATTAGTTATCGATGGGGAAATATGTGAAGGTTATGAGACTACTGTCCTTAAGGTTTCTAGGTATATGCTAAATTGTGCTAATAGATATTTGAAACTGGATTCAGAATTGTCTGAATCATAATAGGGATGATAAATCAGCAGGTGTTAGTAACCCCCTCACCCCTCCCTCGCCTTCTTTTGCAATTCGTAGAGCTTGATGATTGCTGCCAGCGGGGTGAGGGAATCTATGTCCAGCTTTTCAAGTTCCTCTAAAAGCGGTGATTTCTGCCCTAAGAGCAGTAGTTGATGAGCTACTACCTCTCTACCGCGTCGCTTAGGCTTAGTCACTGCAGCTCGGTTATTCCCTTCCAGATCTTCCAAAACTTCTTGGGCACGGTAAACTACTGATATAGGTAGCCCAGCTAGCTTTGCCACATGGATGCCATAGCTTTTATCCACGCCACCGGGCACAATCTTATACAAAAAGGTAACCTCTCCACCCTCCTCGGTCACTGCTACATTGAAGTTCTTCACCCGGGGTAGGAAACTGGCTAACTCCACCATCTCGTGATAATGGGTAGCAAATAGGGTCTTGGCTCCAAGTCTGGGATGGCTATGGATATACTCGGCAACAGCTCGGGCGATAGATAGCCCATCGTAAGTGCTGGTGCCCCTTCCAATCTCATCAAGGATGATTAGTGAGCGGGGCGTAGCGTTATTCAGGATATTGGCGGTCTCCACCATCTCCACCATAAAGGTTGACTGACCAGCGGCTAAATCCTCCCTGGCACCAACCCTGGTAAAAATACGGTCAACCAAGCCAATAGTAGCTGAGGTCACGGGAACAAAGCTACCTATCTGAGCTAGAAGCACAATTAAGGCGACTTGTCTTAAGTAAGTTGACTTACCTGACATATTGGGCCCAGTAAGAACAACAAGCTGGGCATCATCGTTGGATAAGTAGGTATCATTAGGCACAAAGCTGCTATCAACCAAGCTTCTCTCCACTACTGGATGGCGTCCTTCGTTAATAGTCACTTTATTACCTGTTGTCAGCCTAGGTTGGACATAGCTATAGCGCACGGCAACCTCAGCCAGGCTGGAAAAGACATCTGTATTGGCCAGAGCATTAGCCACAGCTAAGATACGCTCCCTGGCAGCTCCCACCTGATGACATACCTGACGAAACAGAGTAGCCTCAAGCTCACTAATTCTGTCGTTTGCATTCAAAATCAGCGACTCATACTCTTTTAGCTCAGGGGTAAAGAAGCGCTCACCACCAACCAGTGTCTGTTTTCTAATATAGTCCTGAGGTACTTGAGCCAGATTTGTTTTAGATACCTCAATATAGTAGCCAAAGACCTTATTAAAGCCTACCTTCAGCGATTTAATCCCCGTTTTCTGCCGTTCCTGACGCTCCAGATTAGCCAGGTATTGCTTCGCATTTTTGGATGTCTGGCGAAGACTATCTAGTTCCTCAGAAAAACCCTGCTTGATGACCCCATCTTCATCCAAATCAGATGGCTGCTCGGCTATAGCCTCAGAAATCAAATCAACTACATCAGGGCACGACTTCAAATTCTCCCTGAGCCACTCTATTGAGTTACCCTCCCCAAGTATCTGCCTCATCTCGGGTATTACCTCCAGGCTACGGCGCAGGGTAACTAGCTCTCGCGGCAGAGCGATATTGCCCTTTACCCGGTTTATTAGCCGCTCAAGGTCAGCCACCTCACCCAGCCAAGAGATAGTCTGGTTACGAGCTAGCATATTATCATAGAACCATTTAATAGCATCCTGTCTCTTAACCAGTTCCGTTATGTCAAGAAGAGGCTGACCCAGCCATCGTTTTAGCAACCTGCCCCCCATAGCTGTCTTGGTTAGGTCAATAATTGACAAGAGTGAGCCACCAGTCGTTCCCAAATAACTGATTCGGAAGAGTTCCAGGTTTCTCTGAGTCTGTTCGTCCAGCGCCATAAATGAATCCGTGGAATAGGTAGAAAGCCGTGTCAATTGTGCCAGAACCCCTTTTTGCGTTTCCTCAATATAGTGAACAATAGCCCCGGCAGCCCTTAGCGCCAGGGGAAGATGACCACAGCCATAACCGTCAAGGGTAGTTACGCCAAAATGGTCAACTAGTGTCTTTTGGGCTACCTCCAGCTCAAACCAGTAATCATCAAGACGAGTTACTGAGACACCTAAAGCTAATCCGGACAATTCTGAGCTACTGGCAGCAATAATCTCCGAGGAGTTAAGCCGTTCCAGCTCAGGAACCGCACGCTGAAGGGGGAGCTGAGCAGTGGCAAATTCGCTTGTTGTTATGTCAACATAGGCTATCCCTACCTCATCTTCACCTAAAACCAGGCTGGTTAAATAATTATTGTTCTTGCTATCAAGAAGACCGGGCTCAACTACGGTGCCCGGCGTTACCAGGCGGATAACCTCACGCTCTACCAAGCCTTTAGTCTCACCGGACTTAGTTACCTGCTCGCAGATAGCAACCTTATAACCCCGACTAATCAGCCTCGCCAGATAGTTGTCCAGGGCATGATAGGGAATGCCAGCCATAGGCACCCGATGCCCCTTTCCCATTTCCCTGGAGGTCAGGATAATCTCTAGCTCTCGGGAAGTAAGCTTGGCATCGTCATCAAAGGTCTCATAGAAATCCCCCAGACGGAAGAAGACAATAGCCTGGGGATACTTCTGCTTAATCCTGAGGTATTGCCGCCGGATAGGGGTCGAGCCTTCTTTCATATCATCCTATTCTACTAGAGTTTTAGGCTAAAAAGAAAGGGGTTGAAGATTATAGACTTTAATGACGGCTCGAAGGTGGGAGGGTGGGAGAATCGGAACAAATACAAAATTCAAATGCCTAGAGTTTGGGGTTTAGTGTTTTGTCAAAGAAGGGGCGACAGAGCCCGCCTAAGGCGGACAGAGGCGCTCTCCAGAGGCAAGTCGCCGTGGCGACCTCAGGTGAGCATCGCCCCTCTTAGATTACCTAACAACATTGCAGTTAACTGGTGACAAAATTGTAGAACATTAACAATTACAGTTAATATAGTAATGCCCTATTTTGTGGTATACTAGCATTGAAGGGGTGTATCTAAGATTTCCCAGCCAATACGCGTTAGAGGTAAAATATGACAACATCGCAAAGTTTTGAGGAAGGACCATACCTCTCAGCAGCCATTGTTTGCGAAAAGGTACTGGAGGAGCGCAATGGAGTTAAATCAGTTATTCGTATCATTGACAGGGTAACCCATCAAGCGGTAGGCCCTAATCCTCCACAGGAGATGGTACCTTTCGACTATGAGATGGCTATGCTAATCCGGTTCAAGTCAGGAAGAGCTCGTGGGACTTATCCCCTCGAGATTCAATTAATAAAGCCATCTGGTGAAAGTGCACCGCCTATGAGGCGGAACATTTTGTTCGAGGGGGAAGACGACAGGGGCTTAGATATTGTAGTGAATATGAAACTGAAATTTGACCAGATAGGAATCTACTGGTTTAACATAGATCTAAATAATGTAAACATAACTCGCTTACCATTTAGGGTTGTTTATCTTCCCCAGATCAGGTAAATGCAGGCTGCAAGCGGACCTCCCTAGGAGTAGTTGCATCGATAGTAACACTAGGCTGTATTTCGTAATACTCAAGGATGAAAGTATCCTCAATCCTGACATAACCTGGGAGGCGCTCTCGAAATGTCGATTCATCTATTAAACGCTCTCGGAGTTGCACTAGGTCAGCATCCACCTCACCCCCTTAACCCCCCCCCCCTTCAAAGGAGAGGAAGAAGGATATTAAAAAGAGTGGTCGACAGAGTCGCTCTCCAGCGGCAAGTCGCCGTGGCGACCTATGGCGAGATTCGCCTCTCCTTGACACCCCTTACAATATTGGACCGAAAACTATTGTCCCCGCAGATACTCGTCTATGGAGGTAGCTGCCCTTCTGCCGGCGCCCATAGCGCTGATTACGGTAGCGGCGCCGGTGACTATATCACCACCAGCCCAAACTTTGTCCTTCACCGTCTTACCGGTAGCTTCATCAGCGACAACAGTGCCTCGTCTAGTCGTCTCCAGACTAGGAGTAGTTTGGGCGATAAGAGGATTAGGGGTGGTGCCCAGAGCTACTATCACCACATCAACATCAATGATGAACTCGCTTCCCGGTATAGTGATAGGGCGGCGCCGACCGCTGGCATCAGGCTCACCAAGTTCCATCTTAAAGCACTCCATACCAACCACCCAGTTCTGCTCATTACCCAGCATCTGCTTGGGATTGGTCAATAGCTTAAAATAGATACCCTCCTCCATAGCATTCTCCACCTCTTCACGGCGAGCCGGTAGTTCCACCTCCGAGCGCCGGTAGACAATATAGACCTCCTCGGCACCAAGCCTCAGGGCACACCTGGCTGAATCCATAGCTACATTACCGCCACCAATCACGGCAACCTTCCTGCCTACCTTCACCGGGGTATCATATTCGGGGAACCGATACGCCTTCATCAGGTTAACCCGGGTCAAGAATTCGTTTGCCGAATAGATACCATTAAGGTTCTCACCAGGGATATTCAAAAACATAGGCAATCCAGCACCAGTGCCCAAGAAAACAGCGTGATAACCATTATTTAGCAGCTCATCTATAGTCATTACCTTACCCACCACCGAGTCCAGTTGAAGCTCTACCCCTAAAGAAGTGACGTAGTCAACCTCAGTTTGCACAATATCTTTAGGCAATCTAAACTCAGGGATACCATACATTAATACCCCGCCAGCCACATGCAGTGCCTCAAAAAGGGTAACACCGTGCCCCAGCTTAACCAAGTCAGCCGCCGCGGTTAAGCTGGCTGGTCCTGAACCGACCACTGCCACCCGTTTACCGGTTGGCGTAGGCGGTACTACTGGTGAGTCTATAGACTGCCTATTAGCCCGCTCCCAGTCAGCCACATATCGCTCTAAACGACCAATAGCGATAGGTGCCTCTTTTTTCGCCAGAGAGCAGGCAGCCTCGCACTGTGACTCCTGGGGGCAGACCCGCCCGCAGATACCGGGCAGGCTATTCTTACTTTTAAGTATCCTTACTGCTTCGGGCATATCACCGTCACGGATCGCCTTGATAAAATCAGGAATATCTACCTCTACCGGGCAGCCATCCATGCAGGGGCGTTTGGGGCATTGGATACAGCGGCTTGCCTCGGCTAGAGCCTGCTCAGCGCTATAACCCAGAGCAACCTCGTTGAAATTTTTGCCCCGTAGCTTGGGGGCTTGCCTTGGCATCGGCTCACGGTTTAGGTTAAGTTTTGGCATATACTTACTCCAGTCTTCTATTTAAGAAGAGACACCATCTTGAGATTGCCATTGTTCAAAGGAACGCTTCTCTTCGTCAATGTAAATACGCTGACGGGCAAAGAGTAAATCCCAGTCTACCTGATGCCCATCAAAATCAGGTCCATCCACACAGGCAAATTTGGTTGCGCCGCCAACCGATACCCGACAACAGCCACACATACCAGTGCCATCAACCATTATTGGGTTCAGGCTGACAATGGTTTTAACTCCAAAAGGCTCTGTGGTCAGCGCGCAGAATTTCATCATAACGCTCGGACCAATGGCAATCACCCTGTCAATCCTCTCGCTACCTTCAAGCAGTTCCTTTAATGGCTCGGTTACCAGCCCTTTGCGACCATAAGAGCCGTCATCAGTAGTGACTATTAGCTGGTTACTGACGCTCCGTAGCTCATCTTCCCAAAAGATGAGGTTTTTGTTCCGTGCCCCCATAATTGAGATAACCTTGTTTCCTTTCTCCTTCATAGCTCGGGCAATAGGCATTATGGTAGCCACGGCAAACCCGCCGGCGACACAGACTACGCTGCCCAATTTATCAATATGGGTAGGTAAACCCAGCGGTCCGATAAAATCAGTGATAAAGTCGCCAGCTTCCACTAGGGCTAGCCGATGGGTAGTTGTTCCCACTTCCATAAAGACGATGGTAACACTACCCTCTTTCTTGTCCCAATCGGCAATCGTCAATGGAATACGCTCACCCTTTTCGTCAATCCTGATGACGACAAACTGCCCTGGCTGAGCCTTCTTAGCTACAACAGGTGCCGCCACCTTGAAAAGATGAATATTGGGTACTAGGTCTTGTCTCAGTAATATCTTATACATCTATTTCTCAATCCTTACTGCGCACACTTTAAACTCAGGTATTTTAGCCACCGGATCCAGAGCCGGATTAGTGAGCACATTGGTCGGGCTCTCAGCGAAATGGAATGTCATAAAGACAACCCCCACCGAGGAATCATCAGTTACTTTGGCTTTAGCCATTACCTCTCCTCGCCGAGAGATGACTTTTACCATCTCGCCATCAATAATGCCTAAAGCTGAGGCATCTTTGGGGTTTATTTCCACGAACCCCTCCCCCAGCAGTTGATTGAGCCCTCTCACTCGTCGAGTGACGGTACCGGTATGCCAGTGATACAGGCTTCGTCCTGTGGTCAGGGTGAGGGGATAGGCATCATCAGGAAGCTCCATAGGTGGCTTATACTCCAAGGGTATAAACTTACCCTTACCTCGGCTGAACTGCTTAGTGTGAAGTATAGGTGTTCCTGGGTGGTCTGGGGTGGGGCAGGGCCATTGCAAACCATCCTCCTCCAGACGGTTATATGAAATGCCTCCATAACTGGGGGTAACCGAGGCAATCTCTTCCATGATTTGGGAGGGATGCCGAAAATCGAAGCCCCTAGCCCCCATTCTTTGGGCAATCTGGCAGGTAATCCACCAATCAGGCTTGGAATCGCCTATGCGCTCTATCGCCTTCCTCACTAGCTGTACCTTCCGCTCGGTATTGGTGAAGGTGCCGTTCCTTTCAGCAAAACTGGCTGCTGGCAGAACAATATTAGCTAGCTGAGCTGTTTCGGAGAGGAAAATATCTTGGACGACTAGAAACTCCAATTCACTTAACACTTTCCTTACATGATTAGCATCAGGGTCACTCAATACCGGATTCTCACCAATAAGGTATAATGCCCTTATTTGCTTCTGGTGAGACGGTTGGAAAATCTCGGTGAGTGTCAGCCCTGGGGAGGTGGGTAAGGAGCATTCCCAGGCAGTCTCAAACTTCTTTCTAATATCAGGGTTAGCCACTGCTTGATAGCCGGTGTAGACATTGGGTAATGCCCCTAGGTCACAGGCACCCTGCACATTATTCTGCCCTCGCAAGGGATTTACCCCGGTTGATGGCTTACCAACATTTCCAGTGAGCATTGCCAGATTAGCCGTAGCTATTACATTATCTGTGCCGTGAGAGTGCTGAGTAATGCCCATAGCGTAGAGGAGGGTAGCTGGGCTATTGGTAGCATATAACCTGGCGGCTTCAACTACTTTTTCCTTAGCTACGCCGGTAACCTGCTCTACAAAATCCAAGTCGTAGCCTTTGAGTGATTCCTTTAAGGCATCAAAGTTCTCACAGCGCTCCTCAATGAAGTGTGAGTCAAGTAATCCCTCAGCTACTATGACCCACATCATACCCATAAGCAAGGCAACATCAGTGCCTGGTTTATGTTGTAGCCATATGTCGGCAAAGCGAACAAGGTCAATCTTACGAGGGTTAGCTACGATGAGCTTCGCTCCTTTACGCACTGCCTCTTTTATCTCCAGTCCAACTATGGGGTGGGTTGATGTGTTGTTGGTGCCAATAGCCAGAATGCAGGCAGCATTGCGAATCTCTTTAATAGAATTAGTCATAGCACCAGCCCCAAAGCTCTGAGCTAATCCAGCTACAGTGGAGGCATGACACAGACGAGCACAATGGTCAACATTGTTTGTGCCCAGTACTACCCGGGCAAATTTCTGAGCCACATAGTTATCCTCATTAGTGGCTTTGGCTGAGGAGATTACTGCCACCCCATTTTCCTTGTAACTAGCTAGCTGGCTGGCAACCAGCTCTAGAGCCTCCTCCCAGGTTGCCTCGGTAAACCTCCCATTTCGCCTTATCAGGGGGGTGGTTAAGCGCTCTGGGTGATGAACAAATTCAGCAATACCAAAACGACCCTTGACACAGGCTTGTCCATAGTTTACTACTCCACCTCTTTTAGGAATAACCGCTATTACCCTGTCCCCCTTAACCTGTAACTCCAACTGGCAGCCAACACCACAGTAGGGACAAGTAGTGACCACCTTGCCCTCAGTTAAACCTCTCCACTTCCTATCCCGCTCCATTAATGTCCCGGTGGGACAAACATCAACGCAGGCCCCACAGGACTCACACCCTGACTCTTCAAGGGTAGGCGCCTTAGTCCCAACCACAACTTTACCATTTTGAAAGACAAGCCCAAGAGCATTAACCCCACGCACTTCCTGACAAACCCTGACACAACGGAGGCAACCAATGCACAGATTATAGTCTCGGTCAAAGAAGGCAGCATCCCTCTGCGTAGGTAGACCTTTATAAGTATAGGGAATATCTATTCCCTCTAACCCAATGTAGTCAACTACCTCCTGTAATTCACAGTCCGTATTGTCGGGGCAGACTATACAGCGCTCGGTTACCGCCACATTACGCAAACATATGTCAAACATTGAACATCGCTCTTTGCGTTCGCAGGTAAGACATACATTAGGGTGTTCGGCTAAAATAAGCTTTAAACTATCTCTCCGCGTTTCCTGAACTTGTGGCGTATTAGTATGAACTACCATTCCCTCGGTAACTTCGGTAGTGCAAGCGGTAGGTAAACCATCAACACCATCAATCTCCACCACACACAACTGGCAACCCTCAAACTCTTTTAATGAGTTATCATTCTTAATTAGCTCCATACCACGATAGACAAATGCATCTACCTTCACCTCTCTGGATGAAGATAAATCAGGGTGAGAACATAGGGCAGGAATATAAATACCAGCCCTTTGTGCTGCCTGCAGTACACTAATACCCTTCTCCACACTGACATCAGTACCGTCAATGATTAAATTAATCTCGTCTATCAGATACACCCCAAAAATAAAATTCAGCCGCAGAATTATAATTTACCACTAACCAGAGTATAATTCAAGTCTTCGGCTGTTGCCTAATTACCATTAAGGGTATAAGATAATAGACAATCTAAAATAACACATAAAGGGGGTGATAAGCATCGTTAATATAGGATTGGCCAGGCTTTGATTACGCCAATCGAATAGACAGATAATTTCCACATTTGGCAACAAAAAGTAATCTTCCGAGGTGATAAGAATGGTCATTGAATTGGTTCATATCGGCTTTGGTAATGTGTTAGCCATGAATAAAGTTATCGCCATAGTTGCGCCAAACTCGGCACCTATAAAACGCATCATCCAAGAAGGCAGAAACAAGGGACTACTAATTGATATGACCAGTGGCAGAAGAACGAAGGCTGTCATTTTTACCGATAGCGGGCATATTGTCTTGGCCGCACTTGCCCCAGAAACTATTGCTGGCAGGTTACAGGCAAACCGAGAAAGTTCAGTACTAATATCAGAGCAAGATGAAGAAAAAGGTGAGCCATAAAAGCCAAGTCCCACTCAATTTACCAACAAAGCCTTTACTCATAGTCCTCTCCGGTCCCTCAGGAGTAGGTAAGGATGCTATTTTAACCAGGATGAAAGAATTAGGCTATCCCTTTGAATATATTACCACCGTAACCACACGGCGTCAGCGAGATAGGGAAAGAAATAATGTAGATTATCATTTCGTCTCAATAGAAATGTTCCAGGAGATAATGAAGCATGACGATTTACTTGAATGGGCAAAAGTCTATGGCAATTGGTATGGGGTACCTAAGCAACCAATTAAACAAGCGCTGGATAGAGGGCAAGATATAATAGTAAAGGTGGACATCCAGGGCGCAGCTACTATCAAGAAAATCCTACCCCAAGCGGTGTTTATTTTCCTGATGCCACCATCAATAGAAGAACTCACCACCAGGCTCAAGCAACGCCACACTGAATCACATTTTAAATTAGCCTTACGATTAAAAACTGCCGAGGAAGAAATAAAGCAACTACCCCTGTTTGACTATGTAGTGTTGAATAAGCAGGACGAAATTGACCTGGCAGTTTCACACATTGCGGCTATTATCACTGCCGAAAAGTGCCGAGTAACTCCCCAGGAGATTGCTCTATAAGCTCACTAGAATACCATTCGTAGTAACATGGCAAACAAGTAACCCAGTCCACCACAGATAGGGAAGGTAAATATCCAGGCAGCAACAATATTGCCAGCTACCCCCCAGCGCACCGCTGAAAGCCGACTGGTAGCACCCACCCCCATAACTGATGAACTTACACAATGGGTAGTGCTTACCGGGATACCAAAGTGCGAAGCTACTTCAATGACTGTAGCTGCTGAAGCTTGAGTGGCAAAGCCATGAACCGGTTGAAGGGTGGTAACTCTCATTCCCAGTGTTCTAATGACCCGCCAGCCGCCAGTAGCTGTCCCCAAGCTAATAGCTAGGGCTGATATAATTATTATCCACCACGGGATTTTGTCCCACAGCCCAGTCTGCCCGGTATAGATTACCAGTGCCATAGTGATGACACCTATTGGCATCTGACCATCATTCTTACCGTGGCTATAAGCCAGAAAAGCAGTAGTAAGCCATTGCAAACGGCCAAAAATAAGCCGCATCCGTGTCGGGGCGCTTCGGCGGAATACCCAAAATAGAACAACCATTAGAACAAAGCCACCAACAAAACCCAGGACTGGAGCCGTAACCACGGCTGATAGAACCCGTTGTAAAACATTCCAATGTATCGCCTCACTGCCCACTGCTGCTACCCCGGCTGCAGCCAGTCCAGCAATAAAGCCATGGGTTATACTTACCGGTAGGCCATAATAGGTAGCTATGGTACCCCAGACAATAATAGAGGCTAAACCAGCAATCACCGTTAGAAATGAGATTGCCCCTGTGGTTAAAATCCCCTTACCAATGGTCATGGCAACCGCAGTACCAGTGGCAGCACCAGCCATATTACAAAAGGTAGCTAGTATTAAAGCATTTCTGGGGGAAAGAGCACGAGAGCCAACCGAGGCAGCAATGGCATTAGCAGCATCATTGAAACCATTAACAACACCAAAGCCAATAGCCAGGGCAACAATAAGCAGAAAGAGGGGAAGAGAGGGGTCAGCCATGCTTGAGGGCTACCCCTTCAAGAACATTAGCCACATCCTCACACCTGTCGGTTGCCTCCTCCATATGCCCATAAATCTCACGCCACTTGATAACATAAGCAAAATCTGCAGAATCATTAAAAACCTCGGCCATTGCTGAGCGGAATACCCTATCTGCCATGTTCTCCAGCCGATTGATCTCTACACATCGTGCTAGAATTTGTTTTAACTCGGCATGATGTCTCAACTGGGGCATGGCTTGTTCCACCTCAACCGCCGCCTGCACTATAATATCGGCTAGCTCCTTGGCACTGTGACTGGAGTATTCTAATTTATAGATGAGCATGGCATCAGCCGCCGCGTGAATAAAATCGGTTACATCATCCAGAGAATGAGCCAATAGAGCTATATCCTCCCTATCAAAGGGAGTTACAAAGGTACGATGCAACTGTGCCATAATCTGATGGGTAATAGTATCTCCCTCGTGCTCCAGATTAGTTATTTCACCCGCTTTGTCCTCAATATTCTCCCAAGTATCAACCAGCTCCTTTAGCTTGCGAGCTGCCTTTACCGTATTCTGGGCACCCTGTTCAAAAAGGTTGAAAAATTTCTCCTCACGAGGCATAAAGGGGAACTTAAACACACCTAGTCCTCCTTCCCAACAAAAGGTGCATTAGTGACCGAGAGATAGAAATTAAGAGATTAGAAAGAGATTTACCATCTACTTCTGCTGTGAGTTTAGAAGAGAATGGTATAATTGTCAAGCCAACTAAGTTTGATAAATAATCCTCCCGTCAGTAATTGACAACCATCAGTAGGGTGCGTAGAATTCCCCCAATTGAATAAAATTGTTAAAACTAAGTAGCCGAATGAAATATGAGTAACAGTTGGCGACCTAAGCCTGGCGATAAGATCTTTCGCCCCCGACGGATCAAGCGCTACCACCTAAGACGAATACTAGGCGTCCCTGCCCTATTCAGTGCTGGCTACGGGAATGTCGGCTCATCTATTTACTATGCCCTAGGCATGGTTGCTTTAGTAGCTATGGGCGCTACTCCTATAGTATTAGCTATAGCTGGCATTCTTTTTGTATTTACTGCTCTTACCTATGCTGAAGGCACAGCCATGCTACCTGAAGCTGGTGGATCAGCCACTTTTGCTAGATACGGGTTTAACGATACTGCTGGCTTTATCGCCGGCTGGGCACTAATGCTCAGCTATATCGTCACTATCTCAATCTCAGCCTTTACCATCCCGCCCTATTTAGGTTACTTCTGGGAAGGATTGAAGATGTCTCCTATCGCTGGCACGGCAACATCTATGGGAATCGTTATCTTCCTTATGTGTATCAATATCATCGGCATAAAAGAGGCTTCTTTCGTAAATATAGGAGCCGCCATAATAGATATAACTACTCAGATTTCGCTGGTGATTATAGGCTTCATATTACTGTTTAACCCCACCGTTCTATTTCATCGTATTTTTGATAACTGGCCAACCCTAGATAACCTGATTCTTGGCATAGCTTTAGCTTCTATCGCCTATACCGGGATTGAAACTATGTCACAGATGGCGGAGGAAACCAGACAACCGGAAAAAAGGGTACCTAAGGCACTACTTATGATGATATTTACTGTTCTAGTTCTCTTCGCCGGTATTTCTTTAGTTTCTTTATCGGCCATGACGCCTCAGGAGCTTGCCTCCGAATGGGCAAGAGACCCTGTAGCCGGCATCGCCGCTAGCCTCCCTATTGCATTGATACGCGATGTCCTCAAGCCTCTAATAGCCATACTAGCCGGTACTATATTACTCATAGCTACCAATGCTGGAATTATGGGCATTTCCAGGCTCGCCTTCTCACTAGGTACCCACAAGCTGGTACCCTCAACCTTTAGCCGAGTGCATCACCGATTTAAGACACCCCATATTTCCATAATTATGTTCTGTGTAATAGCCCTTATTATTCTATCTCCAGGGTTCTTTGCGGCTAATGTCTTCGAGAACATGGGAGCACTATATGCTTTCGGTTCTCTACTAGCTTTTATGTTTGCTCATGCCTCTATCCTTAGACTGAGAACCAAAAAGCCGGAATTGCCACACCCCTTTAGGATTGGTTGGAATGTAAAAATTGGGGGGTATGAGTTACCAGTAACCGCTATTCTAGGTTTAGTGGCGACAACGATAATATGGATTATCATATTTATTACCCAACCCTATAGCCGTTGGGTTGGAATCGCATGGATGGTTATTGGCTTAATTATTTACTATCTTTATCGGCGAAAACAGCATATACCATTAACCCACACAGAGAAGGAATGGAGGGACTCAATTAGTCAGCAGCCCTAAAAGGATATTGTAGATTTCCGATGAGGGGATTATAATACTATGTTACGCAACAAGGAGTGGGAATAGAAAGCGGTGGAGTTTCATAAGATTTTAGTGCCAGTAAGCGGTACCAAAGCCGATGGCGAGGCAATGAGGCTAGCTTGCCGATTGGCTAAGAAGAATAAAGCTAAAATCTGGGCAGTTTATATAATTTCAGTAAAACGCGCCCTACCCGTAAATGCCGAAATTGAATCTGAGATTAAAAAAGCTGAAGATATATTAGACCATATAGAGAGGGTCGCTGAGGAACAAGACTATGAGGTGGAGACTGACCTACTTCAATCTCGTGAGGTACCTCCAAGTATTGTTGATGAAGCAGTGGAGCGAGGAGTTGACCTCATCCTAATGGGTGTTAGCTATAAGAAGCGCTTTGGACAGTTTAGCCTGGGTAATATAGTGCCTTATGTGCTGAAAAATACACCTTGTCATGTTATACTGTATCACCAACCTATTGAATAACCGAGTTTCTATATGAAAGTAGTTATTATGGGCTGTGGACGAGTAGGAGCTCAACTGGCTACGCTGTTGGATGCTGACGGGCACTTGGTTACCGTTTTGGATATTGATGCCTATAGCTTCCGGAGGCTTCCCCCTGACTTTAATGGCACAGCCTTGCTCGGTAACGGTACCGAAGAAGAATCGCTTACAAAGGCAAGTATAGAGGAAGCCGATGCCTTTGTTGCTGTAACTCAGGGAGACAACCGCAATATTATGGCAGCTCAAATCGCCAAGCATATCTTCAATGTGCCGAGAGTAGTCTGCCGTATCTATGACCCCTTGCGGCAAGAAATATACGACACTCTGGGGATAGAAGCGTTTAGCCCAACCACCATACTTGCCCAGATGTTAAAAGAAAAGCTGGTAAGTTGAGGTGGAAATATGTATATAATTATTGTTGGCGGGGGCAAGGTAGGATACCATCTAGCCAAAGCTTTATTAGATGAAGGGCACGAAATACTAGTAACGGAAAAGTATGCAGATAAAAGCGAATCCATTTGCAATGAACTGGGCAGTGTTTGTGTCCGAGGCGATGGCTGTGAGGCAGCTACCTTGGATGAGGTAGGTGCTGGACGGGCTGATATGCTTATCGCGGTAACCGGTGATGATGAAGATAACCTAGTTGCCTGCCAGGTAGCTAAGCATAAATTTAATGTACCCCGAACCATAGCTCGCATCAGTAACCCAAAGAATGAGGCTATCTTCAAGAAACTAGGTATTGATGTTACTATAAGCAGCACCAATGTCATCCTTGAATCCATAGAAGAAGAAGTACCAACGCACCCCTTGACCCACTTATTGCCCATCAGAGACAAAGGACTGGAAATTGTAGAGGTAAAAATCCTACCTGAGTCAACTACGGTAGGCAAATCAGCAAAGGAACTCTCACTACCACCGGAAAGCGTCCTGTCTTTAATTATTAGCAAGGGACAGAAGCCTCGTATACCTACCACCAATACTATCCTTCAGGCAGAAGACAGGATAATAGCTGTTACCAGCCCCGAGTCAGAAGAGGCGCTACGAACTGCACTGAGAGGTACTTAAAAGCTCAAACCTATAATTATAGGTCAGTTACCGAGAGGAACTGATTGTAGATTGAGAGGATAATAATGGGCAATGAGTATCAAATTCATTGCCCATTATTATTTAAGTGGTATCATACTAAAATAGAGTCAGTGCTCGGAGGCTTCCTATGATAATAAGCAAGCCTAACAAATTTTGGACGATGGTTATTATTCTCCTGATAGCTATTATGGCTACCGGTAGTGTAATAGTCTGGTCAAGATATAGCCCAAGCCAGCCTATTAAAATTTCTACTCCGTCCAGTCAGGAAATAGAAGGTGAGATTTACATCGGTGATGCTGTCACTAATCCTGGTTTCTATCCCTTAAAAACAGGAGACAGTGTAGCAGATATTATTCAAGCTGCTGGCGGAATTAGTAGCAATGCTGACATCAGTCAGCTTAAACTCTATATACCCGCAATAGGAGAGGAACATCAACCGCAAAAAATAGATATTAACCGAGCTGAAGCGTGGCTACTACAGGCTCTGCCTGGTATTGGTGAAATTAGGGCTCAAGCCATCGTAGACTACCGGCGTCAAAATGGTTCATTTCACAACATTAATGAATTGATTAAGGTAAAAGGCATAGGGGTAACTACCTATGAGAAGATTACAAGCCTCATTACTGTAGCCGACTAATATTCAGGATGGTGGCTAGTGACACTTATCTATCTTAGTTGTGCCTGGGTAATTGGCATCTTTTTAGGGTCAAAATTTTATCTGCCCTTAGTCCTCCTTCTCACCGGACTTATCCCACTCTCCCTACTTTTCTTCCTTCGTCACCACAGGAAACTAATTATCCTGAGCAGTCTATGTCTTATTGCTCTCTTTGGCGGTGCCTTCTGCTATCAGTCAGGCCTACCCATTATTGATGAGAATTGCCTCCAGTTTTATAACGACCACGGAATAGTAGAAATCCAGGGGATGGTTCATACCGACCCTGATGTCAGGGATAAATGTACCCACCTCCGCTTGTCAGCCACAGAAATAGAAGTAGATAAAGAGTGGCAGGCGGTTTCAGGGACTGTGCTACTATATGTGCCCCGATACCCTACCTATGCCTATGGCGATATGCTGCTGGTGACCGGGGAATTGGAGACGCCACCTCAGCTTAATGACTTTGACTATAGAGGTTATCTGGAACACCAGGAAATCTATTCCACTATGCTTTACCCTAAAATAGAAATTCTGGACAGGGGAGAGGGTTTTAAGCCGCTGGAGTGGGTTTATTCACTAAGAAACCATCTATCTCAAACCCTGGCTGAAGTTTTGCCTGAGCCACAGGCATCACTAGCCCAGGGTATTGTTTTAGGCATCCGGGGCAATATTCCCGCTACAATTAAAGCTAATTTCTCCAGTACTGGCACCGCCCATATATTAGCCATCTCCGGTCTCCACCTCAGTATTATAGCTGGTATTCTGCTCAGCCTCGGTATATGGCTCTTGGGCAGAAGGCACAATATCTACATCTGGCTGGCACTGGGCACAATCTGGCTTTTTGCCCTAATCACCGGTATGCACGCGCCAGTGGTCAGGGGAGCAATTATGGCTAGCCTGTTCCTCACTGCCGAGCTTTTGGGTAGGCAGAGGAGTGCCATTACTTCCCTGGCTTTTGCTGCGGCTATAATGGTAGGTATCAGTCCCCAGATATTGTGGACTGCCTCCTTTCAGATGAGCTTCTTGGCTATGGCAGGGTTAATCTTTATCTTCCCACCTGTCCGAGATTTAGGTAGGAAAACTGTCAATACTATTCTAGGAGAAGACCGAGCAATGACACCAGTAGCCCATTTTGTTACCGACAGCTTCAGTGTAACCCTGGGGGCAATCATAGCTGTCTGGCCACTTATTGCCTATTATTTTGGCATTATTTCATTCGTTGCTCCCCTAGCCACATTCTTTGCCCTGCCAGCGTTACCTGGCATCATTATCACTGGAGCTTTAGCCGGAGGCTTAGGACTCATTGCCCTACCTATCGCCCAGGCTGTAGCCTGGTTAGCCTGGCTCTTCCTGTCATATATGCTCCTGGTAGTTAATGGTTTCGCCGCTTTTCCCCTGTCATCCATCGAGGTAGGCTCGGTTAATACTACCCTGATATGGGTTTACTATTCAGTTCTTGCCCTTGTCATCTGGTTCAGTGGTCACCGTCAAAAAGCGATTACCTTAACCTCCAAATCCTTGACCTTAGCCAAGTCAGGTGGAAATAGCGTCACCAGTTTTATTTCCAGATTACCCAAGAAATGGGTTATCCCGCCACTGCTGGTTGTAGCTATCTTGGTATCACTTGCCGCTGCCACTATGCCTGATGATAATCTTCATATAAGCTTCCTTAATATCGGACAGGGTGACGCTATACTGATTCAGACCCCAACCCACCAGGATATTCTAATTGATGGTGGTCCCAGCCCCCAGGCAATAAGCCTGGAATTAGGCAAAAAGCTTCCCTTTTGGGACAGAACTATTAACCTGGTAGTATTGACTCACCCCAATGCTGACCATGTTACCGGGCTGGTAGAGGTTCTACACCGATACAATGTTGAGCAAGTGCTTTACCCTGATTTAGATTTTAAGTCCGATATATATGATGAGTGGCTCAGGTTAGTTGAAGAAAAGGATATTAAATACACCGTAGCTCAAGCCGGACAGCAGATTGACTTAGGGAACGGAGTAGTAATAGAGGTTCTCAACCCACCTGAAATACTATTCGCTAATACTAGTTCCGATGTAGACAATAACGGCATGGTATTGCGTTTAAGTATAGGTGAGGTGAGCTTCCTGCTTACTGCTGATATAAGGCAGGAGGCAGAATTTGAGCTTATTAACCGTAGAGCTGACCTGCAAAGCACTGTGCTCAAGGTGGCTCACCACGGCTCGGATACTTCTACCTACCATGAGTTCCTGGCTGTGGTCAACCCCCAGCTCGCCGTTATCTCGGTAGGTACCGATAACACCTATGGTCATCCTAGCGATGAGGTAATGGAGAGACTTGAGGAAAAGCTAGGCTCAGAAAATATATACCGCACCGATGAGCAAGGCACCATAGAGTTCATCACCGATGGCAAAAAGCTGTGGGTGAAGGTGGAAAAATGAGTTGAACAGGTCGGCACGCCTGGTGCTGTTTGGGATTTTTGAAGTTTTTGCTGTGGGGATATGTAGCTAAACCAAGTAGTGTGTAATTCAGGATGATTCTTACCCCGTAGTAGTGGGTGTCAATCGTGGTGTACTCCCTTTTACTCTATTTTACTTATGCTCCAGTCTTCAGATAAGTCAGTAGTATAGAGCACCGTCTGTACTTCATATTCTGTGCTGTCAAAGAATTCCTCACAGGTTCTTACTCTGGATTGACATTTCTTTGGGTAATAAGTATCATTCTGCTACCCTTTTTGAAAGTGATGCAATTGTATGGAGGGATAGCAATGAAACTCAGAATCTTCTTGATATTTGGGATATTTACAACCGTACTGTTACTGTCATCATGTATTGTAACCTCCCATGATTTCAACGTTGAGATTGCCTGCGCTGAGTTTGGCGAGAGCAATCACCGTAGTAGCGAGTTTGAAGTGGAGGTCGGTGATAAAATCAGAGTGGAACTATGCTCAAATCCGACAACAGGTTTCCAATGGGATTATGAAACGACTATAGAAAATGTATTAAAAGAAGAAGACCATGACTTCGAAGAACCTAAGGGAGATGTTCCTGGAGCCGCTGGTATAGAAGTTTGGACTTTTGAAGCGGTTAAAAAGGGGACAACTGAAGTGCAAATGGAATACAGCCAACCGTGGGAAGGTGGCTTGAAGGCAGAATGGACGTACACTGTGACGGTCATGGTTGAGTAGGGTTAATCAATAGAAGAATGACACTCTACTGTGGTGCGGTGCTTCATTTTATTTACTCATTGCTCCAGTCGTAGACAAAGGCAAACAATCAATATGATAACTACCCCACATAATGCTAAACATCAAAGCTTAACGCCTTTGCTCCACGCAAGGTAGAACATAGGCTAAACTGTAACGTCCTTGGTTTAGCTCAACGTGGTGCCTGCTTCCCTTTCACTTGTCCTCATTTACCCCTCTTCTGAATAACTATACGTAGTAACCTTAACTCAGAACGTAACTATCAACGTAGATAAGTTCTCTCAACGTAACTCACGACATAGATTGTTCTATACGGTAAGTTCCTTGCTGTTCCCAGAATTCCAAGATTCTCGGCTCAGAACGTGGTTAACTAACTTTATCGGTATGGGATAGAAACTAAGGCGTAATTGAGCCTATTCTAGCCTATTTTTATAGTCTTATTTTAGTTCTTGTTTTGTGGGCTATAGTTTAATACCTGTTTAAAGAATAGACTTCAAATCGCAACAACAAAACCCCTCAGATTTCGATTCTAGGCAATATCACAACAAAGATTCATTCTTCACCCCTCGTGCCGTTTGAGATTTCCCGGGTTTTTCGCCTTATCTCAAGAACCACACAGACTCTTGGTAATCCCCGACGCCAGTTTAAGGAATTCTGCTGCTTCCTTTTTGGCTGTTCCTGTTTCTTCTCACAATCTAGCAAGCGGGAAGTAGAAGTACTTGGTTCCCAAGTAGTCAATGATCGTATTGGCCATTGCTACTATTCCAAATATGGTGAGACTATAAGGTGCTTTTATGCAATCTGTGGTGAAAAGCAAGGGAACTAGCAGTGATGCACAAACCATATTATTCACAATCCACCACTTCGCAGCTCTTTGTACTTCCATAGCTGCTTGTCTGCTGTCGTCACCTAGAGCCCCCCTCCTAATCCTTGCCCGTTGCCGATAATACAATACAGCCAACCATGCTACGTTAAAATATAGCAAAATAACGTATACAGTCACGAAACCAACAAACTCTCTTTCAAAAGAAGCCATAGCATAGAAGATGATCCCATGAAATACCAAAATATAAAAATCGAGTATCCTATCAAAATAGGAATGAACTTCGGGATCAAATTCTGCCAATTGGGCTTCTAGATATGTTCTATCCAAATATCTGGTATCTCCATGATAGAACCTTACCATGGTGAAGAGAAATACAAGGAATAGAACGACAACTTGTGGCGTGAAATCACTCCAGTTTCTCAGTACTTCATTCCTTGTGACGGGATCAACATAATAGATGAGATTCTGAATTGCCTTACCAGCGGCTAAAACCATAATGAGTATCCATAGCCAGGTTAAGATATTATGAGTGTTCCTCAATACTTCTTTTCTATCTTTATTAGACATCTTCCCCATCTTTGACCCTCCTAGGTTAGTGACCTCAGCTTACAGTCTTTAAACATAATATACTTGCTTTAACCGTAACATACATGTATTTAAACGTGAGTTAAGCGTAAGGCTAGGCATATCAGCGACTTCATTGTGGTTTCGAAGTTTGAAGGTCTTCGCTGCACCCTTCAAAAACCTATATAGTCAATGTGTGAGACTATTCATCACGCCTCCTCACAGTCTTTCCTTGTATAGATATTATGCATCATAACCATCCGTCTGGCTACACTTTGTGGCAATTGTGTCCACGAGTGAACAGAACGGTGCTGCCTAATACGCTAAAAGCTCCCCTTCCTTTCACCAACACCACCCTCAATTCCAAATTTGTAATTGTATTCTGCACGGACACGGGTTCGTGCCCCAATTGAATGTATTGACAAACCCACATAAGATGACTATAATCTAGCTCCTCTGTGTAACATAACGTTGACCTAACCACCTTCTGAGATGAATCTAGGAGGTATAGAGATTAGATATAAAAAGGCACCAGAATCATCAAATGCCAATCCGATGGTGAGTGCCTTTCTTATTTTGGAGTACTGTGATAACTAAGAGAGGAGGAATGACGGGAGTATGAGTAAGAATATTGTGGTCTGCTACGATGGCACTAACGCGGAATATCGCAAGCACAACACAAATGTAGTAAGAACATTTGAGGCGATTGTAAGAGATGACGGTCAGGCTGCCTTCTATGATCCAGGTGTCGGAACATTCAGTTTCTTTGGACGCAGGTTTGGCAGGTTGGTCGGAATCGGGCTGGGGATGGTATTTGGTTATGGAATTCGACAGAATATCGAGGACGGCTATGAGTATCTTATGAACACCTTCGAGCCGAAAGATAAGGTATTCATATTCGGATTCAGCAGAGGAGCGTATACGGCACGTGCGCTATCGGGAATGATTCACCAGTTTGGCATTCTGCAAAGAGGTAGCAAGAACCTGATACCATATGTGTCCAAAATGTACTTCAAAAAGGATAAGAACAAGGATTTCAAGATCATTGAAGGTTTCAAGAAGACTTTCTCCAATGTATGCAAACCCCATTTCATTGGTTTATGGGATACGGTAGGTGCGCTAGGACCCAATCTGAGTAAAAAGTTCCCTGACCTTAAGTTGAACCCAGACATTAAATATGGATTTCAGGCAATTTCTATCGACGAAAAACGAAAGCCATATAAGATAGTCCTCTGGGATGAGAGCAGTAAAGCAGGCAATCAAGTAATAGAACAGGTTTGGTTCGCTGGAGCACATTCAGAAGTGGGTGGCGGTTGCTCGAAAGATGAGTGTTCTCTCCCTGATCTCCCGTTTGCCTGGATGATGGACAAAGCTATTGAAGGTGGTTTGAAGTTGAAAGATGGTTGGCAGAATAACTCAAGCCGATATGCTGGTGTGGATATGCATGATTCCTGTACCTTCTTCCCTTGGGTAATCTTTGGGTCGCGAAAGAAACGAGAAATACCAGATGGAGCATTAGTACATCAAAGTGTTATTGACCGAGCGAAAAAGAGAACCGATTACAGTCCAAACTTACCGAATGACACGAGTACTGTTTCTACAGACAGCTATACGAATAATGGCTGACGAATCAACACTGACTTCTGGGTACAAGTGTCTAGGATAGTGATATTTGATACGGTGCTTCTGAACTGAGGGGGATATATGAGCTCGGTATTGGATTGGTTTCTCGTCTGGTGGCTTCGTAGCGGGCGTTACGGTTGGTCAAAGCTGCGTCGCAAGGTGCTCGAGCGGCGCTATCTATCGACCACGCTTCCGACAGCAAGCTCACTGGAAGAGATCGAAACTTGCTTGAAAGATGTCAAGTGGACAATGGATGGACCTTTACATTTGTTTGACTGCATCAGTTATCCGCAAACAACATGGGCGAAAAAGAAGGATGATTGTGATGGTTTCTCAGTGCTGGCTGCAGAGTTGCTGAATCGATGGAATTCCAACTGCAACCCAGTTTTGGTTACTGCCCTAGTGCGACCAGTTCGATATAGTCATACTGTCTGCGCGTTAACTTCTCCACAAGGACCCTTATGCTACTTCGACAACGACAACTTACACTGTGGGAACTATAAGAAACATGAAGATATTGTGAAAACACTCATCAAAGAACACCAAAAGCTAGTGTGTTGGGATGTGAGGAATCCCTTTACCTTCGACATGGTTGAATTTAACACGTCCAAACACTAAAATCATCCTTTCGCCTCATTAACCTCACCCTCAATTCCAATTTTATAAATACATTCCGCAGGGACAGGGGTTAATACTTTCTACCTCGTATAATCTTAGACTTAACTATCCACATAGCTACCACTTTGTGTCTATTTCGTATCAGTCTCCAAGGTGGCTCACCACGGCTCGGATACTTCTACCTGCCAAGAGTTCCTGGCTGTGGTTTACCCACAGCTAGCCGTCATCTCGGTAGGTGCCGATAACCCCTTTGGTCATCCTGGCGATGAGGTTCTGGAGAGACTAAATGATAGGATAGGCTCAGAGAGTATATTACGTACCGATAAGCACGGCACCATAGAACTCATCACCGATGGTAAAAGTCTGTGGGTGAATATTGGAAAACAACAAACCTAATGATTTAATCTATTATTTCCACCCTTACCATATTAGTAGTACCGGGAACCATCACCGGAACTCCGGCAACCATAACTACAAGGTCGCCTTTACTGACAATACCGGTCTCTATTGCTATTTTTACTCCGCTAACTAGAAGCTCATTCAGATTCCTCTCCTCAGGGGCTAGATAGGGATAGACCCCCCAGGTAAGCATAAGGTTCTGCCTTGTATTCTCATTAGTAGTAATAGCTAATATGGGAGCATGTGGACGGTATCTAGCAACACGCCGAGCAGTACTGCCCGAAGTAGTAAAGGCAATAATAGCTGTTGCGCCAAGCTGTTGGGCTGTATGGCAGGCATTATAGCTCATAGCGTCTTCCGTCCTAGGCTCCAAATCTAACCACATTGCCCTAAGTATCCGACTATACGGCAGTGATGTTTCAGTCTCAATAGAGATGCGTGTCATCATCTCTACCGTCTCTACCGGGTAGCAACCCATAGCAGTTTCCGCAGAAAGCATAACCGCATCGGCGCCATCAAAAATGGCGTTGGCTACATCAGTTACCTCGGCACGTAACGGGCGTATTGAGCTGACCATAGACTCCAGCATCTGAGTAGCAACGATTACTGGTTTGCCCAAGTGGTTACACTTCTTGATTATTTCTTTCTGAGCCAGCGGCACCCGTTCAATAGGTATTTCAACCCCTAAATCACCCCTAGCTATCATAGCCCCATCAGCAGTGTCCAGTATGCTATCTATGTTTTCCATCGCTTCATGCTTCTCAATTTTAGCTATCACCATCGCCTGGCTATGATTCTTTATAATGAATTCCTTGATTCTGATTATATCTTCAGGCTGGCGGACAAAAGATAAAGCTATGAAATCCACTCCTTGCTCCAATCCAAACTTCAAATGCGTCAGGTCAGTGGATGTCACTGAAGGTGTACTTAACCTAACCTCGGGGACATTAACGCCTCTTTGCGGTCGCAAAGTGCCACCTTTTACCACATTACATCTTATATCCTCCTTGCTGGATTCAATCACTTGAAGCTGAATTGCCCCGTCACCAAGGAAAATGGTGTTTCCTGCCGTCACATCTCCCGGCAGGCAGGAAAGACTGATCGATACCTGACGCTCATCCCCCTCCATATCTCTAGTAGTCAGAATGAATTCAGTGTTTTCATTAAGGTCAACACTTGCCTCCTTTAGCCTTCCAGTCCTTGCCTTGGGACCGGGTATGTCCTGCAGTATAGCAACGGGACGACCCAGCTCTTGGGATATAGAGCGGATATGGCTGATGAGTGCCGAGTGTTGTTGATAAGTACCATGAGCAAAATTGAGCCGGGCTACATCCATACCAGCTTTGATAAGCTGTCTTAAGGTCTTCGGGGTGTCACTAGCCGGACCAATTGTACATACTATCTTGGTACGCCGTGAAAGCTCACCAACAGTGAATTTGGAAGCATTCATCTATATATCGTCCTTCAGTCTGAGTATAGGCTTCTTCAATTATACCATACAAAACCAATCTAACGGCTAGGATTATCCCTCTGCCTTACCGATAGTGAGTAAAGGGAAACAGGGTTTTGCATTGATAATCTGGGCACTCAAATAGTGTACTTCTTATGAAGTTACCAAATGCTAATAAAGGTGATTGACACGAAGACTTTTCAGGTTATCCGGGGTGGTATTGTTTTCGAGCTTCAGCCCGAACCCCAAAGCGCCTATACAATCACAGTTCCCTCTCTACCCGGGTGCATATCCTATGGCGAAACTTTTGAGAAGGCTATAGAGATGATAAAATATGCTATGGAAGGCTGGTTGGCTGTAGCCAGAGAAAAAGGTGTGCCCATACCGGAGCAGTTTGCATCTATTGAGCTTGCTGCTTTTTGAAGGCTTTCTCTAACTTACCGATAGCGAAAGGCTGTGGGTGATAGTGGAATTGTGATAAAATGTAGCCAGTAAAACTAACAGAGGATATTTAAGGTCATGAATAATGGGGCAGAGACTTCCTAGAGTATCTTGGAGGGAGTGTAACAAGGTTCTCAAAAGAGATGGTTGGTATGAAGTTAGGCAGTCAGGTGACCATCATCACTACGCTCATCCTTCAAAGTTAGGACTGGTTACCATTCCTGAACAAGTTACCTTGGCTATGCCTCTGCTGAAAAGTGTTTTGAAACAGGCGGCAATAAGTAATGAGCAATTTATCAAGCTACTCAAAGGGAGGGATTGAGAATGGTCAAGGAATATGAATATACTGTGGTCTTAGAATATGACAAGGATATTGGAGAATATGCGGCTCTCGTTCCTAGCTTGCCCGGATGCACCAGCCAGGGCAAGACCCGTGAAGAAGCTCTGGCAAATGTGCGAGAAGCAATCCGAGGTCATATAGAAGCACTGCGCCAACTTGGGCGCGACATCCCCATAGAGAACCGAGTGAAGATAGCCGTTTAGGGTGTGTCGTAACTGGCAAATCACAAGATAAAAAAAGACAAGGCAAGGGGTGATTGATATGAAGACCTTTCAGGTTATCAGATGTGATATCGTCTTTGAGCTTAAGCCTGAAACTGAAGGGGGTTATACCATAACTGTTCCCTCTCTGCCCGGGTGCATATCCTATAGCGAAACCTTTGAGAAGGCTATGGAGATGATAAAAGACGCTATGGAAGGCTGGTTGGCTGTAGCCAGGGAAAAAGGTGTACCCATACCGGAGCAATTTGAATCTATTAGGGTTGCTGCTTTTTGAAGGCTTTCTCTAACAAACTGACGGCGAAAGGCTTTGGGCAAAGGTAGAGTGGCGAGTATTGCTGAAATGGTCATACAGCTTACCCTACAATTCACGCATTATATTGATTTTCTAGTATTTCTTCTTTGTCCCAATCCCATAATTTTGCCCACTAAGCTACCAAATGAACAATTGCAAACTTTTGCTTTCTATAAGCTCATCGCAATGACATGTAAGGGGTAGCAAAGCTAAGTTGCATTTGAATCGCTTTTGTGGGACTAACCTTTTCACCCTTCCAGCGTTATAACATAGTGATGTATGGGTAATAAGTGGGAGGCTTTCCCATGAAAAGGTTGATAATCGGGGTGATACTGGTGGCGTGTTTGCTGGTGCCGGTTTCTTGCGCTAGGGCACCTTCGGAAGACGCATTGGACGAAACATCAATGCCGCCGGGATGGGAAGAGGACTATAAGGATGCTGGGGCTGGGGATTTGCCGTCAACCGAAGAAGAGCGGATGATAGTCCGCACCGGGGATATGTCGCTGGTAGTAGAGGATGTGATTGAGGCTCGGGATGAGATAACCCAACTGGCGGTAACGCTTGACGGCTATGTGGTATCGTCCCGAATTTCAGGCGAGGAACAGGATAGGACGGGATGGATTTCTATTCGGGTGCCTGATGACAAGTTTGACCAGGCACTAGCTGAACTCAGGGACTTAGCGGTAAGAGTAACCTCAGAAAGCACTGATAGCCGGGATGTAACTGAGGAGTATGTTGACCTCCAGTCAAGGCTCAGGAACGCTGAGGCAACGGAGAGCCAATACCTAGCCCTTCTGGAAAAAACTGAGGATGTGGACGACATCCTCAGAATTTACGAAAAGCTGTCCCAGATAAGGCGTGACATAGAGCAAATCAAGGGTCGGATGCAGTATCTGGAGCGAACCTCATCAATGTCCCTAATTTCAGTCTATCTAAAGCCTGTGGCCTCTACCAAGCCACTAGTTCATGCCGGCTGGAATGCCATAGAGATTCTCAAATCTGCTGTTCGCGGGCTCGCTATCTTCGGGCAGTGGCTAGGCGTCGCCGCCATCTGGCTTATAATCTTTAGCCCTATATGGGGGACTATACTTGGTATTATCTACTGGCGCCGCCGGAAGAAAAGAGCTTATATGTAAGCCGTTTCATAACTTCTTCCCGGCTTAAACCATCTATAGCTACAACCTTATTCCTAATGGTGTGACCCTTTATAATATCTATACTGCCCTTGTCTATTCCCAGAAGCTGGCTGAGCAAAGCTATGAGTTCCCTATTAGCTTGACCTTTGGTTGGCGGCGCTGACACCTTTACCTGCAATACCCCATTCCTAAAGCCTACCACCTCACTCCTGTTGGTATTAGGGTAAACACGCAGTGAAATTTTTGCTTTATTTTCCGAAGTAGGCACAGCCATTAAGCTCAGCTATTCATGTCCATGATGAACATGAAGGGCAGCAATACAGCCCAGGAGTAAAATCACGGCTAGCCCTCCCCAGCCTGCGGTGTTATAAGCAACTAGGCTAGTAGTCTCTCCCGCAGCAATAAATGCTGGGACTACTTCTACCGCAGTAAGGATTCCCAGCACCGTGCACAGTCCACCCAAGATAGCAAGAACTAAAGCTAATACTCTCATAATAGAACCTCCTTATTTATTAGGTGAGCTACATTTTAGCTTTATTTTAACCAATAGTTACTATATAATCAATAGGTTAATGATATGAAGCTGACAGATAATCTATACTTTTACCCCGAAAAGGGAATATTAGACTGCAACACCTATGTGATTAAGGACAACCTCACCGTCATTATAGACCCTGGATTTACTGAATTCCTACCAGCACTAATAGAAGATTTGGGCAAAGACGGTATTGACCCTGAAGATATTGATATTATCACTAATACCCACCTCCACCTCGACCATTGCTGGGCAAATACAGCCTTAAAGGAAACCTCTGGAGCCAAAATCCTCTCCCACCCCTTACACCAGAAGTTTTACAACATAACCCTTATAGAGGTATCAAAAATTCTTGGTCTTACAGCAGTGGGGTTTAAAGAAGATGGCTATCTGGATAATAACTGGCTAAATAGCGGAGACATGGAATTCGAGCTTATCCACTCCCCGGGGCATTCACTGGATAGTATCTGCTTTTACAATAAAAAGGAGGGAATTCTGATTTGTGGGGATGTCATTTTTAACCAGAATACAGGCAGGGTTGACCTCCCCGGTGGCAATGGTGAACAGCTCAAGCACTCTATAGAAGAACTATCACGGTTAAAAATTGAGTATTTGCTTCCCGGTCATATGGATATTATAACTGGAGCTGAAAAGGTAAAGCGTAATTTTGAATTCATTAAAGAAAATATACTTAGCTGGCTATAAAGAGGAATGGATGCTAATACCCTGATGAAAAGGTTTATCTCAGCCATGACTAGTCTAGAGCAAGAGGTAGGAAATTTACTTCGCCAGAAAGGGCTAACCCTGGGATTAGTGGAATCAGCCACCGGAGGGCTAATATCACACTTGATAACTAATGTCCCTGGCAGCTCAGAATACTATAAAGGTTCTATCACTGCCTATAGTAACGAGATCAAGATTAAAGTAATCGGAGTGAAAGCAGATACCATTAACCAATATGGTGCCGTGAGCCACCAGGTAGCTGAGGAAATGGCACAAGGTGGCAGAAAAGTATTAGCCGTAGATATATGCCTGGCTGATACTGGTATCGCCGGACCCACCGGTGCCACTACAGAAAAACCAATAGGGCTATTCTACATTGGCTTATCACACGGGGCTGGAACCTATAATCAGAAACACAACTTCCTAGGAAACCGAGAGCAAAATAAGCGAGACGCTGCCAATGCTGCCCTAGCCTGGTTAAAAGAATACCTGTTAAGCCAAAAATTGTAGCTATTTGTTAGGAAACAGAAGAACCGACAGAGTCCGCCCTAGGCAGAGGTGAGGTTGATAAATAAACCCCTACAGGAAAAACATGTCGTTACCTGCTTTCTTAAATCTGAAAATGAAATACTGATTTTGCGACGCAGTGCGCAAGTAGGCAGCTATCAAGGAAAGTGGGCAGGAGTTAGTGGTTATATAGAGGTAAAGACGACTGCCGATGAGCAAGCCTTCATAGAGATTGAAGAGGAAACCAGCCTAGACAGGAAAGACCTTAAATTAGTAAAAAAGGGCAAACCGCTACCGATTGAAGATGAGAAGCTTGATGTTAAATGGGTGGTTCACCCCTATCTTTTTCAAATAAAAGACCGAGACAAGATCAAAATTGATTGGGAACATAAAGAAACACAGTGGATAGACCCCGAAGATATTGCTAACTACCAAACCGTGCCCAAGCTCAAAGAAACCCTAGCCCGGGTGTATGAAAGCTAGCTATTAACAATTATTTACTTTTGAACATAACTGATAACCTGTTCAGGTGTAAGTAATCCATTTTCAGTGACTATCCCAGTAATCAGCTCCAGAGGTGTAATATCAAAGCCGGGGTTTCTAACCTTAACTTCTGGCGGCAATTTCCCCGGTTCAACCACCTCAGATGTCTCTTTCTCCTCCAAATCAGCCGCATCACTCTTTAGCCGGGGGTCAAACTTTAGCGTCTCACACAATACATAAAAGGGAATAGTAGCAGTTTTAGCAGCTAAGGCTAGCTGATAAGTACCTATTCCATTAACCACCTTGCCATCAGCACATACCCTATCAGCACCGACTACGACCTTATTCACCATTGATATATAAAGCCCCATAGCTGTATCATCAATAAAGGTAACCGGTATCCCATAACTACCAAGTTGCCGGGCAGTAATCTCACCACTGCGACCCCATCCTGACTGGGTAGTAATCACCTCAATACTATATTTAGTAAAGGCGTCCTTCAGCACTTCTACCACTGTTGAGCTATAGCTATGAGTCATTATTATGTCACCGCCAGCAATTAGCTCAGAGCCATATTTTGTAATCTGAGCTATAGCCTGTATTGAATACTTGATTACCTCATCAGCTTTATCAATGGTTAAGCGGCTAATTGAATGCAAATCCATCCCTATGGCTTTTGCTGATACAATGCTAAGCAAACGATTAACGATATTAAATAGTGGTGCCATAGCTGGACGGGCTGACATTAATCTCTCCCCCACCTCCTTTTGCTCCTGCAAAAACTGCTCAACGCTGTATGCCTGGCTGTGCTCGGCAGCAACCTTCAATACACTGACTGCCTGCCTAGCCAACTGGCTGGCACCGTGAGTTCTGTCATTTCTGACTTCATCTATCAGGCTAATAATTTCAGGACTGATATTCATTAGGGGCTTCTAAACCTCTTGGTTCCCATAATAATCCCCGAAGCTGGAAGCAACAATCTCGAAACGCTCATCAGCCTCTATGAGGAAATATAAACTAGTAGACGGCGTAATCTGGTTCGATACCACCAATGTGTATTTTGTCTCTTCCTTAACCTCAATTACACCAGCATAGGCTCCACCTATAGGAAAGCCCCCAAAGTTGGATTGGCCGTACAAGAACTGTGCATGTTTATATGGGGTAGAAACCTGAACCCATCCATTAAACCCCTCTACTGGAGATACTTCGACACCAAATTCTATTAGAAGTGTGAACCTGCCTCCATGCTGTGGAGCAACCTCCTTGTAATGAATATATCGGTTCTTGAATTTTACCTCCTGCGGCCCGCTGGGTTGGTCCATTATACCTCGATAGAGTTCCTCACAGGCTGAGTCAAACGATTTATTTATGAAGTTGGCATAGAGCTTATCCCGTAGCATATAAGGAATCTTACACTCCACTAGCAATACGGGTATCACAAACTTGACACCAAGTTCTTTTTCCTCGGCAAGCTCCATTATTGTGCCAGTAGCAAGCTCTCGCTCAACCCAGTTAGATTCTACCGAGAAAAGTGACAAAAACACTACAAGTCGGTCTGCAGTTGGAATACCTTCTTCAAAAATTTTCTGAGTTAGAGAATCACCAGGAGTAAGACACCAGTCATCCAGCCAAACTTCAACACCCTTACTCACAAGGAATTGGCCCACTCTTTTAACCGCGTCAGAGTCTTCTTTAGCATGTGCAAGAAATACTTTCATAGTACCCATTTTACTAGTGATGTGAATGAAGGGCAAACTGGGTGTTTAAGAGGGGCGAAGCCCCTCTTTTTTTACTATCATCCCCTTCCCCTTATCAAGGGGAAGGGGATAAAGGGAATAGGGTTACCAAATAAAACCTAATTGCCATTGCCACATATCAATGCTATACTCTAATCTATCGTATAAGGAGAGAGTTTAGATGAAAAGGGCTAATGGACGTGCCTGGGACGAACTGCGACCACTAAAAATAACTCCCGGATTCCAAAGCTTCGCTGAAGGCTCAGCGCTTATAGAATTGGGGAAGACCCTAGTGCTGTGCTCGGTCAGTGTGGAGGATAGGGTGCCAGGTTTCCTCAGAGGAGAAGGTAGCGGCTGGATTACGGCTGAATACTCAATGTTGCCCCGTGCCACTGTTACCCGCACTCCCCGTGATTCTTCGCTGGGCAAGGTGGCTGGCAGGAGTCAGGAAATACAGCGTCTCATTGGACGTTCACTTCGGGCAATAACTGACCTCACTGCACTGGGGGAGAGAACTCTAATTATAGACTGTGATGTGCTTCAGGCAGATGGTGGCACCAGAACTGCAGCTATTACTGGCTCCTATGTAGCCCTATTTCAAGCTCTCCAAACCCTGGTAAATATGGGGATAATATCATCTATACCGCTAAAGAGCACCGTAGCTGCCACCAGCGTTGGTATCGTGCATAATTATATGATGTTAGACCTTTGTTATGATGAAGACTGCAATGCTGAGGTTGATTTTAATGTGGTGATGACCAACGAGGGCAAGTTTGTTGAACTTCAGGCTACGGCTGAAGCTAAGCCCTTCTCCAAGGAGACCGTTGATTCCTTGCTTTCCTTATCTGAAAAGGGCATAAAGCAACTGTTTGAAGCTCAGCAAGCCGCCCTGGAAGCAACAAGGACATACTAATCGTTTAAGGTCGCACCTGCCCACTGCCGAAGATAATCCACTTATAGGTAGTTAGTTCCTTTAATCCTAATGGACCTCGGGCATGAAATTTCTGAGTGCTAATGCCAACCTCAGCCCCCAAGCCAAATTGACTACCATCGGTAAACCGGGTGCTGGCATTAACATATACACAGGCGGCATCTACTTCATTAAGAAAGCGCATCGCTGCCTGATATTCCTCAGTAATAATAGCCTCTGAATGCCCTGAGCCATAGCGCTCAATATGTTCTAGCGCCTCGTCCAGAGAGTCCACCACCTTAACTGACGCCTTCAGCGACAAAAATTCCTTACCCCAATCCTCATCTGTAGCTGATACTAGCTTTAAGGAAATATCTGCCCTAACGATAGCCAAAGCCCGCTCATCACAGTGCATCTCCACCCCAGACTTTGCCCACTCAGCCGCCACCAGAGGCAAATAACGCTGAGCAATATCAGTATGAACCAGCAGGGTATCCAAGGCATTGCACACCGTGGGTCGTTGCACCTTGGCATTAAATGCGATAGCTACCGCCTTCTCCATATCAGCACTCTTGTCCACATAGGTATGGCAAACACCAATCCCACCACTGAGCACCGGCATAGTAGCGTTCTCGGTGACAAACTTTATCAGTCCGGATCCACCCCGCGGGATTATTAGGTCAATAAAGTCACGCATTCTGAGCATTTTATCTACCAGAGCCCGGTCAGTATTCTCAATAAACTGCACCACCCCATCAGGCATGCCGGCTCTTGTGGCTGCATCCTGAACTACCCTGGCTAAAGCATTATTGGAATGAATTGCCTCCCTGCCTCCCCTGAGGATGATGGCATTACCTGCCTTCAGGCTCAGGACAGAGATGTCAATAGTAACATTCGGTCGGCTCTCATAGATAGCTCCCATTACACCCAATGGAACCCGCTTCTTGCCTATTTGCAATCCATTGGGCATGGTTCGCATATCAAATACCTCTCCCACCGGGTCAGGCAATGCTGCTACCGCCATCACATCCTGGGCGATAGCCTCGATGCGACTGGAGTCTAACAGCAATCTGTCAAGCATTGCCGCACTCATACCAGATGCCTGAGCCTCCTGGTAATCAAGTTTATTGGCAGCCAGTATTTCATCTTTCTTAACTAACAGGTCGTCAGCAATATTATGTAAAGCTTTATTCTTGACCTCAGCCGAAAGGTAAGCCATCCGCCGAGACGCCGCCTTAGCCGCTCTAGCCTTCGCTTCCAGTTCTTCAATAGCTGATTTCATATCTTTTACTCCTTAGCTTTTAATTTCGGTAACCCTATCCCCTGTATCCCCTTAATCCATTGCTAAGGGGAAGGGGGCATATCAACCGTTTTGCCGTTTAGCAACTCCTCTATGGTCAATATCTGTATTTTAGTATAATCCTTATCATAGATTGGAGAACGATAATAGCCAGCATCCACCGCTTCAACCTTCATTGGACTGGTAGGTGACTCAAGGGTGATAAGCACTCCGATGGCATCGTTGGCGGCTACCGCTTTGAGTTCACGAACAGTATTTACTCCAACATGCCCACTCTTTACCTGAACCACCACTCGCTTCACACCGCCGCTAGCATTATCTATAAAGTGAATAACTCCATCAATCCCCTTATCAGCGCCCTTCCTTTTCTCGCCAAGGGGCTGGGATCCGATTAAGCTCAGTGCCCACCACTGGAACTGATATGTGTCCTGACGAGCTAGAGCTTTAGCCCAAGCCAAATCTACTGTCCCGCCAATAATATCGGCATCAATGCCAAAGCCATCCTTAAGACGGTTTCGCATTATACCAATAGCTAGATGGGTGATATCAATTCCTATCCAGCGTCTATTTAGTTTCTGTGCAGCCACTACCGCCGTCCCACCCCCACAGAATGGGTCAAGTACAATATCCCCTTCATTAGAGCTAGCCTTGATAATGCGCTCTAAAAGGGCAAGGGGTTTCTGGGTAGGATAGCCAAACATTTCATTTTGGCTACCCCGCAAGCCCGGAATATCCCAAACATCACTCATAGAATTCCGAGTATTATAGCCGCTCTCATTATGCTCTATGTTAGTATTTGATAACCCGCGTCTACGCTCCAAATAAGACTCATCTTTTTGTGGATTAAAGAAATGATTACCCGATTTTGCATAAAGGAAAATAGTGTCAATCTTTCTTCCCGACCAACTTGTGTCAACCCCACCTGTTCCATAGTAGCAAGCAATATCGTTTATAAAATTATTAGGTCCAAACATGTAGTCTAGTACCAGTTTCAGATAATGACCGGCGGTGGGGTCGCAGTGAAGATAAAGAGAGCCGGTATCCTTTAGCACACGGCGGAGTTCAATTAGTCGCCGGGTCATCATAACCAGATACGCCACCGCATTACTGTCGCCTAGAACACTATGCATAGCATCAATTAACTTGGCTATATGTGGCGGCGCAGCCCGAAGAATATCATAGTAAGTTCTCTCCACAGTCTCGTCCCAAGTCCAGGTATCGGAGAAAGCCTTTATCTGCGCCTCAGACCAGCGGTCACTTTCCTTAAATAAGGTGTTATAGCTCTTAAGACTACTAAACGGCGGGTCTAGGTATATCAAGTCAATAGAGTTATCAGGAATATACTTACATAATATTTCCAAATTGTCGCCAAAGTAAAGAACATTAGTCTTTAGTTCATCCATCACCCTATCCCCTTTATTCCCCTCACCTGTGAAGGATTTATCCTCTCTCCGAGTCGAGCCAAAGGTCACCAGACTGCGACTCTGTCGAGCTACGCAAGGCGGGTCTGCCCCTTCCCCTTATCAAGGGGAAGGGGAATTGGTTATATAAGAGAGGCAAAGCCTCTCTAACTCTCCCACAAACCTATAATAACACCAAGTTATTTCGGTGCACTACCTCTGAGCCATAGTCATAGCCGAGGAGATTGTCAATTTTTTCTGATTGTGCCCCCTTAATAATAGAAATATCACTGGAGCTATAGTTAGTAATGCCACAGCCAAGTATAGACCCCTTATGGTCGTAGATAGTCACTACATCGCCGCGCTGAAACTCATCTTCAACTTGCTCAATCCCGCTCGCCAACAGACTGCGCTTCTGCTTACTTAGCGCCCGGGCTGCCCCAGAGTCTACCACCAGTTTCCCCTTGGTAGAGAGACCACTGACCATCCAGCGTTTGCGGCTCTCCAGCTTGCTGGTAGCTGGCAGGAAACGAGTGCCTATAGCCTCACCAGCGGCTAGACGTAGTATAATATCTGGCTCCCTGCCATCAGCGATAACCACAGTTATCCCGGAGGCAGTAGCCAGCTTGGCTGCCTCTATCTTGGTAATCATACCCCCAGTACTCACGCCGCTAGGGGTATCAGCCGCTAGGCGTTCAATCTTTGAATCTATCCTTTCCACCTGTGAAATAAGGCAGGCATCAGCATTACGGTGCGGGTCGGCGGTATATAGCCCGGCAGTATCAGTAAGAATTAGAAACAGGTCAGCATCAACCAAATTGGCTACCATAGCTGAAAGATTATCATTATCACCAAATTTAGCCTCCTGAATCTCATCTACCGCCACCACATCATTCTCATTGACAATGCACAACACCCGAAGCTCTAGCAAAGCTAAAAGGGTATTGCGGGCATTCAGATAACCAGCACGGTCGGAAAGGTCAGCTTTGGTAAGCAAGGCTTGAGCCACAGTAATATCATATTGACTAAATAGCTGCTCATAAGCCTGCATCAAGCGATTTTGTCCCACTGAAGCCAGCACCTGCTTAAAAGGGATGCCTCTAAGCTCCTTGGTCAAGCCCAGCTTATATCTGCCTGAGGCTATTGCCCCTGAAGAAACTAAAAGCATCTCCAGACCCTGCCGGTGAAGTTGCGCCACCTGGGCGACTAATCTTGACATTATGTCCTGGTTCAGGTGGTCGCTGCCGCCGGTGACAAGAGAAGTGCCAAACTTAGCCACAATGCGGTTATAGGGCAAAACAGATTTGATCATCTATGGCCAACTCAAATAGATTTGCTCCATTATATCAGGCTAAGGCGAGTTGAACAAAGGAGATTACTCTTATCTAAGGCGAAAGCTATTAAGGACGGTATTAAAAGTAGCCTTATAGAAATCAAAGGACTTCTGGGGACAATCAATAGCTAATATCCATCCTATCCCGTTCTCCACTAGGTATATTTCTACGGATTTATAGGGAGTTGGGGCAACATTCTTAGTGTAAGTATGCTCTATTGCCGGTATACCATTTACAGTTAATTCTTCGGTATAGATAGGAATGTAATCTCTAGTGGTATCGCATAATTGTTAAATTAACTTTCTTACGCATAGATATAACCCCCTATGCGTGAGTTCAACATATGCTATATTATGTCGGTAGTGATGAACAAATTAAGCCACCGTCACGCCCGAAGGGTATTACCTATTACCTCAGTCATAACCTTCCTCGGATTTCTCGACACCCATCTGCTTATTCCAATCATAGCTCTTTATGCCTATAAGCTTGGCGCCAGTGTAGGTATTATCGGACTTATCATAGGTCTATATTCAATAACCAATACCCCAGCCAATATCTTGTTTGGCAGATTGATTGATAGGGTGGGCTATAAGGTCCCATTGATGGCCGGGCTAATAGGAGATGCCTTGAGCATGTTTTGCTATTCCATATGCCGACTGCCAATTCACCTGGCTTTAGTGCGGGTAATTCATGGGGCAAGTGGTGGACTGATAGGTCCGGCTACTATGTCTATTACTGCCGATTATTCTGATAAGGCTCAAAAGGGCAGAGCGATGGGCTTCTACGGCATGTCCCTGGCTGCAGCCACTTTAGTCGGCTATGGATTGAGTGGAGTTATTGTCTCTCAACTGGGCTATCAGGCTCTCTTCATGTTCGGGGTAATAATGTTAGTCGTAGGGGCGACACTAACTCTCCTACTGCCCAAGGCTTCAAAAAGGGGCAATATGGCAGCCAAGGTCTCAATTAGTGAAAGTTTCAGGAAGGTAAAAGGTCTACTTAGAAGAAGGGGGCTTACTGTCGCCTACTGCTCTATATTCGCCCAATACTTCGCCTTCGGAGGTGTGGTTACACTTCTACCGCTCTATGTGAGAAGTCTGGGAATGGAAACCTTTCATGTGGGGATGTTACTGGCTACTTTCGCCATTATGTTCATTATCGTCCAGTTTCCCAGTGGGGCTCTCTCTGACAGGGTAGGGCGACTGATACCAACTAGTGTAGGTCTAAGCCTCAGTATAGTTTCTCTGGTGATGTTGCCTTCACTGGAAACATTCTCACTGCTGGCAGTTGTAATGGCATTATACGGAACAGCCTATGGCATACTATTTCCCTCAATTTCAGCATTGGTTGCCGACCACACCATTCCTGAAGAGCGTGGGATGGCAACCGGAATGTTTCATGCTCTCCTTACCGCTGGGGTTGCCACCGGGGCACCCATTATAGGCTGGGCAGGAGAAATAATGGGGGTAGAGCTAGGCTTGGCATTAAGCTCAGTCATTGTGGTTTTGGCTTTAGTGGTAGCCTTAATAGTCACTAAGAGCTGAGTTTAGCTTGTCGCTAAATTCCATAGACAGCATCTTTACTCTGAATTTAGCAATATGCTTTCGTTGGAGGTACCTATTCCTTTTTCTTCTCCAGCCCCTTTTCCTTTACAAATGCCTTTGTGCGCTTACTTATCTCATCAGCCTTTGCAAGTAGCCAGACGAAGGTGCCTATGAGGGCAAGGCCAATACCAAGCCCAATAGGTCCGGACCAAAACAGTAGCAAAAATAGAGTGTCTGCCATTCTTCCTCCTTTCATCGACCATTAATTTTTATTACCAGATTATATTTGTAGGCTTATAGTTAAGTCAAGAGAGGGGTGCGCCTTCAAAAATCCATTTCGCAACAAGCTAGAGTTGTTGCCTCCGCCACCCCTGTGCTAGAATTTAACCGAGGGTTAGTCCGTTTCGGCTAGCCCTATAGGTGTTTGGGGGGGGAATGCAACCAGACTTAACTCCACTATTACATCTCATTGAGGAAATGCCTGCCTATCACCAGCTTATACATGAGTTAAAGCAGCCCAAAGGCAATACCAGGGTAGCAGTGCTCAATACCGCCAAGCCCTATCTCATAGCTGCTCTACACCACAGCCTGCGATTAGCTATGCTGGTAGTTACCGCACAACCGGAAAACTGTAAAAAGCTCTATGAACAACTTTTAACCTGGTGTAATTCTAGCCAGGTAAAGCTCTTTCCTGAGCCCGACGCCCTGCCCTACCAGCGCATTGCCTCAGATACCTCCATAGAACTGGAAAGAGTGCGGGTACTGTCAGCTTTAGCTAATATAACTGGTGAGCCTGATATAGCCGCCCCTCTAGTTGTCGCCTCAGCCCCGGCACTTATGCAAAAGATAACTCTATATGGTGATTTCACCTCCATATGCCACACTATAAAGTTAGGCATGGAAGTCGAGCCATTTAATCTGCTGAGCCAATGGCAGGCTATAGGCTACAGCTTGGAAAGCATAGTAGAGGTGCCAGGCACTATAAGTCACCGCGGTGGTATCATTGACATCTTCCCCCCCACCAGTAACCTCCCAGCCAGGCTTGAATTCTTCGGTAACACCATAGATAGTATCCGATTCTTCGACCCATCAAGTCAGCGCTCGCTAACGGCAGTATCATCCATAGCTGTTGGTCCAGCTACAGAACTGCTATTGAGTAACAAGCCAGAGCTCGAGCCAGTCATCAATAATATCGACCTGTCTAATTGTGCCCCTGAGACACGCCAGCAGTTTAAACAAGAACTGGCTATACTGCTTGATAAGCAAAGACCCAGTAGCATCCAGTTTTATGCCCCGCTATTCAATAAGGACAGCATCCTGAACTACCTACCCCCGAATAGCCTTCTAATACTGGATGAACCGATGAACATTAAACTGGCAGTAGAAGACCTGGATGTTCAAACCAACGAGTTGCGTGGCGAGAAGCTGGAGCGGGGAGAACTGCCCCATAATTTTCCCATACCATATTTCACCTGGAAAGAACTAGAGCCGAGAATAGGAGATAGGCAGAGCTTAGCGCTCACCACCTGGGGTATCAGTGATAATGAACAACCATACCAACTGAACTTCACTCCTACCCAAAGCTATGCCGGACAGCTAGACGGGTTCATCAAAAAGGCTAAGCACTTCTTAAACCAAAAACACCGGCTCATCCTCGTCACCCATCAGGCAAGCCGACTATCAGAGCTGCTTGAAGAGGAAGATATGATTGCCCCTCCCCTTATCGAAATCAATCAAATACCCCCACCCGGCTCACTGACCCTACTCCAGGGTTCGCTAGCTGAAGGCTGGGTTATGAATAATGACACCCACCTCTATACCGACGCTGAAATCTTCGGATTTATTAAGCAACGGCGGCTGATAAGAAAACGACCGGTCCCCCACCACAAGCTCTTTATTGACATGACCCCGGGCGACTATGTAGTGCATATTGAGCACGGCATTGCCCGATTTGCCGGTGTTACCACAATGAGAACCAATAACAGCCAAAAGGAATACCTGGTTTTGGGATACGCTAGCGGTGATAAGCTCTATGTCCCCACCGACCAGATAGACCGTGTCAACCGCTATATAGGAGCTGGCGAACAACCACCAGCACTGAACCGACTGGGCACTCAGGAATGGTCACGAACCAAGCAACGGGTCAGGGAGTCAATAGAAGACATTGCTCAGGAGCTATTAGCTCTCTACGCTGCCCGAGAGGTCGTGTCCGGCTTTGCCTTTTCTCCTGACACTGTTTGGCAGCAAGAGCTTGAAGCCTCCTTCCTCTATGTTGAGACCCCTGACCAGATAAAGGCGCAGCGAGAGGTAAAGGAAGATATGGTAAAACCCAGACCTATGGACCGGCTGATCTGCGGTGATGTTGGCTATGGTAAGACTGAAGTAGCCATCCGTGCTGCCTTTAAGGCAGTGATGAATAATAAGCAAGTAGCAATACTGGTGCCAACTACAGTGCTAGCCGAGCAGCACTTCTCCACATTCAGCCACAGACTAGATGCCTTCCCGATAAGAATTGAGGTATTAAGTCGGTTTCGAACACCAAAAGAGCAGCAGGCTATCATTGATGGCCTGGCTAGTGGAACGGTAGACATCTGCATCGGTACCCACCGTTTACTACAAAAGGATGTGATATTCAAAGACTTGGGGCTGTTAATCATTGATGAAGAGCAGCGCTTTGGCGTAGCCCATAAGGAACACCTTAAACAGATGAGGCAAGAAGTAGATGTTCTCACCCTCACCGCTACCCCAATACCCCGCACCCTCCATATGTCCCTGGTAGAGGTGAGAGATATGAGCATTATGGAAACCCCACCGGAAGAACGCCAACCCATTAAAACCTATGTCGCCGAATATGATGACCCACTCATCAGACAAGCCATACTTAGAGAGCTAGAAAGAAACGGTCAGGTGTTCTTTGTTCACAATCGAGTCCAAAGCATAACCCATATTGCCAATAAGCTCCAATCTTTAGTGCCTGAGACTGAGATAGCCATCGCTCACGGTCAGATGCCTGAGGTAGAGCTGGAGTCGGTAATGGCAGACTTTACTCAGGGTAAGAGCGACATCCTGGTATGCACCACTATTATTGAATCGGGACTGGATATGCCCAATGTTAATACCATCATTGTTAATAAAGCCGATAAATTTGGTCTAACCCAGCTATATCAACTTCGCGGTCGGGTAGGTCGTGGTGCCAATCTCGCCTATGCCTATTTTCTTCATGATAAGGGGAAGCTTCTAACCCCAACTGCCGAGAAGCGGCTGAGGACTATATTTGAAGCTACAGAACTGGGAGCCGGTTTTAGCATCGCTATAAAAGACCTGGAGATTAGAGGTGCTGGAACCCTACTTGGAGCAAAACAAAGTGGGCATATATCTGCCGTTGGCTTCAGCCTTTACTGTCGGCTGCTGGCTGAGTCAGTTGAGCAACAAAAAGCTAAGCAGGCTGGTATATCTGAAGAAAAGGTAAAGCCCGCCCTAGGCGGGAAGCCATCACGCCTGCCACTACCGACTATAGACCTGCCCCTCTCCGCATATATCCCTCAGGAATATGTCTCTGACCTCAACACAAGGCTAAGCCTCTACCAGAGCCTGGTAAAGGTAAATAAGGTAGAGCAAGTAGAAGACCTGGCTTCTGAATGTAGCGATAGATTTGGCACACTGCCCATAGAGTTAAAAAACCTGCTCTACGCAGTAAAGATTAAGATTCTGGCGGCTAAGGCTGGCATTGAATCCATCTCCACCGAGGAAGGTCAAATTGTACTCAGACTATTTGCTGGCTTGCAGTTTAATAAACAACAACTTGAGCCTTTCTCAAAAGACGGCATAAAGGTAGGTCTAACCCAGCTCCGCCTAAACCCCAAACGTCTGGGTAGAGAATGGCAAAAGGTACTGGAAGAAGTATTACAAGACATATCGTGATATAATTAGTTCGGATCCTCCTCTGGGAGCAAGTTTGCCTTTCCCGAACCTAACAGATACATAATGAGCCGAACTTTAGGTATTCAGAAGCAAAAATATGGATCGATTTGGTAGATGAAAGAATTGACTACTTTTGACTTTGTATTTTTAGTCGAACCTGCGGGAATATTTGGTATCGAAGAGGCTGGTAAAACGATTATCTCTGCGGAAGAAGGCGATCAGATAGTCTCGCCTATACTTGACAGCCGAACAATGAATATTGTGAGCTGGGGTACACAATCTAGATTGCGAGCTTTAGATAAGAAGCTAGACTTGCCGCTTAATATCGATGGAGCTATCTTCCGCTTCAGCGATAACTTTCTATTCGTCTCAGTACCAGGACATTCTCTAGAAGAAGCAGAATCAAAGCTTATCCCTGCCTTGAAAAGACTTATTCTCTACCTTTCCTTCTCACAGAACACATTTATTAGATATACCTTAGTTCAAGCTACTAATGTAGTTGGCGAAAGAATACCAATTCCTAAACTTGTAAAACTTGGGAGCCTAAGATTTTATAACTTGGACAATCTACGTAAACAACTAAGCGAGTTTGAAAGTGCCTCAAAAACAGTATATTCAGAAAACCGTATTTCTAAAGCACTCGAATATTTTGGCAAGGGATTATTATTTTGCGAACTCCTGGAAGACTCTCGATACTCGATTCTCAATCCTTTTGACCCTCTTTCTCTTTCTGAGACCTCGCTTAGAGCTGAGACATTTCTTAATTTCTGGAAGGTTATCGCCATTATTCTTGGTGAGAAAATGGAGGGGAAACGCTTTCAGAGCTTTTATAAAAAACTCGGTATGAGTAACGAGGAATTTCGACAGAATATACTTCCATTATACAAAGTTAGGAACGATTATGACGTCGCCCATTCAAAAAGACAGGCTACTCTGGCTACTCCCAATGTGGTTACGAGGGAACACTTAACAGCTTGTCAAAAAGAAGCTAAGAACCTTATCGAGAGATATGCTCACTATCTATCAAAAAATAAGGGAACGCTGAAAACCTAACCTGACGTTTCTGGTTAGCTAGGATTGTGAACCAAACTTCCACAAAAATTTGGATTCCCCTGGGTGCAGAGCTGATCTCGTTTTTCAAGGAGAATTTAAGACGGGCTACCCCTCTTTTTTAATATTTTCCCCATCCCTTATCAAGGGAGGGGGATAAATCCTTCACAGGTGAAGGATAAAGGGGGAGGGTTACCTAAAAACTATTTTATCTTTTGAGATTGATTCATCGTCCTTCTGGGAAGGACTCCTCACAATGACATTACTTTTCGCATTAGATTGCGACGCTAGACAGAGTCCACCTATGACGAACGAAGCTCCTCCCTTTTAATATCCTTCCCAATCTCAAAGAGGGGGGATTAAAGGGGAAGGAGCAAAAGGAGAGTCAAAGAGAGGCGAAGCCTCTCTTACATAACTAATTCCCCTTCCCCTTATCAAGGGGAAGGGGATACAGGGGATGGGGTTAATAAATAACCCCTAGCCTTTACTTCATAATAAGGAAGGTGCTATAATATGCAAGTTTTTTATCACTTAGGCTCGACTAAAAGGAGGATAATTTGAAAATACTACTGGTTTATCCGCATTATCCAGACACCTTCTGGAGTTTTAGTCACGCCCTTAAATTTATTTCTAAAAAGGCAGCCTTCCCGCCTCTGGGTCTATTAACTATAGCTACCATGCTCCCCAAAAAGTGGGAGAAAAAGCTGGTAGATATGAATGTAACCACCCTGAAAGACGAAGGCCTTAAGTGGGCTGATTATGTATTTATCAGCGCTATGGTGGTGCAAGGGGATTCAGTGAAGGAAGTGATTGCCAGATGTAAGAAACTCAATACCAAGGTTGTTGCCGGCGGTCCCCTGTTTACTACCGGTTACGAAGAGTTTGATGGGATAGACCATTTTGTGCTCGGTGAGGCCGAAATTACCCTGCCTCCCTTCTTGGAAGATTTGGAGAAGGGGTGTGCCCAACATATATACACATCCGATGAACGACCTGACATTAGAGAAACGCCTATCCCACTATGGTCGCTTATCAACATGAAAAAATACTCGTCAATGAATATTCAATATTCTCGGGGCTGTCCTTTTAATTGTGAATTCTGCGATATTATCATACTAAACGGTCATAAGCCACGAACCAAGAATGGAGACCAAATAGTGGCAGAACTGGATGCACTATATAGTCTGGGGTGGCGGGCTGGTGTGTTTATTGTTGATGATAACTTCATCGGCAACAAGAAAAAATTAAAGGCAGAAACGCTGCCGGCAATAATTGAATGGATGGAGGAGAAAAAATTTCCCTTTGCCTTTAATACCGAAGCATCTATAAATCTAGCTGATGATGAAGAGCTAATGCAATTGATGGTCAGGGCAGGGTTCAACACAGTGTTTGTTGGTATTGAAACCCCCAATGAAGAAAGTCTGGTTGAGTGTAATAAGTTTACCAATATAAATCGTGATTTAGTTGATTCGGTCAGGAAAATTCAAAACTACGGCTTGGAGGTTCAGGGAGGATTTATCGTCGGCTTTGACAGTGACCCTATCTCAATCTTTAAAAACCAAATCAATTTTATTCAAAAGAGCGGCATTGTTACCGCCATGGTCGGTTTACTAAATGCGCCTCGTGGTACCAGACTATACCAGCGTCTCAAAAAGGAGAACCGCCTGTTGAAGACATTTACAGGTGACAATACCGACTGCTCGCTCAACTTCATACCTAAGATGAACTATGAGACTCTAATAAATGGCTATAAGCATATCCTAAATACGATTTATTCACCCAAGCCCTATTATGAACGGGTCAAAACACTTCTAAAGGAGTATAAACCTCAAAAAAGAAAGGCGAGACCCCAGGTTCATTTTTACCATATCAAGGCATTTTTTAAGTCTATATGGTTTTTAGGTATTAAAGAAAAGGGTAGAAGGTATTATTGGAAGCTTCTGGCTTCAACCTTATTGAGACAGCCTCGGTCATTCCCTTTATCTATAAGCCTTGCCGTCTACGGATTCCATTTCCGCAAGATTGTTGAGAAATACATTAGCGTACCAACTGGTAATGACCCAGTATTGGAACAATCAGAACCTAACGGCTAAGCAGAACCAACCGCTAAAGGTATTGGGCTAGCTCAGTTAAGCTGCGAATCCGGGGACAGTCACTGACTTCAGTGTATAAATTGTAGCGGTCTATAAGTATAGGATTAATGCCTACCCCTCTGGCACCAACTACATCTAATTTGTACTGGTCACCGACATGTATTGATTGGGAAGCATTTACCCCGGCTCGCTCTAATGCCGCCAGGAAAATAGCCGGCTCAGGCTTGTCAGCGCCCACCTGCCCGGAGGAAACTACAAAGTCAAGATAAGTCTCCAGACCTAGCTCACGACAAATAGGATTCATATCCATGGACAGATTGGTTATCATGCCTAAAATGAAATTTCGCTCCTTTAATGTTTTCAAGGTTGGCAATACATCATCAAAGAGAGTAAAGGTCATTCCCTCAAATAATTGATTTGCCTTCTTCATAATTTTCAAAGCTAGTTCTTGGGGGACATCAATTCCAGCCTCAGTTAATGCTATGTCCTCGTAACGAATGTAAACCTCAGCCTTTTCCTCATGGCTTCTCTTCTCCACCGGTGACAGAGTATTTTCCTCAAAGAAATACCTATCAGCAAGCAAAACGCCCCTCATTATTTTCTCAGGTGATACTTCAATACTAAAATGTTGACAAGCTCGTCTATGTATTTCGTAGTGAGGCGGTTCATAACGGGCGAGAGTATTAAACCAGTCAAGAAATATTGCTTTAATCACTTTGACATTCCTATTTAATCATCCTTAATCCCCAGGTCTGTAAGGTAATCAATAGCATCCTGAATAGTTACCATCTTTTCGGCATCCTCGTCTGGTATCTCAATCTTCTGAGAAGGATTACTAAACTCCTCTTCCAGTGACATTATCAGTTCTACTAAATCCAGAGAATCAGCACCCAAATCGTTAACAAAGCTAGCCGAGGGAACCACATCCTCACCCTCCACACCTAGTTGCTCCACGACTATCTTTTTTATCCGCTCAAAAATAGTTGCCATTTTCAACCTCCTTTTCTATCTAGTGGCAAGACCGCTGACCGAGCCTAAAACTCCATTGACAAACTTTGGCGAATTATCACTACCGAACTTCTTGGCTAGCTCAACTGCTTCATTTATAGCTACCTTAATTGGCACCTTATTATCAAGTAAAACTTCAAATATTGCAAGCCTCAGGATGTTCCTATCAACTACCGGCATCTGCTCTACGGGCCAAGCTGGAGCAAAGTTTCTAATATTAAGGTCAATTGCCTCCTTATTGCGGATAACACCACTTACTAGCTCTCGGGCAAAAGAAACATTCTCCTCGGACAATCCCTCTTTCTCCAGAAGACGGGTCGCCACTCCTTCCTCCTTATGCCCCACTAAATCAACCTCATACAATACCTTAAGGGCAATGGCTCTGGCTCTTCGCCGCTCCCCTTTCATAAATTACCCCCTAAAACTAAGCTCACATTATAATATCATAGTATTCAATAATAGTTTAGCAAAATTGCCTATCCGCCTGTGGCGGACTAAATCCCCAAAGTCATGAAAATAGTCCGTCATTCTGAGTCCTTCTAAGGAAGGATTCCCAGAAGGACGACCGAAGAATCTCTTCAAGCACACACCAGGAGATTGCTTCGTCCTTTATCCTTCACCCTTTGGTGAAGGATGAACCGAAGGACTAGCAATGACGAAAAGGGAGTGTCATTGCGAGCGAAGCGTGGCAATCCCAAGTCATTCCTGGAGATTGCTTCGGTCGCCTGGGTGACCTCGCAATGACTAGGAGAAGATGTCATTGCGAGCCGAAGCCCTGAGCCGAAGCCCTGAGTGAAGCGAAGGGGTAGCGAAGGGCGAAGGCGTGGCAATCTCACGCTTGTCCCCCCTTCTTTCGTAAAATCCTAAACTCTATCCGCCTGAGGCGGATTATTAACCTCACCCCTTTAATTCACCTCTTCTTCAAAAGAGATGGGGAAGAGATTTTAGAGAGGGGGCGGAGCCCCCTCTCTTTCTATAACTCCCCCTTCCCTTGTAAGGGAAGGGGGTTAGAGGGATAGGTTGCTAACAATCTCATCAATCTACCCTTCAATCTTGCCTATATAGCCTTTATATATGCAATGCTGTCATTTAACCGGATTTCTGGTGGCAAAAAACTAGTGGCGCATCCGCATCTTCAATTGAGTCCAACAGATACGCCGCTCTGAGGTCAATTTTGACATGGCTTTTAACCTATCTCCGAGCTAAGCTAGCTTCCCTCACATTGCCGTTGTTGGCATTGAGCTCGGCTAAGAAACTAGCTATGTCTTCTCCCCTGAATCTTCGGTCACCGCGGGGGGTTATATGGTATGCCCTGATTATCCCCCGGTCACTCCACCGCCTCACCGTATTGCTATGAATATGGAGAAGCCGGGCTACCTCCCTTACCGTTAGCATCGGACTCATTTCGTTACTACTTGCCATATCCTCCCCCTTCTACTCTCCAATTAACCTATCTTAATGATAGTTTACTGCAACTAACTATAAAATCACCCAAATGGGCTAAAATTGATTAGTAAATAGTCATGGTAAAGGAGTCCTAGATTGATGGGAAAAGTTAAGTTAGATGTTTGACATTTGCAATATGGCGAATTACAATGTTGATTACTTTATTGATTATGAGGGGGGATGCTTTTACCATTAGGCGGCTCAAGTGTGAGGCGGGAAAATAATGATGTAACACAGTGACCAGTAGCCGGGTAACCAGGGAGCGTTGAACCGCCACCTGTATCTGGGCACTTGGATGGCGGGGAGCCAATAGTGAAACCGACCTTTTTAGGTCGGTTTTGTGTTTTAAAAGGGCACAACGTTGGGAGAGACATAAAGGCATAGCCAAGACAGCATGTTTCCGTTTTTGCTCCCCCTACTTAATGAGGATAGCGAGTGACTGTATTAGTCATTGAAGACAACGAACAGGTGGCGGATAATATTTCCGTGTGCTTGAGGCTGGCTTGGTCGCAGGCCAACATTAATACCACCGCAGACGGCAACAAGGGCGTAGACCTGGTCGAGACCGAATCCCCGGATATAGTTATTCTGGATCTAGAATTACCTGGAATAGATGGCTTCAAAGTGATGGAGCAAATCCGCTCCTTTTCCGATGTCCCAATCATCATCCTCACTGCCAGAGAAGCTGAGATGGATAAGGCAAAGGGTCTGGAAACGGGCGCTGATGACTATATCACTATACCGTTCAACTGCATTGACCTCATAGCCAGGGTAAAGGCGGTGTTGCGCCGTGCCACCATGCCTCACCTCGTCGAGAACCATTCTTCAATGTTTATCACTGGCAACCTCACCATAAACTTTGCTACCCATGATGTTTTAGTCTCCGGGGAGCCGGTGAACCTGACCCCCACCGAATATAATCTCCTGTGCAACCTGGTAAGGAATGCAGGCAAGGTACTGAGCTGCCGCTTCCTCCTGGAAAAGACCTGGGGCTCCGACTACATTGATGATACCAGCTCGTTGAAGAAGTATATCTATCGCCTGCGAGTCAAACTAGGGGACAACCAGAACCCCCATCCGTTGCTGGTCACCCAGCGGGGTATAGGTTACATGTTCGTTGGAGATAGTTAGTCAAGCCGCCTTCCATATCCCTAATCCTTGAGTCCATATTCAAAAAGCCCATCACATAGGTGTCATTGCGAGTCCTTCGGTGGAAGGACGAAGCAATCTCACCTCCATTCCAGAGATTGCCACGTAGTCCTTCTGTGAAGGACTTCTCGCAATGACATATGAAATTTACCTTATAAAATCTACGGATTAAGGTATATATAGGGGCAGGCAATTGCCTGCCCCCCTCTTTTTTTCTAACCAATTTAGCACCATCTCGGCACCAAATTTCCACCAAGCTATGACCATCCTGGCGACCTCAAGTACCAGAATTTCCACCGTCCCGTTATAAACTAAAGTCATAGTACTTTCAGGGGATTGACTTTGGCAACAATCTTGCTCGTTGAGGACGACCAAGAGCTGACAGGGAGTGTAGCTCAAGCTTTAGCCGATGTCGGATTTGATGTGGTAACTGCCCCAGACAGCGGGCAGGCGGTGCAGGCAGTGTATCAAACCTGCCCCGATATGGTGCTCCTGGATGAGAATCTGCCTCCCATAAATGGTGAGCCGCTTTGCCAATACATAAGATACATATCTCCTATCCCCATCATTACGCTGGTAGGTAGTGAACAGGGAATGGCTTCAGCCAGGTTTCTGGAGATGGGCGCCGATGCCTGCCTGGTCAAGCGAGTAAGTCAAAGAATGCTTTTAGCCAGGGTCGGCTCCCTGTTCCGCCGCTGTGGAACGAACTTCAACTATAGCCTTCCCCCGAGCATAGAGCTGGATGCTACTGATTATCAGGCAAGCCTGGGGGACAGGATTGTTGACCTGACCCCCACCGAGTTTCGCCTGCTTAACTGCCTTGCCCTTAATAGTGACCGCCTCGTCCCCTATGCCGAGCTGGCGATGGGGGTCTGGGGAAGAGAGGAAGTCAGCCCGAGCAACCTCAAGTTTTATCTTTGTTCGCTGAAGAAGAAGCTAGCCAACGGCTCCGACTCAGACTTTGACCTGCTCAACCACAGGGGCGTTGGCTTCCGCTTTGTCAGGCAGTGAATGTTATTCATATGGATATTTTCGCAGGGAAGGAGGAAAGGGAGCCAGGCTTGGGGATGACATTCGGGAAAGACCGAAGACTTAAATCTCGCTGGCGGTAAAGCCGGTGGTCGGTCTGGTTGAAGTAAGCTTTAGCTGCTTCTAGCGCTGGTGAGAAATCTAAATTAAGGAGAACTAAATATGAAGAAAGCTCTTCTAATAGGTTTGCTGGTATGTGTGCTGGCTCTGGGAGCAATTGGCGCAGCGTTCGCCACGGGCTTGAACTTCCCCGCTAATCCTGGATCACTCAGCACCGGCTATGCTTCGATACCCCAAGTCAATGTGACTCAGATAAATCCAGGCGTTGACAATTGGTCGGACGGATCCCCGCTTATGCTTGACCGGCTTTGGGTGTACTTCGATCAGGATCTTAACGCGGGTACTAGTATTCTGGTTGACGTTTATAATGCTAGTTGGGTTCGTATAGGAACGAGCGACATAGCGCTGACCGCCACACTAGCAGCGGGCAGTGTCCACCAGGCCGACCTTACTAGCGCTGTACCCGTCGCAAATGTCTACCACATCAGGGTAAGCGTAGGCGAACCGTGGGTTACATAGACGGGCAACTAATCTACCGGTCAACCGTTTCCCAGAGCCGAAACTCCCTTTCCTCTTTCCTGTTTCTGATGAAGTGATATGAACAGGAGGTATACAGATGTCACGCAAGGCTATTATGATAGGGATTGCATTTATAGTTCTGGCTCTGGGGACAATGGGCGCCGCCTATGCTACCGGCATGGACTTCTCTAATGTCGGGGCGCTCAGTGCTGGCAAGTCGGACCTGGTTCAGGTTAACACCGACGACGTGGGGTTTCTCCCGGCTCCCGATGGCTCCGGTATTAACAGGGTGGCTCTCTCTTTTGACCGTGACCTTACCGCCGGCAGCACAATCTGGGTTACGATAGACGACGAGGTTCATGGCTGGAAGGTTCTGAATAACTTCATGGGTCAAGACGATGAGTTAATAATCCGACTTGACCAAACGCTTGATATTGATGATATCCATAGCAGCAAGAAGGTCAAGGTAGCAGTCGCCGAAAGGTAAAAGTCTTTCAAAATAAGGAAGGGTACAGACGATTAAGCTAGTAAAACTGGCAGGCTGGATTATATTCGGGATAGTAATCTCAGCATTCTTGTTTATGCTGACCGCCTCTTTTTTGGGCTGGCATTTTGATGTTGTGCCTACCAAAAGTATGGAGCCGGCTTTTAGCCCAGGGGGAATGGTGGTAACTCGGCCAGTAGAACTCAAAGACATTGAGGTAGGAGACGCCATCCTGTTCCGGGAGCCGCACATTGAGGAAGAGGCTCGTATTTGCCACCGGGTGATAGACACAAAAGAGATTGATAGCCAGCTATTTTTTCAAACCAAAGGGGATGCCAACCAGTATCCCGATTCGGACCCGGTTTCCTCGCAGAACTTCATCGGTAAAACGATATCTTACATTCCAAATGTGGGGAAGATAGCCTATCTCTCCCGTCTTCATGAAACTGCAATTATTTTCATGGGGAGGAAAGTTTCACTAGCGTTTCTGTTTATTATAGTAATAGGTATGATTATTGTTGGCTTGGAAGCAAACAATATATGGGAATGGATATTCACGCCACATTTAAAGAGACGCCAGGAGATGCTAAAGAAACGCAAAGAGAGGCTTGCCAAAAGAAAAAGGGGTTTCTTTACCGGCTAGCTACGATAAGGTAGAATGTGAAATATGAAAAGGCTGTTTCTTATTCTTAGTTCAATTCTTCTTCTCATATCAATATTTGGTGTCTATAAGGCATTTAGCCTGCCCAGCAAAATAGAGGCGCATACTACACTGCTTAGTTACGAGAATGAGGGGAGTTTTGATTACTTGGTCTATCTAAAACCTTCCTACCTGTTCGGTCCCGAGCCTCAGGAGCCGCCGCCAAACCCCAAATACCCTGCTGAAATAGTTGACGGCATTGACATGAGCTTTACCTATAAAGGGGCGACAGAAACATCTCAGCCGGTAGAGGTCAAGGCAGTCCTGGAAAACCCCAGCATCTGGCAGAAAGAGAGTACCCTGGTGCCTGAAACTACCAGAACGGGATACTTTACCGTTCATTTTCCGCTTGATATTGATGAAATTAATGAGCTGTTTGATACCATTGAGGAAGAGATACAGATTACCTCGTCATCACGTCCGGTAACCATCGTTGCCAGTGTCGGTAGCGGGAGTGAGGCGTTTACTCAAAGCCTGCCCGTTAAGCTAGGAAATACCATCATTGAGGTGGACAGTAATTTGAGTTGCACCCAATCAGGCGCTACCGGGGAATTTGATTATTTGATTCATCTAAAGGAGAATTCTCTGTTTGATACGGCAAGGCTAGAGCCCCCGGTAGTTACCCCGGCATCACCCAAAACCGCGGGACCTGGAGAGGTAATCTTCTCCAATCTTATAGATAGGATGGATGCCACCTTCTACTACGATTTCAAGTGTGACCAGCCGGTAACCGGTCTGACTGAGGAGGTGACCATAACCGCTATCCTTGAAAATCCCGAGGTCTGGAGCAAAATATTTGTCCTTGTGCCTCACACCACGAAAAGTGGGAATTTCAGCCTTAGTTTTCCCTTAGACATAGACTATTTCACCGAGATGTTTGAGACTATCCGCAGTGAGACCGGGGTTCCTGCTGAATCATATAACCTCACCATCACGGCTGATGTCCACACCGTTGCCCAGACAGATTCTGGAGAAATAGATGAGGTCTTCAGCCAGACCTTGAGCAGCGCGCTGGGGAAAGGCACTCTGGAGTGGAATGAGGAACTGGTAAAGACTGAGTCTGGCGCCATTACCACAAGCCAGGTGATTCCCAATCCTAACAAATATCTAGGGCTATCGGTTAGCGCAGCAAGATACTTATCTGCGGCTGCGCTCGGCATTTTCTTCTTTTTCTTCCTGTTTTCAGTGGTGCTTTATGTCAGATTCAAGCCTGCGGAATCCTCCCCGATGGAAGAGGAGATTCTACATATCAGGAAAAAGTATGGCAAGCGGATAGCGGAGACAATAAATCAGTCACCAGTAGAAGGTGAGAAGCTAATATCCCTAGGCTCCATGGAAGACCTGATGAAGATAGCCGATGAACTTCTCAAGCCGGTAATCCACCAGGCACCCTCTACCCCTGAAGAAGCCCACGCTTATTATGTGCTTGATGGCACTACCCGGTACCAGTACTTGCTTACCAAAGACAGCACGGATTAGGCAATTAAGGCTGGAAAGAGTCAATATCTTTGGACACGAATAATAATTAAGAAATAATTGTAATGAATAAAAAGATAAAAGAGACAATTCCCCCTCCTCCGAGATTGCTTCAGCACTTTGTGCTTCGCAATGACGAAACAGAAGTGCCACGGCGTGCCTCTTTTTCCCTGTCATTGACTAGGAGCGGATGTCATTGCGAGCCAAAGCCCTGAGTGTAACGAAGGGCGAAGGCGTGGCAATCTCACGCTCCTCGCAATGACGAGAGGGCGGGTGCCTCGCTATGACAACCAGACAGCCTCTGATGAGGGAATAGGTTCAGGGGGATGGGTTAATTAAATTCTTAATAGCCTGGGCATCACCAATATTCAGCGTTTTAACATCTTTGTTTATTCGTTTGATGAGACCGCTAAGCACTCTACCCGGTCCTATCTCAATAAAGGTGGACACACCGTTATTTACCATATATTCAACAGAGCGCTGCCATTGAATACAATGACATAGCTGTGTGAGTAGCTCCTCCTTAATCAATTGGGCAGTGGTCACTGGCTGAGCCGTAGTGTTAGCTATAATAGGAATAATTGGGGCATTGAAGGCAAGAGTAGCTATATTTTCAGACATACCATCAACTGCCGACTGCATCAGTGGCGTATGAAAGGCACCGCTTACCTGTAACGGGATAGTGCGATAAGCCCCTCTGGACTTAGCCAAATCGGTAGCTGGTGTTAGATTCTCCTCAGCCCCGCTGATTACCAACTGACCGGGGCAATTAATATTAGCAATCCGGGTGTCAGTCTGGCTGCACACCTCCATCAACGAAGCTTCGTCAAGCCCAATTATTGCCACCATGCCTCCAGGGTGACTACTTCCGGCTTCATGCATTAATCGCCCCCGCTCTCGAGCCAGATAAACGGTATCGGCAAAACCAAGCATTCCAGTGGCAATTAGTGCTGTATATTCACCCAGGCTATGACCAGCCACAAAAGCAGGAGGTGGTAGCTCGTTGCTGCTACTCACCTCCTTGATAGCCTGTAAGCAGGCAAAGCTGACTGTTACCAGCGCTGGCTGGGCATTGATAGTCTGGCGAAGCTCGTCCTCTGGTCCATCAAAGCATAGTTTGGACAGAGGAAATCCCAAGGCTTGGTCAGCCTCGTCAAATACTGCTCTAGCCGAGGTAAAATTTCCATAGAGGTCACGACCCATCCCTACCCACTGAGAACCCTGCCCGGGAAAGACATAAGCTACTTTTCCTGGCTCAGCCATAACTACTCAGGTTTCTTTTTCGGGCTTTTAATCTCGATGACTTCCCTGCCGCCATAGCTTCCACAGGTAGGGCAAACATGATGAGGCAGTTTAGGACTGTGACATTGAGGGCAATAATCCACCGGGGGAGGCGTCAATCCAAGGTGACTACGCCTCTTACCCTGACGCGCCTTAGCGTATTTTCGTTTGGGTAAAGCTCCCATAATTTACATCTTTCCTTTCCGAACCTTGAGTTAGACAATCACAAGGCCCCTGATTGAGATTGTGACCGCAATAGGGGCATAACCCGGCACAATCTTCAGCACAAAGTGGCTTCATAGGGGTAGCCACTAGTGCATACTGACGAATTGCCTCGGTTAAATCAAGAATATGATGCTCATCAACAGTGAAACAGCCGGGCTCTTCCGGTAAAGGCAGCGAGGCACCACTAACTACATCCGTGGTGGGGAAATATTCCTCTTCCATGCTTAGAACCAAAGGACAACTAAATAAACTCAAGCAGCGGCTGCAGGTAACCTCAACCTCAGTGTGTAGTGTACACTTAACCAGGATACTTCGGTGAGTACGGGTCAACCTAACCTCGCCCTGAACCAGGCTGCCACCACCAATATCAACAGTAGAACTCACCTCATAATCCCGTATTGAGCCTATAGTTGCCTTGAGCAACTGAGAAACATTTAGCTGCATTATATCCTACCTCCGACCAGCTAAAGCTAGCTTATTATAATCCAAGCCGCATACTCACTGCAAGCCCACATGCTCGTTCACAGGATTAGTGACACATTGCTTCTTTACTTCGTCATTGCGAGCCGAAAGCACAATGTTCATTCACGCCTTGCCTTCCTCTTTCTAAGTTCAAAGGCGATGGTATTTCTTAATATCTGATTAGTACCTTCATATATCTGGGTGATTTTGGCGTCTCTCATCATTTTCTCAATGGGGTAATCACGCATGTAGCCAACTCCACCAAAAATTTGCACCGCATCAGTGGTAACTTTCATAGCTGTGTCTGAAGCAAAGACCTTAGCCATCGCCGCTTCTTCAGTGAAGTTCTTGACTCCGCTATCTATTGTTCTGGCAGCGGCGTAAACCAGTAACCTGGCGGCTTCCACCTGGATAGCCATGTCAGCCAGCATATGCTGGACGGCTTGAATAGAAATGATAGGATGTCCGAATTGGATACGCTGCCGGGCATGGTCTACTGTTGCTTCCAAAGCTCCTTGAGCCAGTCCAACAGCTTGAGCGCCAATTCCGGGGCGAGAGCGGTCCAGGAGTCTCATCGTCATAATGAATCCCATTCCCTCCCGACCAATCATATTCTCCTCAGGAACCAGACAATCCTGGAAAACCAGTTCCCTTGTTGAAGAAGCACGAATGCCCATCTTCTTCTCTTTCCTACCGAAAGAGAAACCCGGCGTGTCCTTCTCCACCAGGAAAGCGCTAGCGCCACGGGCTCCCCTTTCTTTATCAGTCAAGGCAATAACGGTATATACCTCGGCCTCACCGCCGTTAGTAATAAATTGCTTGGTTCCGTTAAGCACATAGCCCCCTCTTTCCCGGCTGGCGGTTGTCCTTATAGCAGTAGCATCACTACCGGCTGTTGCCTCAGTTAGAGCAAAAGCAGCCAGTCTCTTCCCGGAGGCAATATCAGGCAGGTATTTCCGCTTCTGTTCTTCAGTACCATACTCTAGCAAGGGGAAGCTTCCCAGTGCGCTGGCAGCGTAACTAATAGCAATACTACTACATACTCGGCTTAGCTCCTCCACAACCAGACATAGGTCGAGACAGCCTCCGCCTATACCCCCATATTCTTCGGGGACAAAGACACCAAACATATCAGCATCGGCGAGTTTTTTCATTATAGTCCACGGGAAGTCTTCCTTCTCGTCGAGCTCCGCCCGCACCGGTAGTATCTTTTCCTCAGCTATTGTTCGTGTCAGAGCCTTGATTTCCTTTTGTTGCTCATTTAAGAAATACTCCAAAGTAGCCCTCCCTTTAGTCTATTGCTTTCCAATTAAAGTCAGCTTATTATAAGTGGCGTCATAATTCCAATGTCAAGATGATATCTAATATTGAGGTCGTTTATCAAGGGAAGATTGAAGGGGCGAAGCCCCTTCAAAACCTATACTTCCCCCTCTCTCCTTTGAAGGAGAGGGGGATACAGGGGGTGAGGTTAATAAACAATCTCTAATATTGACACTATAATGTGTTTGCTTTATATTTGATAGTACCCCAAATATGGGGGAAGGAGGTGAATTCAGTGACAGCTAAGGCTTTTATTCTGATTGAAACCGCCGTAGGCAAAACCAAGGAAGTCACTACTAGTATAGAACAGCTAAAAGGGGTGAAATCAGTTAATACTGTAACCGGACCGTATGATATTATCGCTATAATAGAAGGAGAAAGCCTGAATGAAATAGGTGACCTGGTTACAGTGCAAATTCACCCTGTCTCTGGCATTGCTAGAACAGTGACCTGCCTGGTACTACCGCGATAGCCAAACCGAAGCGTCTCCTGGATTTTAAGCGTCACTAAGATAAGGCTTCTAGCTTCATTAATACTTCATTTATAGTCTCCATAGCTGTAGAAGCACCGGTAGTTACCCCTATATAGTGTTGACCTTGAAACCAAAGGGGTTGGATTTCCTCCGCAGATTCAATTAGATATGTTTTAGTAGCCATAGAACATAGCTCAACAAGATGATTGGTATTAGCACTGGTATGACTACCGATAACGAGCATTAAATCTACTCTATTAGCTAAGGTAACGGCTACTACCTGTCGTTTCCTAGTATCATGACATATAGTATCAATGATGCGTAGCTCGGAATCTTTAACCAAGGCAGAATCAATGAGTTTCTTTACAAATTCGGTAAAACGAGCTGGTATCTGAGTCGTTTGGGATAGAACGCCTAAACGGCGAGGTAAAGAGTTAAATTGGGTAACGAATTTCTCATCCAGAGTAGCCACCCCCCTGTTCTTAGCGCACCCCAAAACGCCCTTGACCTCAGGGTGGTTAATATCACCGTATATGATAACAAAAAAGTCAGACTCAGCTAATCTCCGAGCCGCCACCTGGGCTCTACGAACAAAGGAGCAAGTAGTATCAATTATTTCAATATTCCGAGTTCGAACTTCCTCCTCTAGTTGTGGGTTCACCCCGTGAGCGCTAATTACCACAGTATCACCCTGTATATCATCCACTCCTTTGGCTACCCTAACCCCCATCTCAGCTAGTCTTTGCAGCACCTGCTGGTTATGTACCACCGCCCCCAATGTTTCCACTCCGCCACGCTCACTGGCAACTTTCTCCAAGACATCAACAGCTCGCCTAACTCCGAAGCAAAACCCCACTTCATCCGCCTTCTCAATTCTCAATGCCATCTAATTTCCATATCCGGTATAATTTCCTCGATATTGTGGGGGCAGGAGCTCAGCGATGTGCCCCATAATAGAATTAGTAAGTTCAACCAACTCTACCTTAGTCAATTTACTATTAGCCGATGGCAGATAGAAAGGACGACCAATGTTTACTACTATCCGAGGTCTATGCAGCATCCAGCCTGCTCCCTTAATTTTTTCTGTGCCAGCAATGCCAACGGGAATAATAGGGACACCACTATGTGAGGCTATTAGAGCTGTACCTGGGAAAGCATGCTGTAATTGGGCGTTTTTGCTCCTCGTCCCTTCAGGGAATATAATTATGGCCTGACCATCAGCTAATAATTGGTGCACCTGGCGCAGAGCCCTCCTACCTAGTTGCCCACGGTGCACGGAAAAAGCGCCGAAGCCACTTATGAAGTAACCAATCACCTTGAAATGGAATAACTCCTTTTTTGCCATAAATATCACCTTTCGGCTGAGGCTAACCACAAGTAAAGGTGGGTCAACTAGATGAAGATGATTGGCTACAATTAGCAGGGGTCCCTGGCTAGGGATATTTTCTCTGCCTTTAATTTGCCACCGAGTCAGGAGGAGGAACAGTGTCCTCACTATTAGCCTACCCACATAATAGAACCAGGGCATTTTGCCTCCACAGTTTGTTAATTATAGCTTAGGGTTCGGGACAAAGACAAACCTTGATTAAACTTATTATTTATCAACCTCACCTCCGCCTTAGGCGGACTCTGTCGACCTCTCTTTGACTTTCCTAACTTACAATGAAGGAAGTTTTAGAGGGGCTACGCCCCTCTAAAGAAATTATCATCCCCTTCCCCTTGAGGGGAAGGGGATAGGGTTAAAAGCGACCTTGATTAAACCTGACTTTTACCACATAATACCTAAAGGGGCAAATATGGAAAGGCTAACTATTGGTAAAATAAGAGGTCTGCAACAGATTGCAAACTAGGTTGTCCTAAGCGCCGGTGTGGACTTTCAAATTTTTTACCAGGAAGTAGAAATTGCCTGCCGAGCGGGAGCCTCAAGCTTTCTAGGTGGTCGCGCTATCTGGCAAGAAGTAATGTATATTGACAATTCACGATAAAGAGTCCAGTATCTATCAACAATAGCAACAGATAGACTAAAAAACTAAGTTAAATAGCTAGTAAATATGCTGTGCCCTGGTATAAGAAGCTTGGGGTATCTTGTCGAGAGCTAGCTTATATATTAGAAAAATGGTATCAGGAATATTAAAATAGGAAAATACTATGATTGCTACGATTACCCTTAATCCTTGCCTGGATAGGACAATTACTGTTCACCAATTAGTGGTCGACGAGACTAACCGATGGACAGGCACACAGCTCTATGCCGGGGGCAAAGGCATAGATGTGTCACGGGCTATTCATAAGATGGGTGGCAGAACTACAGCTTATGGTTTCGTAGGTGGGCCCAATGGCAGAATTCTGGAAATCTTACTCGATAAGGAAGGGGTGCCATTCAGCTTCACCCCCATTGAGCAAGAAACACGAACCAATTTTATTGTTACTGAAACCAAAACCTCTCAGCAAACAAGGATTGATGCCCCCGGGCCGCGCATTTCAAAAAAAGAGCTGGAAAGGTTCACGGCAAAATTGAAACGAATTGACCCTAGTCCAGATTTAATGGTAATTGGCGGTAGTGTCCCGCCTGGCATTCCGGTTAACATCTATTATGACTTAGTCATGGAAGCTAAAGGCTGTGGGGTAAGGACTATCGTCGATTCTGAAGGTCAATGGTTAGAAGAGGGCATAAGAGCTAGCCCCTACCTCGTCAAGCCTAATATCCGTGAGGCTGAGGAACTGCTTAAGGTGGAACTCTCCACTGAAGAGGCAATCATTAATGGGGCTCTTGAACTGGTTGAGACGGGTATTGAAGTAGTGGTTATCTCTATGGGAAAAGAAGGTATTATTGCTGCCAACAAGGAGAGGATTATTAAGGCAGTTCCACCCCCGGTAAAGGTAAAGAGTGCTGTAGGTGCCGGCGACGGAACTATAGCTGGCCTTGCCCTAAAGCTAGCTTATGGAGAGCCTCTACTAGAAGCTTGTCGCTTAGCGGTAGCTATGGGCTCTGCCGCTGTGTTAACCCCCGGTACCGAACTATGCCGTAAAGCTGATGTGGAAAAACTGCTGCCACAAGTTGAGGTCTGGGAGATGGCAACTGCCCACCGGGCTAAAGCATTTTTCACAGCTATTAAATAGATATTTAATTGAGTTAAATAGTCCCCCGATAACAGGACTAGCCCAGTCAGAAGGGTAATCAATAAAACCAAGGACAGGTTAATCTCCCTAACACCGCCATATCCACCTCATAGAAACAAAGAACCCTTCTAACTAATTCTGTAATAATAAAGTCTGGACTCGGAGACAGGATAGTAACTAGCCGGCGGCTTTTATTTTCCCTTATTACCACCGGATTTCTTTTTGCTCTCCGGCGTAGAAGGAGATGGGTTCACATAATAGCCACAGCCAGCGCAGCCCCCGCATTCCCCACTCCGCTCGCAACTGTACATAGCTAGCCTGAAGGCTATATTACCAATCTTCTTCCCAACATCTTTAAGCTTCATAGTAACTAACTCAGCCTACCTTGCTTTTTTCTTCTGCCGACAAAATAGAGTATCACTAGCGACAGGGGCAGTAGATATATCTCAGGCATATAGGGCGGACCGTATGTGGCTAGGAACTCTGGGTTAAACCAAGGGGTTCCTTCCTCTGGTCCTCCTGGGATGGAACCAGCTATCCTTGCCCATATCTCCATTCCGGCAACAATCCATATCATTATGCTGGCAATTACTGACTTGCCCAGTTGACGAACATCCAGAAAATTGTTAACGCTGGAAAGATAAATAAGCCCGGCAAAGACAAGAATAATTGCTCGCCACCACAGTAACATGCCTCCCATCTCTAACGGTCCCCAAGACGCCCCTTCCATCCCCCCTGTGCTTACTACTACTAACTCTACTATCCCCAAAGCCAATACCATAAAGCCAAAGATAGCAAAATATACACTGCCGAATGTCGATCTATTCCCCATCTATGCTATTCCCAATCCTATTCCGATTAGATTGAGCAAACCTCCAAAAACAAAGACCGTTACTACCAAAACCAGCATGGTTGCCAGGAATTCCTTCCATTTTTCCTCTTTTAACATCAGGGCAAAGGTAGCTAAACAAGGGAAGTAAATACAAAGTAAAACCACCGAAGTGAACATCTGCCAGGTAGTCAGCTCAATACCACCCAGCAGTCCTATGGCTAGGTCTTTCCTCAAAAATCCTGCCACCAGGGGCGCTACCGTTTCCTCAGGCACCCCAAATACCCCGGTTAGTGCTGGAGCCAGAGCATTGCCTAACCAGTCCATAGCTCCGGTTAGATACATAACAGCCACAATGAGACAACCTAAGAGGAAAAAGGGGACGGCTTCCATAAGGAAATGTGATGTCCTCGTTCCCATCTTTCTGCCTATATTCCTCCAAGTTGGTTTCTGATATGGTGGTACATCCATTAGAATCTCGGGTGATTCCCCGGGCCAAACCTTGTTGAGGATGAAACCAACAGCGAAATAACCTATGGCTAAGGTAAGGAAAACCCAGCCTATCAGATGTGGGATTAATCCTTCCATCATTCCAATCTGAGCGGCGCAGGGGATAAATACCCCCAATAAAGTAATCATCATAAAACGCTGTTTCCTTGACTCCAACGGGCGGCAAGCTGTTACTCCGGGAACATTGCAACCCAGAGAAAGGATAGTAGGTATAATGGCATAGCCGTGAAGTCCAATCTTGTGCAGTACACCGTCGACGAGAACCGCCAGCCTGGGCAAATAGCCGACATCCTCCAAGAAGGCAAACACCAGATAAAAGGCTACTATTGCCGGTAGAACTACGCCTATTGGCAGAAAAAGCCCACTGGTAAGCACCCCAAAAGATTCAAAGCAAGTCTCGGCTGATGGATCCCCAACGAAAATAAAGTACAGCCAGGTGCCCTTTCCCGGAAAAACACTCTGAATCCAGGGCAGAAAGTGTACATCAAATATCTTGACGAAAAAGCCGTCGGTAAAAAACCCGGCAAATCCGCTAAAGAACATCCAGAAGCCATAGATAACGGCAATAGCAAAGGGTATGCCTGTTAGGGGTTTGACAGTAACATCAGCTAGGGTATCTCTTAATGTGGGCTCATAGGCGCCGACCTCTATAGTTTCTTTGGCTATTCTATCTACTAAATCCCATCTTTGATCAATGGTGAGTTCTACTGCTATTTCCCACACTCCTAATAATTTCTTCTATTGTTACAGGTGCTGCCTGTCCCATCCTTGACACCAGTTCCTTAAACCCTTCGCCTCTGGTGGCTACTGTAGGTACCACTGGCACCCCCAGAATCTGCTCCAATTTTTCGGTATCTACCTTCACATTAACACTCTTAGCCATATCCCACATATTTAACGCAATTATTACTGGATAGCCCTTCTCTATAATTTCAAGAGCCAGGTAAAGACCACGCTCCACTTTAGAGGCGTCTATGATGCATATAACCAGGGCTTCCTTCTCCTCCCCAAGCATCTTCACTGCTACCTCTTCGGCTTTATCCTTGGGCTGTAAAGAAAAGGTGCCAGGGACATCTATGAGGTCAACATATTCACCCTGAAACAGCATGTGCCCTTTGGTAAAGTCAACCGTTGTTCCCGGATAATTTGACTCGGCAACCTTGGCTCCCGTTAGACGGTTGAAAAAGGCAGACTTGCCGACATTAGCCTGACCCATCAGCAACACCTTGTTCACTTTTTCACCTGCACTAAGATTTTATCGGCTAGTCCCAAGCCAATAGATGTATTACTTCTATCTACAGTTACCACTACCGGACCCTTTATCGGCTGTTTGGTCATCATCTTGATTCCCTTACCTTTTCTAATACCCATACCGGCTATTTTATACCTTAACCCTCCCAAAATTTTTATTACTATACCTTCCTCTTCATACCCCATTTCAGATAGTTTCTTCTCCATTTTTAGCATCCCTTCAGACTATTTTTTCATACCACTCTATAGCTAGTGGATATTTTTACAATTTCACTAGCCTGTTTTCTCCTGGTCTGGTCAATTTGTAGCCACTACAATTTCCCGTGCCATTCCACGACCGATGGTAACGACATTCCTATCAACTTCAACTGTTACCGCTCCGTTATTGGATACTACCCTTATCTCCTTGCCCTCAAACAAACCTCGTAAAAAGAGATTCTGTCTTAAGCCTCGTCCTCCCTCAATGGCTACAATTCTGGCTGTTTTACCAGTTTTAAGTTCACTTAACGACATTAGCATCTACCTCTCTTCGTGATATTAGATAACACTCTGGTTATTTCGTGTCATTTTTACTGCACTTTTCCCCAAAATATATACAAATGCTTCTTATTTGCAATAAGCATAGCAAAAAAATTTATGTCCTGTCCTGTCGGCACTGAGGACAATAGCCTGTCATACGAACCTCAACACTGGTGACCTCAAAGTCGTTTTCTCGGGCTACATCCTTCTTCATTTTCTGGCTCAGCGGACACTCAAATTCCACGATTTTGCCGCAGCCGAGACATATCAGGTGTTGATGCTCAAAGGCTGGCTTTATCTCATAGTAATGGTGAGCTTCATCAAAATGAAGCTCGTCTATTAAACCTAGTTTTTTAAACGCCTGCAGGGTTCGATAGACAGTGGACAGACTAATGTGCGGTTGATTCATACGGGCTCGGCGATAGATTTCATCAGCATCCAGATGTCCCTGCCCGCGACTAATAACTTCCAGAACTATAGCCCGCTGATTGGTAGCCCTAATTCCAGTTACACTTAGTGCCTTTCGGTCATCCTCTAGCGACCCGGTTCCATTTTCCATTCCTATTCCTTATTGCTAATGCTTCTCATTTGTAATTACTATAATATATAAATACTATTGTTGTCAACCCCATCGAAAGACAATTATAAAAGAAAAGGGGGAAGTTTAGGCTTCCAGTTGTCTTTTTATTTTAATAATGGACTCTTGCGCAGCTAGTTCACCCTGCAAAATGCACTCTTGAGTTCGGTGGAAGTCAAAGTATCCAATGGATGCTACCTGAGGTTCAATCACTACATCAGCCTCGCTAAGGCTTAGCTTCAGCGACTGATAAGCAGCAATATGAATCGTTTGCATTATGACATTGAAGATGTTAGGCTCTCTGCCCACCTGGTGAAGCTTACCGCTAATACTCGGTGCCACATTCACCGCGATGATGAAGTCAGCTCCCATATCTCTAAGGACACTCGCTGGCACCGGGTTCACCAAACCACCGTCAACTAAATATCTGCCTTTCCATTTAACTACAGCAAATATTACCGGGATAGAAATACTGGCTCTCACGCCTTCCAGCACCGAGCCCTGATTAATTACTACCTCCTCACCAGTCACTATATCAGTAGCTACACAAGCAAGGGGTATCCTTAAATTGCTAAATCCTATGTCACCCCCGATAATTGATTTCAATACCTCTTTAATTCTCCTCCCCTTAATCAAACCAGTTTTGGGCAGGGCTGGGTCTGCCAAAAAGGCGAACCTTTTCGAACCCAGGTCTATTACCAGATTTTTTATCTGACTAATATCTTTACCTTGGGCATAGAGGGCACCAACAAGAGCGCCGGCACTGCTGCCAGCAAGCATATCAATAGTAATGCCTTCTTTTTCCAGGACTTCCAGCACCCCGATATGAGCCAGTCCTCGAGCGGCACCGCTGCCCAGAGCCAACCCAATTTTTCTGTTCCGCAATTTTACCCCCACAGCTCCTCTATATCTTTTTCCGCTTGTTTTTCAATTTCGGTCTCTGCACTTGGGATAAAATGCTTATAAGATTCGGCGGAACCATATTCCCGAGGTTGGAACGCCACCGGCATAGGTACCGCATGACCAAAGATAAGTGCCTGCTGTTTAGAAGCCAGCTTGGCTAACACCGATTTGAGCTCACCCTTACCCGAGACGCCAGCCAAAACACTATCAATGTCCCGCTCATTATCCAAGAGAAAGGCTATCTTAGTCCCAATTTGTGACATAACTTCCTCATCAATGCCGCTGGGTCGCTGGTCAATCACCAGCAGGGTAACATTGTACTTCCGCATCTCACGGGCAATAGTGCCAAAAATAGTTTGACTGGCTACCTCAGGATTAAGGAATTTGTGTGCCTCCTCGATGGTTATTACCAGGGGTTGAGGCTTGACGGTGTCTTCAGCCATTGCCTTCTCTGTTCTCTTCTGATACTGGGCGTAGATACGCCGGGTAAGCAAGTTAGCCACCAGAACATAAGAGGCAACATCTTTATATCTACCAAATTCCAGAACTACATTTATGCCCCGGTCCAGATAGTCTAGAACGCAGCTTACCGCATTATCAGGGCTGTGGGGCAACAGAAAGGGAAGTCGCCTGATGGTCGCCAGCCCTCGCTGCAAGTTCTGATAGGTGCTCTCATGTATCCCTAGCTCTTTTAGCAATTCCTTAATCTGGTCAGGGTCTTTCAGCTCTGAGGCTTCCTGTAGCCAATTTCGACCAAATCTACGGTATATCTGATAGACAGCTTCAACAGCAGGCTCTGTTAGGTTCAAGGTCTGACGAAGCAAGACCATGTCCTCAGGCTCTATTTCGTCATAGCCTATCCTGACCACAAAATCGGTGCTCACCCGCCGGCGCCTAGAGCTCTCCTCATCAAGAGTAAATACCGCTACCCGTGATGGGAAGAGCTGCTTTAGTGCTTTAACATTCCGACCTTGCTCACTAGTGCTTTCCCAGCCGTATTCACTGTTCATATCGAAGATGAGGTTGGCTGCCTTTCCTTTCTGGAGTGTGCCGATGAGAAGTTGTCTGGTAAAGAAAGTCTTTCCCGTGCCGCTCTTGCCGAAGACGCCACTTGAGCGTTCGACCAACTTCTCCATGCTAAGACAAAGCTTGGTCTCCATATCCAGAGGATTACCAATCCAAAACCTTTCTTTGTCCTCTTTACCAAAGACCAACTCTATATCCCGGTCTGAAGCCAGATTTACTGTAGAGAAGTGGCTGGGGACGGTCTTGACCGGCTGGGGTCCCTCAATGAGGCTGGCAACATCGCCACTAATGGTGAGCATTGGTAAAATATGGAGGGTTCCATAGGTAGCGGTTCCAGCTATTACCTCAGCAATAAAGGGGTTGGAAACATCAGGTGGGGTAAGAGTAAGCTTCTGGTCTATTACCCCCAAACTGACATCGGTTATCATGCCAAAGAACCGTCGCTTCTGTCCTTCAATGGTTACATAGCGCCCCACCACCATATCCTCAACTGAAGCCGAGCTATCCAGCCTAACTTCTACACCCTTATTCAATGAGCCAGAGACAACAATGCCCAATCTCTGAATATTTTCCTGATTCACTGTCTAATCCTCCCCAGGATAGATTTAAGCTGGTTGAACTCACCACCAAGCAAGATGGCTTGCTCCTTGCCGGCAGCCACTAAAAAGGCGTGACGGTCTTCATATGCCTGGCTCATCTTGCGCAAACAGGCAGCCACAAGCTCATCTGTGGAAACCGGGAGATGAGTGTTAATTAACATATTAAGGAAGTCAAAAGACTGGCTAAACTCCTTTACCTCCTCAGTAGAACACAGGTAAACAAAGCTATGGATTCGGGCTGGCTTAGGCGGCAGGTAGCGATATAATATATCACCCTGCCTATGCCCGACCACTAAAGCACTGAATTCACTTCTAAGCAGCTTCAAAAGCTGAGGGTTTGACCGATAGATCTCATCATCGCTAGCCTCATCCCTACCCCTAGCAATCGGGCGCCGTCCCGGCTCAATACTAGTGGTAGTAGCATTATAAACTATGCCATATAACTCCACCGTCAAATCCATAGTCTTTACCAGACTACCTAATGGTGGCGTCTGGTAAAGCTCATAGCACTGCGCCACAAAATCAGTAGTGCTGGCTTCAACAACCTCACCCACTCTTTGCACTTCATCTGTACTCAATTAGTAATCCAACCCCCTTTAAGTTTTTATTAGGTAACCTTATCCCCTCCTGACAAACGTGTCATTGCGAGCCGAAGGCGAAGCAATCTTATCTTTGTCTTTTAGTTTGCTTCGTCGCTCTGCTCCTCGCAAAGACATATCTTCTATTACCCCCACTCTATTTCTTCTTTTCCTTCTTCTCCTTTTCCTTCTTGGACTTTTTCACATTCTTCCTTCCCTTAGTTCCCATGCTAACCTCCTTCCTCTACGTAACCTCTTAAATCCAAAGCGTCAAGTAATTCTGGATAGCATTTTGACGCATAGGCTGCCACTATTTGAAGAACTATCTTCTCTTGCTCCTCAAGGCTTATTGGCGTGGGTTCTTCTGGGATGACCAAGCCATGTGCTCTGTGCTTCGCCCAAACATCCATATCAATATCCTCATAGGAATTCTTATACATTTTCTCTGTTAATTCTGGGAAAGAGCTACCAAAGCCTATGCCTTCCAGCCCGAACCACTTGATGCTAGGCTCAGCTTTTTCTAACGGAACTTTCTCGTCAGCTATTTTCATTATTTTTGCATCTCCCTCAGTATAGGCTTTGAACCAATCTTCCATACTTAGCCCAATGGCGCTCTCAAGCTCCCTGAAAAGAATGAACTCATGAAATGTGTCAGGGTCTTTTGCAATGTCATTCCTAAACTTACTGAGGTGCTTCGTCGCCTCTTCTTGTAATCCATCTAAATTCTCTTTCTCGGTTCCAGGAATAGAAAACAACTTTGCCAGAATGGTCAATTTATTACGCCTGGCACTCCCCAATATTGCCCCAGCAGTATATAGATATGAAAGAACTACACACAAGTCATAAAAGCGTATATAGGGCCCCCCGAATAACGGTGTCTTGGCGACTTTGGTTACAACTGGGATACTCAAGAAGCCTATAAAAGTTGGCTGTCCCTCATTATATGGCATTATATGTGCCTCCTAGAATCGATATTCATAAGGGAAGTTTGAAGGGGCTTCGCCCCTTCAAAAACTCTCTTTTTTTTATTTTTTGATTAAAAGATACACGGCTTGCAAGCCTATAGCTACTGCAAGTCCAAGGATAACCCAAGCTAACTCACTCCTACCCAGCTAAGTTAGTTCGTAAATCGCCACGACAGCGGCAACCGTTACGGAAACCCATAATAGACCTTTCATATCCCCTATTTCCCCGTCTTGAGCAAATCATTTTCAGCTTCTCTTTTTAACCTTATTTTCAATACTTTCTTCTACGTATGCTCTCATTTGTGCCTTTTGGTCATCTATTGCTGTCAATATCTGTGGCTCTGAAAGACCCATTTGGGAAAATTGGTTAAAGATATGTTCTTCACGACTTAGAATATATTCATAGTCAACTATTGCCCAAATTACATCCTCAAGTGTCTTATAAGGATTTTTAACAAGTGGTCTATAATGAGCATATTCCTCTTCTTCAGAGGCTACTCTCGGCAGAGCTCTAATCCTGGAGATTATGACACGGTTCAATAGGTCATTTTCTGGCATCTCTGGTGCACGTTTTCTAAGTCTATTATAAATATTGATTTGCGTATTGATGACGCCCTCATAACCCAGTGAAGGAGATACCTTAAGCAAAAATCCTTTAATGATTCCCATTATAATATGGAACACTTTCATCATATCATCTCCAAACTTTCCCTAATAAATCACCCACCTAAACCCACCTTGTCCTTTTGCTCTAGCTTTTGGCTGAGCTAAGGCTGTCTATGGTGTCTTCCTTGAAAGGCGCCAGGAGGTAAGGAGCAGCCCACCAGCAACGATATACGGAAAGCCCAGCATTGACCAAACTAAGAAATGATTATGTCCAGCACAAATGCCAATGTGGATGCCCAATCCGACAGCAGTTAAAATTAGTAGTATACCAGCAAGTCGCTTCCGCCACCAGGATACAATACAGCCAGCTAGCGCAATTGCTCCAAGTATACCTAGTAGAATACCTTCTATAGTGATTGGTTCCGAGATTTCAGTTAGAACTTCAGCAATAGCTGCACCAATCAACATGGTTAGGAGAAACCCTGCTGCCAGTAACCCAATTACTCGCGCTGCCCATCTCATTCGTTTCGCTAGACGATATTGCTTACTCTCCAATACTAGTTATCTCCCTGTATTAGCCGGGTTTCCCCATTTTCAACATTTCTAATCTTCCTTATCCCTTATTTCCCGTAAAGCCATTTATTAAGGGAAGTTTGAATGGGCTTGCCCCTCTTGTATTTATGTCATCTGATATTGTTTAGAGTTTAGTCCTTCTTTGAAGAATAGTATTTAGAATTTGAGGTTAATTAAATTAAACCCACCTTGTTCTTTTGCTACGGCTTTTGGCTGAGCTGAGGGTGGGCAAATGCTCATCCACCAGGGATAACTCTACCAATTGCCAGAAGTTTTCTCTATCTGCCCCGGTTACCACTGCCTTTTCGTGGGCTTCACTTAATGCCACCGGGTACCCCTGTCCACGCTGGCACTGGTCTAAAACTAAGTTATGAACCAGATTGAGCAGGTTTTCATCCGTTGCCACCCAGCGGGGAATCTCAACCCTGGCTATTTCATCATCCACCCTGAGGTAGAAGAAATAGACCTGGTGAACACCATAGTGCTTCTGAACGATAGACGACTGACTGATAAATAAGGCTGACCTCTCCCCCTGCTCCAATATAGCCGAGAATAGTTCTCTGTCCTGAACACCAGCCACCATATCGCAGTCTCTCTTTTCACTAGAGGCGCAATAGCGGTCACAGTCAGCAACCTCATGAGGGCAAAGAGCCACCCGCAAGGCATTAACTACATCGGTGCTGCGAGGAAAGCTAATATAGCTGGCGAGGGCAATTCTCTTATCCCTGTTGAGCTTCCTTATCTCATCAAGATAAGTCAGAAAGCCCTGCTCCAGTAATGCTTCGGTGACGAATTCGGGGTAAGCCTGACCAGCCAGACCCCAAAGAATAAGCGAGCCATCAAGCAGGGCCAAGATTGAACTGCCCGGCGGCAGCTCGGCAGCCAGATTGGCTAACTGGCGGCACTCGTCTACACTACGCTTGATGCCTAGCAGCACGCCCTCTATTGGTTGCTCACGACCCCTAACCCCAGCCGGCATAATAACCAGTTCTTCATCTCCGAAATAGAGGCACGGGAAACTATCAAGGGTAGCACTAGGAGAGACGCCGTAATGAAGAATGACACTGCCTATGTTTATCAGATTGCACCTGGTTGACTTATGCCGGTCAACATCAATATGAGAGCCATCGGTGGCAATGACGGTGAATTCGGCGGGGGTGGGTGGTGCTTTATGGCACCGGTCAAGCCCATTTACTAAACCAGCCACTAACCAGGTGGTCTTACTGGAGGCAATCTTGGCTCTTAAAAGCTCAAGGTCAGCGGACCAGTTATGGAGAACATCCAGAGCATGGTTTAGACGATTCTGCCTTTCTGCACCACCAGCCTTCAGCCTGGCTACCATACCTCCAACCTGCGCAGCCACCTTAGTTAAATCTAACGACACCCCTGTTGCCCCATAATGAGCTTCTCTATAACCTTACCGCTCTGTCTTTTGTAAGTTTCTATGTAATTGAAACGGATTAGGGGGAATGGGTGAGCAATTACACTGCGTTAAACCCGTTTACTCAATTCGTCTCTTTCTAAGGAGGGACTTTATCATACAACTAGACACTATCTTCTAAGCGCTTGACGATTTCTTCTATATCTTTTTTCGCTCCCGATTCTCTAATGGAGGTATCCTCCAGGCAGGATTTAAAAATCTCAGGGTCATTGCGCACAGAACCTATGGGCTCTATTCCCCTTTTTCCTAACTCCCTCATCATTACTGACTTGACCTCCTCCGAATTCACCTTATTTAAAATCGCCCAGGCATATCTTATCTTTACTGACTTAGCTAATTTTCTAATCATCTCAACATCTTTGGGGTCTTCTAAATGAGAAACAGCCGGTGAAATCCCCCTCTTCATTTCTTCAATCATCATTTTTACTCTCTCTGCGATTTCAAAAGCTATAACATTTGGGTCAATCACCGTTATGATTCCATCAAAGTTAATTTCTACCCCTCTCCCGAAATGTTCTAAGCCTGCCTTGATATCTACCAATGTAACTTGCTCTCCAGGCACTATGAAGTCTCTGGCTATCTTATCCTCTGGACCATCACAGCCCTCAAAGGCAACCTGTATTTTCCCCGTTCTGAAGAAAGTAATTCCATTCTTTTGCATAAAATACTTGCTTGGAATCTCATCCAAAGCAATTGTTCCTCTAGGCAAGGGAAACGGGTCGTCTACCGGGCAGGTTACTTTCCCCCCGGTAAAAACTGTTCCTCCGAAAAAATCCATTAGGGGCTCAGGGGCTTTTTCAAAGCCTAACATCCGATAAAGCCCAGGGTTAGATGGGTCGCCATCTACTACATGAACATCATATCCTTTTTCCGTCAACACCCTCGCCATTAAGGCAGTGAGAGTGCTTTTACCACCCCCTCCCTTCCCACATATGATTATCCTCATTCCTGAAAGGGGCTTTGCACCCATTAAAACACCTCCTGTCTTACAGTTGAACGCATTTTGTTTATTAAAATTATCTTGCCGTCGGACTTGTAGTTATTTACCCCAATTACAAGATAGGTGCCAGAGTATTTACGCCTACCTAAATAATAGTATAACTGATAAGACTGATGGACTCAAGTAAGTTGAACTCCTATTTGGTATTGTTTGTATTTTCTGCTATGTGGTATAATATGCATAAAATTGTTAGGAGAACGGATGGTATCTAAAAAAGTGTCTAAGGAACCGGTAACGGTAGAAGATACGCAGCTGCGTGATTATGAACTAGTATTAATTTTCAATCCAGAGGTTGTGGACGAGGCTCTTGATACTACAATAGATAATACGAACAAGCTTATTACAGAAAGGGGTGGAACTATTTCCAACACAGAACAATGGGGCAAAAGAAAGCTGGCCTATCCTATAGAACATTGTGTGGAGGGTTTCTATCTGTTGACACAGTTCAAATTGAAGCCCGCATTAAGCAAAGGACTCGAAGCGAACCTGCAAACTTCCGAGAAGATTCTACGGCATCTACTGATAAAAATGAGCAGTTAATGAGCGAGAGGAAAGGAGTTCTGAGACATGGCAAGCTTAAATAAAGTGATGATTATTGGTAATCTTGGGAGCGAACCTGAAATGCGCTTTACTCCTAATGGCAATCCTGTAACCTCATTTCGCGTTGCCACTAATCGGGTATACACTACTGCCGAGGGTGAGCGTAGAGAAGAAACAGAGTGGTTTACTGTGGTTGCCTGGAACAAGCTAGCTGAGCAATGCAATCAATTTTTAATTAAGGGTCGGCTTATCTACGCCGAGGGGAGGCTACATACGCGCAACTGGGAGGGGCAGGATGGGCAAAAGCGTTACCGAACCGAAATAATAGCCAACAGGGTAACCTTTCTTGATAGGCAATCAGTGGCATCCTTACCTGAGGAGAAGCTCGAGGAAGCTGTTGAATTGGAGCCTGAGGATATTCCATTTTAAGGGATTACAATTTATTAAATTAGGATAGAATTAGGGGGTCTTATTACGAATGGCTAAACCGAAATCTACAAATGCCCAAAACAAGGGGAGAAGTAAGAGAAGATACATACCGAAGCGTAAGTTTTGTTTCTTTTGCACTAATAAGGTCATAGCGATAGACTATAAAGACCCAGCAAAATTGCGCGGCTACATATCAAGTGGAGGAAAGATTGAGCCCCGTCGTAAAACAGGAATTTGCGCTAAACATCAGCGCACCTTGGCAATTGCCATAAAGAGAGCACGTCTCCTAGCCCTGCTACCATATGTGGAAGAGCATGTCCGACAGATGGGTAGTGTTGGCATTCGCGATTAATTTGATGGTTGAGCGGCTACACTTTCACTATGAAGCCATTGGTTATATAGGCCGGCTCGCTGTTACGGTTGCCCGAATTAGATATCTCTGAATTGCATACCGGAAGGGGGTGTGCAGATTAATTTTTTAATTTCTTCTTAGGTTATTTCCCCTTGGCTACTCTTGTCTTCAGTAATAATAGCATACCCCTCATTAATTACCCTGTCCGTTTATCTCTATTGCCCAACAAAGAAAGGATTTGGAGACCTTGACGGTTAAGTCTCCAAGGTGCGGAAACTGTCGCACGTGGTTTTCGGTGATGAATTCTGCCCCCCGATAACACATCCAGCAGATACCATATACTGGACCTCGGAGTGAAACCCATCGGGGATTCCGAAGTGCATAACGACCCTGCCGTCTCTATAGAGATGCCTCAGGGTATGTCTAAACCGTCCAGGGCTCATTATGTCTCTGCATCTTAATGTGTTTAATGCTGGCTTCCCAACTACCATATGCAGCGCTTTCTGTCCATAACCATCGAACTCTATGTCCTGTGAGATGCCTTGCTTCTCAACAAAAACCTGCCCCCTAACTTCAAAGTCAGCTTTTAACTCCATGTTATTTGCCACCAGTTTATAGCTCAGTTTGGTCATAGCGATGAAAATATCTTATGAGCTGTCCCAATTATGAAGTAAAGATGCTTGCCCTACTAATAACATGAATTGGCTTCTGGCAGGTTTTGAATACTACGGAACAACCTGGTCCGGTTCTGGAAATAGCATTGGCAAAGTTGAACAGTTTATCGTATCCTACCACTTGTTGGGACTTGTGTGAAGAATAATATCCCACCACTGATATGAAAGCAAATAGTCAATTGGGGACAGTGAACAGAGTGAAACCGTATGTAATCCTATTGGCAGGTGTGCTGTCTATTTCTTTCGCAGCTATTTTCATCCGTTTGGCTGATGCGCCGCCTTTGGTCATTGCGACCTACCGCATGACCATAGCCGCTATTGTATTAATCCCCGTTGCTTCAATAAAATCTATGAAGGGCCTTAACAGACTAACCAGGCATGACCTGCTCTTGATACTAGTTTCAAGCGTATTCATAGCGCTACATTTCGGCCTTTGGATAACATCACTCAACTATACATCCATCGCTAGCTCGGTTGTTTTAGTAACTTCCCATCCTGCTTTTGTTGCTGTAATGTCGTATTTTCTGTGGAGTGAGAGATTAAACAAACTTGCAATAGGCGGTATTATCGTTGTCCTAACAGGGATTATATCTATCAACTATGGTGGTCTTACTATCAGCTCACAGGCCCTGCTGGGTGACTTGCTAGCCTTAATCGCTGGTTTTTCAATGGGTGCTTATCTCATTATTGGTGGCCAGCTTAGAAAACGCATTGATGTTCTCACTTATCTCACCATTATCTATAGTTGTTCGGCGGTAATACTAATAATAGCCACTGTGAGCTTTGGTTACAGTCTTTTTGGCTATTCGCCTATGACCTATTTAATGCTAATTCTGCTGGCAATCGTACCACAGCTCATCGGCCACTCGTGTTTAAATATAGCCCTACGCTTAATACCGGTGACCTTTGTTTCGGTAGCCATTCTTGGTGAACCTGTCGGGGCTACGCTACTAGGATGTCTTATCCTTAGTGAGATACCAACGGCTAACGAAGTAGTTGGGGGTGTTCTTATTATTGGTGGCATCCTTATGGTACTAAGGCAGAAACCAAAGGATTCAATGATGAAATAAACAGATGATATTATACAAGGTAGTACCACAGACTAGCTATCAAGCTAATTGATGAACCTATTAACCTCCACCTGCGCCTGTTCTATCTTGATTATTTAGCCCTAATCTCCCACCAATTCTTGCCCTTTAATGAAGGCTTGGCTTAAGGCATTAGGATGTTTAGCTATAGCTCCTTTTTCATCAACCCCAAGGAATAATAAGTCGCCAGCGTAGGTAATATCTAGAATTCTAAAGAGGGTCTTCACTGTAACCAGTGCTGGCTCAAACAGATTGGCTACTTTCCTGCCACCGACAGAGATAAATAACCCCTTTCTCTCTCGTTGGTTGCCCAGCGGTGGTATTTTTAGCACATATTTGCGTGCCCACAGTGACTGGCAGCGGTCAATCATAGCTTTCGCTTGAGCGGTTACAGTCATAAACTGGATGGGCGAGGCAAGAACTATTCGGTCAGCCTCCTCTAGTTCCCGGTAAACCATCTGCATGTCGTCCTCTATCCGGCAATCACCTTTCTCCAGACAAGCGTCACAATGCTGGCACGGTGTAATGTTAAGGTCATTAAGGACAATAGTCTTGACCTCAGCCCCTCTGCTGGCGGCACCTCTCAGTACCTCACCCAGCAACAGGTCAGTGTTGCCACCCCGCCGCGGGCTACCAGCAATACCAATAACCTTCAACTTATTCCCTCTTCAATATAACTCAGAATCTCTGTCTCTTTGGCTCTCATCTGGTGCTCCAGCTCAGGCTTATTATGTTCGTATCCCAGCAGGTGAAGCACACCGTGAATAATGAGAATGGCTATTTCCCTTTTTATAGGGTGCCGGTGCTCCCTGGCCTGTATAATCGCTTGAGGGTAGGAAATAATCACCTCACCAAAGTGTAACACTCCATCAGGTGGTTGAACAAAGGGAGGAAAATCTACCCCAATTTCTTCTACAGCCGAAAAGGCGAGCACATCGGTAGGCTCATCCCTACCCAAGTAGCTTTGATTTAACTGCTGCACTCTTTCCTGGCTGGTAATAACCAGACCCAGCTCTACATCAGCGCCAACGCCCTGAGCAACAAGGACTTTCTCGGCTACGCTTTGTAGCCAGCTCTCCTCAAGGCACGGTTCAAGGTCTTCTTCAATAAAAACATTGAGCTCCATTTATTCCTTCTCATCATAGCATAACCCAAGGAAGCTCTCAATAAGATTATCTATAACCTCTCACCCTTTATCCTTCACCAGTGAAGGATTTATCTCTCTCCCCTTATGAAGGGGAGAGAGAAGAGAATTTGTTGAAGGGGTCGACAGAGTCGCTCTCCAGAGGCGAGTCGCCGTGGCGACCTCTGGTGAGCTTCGCCCCTTTAAACTTCCCGCAATAAACGACCTCCCCCAAATGAGGTTTGAGCAAAATAAGGGGTTATGATATAGTAAATATATAGAATAAAGGATTATTAGCTCCACAGGATTAAGGAGGGATCGCATAGTGGTCTAGTGCGGGCGCCTGCTAAGCGCTTACCCTGAGAGATCGGGGTCGTGGGTTCAAATCCCACTCCCTCCGCCACAGATGAAGTAACACACCCCTCATCAAGGGGCTATATTTTTAACAGCCAAGGGTACAAGATTATGCCTCAATATTATATCTGGACTATAGGTTGCCAGATGAATAAGGCTGAGTCAGAGCGAATTGGTAGCTACCTGGAGCAGCTAGGATACCAGGCAACAGCTACCGCTGAGGAAGCTGACTTCATCGTGCTTAATAGCTGTGTGGTACGCCAGAGTGCCGAAAATCGCGTCATTAACAAGCTTAATTCGCTTAAATTTCTAAAAAGGTTAAAACCCGGTATAACCCTTGCCCTAACCGGCTGTTTGGTAAACTCAGAGATTGACCAGCTTCGGAAAAGCTTCCCCTATGTTGATTACTTTTTTAAACCCGGAGACTACCCACTGTGGATGGAAAAACAAAATAAACTTAGGAAAATTTTACCCCAGCACCCTTCACCCAGCACCTTTGTTACTATCATTCAGGGCTGTGATAATTTCTGCTCCTTTTGTATTGTTCCCTACCGCCGTGGTCGAGAAAGAAGTCGCCGGCCAGTCGAAATAATCGGTGAGGTTAAAGAACTAGTCGGTCGTGGAGCAAAAGAGGTTACCTTACTGGGACAAAATGTGGACTCCTATGGGTATGATCTGCAGGATAAACCAGACCTGGCTGAGTTATTAAGTCAAATAAATACTATAGATGGCTTAGCCCGAATACGCTTCCTGACTAACCACCCTAAAGATATGAGCCACAAGCTCATTGAGGCAATAGCCTATCTAGATAAGGTCTGCGAGCTAATTTGCCTTCCTGTTCAGTCAGGCGATAATAATATACTGAAAGCAATGAGAAGAGGCTATACATCCGAGCACTATCGCCAGCTTGTTGAACAAATACGCAATAAAGTAGCTGGCGTAGCCCTGAGCACTGATGTCATTGTCGGCTTTCCCTCAGAAAGCCCTGGTCAATTTCAGCAAACGGTCAACTTACTCTCCGAGCTAAGGTTTGATACCGTCCATATAGCCACCTATTCACCAAGACCAGGGACTATAGCCTCAAGGCAATTTGAGGATGATGTTCCGATGGCTGAGAAAAAGGAGCGACTACACAAGATAGAGCAACTGCAAGAGAGCATTGCTACTGAAATTAATGCCCAACTATTAGGCAAAACGGTTGAAGTTCTGGTAGAGGGGAAGAAAGGAGGTAAGTGGCAAGGTCGCACTCGAAGTGGTAAACTGGTATTCTTCAATGATAATAGAGATTACCTGGGGCGACTGGTGAAAATCAGGGTTGAGAAAACAAGCCCCTGGTCATTGCAGGGTAAGGTTGAACTAAGTACTACCAACTAAATTTAAGGAGGGAAAAGTGGGAAAGATTAGGATTCCAAAATTGGGGATATTAGTGGGATTACTTGTCAGTGTAGTATTTGTAGGTGGCTGTTTCCCAGCAGAGGGAACTGAAGGAGGGGATTGGTGGACATGGATTGTTCTCCTGGTATTGCTTTTCGGTATGATGTATTTCCTTATGATTAGGCCACAGCGCAAGAGACAGAAGGAACACCAGCAACTGATGGAAGAGCTAAAAAGAGGGGATAGGGTAATTACTGCCGGCGGTGTCTATGGAGTGATTGAAACTATTAGTGATGATAGTGTGGTCATAAAAGTAGAATCAGGGGCAACAATGAGAGTAGCCAGAAATAGTGTGGCTGGTAAGCGGGAGAAATAGAGTTTGTTTACTAATCAACTCAAAGAGAGGATAGCCAGGTTAAAAGAGGAGCTAAAGGCGGTTATTGTCGCCCATAACTATCAGCGAGCTGAGGTTCAGGATATAGCCGACTTTGTTGGTGACTCCCTGGAGCTATCACGCCAGTGCGCCGAAGTAGATGCTGAGACAATTATTTTCTGTGGTGTCCGCTTTATGGCTGAAACCGCTGCCATCATAAATCCTTACCGCACTGTCGTGCTATCGGAGGGTAGTGCTGGCTGTCCGCTGGCAGACATGATTAATGTTGATGAGCTGAGAGAGTGGAAGCAGAGGTACCCCGGGGCATCGGTCGTCTGCTATATCAACTCATCAGCTGAAATCAAAGCTGAAAGCGAGATCTGCTGCACCTCAGCCAATAGCGACAAGGTAGTAAACTCAATAGCAAATGATGACATAATTTTCATTCCTGACCAGAACCTGGGTGCCTATACTGCCACCAAGACCAAGAAGAGGCTAATTCTCTATCCCGGCTTTTGTTATGTTCACCACCGACTTAAGCCTGAGCAAGTAAAGCTGGCGAAACAACTCCACCCTGAAGCTCAAGTATTAGTCCATCCTGAGTGCCGACCTGAGGTAATAGCCCTGGCTGAAGCCGCCCTTAGCACCTCACAGATGCTTCGCTATGTTAAGGCAAACTCACATAATAGCTTTATTATTGGTACTGAGGAAGGACTACTTCACCGATTGCGCTTAGACAATCCCGATAAATCCTTCTACTTAGTCACTAACAGCCAAATCTGCACTGATATGAAGAAGACGACACTGGAAACCATTGTTAAAACAATGGAACTTAGGCAAAATATTGTAACCGTGCCTGAAGAGGTAAGATTAAAAGCAAAGCAGGCTGTTGACCGGATGCTGGCTATTAGTTAGTAGGATAAAGCCACCGAGGTAGCTAGATGAGTTATTATGACTATATTATTGTTGGCAGTGGTATTGCCGGGCTTTATACTGCCCTGTTGGCAAAAGAGCAGGGGAGTGTGCTCATTATAACCAAGGGCAGTATTGATGACTGCAATACCAAACATGCGCAGGGGGGTGTTGCCGCTGCCATAGGTAAGGATGATTCTGTTGAGCTTCACTTCCAGGATACCATGGCCGCTGGAGATGGCCTGTGTGACGAAGAGGCAGTGCGTATATTAGTAAATGAAGCCCCTGACCGCATCACCGACCTGGTCAATTTTGGAGTTCCCTTTGACACCCTTAACGGAGAGGTTGCCCTTACCATAGAGGCAGCCCACAGTGTGCCCCGCATCCTGCATGCCGGGGGTGACGCTACTGGCGAACATATTGAAGTTACGCTAAGTAAGCAGGTTCGCTCGTCTAGAATCCAGGTACTGGAAGATTGCCTGGCTACCGAGATTCTGGTAGAGAGGAAGACAGTTAAGGGAATAAAAGCCCTTGATTGCCGCACCGGCTCTATTGAGGAATTCGGCTGTGGCTCCTTGATTCTAGCTACTGGTGGTGCTGGACAGCTATTCAAGTTTAATACTAACTCGGATATAGCCACCGGTGATGGTATAGCCTTAGCCTATAAGGCTAGGGCGGAGATAGTGGACCTGGAGTTTTTTCAGTTCCATCCTACTGCTCTGCGCTTGCCCGGAGTAACCCCATTCCTTATATCGGAAGCGGTCAGGGGTGAGGGAGGAATACTACGAAATGTAGATGGCTATAACTTCATGTCTGACTATACACCTGAGAGAGACCTAGCACCACGAGATGTAGTAGCTCGTAGCATACTATACGAGATGGAAAAAACAGGCTCAGATCGGGCCTTTATTGATGTTACTCACCTACCACCCCATGTTACTACCACCCGGTTTCCCCATATATATCGCTTCTGCCTAGACCACGGTCTTGACATTACTAAAGGTCTGATACCGGTGGCACCGGCAGCCCATTACATGATGGGTGGCATCAAGACCAATACCTGGGGCGAAACTAATATAGCTGGACTATTTGCTACTGGTGAAACCGCTTGCACCGGAGTCCACGGAGCCAATCGACTAGCCTCGAACTCAATGCTTGAAGTGCTTGTGTTCAGCAAGAGAATTATGGAAAAGACCAGAAAAAGAACTGCTACCGAGGCACCTACTACCAGAGAAGGTGTGGAAGCTCACTATTCACTGAGCCAGAGAGAATTTTCTGAAGTGGTGCCCCCACCCAGCCTTTCTGCCTTACAACAACTTCTCTGGGATGATATAGGTATTATCCGCAACAAGGAAGGGCTAACCAAATCCGTAAATATCTTGGCTGCCTGGCAAAGGTCATTACCTCAGCCTACAGACCGCCCTTCTTATGAACTAAATAACCTGGTGCTGACTGGTCGCCTAGTAGCTGAGGCTGCCCTACTTAGACAAGAGAGCCGCGGTGCCCACTTCCGCTCCGACTTTCCCCAGAGCTCACCCCAGTGGCAACACCATATCTTATTCACATTAAAATGATAAGTTATTACAAATAGAAGTAGCTTATTTGGGGTAGATTGAAGGGGGTGATGTAGATAGACAATCTCCAATTATCCCAAGAACAGATTGATAACATCATAGACCTGGCTCTAGCTGAAGATATAAGCCACGGTGATATCACCACCGAAGCATTAATACCACCTGACCTCCAAGGGAAGGCGTCCATACTGGTTAAGGCAAAGGGAATTCTGGCTGGTAGTGAGGTAGCTAAGAGGGTGTTTCTCAAGGTTGACCCATTTCTCAAGGTTGAGGTGCTTATTCAGGATGGAGCCGAGGTTGAACCTGGTGACATAGTAACCACTATTTCAGGTAGCGCAGCCAGTATTCTCAAAGCCGAGCGGGTAGCTCTAAATTTTCTGCAGAGTCTTAGTGGTATTGCCTCACAGACAGCCAAATATACAGCCAAAATACAGGGATTTGTGGTCAATATTACCGATACTCGCAAAACCACCCCCGGTCTCAGACTACTGGAAAAATATGCAGTGCGTCTTGGAGGCGGACAGAATCACCGTTTTCACCTGGGTGATGGTATTCTTATTAAGGATAACCATCTAGCTGCGCTACATACCTTGGGCATGAGCTTAAAGGATATTGTAGCTAAGGCAAAACACAATGCCCCTAAAGAGTTAAAGGTTGAGGTAGAGGTCAATACTACTCAACAAGCCCTGGACGCTGCCGAAGCTGGGGCTGATATAATTATGCTGGATAATATGAGCCCTGATGAAATGCGCCGCACAGTGAACTTAGTCTCAGGTGATGTTAAGATTGAAGCATCAGGAGGAATTACACTGGAGAATATCCCCGCTATAGCTAGGGCAGGGGTTGATACTATCTCTATCGGTGCCCTCACTCACTCTTCAAAAGCCCTCGACATCAGCCTTGAGCTTGAGCCACAGACCCTCCGCCTACTTTAGACCCACCCAAACAGGACAGTTCCCGAACTTCTCTTTGATAAGGCGGTAAATTCTTAAGACTCAGACTTCTCTTGTTCCTTTTTATCTGATTGTGTAAGTCTACAATCAAGCTTCGGATACGCTTCAGATAAACATTCCAAAATACCGTTTGTGATATTTCTTGCATCAGAGGTAACGCTTAGCATAAGCGGTAAATCATAAGTCGGTATTCTGTGGTAACGATGTAAAGGATTAACACACTTCTGATAAACAGATTCCCTCACCGCCCCCCAGTTAGAATGCATATAGCCGGAGGTATATACATAATACTTATCATAAAGTTCCTTTAGACCGACATCATCACTAATTTTTCTCAAATCTACTGAAGCCCAATGTCCAAGATTTATAGAGGTGAATTCAATCCACTTGTCTTCATTGGCAAGACGGTCTATATCGTCAATTTCAATGCTGCTAATTTCCTCGCCCAATTCCTTTAGTTTCAAAAAAAGAAGCTTAAGCTGTCCAGTTCCGTAGCTTCGATAATCGTCCCAAATTCGGGATTCCTCTTTTTCTTTTAAGAGTAAATACTTAAACGTGATATATGCTTCTACTAAGGATCTTAGGGCTAGTCTGCCAGTAATGGATAGCGATGCTCAATATAAAATTATCTCAATAAAGAGTGTCAATCCATAGAGAGCAATACCGAAAGCACCTTCATGTCGAGAGTCTATTGTAGATACCTTAGACGTATTAAAAAAGTGGTCAATGAGTTTATTTCGGACTTCTACCGTCTCCTTTAAGTAGTACTTACCAGTATCTTCCATTTCATCAGAAAGTGTTTTCTGTCTATTCTTTATCTTTTCACTTACTCTTTCCTCGGGAATACAACCAGTTTTATCATAACAATACTGCCAGAAATTCTGAGACCACTCGCTAGACTTTTCCTTACTTGTCGGGGGCAAGGATATTTCGCTTGCTCTAATAAATGGTCGTATACGTCGCATATCACCATAATTCGGATATTCAAATACTCCGTGTACTGTGTCTTCCATTTCTCTGGTGAATTTCATCTTTCCCCCCAAGATAACACAGAACAACCTAATCCACCGGCAGTCGGTTGCTTCTTGAGATTGGTGCCAATAACTTGTTAAAATAGCCTCGGACAACTTCTGCCAATCATCTTTTGGTATTGGCTTATCCAAAGAATCCTTCCAGTCATCGACGGCTGGTAAGCTTGGGAACAGGGTTAGCGGACGTAGAGCCATCTTTACTTCTTCTGACCAAGATGAAGCTCTTACTATAAATCCCTTTCTTTTAGCTTTAGTAAATTCACCTATTCCGCTTTGCGTGACGTTGTAGCAATCGGGGTTTTTCGGTATGTAATCTGAAATGTACCTGAAGAAACTGAGAGCCTTTTCTCTTTCTACACTTCCAATAACCAATACTGCCCACAGCATTTCAGGGAGCCTTTCATCAATCCATGATGAAGGGGTCATCTTAAATTTTAAGAACGGGGGTGTTAATTCCTTTTTGTACCTTGTGTGATCTGAAATTTTGCTATCAATTCTGTTCTTAGTCATAATTCATTTTATCATATTTGGGTGGGTCTTGGGGGATTTGAACCATCTATGGTCTCGCCGCCGAAGTCAGGTAACTATTGCTGTTGTCGTCTATCTTTATCTCGGTAAATCCAGCCATCAATAGTAGCAGTTGCCTCTCATCCCCATCAGGAATGACATCATTTTCAACTACCGGGATTTGGTGGTGAATCTCAAGTTACTCTAAGATACCTTCGGCGGGGCGAATTGGTGGGCAGCAAGTAAAGCCACATCAGCCTGAATACAGTCAGTTGTGTCGTCAGCAATTACCTACCCTAGTACTCGAAATGAGTGATGCAAATCACTAAGCAGAAAACAATCCCGAACAGAGGGTATCACTTAGAGAGCGTGGTGTGGTATTCGATGTGGGATAAGAGAATGGGGCTTTTCCTGACCATGGGCTACCATTAACTTGTCATCACCCATAACCTGGCGGGGGTCACCGTCGGCGATGATGCACCCTTTGTCTACTAGCACGACACGGTTGCATACCTCCAAGACGAGTTCTAGATCATGAGAGGCAATAAGAATTGTCTCCTTTGATGCTTGCAGAAGACGAATAAGACGACGCCTAGAACGGATGTCGAGGTTGGCACTTGGTTCGTCATAGATGAGCAATCGAGGATGCATCGCCAGTACACCTGCAATGGAGACTATACGCTTCTCCCCTTCTGAGAGACGGTGGGATGGTCGGTCAGCAAGTTCGACCGCACCCACCACTGAGAGTGCCTCCGTTACCCTCACTTCAATCTCGTCTTTTGATAGCCCCATGTTCTGGGGGCCGAAGGCAATGTCATCCCACACCGATGGACAAAACAGTTGATCGTCTGGATTCTGAAAGACTAGAGCGACCTCGGGACGAAAGTCCCCATTCACGACTGGATTACCTAAGACAACAATCTCCCCAGCGGACGGCTTCAGCACACCGCAGAGCCCCAGAAAGAAAGTGGTCTTACCAGCCCCATTAGGACCAATGAGTCCAACCCGCTCTCCCGGCATCACCTTGAGACTCACATTCTGTAAAACATCAGGCCTGTCTGGGTAGGAGAGCCAGAGTCCAGAAACGGTGAGAGCGGGTTCTGTCAACTCTTCTGATAACATTGTTACATCTAATCTTTCATTGCGCATATTCGAGTCATTGTAGCAAAGCATCTACCCCGTGTCCATATAGGATATCCCCGGCGATGAACCCGGCTGCGGTCAGGAGAAAAACACCAAGGGTAATTACATCGCGGGAATGGATTTGAAATTCGCCTCGTGGAGGCGGTGCATGTCCATAGCCTCGCAGAATCATTGCTTTGTATACCCATTCAGAACGCTCGTAACTACGCACCAGGATGCTACCGCCCAACCAGGCCGCAATACTAAGGGCACGAGTACTAAAGCGGTGCTTGTCAAATCCCCTGAGCCTCATTGAAATCCGCATTTTCTGCAGGTCACTACCTATCTCGTGCAGATAGCGGAAGGAGAGAAGTACCATGTCAGCTAGGATGGCAGGTAGACCTAACGCCCGCATCGCTTTGATGGTATTCAGGAAAGGAGCAGTACCAAAGAGAATCAAGCCAATCGTCAGAATAGAGAGAAACCTAGTAGCTATTAAAAGTACAGCAATAAGTCCTTCCTGTCGCAAATCTAGGGGGCCAATGCTCATTATGATGGTCTGTCCCGAAACAAAAGGTAAGGTGAGAATCACTACCAGGAGAAAAAAGGAAGGGTAACGTAACCGTCTTAGTATGAAGGAGACTGGTAGCTTAGAAACAATGTAGATAGTGGTACTAACCACTACCATTGCCAGTAGCATACGCAAGTCTCGGATAAAGGAGAAAGCGAAGATTAAAACCATAAGGCCAATTAGTTTACACCGCGGTTCCCAGCGGTGTAACAGTGAGCCGAGGTCAGAGTATTCATCTACTATTCCAAGCTTCATACGCCATCCAAAATTCTTGGTCGCACCCGCTGAAGAAAGACAACTAATAGCGAGGTTATAAAACCCTCAATGGCTATCAACGGTAGGTAGGCTATGGCTAGTGTATAGATTGCTGCCCGCTCAGTGCCGACATCCAGGTCAGCCGGTATGTTAGTCAGCAGAATTACTAAAAACATGGCTACCGATATGGCAAGGGCAATAGCACCGGATAGAAATCCAAAAACGCCTGTCTTCCACCGGCTCTCTTTGTCGCCGAATTTGCGGAGACGGAATATGAAGTAGGCTATTAATGACGGCAATCCCATTATCATAGCGTTTACTCCCAGAGTGGTCAGCCCGCCGTGCTGAAACATCACCGCCTGAAAGAATAGGCCAATGAGAATAGCCGGGAAGGCAAAATAACCCAGAATAGCTCCCAAGAGGCCGTTTAACACAAGATGAACGCTGGTAGGTGGCACTGGAATGTGTATCCAGGAAACCACAAAGAAGGCAGCCGTTAGTATGGAAGCCTTGGGAATGTCCTGACGAGGGTTCTCCTTCTTATTGATTTTGCGGACTGAGTACCATGTGACCGCAGCAGTGGCAGCATACCCGGCAGCAGTTACGGGGACAGGGAGAATGCCATCGGGGATATGCATCAGGCTCTCCTCCTTCGTGAGAAATAGAGCGCTGTGCCAACACTCCCCCAGATAAAGCAAGCCGCCATAAGTATAATCTGAATGGCAGTATAGCCGCCGGTACCACCCGTCACCACCATATCTTCACCGATGGGAATATAGACGATATCGCCGTGACCTGCCTGGCGTACCTGGATATCCCAGGTGCCTGGCTTGGAGGTATCAGGTGTGAAGCTAAAGCGGCCCTCGTCATCACAGACCCCGGTTAGCCAAGGAGTGGAGGGGTCATCAGGCGCATAGACCACGAACTGGGCACCAGCCATCGGTTCGCCGTTGTCATAGGTGGCGACAATCTCAATCGTCATATTAACTGTGTATTCAATTTTGGCACCATGGGCAAGGACTTTTATCGGCAAGACTAGACCAACCATAAGAATAAAAATGAGACATGTAATAATTCTCCACTTCATACGCATAATTACGACTCCTAGAATCAGGGGTACACCGCCACGATTGTGGCAGACCCCCTTTTATATTAATTCCAATAGGATTAGTCGCAATGACAATGGCCTTCACCGACATGACCCAGAGTGGACAGTATATCTACCAGCATTTGGTAGTCCTCTAATGAGAGCCTAGATTGCAGATCAGCCATGTTGACATCCAGCTTGCCACCTTCAGCAATACCAGCAAAGGGTTCAAAGCCGATAGCACTAACATTGAGGGTATTATCCATTGGCGTCTCAGCATCACCAAAGATATGGTCGAAGTGGAAAGTCATCTCTACATCTGCCGTGCCGCCTTCCTCTATCATACCTTTGCGTTCGTCACCTACATATTCACCACAGAAGTATTCGTATTCTTCATCAACCTTGATGCTGAAATCAATACTCTGATTATCTTTCTCAGCCGTACCAAGAATGACCAAGCTGTAGCCAGCAGCCGGGCCCGAGGTTGCCTTGACCATTTCCCAAGAGAGGGCATTATAGTGACCTACGGCAGCATTTTGGACTTCGCCCACGAGGATAGGCAGTGCGTTTTCACCACCTTCTGCCAGATCCACAGTACACACCTTGTCAAGGCTGACCTCGACATCGCATTTCATATTGGCATCCGAGTGCGGGTCATACGGGGGATCAGTCTGACAAGCAGTAACCTCGGCTAGAGTAATGTACACATTAGAGAAGCTGATACTCCAACCATCTTTGGAAACAAAGCCCTGTCGGACAAAGTCCTCACCATTGGCATGAAACTGAAGTGTCCCCACCACACCACCACCACAACTGACGAGCATAATACTAATAATAAACAACATAGTAATGGCCAAAACAAGTATTCCTTTTCTCATTAAAATTCTCCTACGTATATTTTCTAAAAATAGTCAACTCCCTTTTTCTACACCAGTTAGAGTTTCGGCACAGAGTAGACGCTGATACAATTCTTATGCAATTATATACAATAACACACTAATTTTTTTGTTTATTCACTCCGTATCTCCCCTAATCATCTCTATTTTCCAAGAAGATGCTATGTGTCATGAAATTAATCTCCCTGATATTAGCCCCTACTTCTTTTTGCTCTCCAAAAAGCGTCGTTAACAGGAGCTTCTCTCCCTTAACCTGTAGATATGTAATCTCCTCCATCAGAAGCTCCCTTTCACCATTTCTATCGACATATGCCTTAGATAAACACATTTCGCTCCTTTCATAGACTAGCACCCTAACTAATCCGGTATCAATTAAAGTATAAGGAGGCAGCCAACCGTCACTACTCCTTTTCCTCTAACCTCCTTAAGGCTCGGGATAAGGATTCACTTGCTTGGTCCATCTCTTGAGCTGCCTGCAACATCTCTTGATAGGCTTCGACTTCTACAAATACCTTTGCCTTACCTGCCCATTCTCTAAATTCTTGACTATGCTCTTTGTTATGTTCAATCCAATAATTTAACAGAGTCCTGAGCTTCGCTCTTTCATCGTTGTCCACGATACCCCCCTTTCAGCTTGATACAATCTACTGCATCTGCAATAGGATGCAATAATAATCCAAAAAATTACTTACTGCAATTTATACAGCGACCAAAAATAGCCAGGTGCTCCAGGTCAGCGATAAACTTATATTCACGAAGCAAAGTATCCTTAACCGGAGCCATCACTGATTCGGTAAGGTTAATTATAGCACCACACTCTTTGCAAACCAGGTGATGGTGATGCCCTTTATCGGCAGGATGGTATCTAACCCGACCCTCTCCCATATCGGTCTCAGTTACCAGACCAAGTCGCTTCAGTAGTTCCAGCGTGCGGTAGACAGTTGAGATGTTAACATTGGAGTATTTAGCCACCACCTGGGCATAGATTTCCTCAGCACTAACATGGTCATCACTACTTTCAATGGCTGACAGAATCATCATCCGCTGCGGTGTCAGCCGATATCCTAATTCGCTTAATTTACTACCTATACCACCGGGGTTGTTCATCTAACTTCCTTGTTGCAAGTTATACCACAGCAAAATAAGTTTTTCAACCATATGCAATTGCACGGAGTCTCAATTGAAATTTATTTCAATAATTCACTGCCGACTATTCAATAGTATGGTTACTGGTCCATCATTATGAATTTCTACCTGCATATATTGCTGAAAACGCCCAGTTTCCACCCTTAACCCGGTAGCACGAGCCTGTTCCACAAATTGTTCAAATAATTCTTTGGCTTGGGCTGGCGATGCTGCCTCGATAAAATCAGGACGACGCCCTTTCTTGGTTTCAGCCAACAGGGTAAACTGGCTTACCACCAATAGCTCACCTATAATATCCAAAGCTGAGAGGTTAAAGTTGCCCCCTTCATCAGAAAAAAGGCGCAGATTAACAATCTTATGTGCCAGATACTGTGCATCCTTTTCCGTATCCCCCCTAGCTACTCCGACAAAGACCACTAGCCCAAGACCTATCCTACCCACTACCTCACTGCCAACACTGACCGAGGCTTCAGTAACTCGCTGTAACAGCGCCTTCACACTCTACTTCTCCTTTTATTTTCCCTTGTGTTGTGCTTTCCTCTTAGCCTGCTCAATAGAGCTAACTTTATGTTTATCTGTACTACGACTATCTGTAGTACGACTATCCGTAGTACGACTATCCGTAGTACGATTATCCGTAGAATGATTATCTGTAGTATAAAAGCCACTCCCCTTAAAAATAACAGGATTTGAGTGAAAGATACGGCGAGTCTTTCCTTGGCATTTAGGACACAGAGTTATTGGTGAATCATCAAACCCTTGCTTCCTTTCAAAGCGAAATTGACAAAGCCCACACTCATACTCATAAATAGGCACTGCTACACCTCACAAATTTCATTACAGTTCATTTTACAGTAATGGCTCGGCCAAGACAACCTCAAGTAACGCTACATAAACCTTGATTTATCATATCAATCCAGCAGACATTAAGTGAAGTGTATGCTAGAATTACCCAAGGTTGTTTTTATGTTCCCATTTTTTATGAGTGTGGTCGTAATTTCATTATCAGGAGTAATGATGCCCGGTCCCATGTTTGCCATGACCGTAACTAAAAGCTATAAATCACAATTTGCTGGCGTGCAGATTGCCCTGGGACATGCTGTGGTAGAAATCCCCCTTATATTGCTTATTTACTTTGGTCTGGCTCAATTCTTCCAGCTTGAGCTGGTGAGGCTGATTCTAAATCTAGTCGGTGGGGCTATGATAATCTGGCTAGGTGTAGATATGTTCCGGGCAAGGGCTGGGGTAATGCAAAAGGGCAAGGACTTAGCCTATAACGCGGTTGTTGCTGGAGTGGTTACTAGCCTCTTCAATCCATTTTTTTTCTTATGGTGGGCAACTATAGGCAGTATGCTTATAATGAACTCCCTAAACTTTGGCTTGACCGGGTTTGTTTTGTTTATTCCTGTCCACTGGCTATGCGATTTGATATGGCTCTCATTTATTTCAATTCTGATTTACCGAACTCAGTCGCTGTGGGGAAGAAAATTTCAAGAAGGATTGTTTATTATTTGCAGCCTAATACTTATTGGATTTGGGGGCTGGTTTCTGTATCTAGGTCTCCGATTGGTAGTTCAGAGTTTGAGCTAATTTTGGGAAGTGGAAATATATTAAAGCAGGGCTCACTTGCGTAGGCTACAGGAAACGGAGCACTGGTCACACTCTGTGCTACAGGGTTCAACATGAATAGTTATACTGGTATGTTGTAGCCTATTTTCTATGTCCTGCTCTAAGTGGTCGGATACCCGGTGTGCTTCTTCCACACTAACATTCTTAGGCATTACCAGGTGAAATTCAATGAACCGCTGGTTTCCTGCCTTACGAGTACGTAGTTTATGGAAAGTAACTAGCTGACTTCTATACTGCATAATACAGGAGACTATTTCATCCTCTTCCGCTTTAGGCAACCTAACATCAATCAGTCCGCCAAATGATTTCCTCAATATATCATAAGCTATTTTTAGGATAAATAAGGCTACTACCAGGGCTACGATAGGGTCAAGAATACTAAGTCCGGTAAAACGTACAACCGCCAATCCTACCAGTACTGCAGCCGCTGAGTAGACATCAGCAGCAATATTGCGAGCATTGGCCTCTAGCGCTGTTGAACCTGTAGCCTGTGATACCTTGAGCAAGTGACGAGAAAGGAAAATGCTGACTATTATGGAAACCAGCATTACCCCTATTCCGGCTTCAGTTAACTCTACTGTTACTCCAGTTATTATTCGGCGTATTGCTGAATAAATTATCAAGCCACCAACAGTAAAAATCAGCACCGCCTGCAATATAGCTGCAATATCCTCCACTTTGCCGTGACCGAAGGGATGTTCCTCATCGGCGGGCTTGGCAGCTATACTAATAGCAAAGAAACTGATTGTCACAGCCAACAGGTCAAAGAAACTATCCGCTGTCTGAGCAAAAATGCTGATGCTTCCGGTTATGACCGATACCGCTACCTTGAGCCCAGTTAGCCCGATTACAACTACGAGGGAAAGCTTAACCGCACCACTTGTGGTAGAAAACATTACCTATCACTCGCCCTTAGCTTTAACTGCGGGTAGCCATGGAATAAATCTTCCCCACTCCCCTCTCTCCCAAACTAGCAGCAACTGAGGAGCGACAAATAGTGAGCTATAAGTTCCGGCAATGATGCCAATCAGTAACACCACAGCGAAATTCTGAATTGATGCCCCCACAAAGAGGAACAGGGCTAAGACCACGATAAGAGTAGTGAGGCTGGTATTCAAGGAACGGCTCAGGGTCTCAACCAGGCTGTTATTGACTACAATCTGAAAGTTAGGACTTACACCCTTAGTCAAATTCTCGCGTATTCTATCAAAAATGACGACGGTATTATTTACACTATAGCCAATAACAGCTAATACACCAGTAATAAACATCAAATTGACTTCCCAGTCTAGTATACCACCGAGGATGGAAAAGATCCCTAATACTACTAGCAAATCATGGAGCAGGGCTATAATGGCACAGGTGCCATAGCGGAAAGGTTTTGGCATACGACGAAATGCCCAGGTGATATAAAGCAATATGCCAACGGCAGCCCCAAGTACAGCCCATAGTGTATTCCATCCAGTTTCGGTAGCCACCATAGGCGACACAGAATAAAACTCCGCTTCCTTAAGGTTACCAAACCTGACTATTAAGGCATCCTCCAGATTTGTTTTTTCCTCCGTGCTCAGTTTGTCAGTACGAATATAAAAGTCACCTTCTCCAGTGCGTTGAACAATGGCATTGGTGTAACCTAAACTGGCTAATTCATTTCTTAATTCATTATGGTCTACCCCCTGCTCAAAGCTCAGCGTCATCATAGAACCGCTACTAAATTCAATCCCCAAGGCAAGACCAAATGTGGCCAGAGCAATAATGCCAATAAGTATGATTACTCCTGAGATAGCAAAAAACCAGAACCTTTTACCGGTAATATCAAACATTATTTTCTTCCTGAATATACACTAAATAGAGAAGTCCGCTGCGCTAGACCAGTGCCTACGAATAGACGCAGCAATGTCCGAGTAACCACAATAGCGGTAAACATGCTTACTGCCACACCGACAAACAGGGTTAAGGCAAAACCCATTACCGGGGCACTGGCCACAATATTTTTACTTAACCAATAGAGAATGCCACAGACAATAAAGGTGGTTATATTACTATCCCTGATAGCTGTCCAGGCACGACTGAAGCCAGTATCAATAGCTGCCCCTAAAGTCCGTCCTGCCCTTAATTCCTCCTTCATCCGTTCAAAAATAAGCACATTGGCATCTACCGCCATACCTATAGACAGGACAAAACCGCCAATCCCAGCCAGGGTAAGGGTTACCGGTATCAACTTAAATAATGCTAATACCAGTGTCCCATAAAAAATCAAAGCCAGACTAGCTAAAGCTCCGGGCAGGCGGTAGTAAATAACCATAAAAAGCATAATTAGTATTATGCCAATTATTCCTGCCTTAATGCTCATATCAATGAAATCAGCTCCCAATGTAGCCGAGACCATTTCCTCATACAGTGGTGGCTTCTGCAGCGGCATGGGCAGAGCACCAGAGGTAAGCAGGTTAGCTAAATGCTCTACCTCTTCAATGGTAAAATTACCGGTAATAACCCCACTACCATGATATGCTGGCTCCAAAATCTGAGGGTGGGAAATGAGTATATTATCTAAGAAAATGCCTATACACCGTTCAAGAGAATCGCTTGGTCTGGAATGTAGTCGCTCAGCAATATCATCAAAAATTATTCCCCCTTCCTCGTTCCACTCAATAGCAACCTCAGGCTCGGGGGTTATACCGGTAGTAATACTAGGTCTAGCCTCTCTTAAGAAGCCACCGGTAAGTTGTGTGCCGTTATCTCCTCTGGCTGTTATCCAGGATAAAAGTGCTGTCGAGCCTGGCTCTAGTTGTGCCTTTATCTGTTCTTCTATTTGTCTCAGCTCCTCAATGTCAATAGGGTTACCTTCCTCATCTATATACTTGAGGTTACCCTCCTCATCTCTGTCCAGAGAAGCTATGGGATTGCCATTTTCATCAACAAAGATACGAGTACCAGCCTCACCTTTATTAAAGAACTCAGGGTTCGCATTCTTGAGATAGTCACCAAGATAAACAGGATTACCATTATTCAACTCTACCTCTCTAAACTCAAGAAAACCAGTTTGCTCTACCAGACTCTTGGCGGCTTCAATATCGGTAAATCCAGGAAGCTGCACCAGGATACGCTCACCCTCCTGCTCCTGGATGATAGGCTCGGTGACCCCATATTTATCAATGCGGGTTCGGATGGTATCCAGCGCCCTATCCATAGCCCTGGCCTTATCTTCCCCAGTAGCCCCGTCAGGAAATTGAGCCTGATAGACCAAATGGCTACCTCCAACAAGGTCAAGCCCGAGCCGTATCTGCTCCCTACCAAACACAGGGTAGATAAGAGCACAAATGGCAAAGGCGAAAAGAGCCAATATAATGATAAAAACCAGCGTATTTCTTCTAGTCATATCTATTTGCACCCTTTCGTGGGTAGCCGCTCACCAATGTAAGCTAGAGCCTCCTGCCTGGTAGTCAACTCACCGGCAGCTTGCGCCTCACGCACTGCTTCCAGAAGTTGTCCGATTTCAGCTCCCGGGCTGATACCAAAGATATTGATTATATCATGCCCATCAATTATCTTAGGAGGTGTGACTAAGGTCTCCTCCTGAAAACGCTGAGAGAGTATGTATTCTACCGATTGAGCATGTTCTTGCCATTGAGCTGAATTTAGCTGTGGACCTCTGGTGGCTAGGTGGTCAGCCAGGTTTAAAAACAGTATATCAATGCCAGCCTCTCCGGTATCGCGAAAATAACGGTATATAGCCCGGCGCGAGGGAAGCTCATTATGACTCATCTGCCCTGGGCGAAGGTGATGCCTCACCATAATTTCCACTAACTTTACTTCTTTACCACTAAACCTTAACCTTTCCAGAATATTGACCACCATAGCTGCCCCATCCGTAGCATGGCCTAAAAAGCGTATCCGACCATCTTCGTCAATAGTTTTAGTCTGGGGTTTAGCAATGTCATGAAGCAGAGCCGCTAGCTTGAGTAGCGACCTTCTGGTGCTACCGCTACTAACTTCTAGCTCAAAGTGGTAAGTCAGCACTGCTGACCACGGGACAACTGCCAAGACCTCGTCATTGCCATATTCCCACCCTCCCTGCCTGAGCACAAAGTCAACAGCAGACACCGTCTCAATAGAATGGTTAAAAACATCCCAGAAATGTTCCTTGGGCTGCTTGACCCCTTTTGTCTGATTAAGTTCTGGAATTATAGCCGTTAGTAAGCCTAATCCATCTAGGTAGGGTAAAAACTTGCTTTGAGGAATAGCCAGGAGCCGAAGTAGTTCCTCTCTTACCCGCTCACCGGCTACACTGGCTACAAGATGACAATAGCGCCGAATTAGAGACTCGGTCTCATTATCAATACTAAAACCAAGCTCAGCAGCTATGCGAACCGCCCGCAGCAAGCGTGCCGGATCTAATTTGAAAGATGTGTCTGTAACAGCTCGAACCATACCCTGCTCAAGGTCACCCCAGCCATCAAACGGATCTATAAGCTGGATAGCAGTATAATCCTTCTCTAACTCCCCGAGGTCAACTGCCATAGCATCTATAGTAAAATCACGCCGTGCCAGGTCCTGCTCAATACTGCCCTTAAGGGTGGTGAAATCAAGTTTCCGTTGCCCTTTAGTTGCCCCATCAACGGGTAAAATTACTCTACCTACTCTACTTACTTCATCCAGCAGAACATACTTGCCACCAAAAGTAGTGGCTATCCTAGGAGCAAGCTCCAGCGCATCTACCGCTACGGCAATATCAATGTCAACTGTATCTCTTTTCAACAACACATCACGCACAAACCCACCAACCAGATACGACCTTATACCTTGCTCAGCGAAAAGTTTGCTTACCTTCCTCAATAGCAATCGCTCTCCAGATTGAGTAAATAACCTCAAATCTTCCTTATCCACTAGAGTCTAACTATACCCTATAATTAACTCACTTATCAAGGGCTGAAAAACTTAGGTTTCCTTTGTTATTTTAGTTGACAGTTTAATTCTCTTGTGGTATATACTTGAATTATGGCAGCGTAGCTCAGTGGTAGAGCAGAGGACTCATAAGCCTTTGGTCGTGGGTTCAAATCCCTCCGCTGCCACTTTTGATTATCCCTCAGCCAAAAGTTAGACAGGGAGTTTTAGAAACGGCAGCCATTTTATCTAAGCAGGATATTCAAAGCTTACTACAGCAAGAGCTACCACTAATAGAAAACTGCGTTCACCTTGAACAGCAGTTACAGCCTAATGGTATTGATCTTACCCTGCGTGAGGTAGCTTTATTCCAGTCATCAGGCAAGATAGCCGTTATGGACAACCAAAGGCTGGTATCCGATTTGGCCCGGCTAGTGTTTGATGGGCTGGATTTCATTGACCTGGTGCCTGGTGCCTATATTATTACCTACAATGAAATTATCCACCTACCCAAGAATGTTATGGCATTAGCTAGCCCCAGGTCAAGTCTGCTTCGTTGTGGCGTCACGGTAAGCACTGCAGTATGGGATGCTGGCTACTCTGGCCGCTCCCAGTCTCTTCTGATAGTCTATAATCCTCAGGGATTCCGCTTGCAGAGAAATGCCAGAATTGTACAGCTTATTTTCCTGCGGCTAACCACAGAGACAGAAGGTTACCAAGGAGCCTACCAAGGCGAAAATATATAATTCCTTACACCACAACACTTAAGGCCGCTGGCATCAGCCAGAAAGATGCCGGACTTTCTCCCAGGATTTCACCATCGGCATATACTAGAATTCGCTCTGAGGATTCAATGGTAATATGTGTTGCCTTTTCCATCCTGACTTTGGGATGGTTAATGTGAGTTCCCTTATAAACCATGGGCAATGCCTTCAGCAGCTCAAACTTACCTACATCCCCAATAATTACCACATCCAATAGACTGTCATTAAGCTCAGCCTGAGGTGCTATATGCATCCCTCCTCCAAAATAGCTACCATTAGCTACTACCACATTTAAGATACAGGTAGTCTCAACCTTATCCTCGAGATGAAGAATAACCGATTTGTTTTTATAGCCATACAGAGTTCTCATCAACCCAGCCAGATAAGGGATAGTGCCACCAAAATACTTGGGCGTGCGCTCTGTAGCTTCCACTACCGCAGCATCAAAGCCGACACCAGCCGCATTTACAAAAAAGCGCTGTAAAGACTGCTCTTTACTCTTATACTCAACCACGCCAACATCAATCAACAGTCTCCGTGAGCTAGTCAAGAATGAACAAGCATTGGTATAATCTCGGGGAATACCCACCGAACGGGCAAAATCGCTCCCAGTTCCAGTGCTTACTATGCCCAGACTGGTATTACTTGAACCAGTGGAATGTAGTATGCCATTGGCTACCTCATTCACCGTTCCGTCACCACCCACAGACACTAAATATCGGTAACCATCACTAGCTGCTGCCCGAGCTAGCTCTACAGCATGCCCTACACCCTCGGTATATTCATAGTCAAACGATAGCCCAACATGCCTTAAAAGCTTACTGATACGTGGCCACTTCCGGCGTGTTGAGTAAGCCCCAGCTACCGGATTAACAATTACCTTGGCATGTAGCACTGGCATTATTTATGCCTCATAAATTATGCGTAATCAATTCTACCACTAATGTCAAGGTGAGGGGGGAGAGATTTTAGAGAGGGGCTTCGCCCCTCTGTTACCTACACTCCCCCTTCCCTTAATAAGGGAAGGGGGTCAGGGGGATAGGTTGCTAAACGACCTTTAATCTAAATAGCTTATTCGAGATGAAGGTCTTTTCTTTATGTCAAGCTCTATACCAGCTTCCTGGAATAGGTCTATAAAGGCATTATCGTCATACCTGCCAAAGCTGACATATCGCGCTATCTTGGCATTGACCAGCATCTTAGCGCACGGATTGCAAGGAGTATGTGTGGCATAAATGGTGCTTCCCTCAAGGCTGACGCCATGAAGGCTGGCTTGTATAATTACATTTTGTTCAGCATGAATACCCCGGCATATTTCTTGCCTTGTCCCCGATGCTATATTCAGCTCATCCCGTAAACAACCAAGCTCAAGACAGTCCTTCAAACCAGAAGGAGCCCCATTATAACCCGTAGCTAATATATGTTTATTCCTTACTGCTACTGCCCCTACATGGTGCCGTCGGCAAGTTGAGCGTTCGGCTACCACAGAAGCTATCTTCAGAAAATACTCATCAGTATCCGGTCTGGTAAATCTTTTCATCTTAGTCTAGAGACAATCCTCTTTATTTCCTTCTCCAGGTTTGCCAGTGAAGATTCATTTGTGATGGTGAAGTCTGCCATAGCGATAGGTCCGCCCTTATTAATATTCTCTATTTCTGTCTTGTCCCGATTGGCAGCTTCTTCTAGTGTCAGGCATCGGTTTAGTCTGTTGGTCAGTCGAGCATACCTTGTTCCAGGCGACGACCAGACGGCTACAACATAGAAGTCTTCCTGATAATAAGTCTTGAGCAAAGTATATTCCTCCCAGGAGTAAAGCCCATCAATAACTACATCCGAATGTTTTAAGGCTTCATCAATTCTGGGTAGGTTAAGTTTGGCATAAGCCGACATCCCGTGCTCTTTTCTAAGAAGTTCTCTAATGTAGCGCTCGTTTTTCTCATTGAGCTCTAAGCCCCTCTTCTTAATTTCATCGTCAGTTAAATCCCCAAACCTTATTCTAATAAAGCCCTCATCCTCAAATACTCTAGCCACTTTCGATTTCCCAGCCCCGGTCATGCCCACAATTGAGACCACTTTCATAATTTATACCTAAAATCGTATTATACGGAAAATAACTGGCAAATAACGTTGGTTATACTGCTCAAGTTTTTATCCCCAAAGATTTAAACAAATTGGCTCCCCGAGTAGGACTCGAACCTACAACCTAGCGGTTAACAGCCGCCCGCTCTACCGATTGAGCTATCGGGGAACATCATGGCTGCCGAGCCTGGATTCGAACCAGGGCTAAGGGATCCAAAGTCCCCCGTGCTACCACTACACAACTCGGCATTCTATATAGTATAGTCCTCTTGCCGGGATTTTTCTCGATGGTGCCGAAGGTCGGGCTCGAACCGACATGAAGGTTGCCCCCCAACAGTTTTTGAGACTGTCGCGTCTGCCTATTCCGCCACTTCGGCTTATAAACTGGTGCCGAGGCCCAGAATCGAACTGGGGACACGCGGATTTTCAGTCCGCTGCTCTACCGACTGAGCTACCTCGGCACAAAATTATTTTAGCTTTTAGCCATAAGGGTGTCAAGCAATCTCTTACACAAAGTAGGCTGATTTTACCCTGCTGATATATTACAATTGACAAGAGAATAAATCCAGTGTAAAATAATATCGCATAACAATATCGGGGAGTGTTATCATGCTAGACAGAGAGTTCTTCTTAGGGTTCATTAAGATTCACATTCTCTATCATGCTTCAAAGGAGCCAATCTTCGGCGTAGAGATAGCTGATGAACTGGCTAGGCATGGGTATAGGGTTAGCCCAGGCACACTATATCCAACGCTGCATCGCCTGGAAAAAGAAGGCTACCTAGAAAGCTTCTCAAAGGTAGTTAATGGCAGAGTAAGGAAATACTATAGGCTACAGCTAGAGGGAAGTTGGTGATGGAGCAGTCCAAGAAAAAAATCAGGGAACTGGTTACCGAGGTGATTGAGGAAAAGTAATTGACAGGACCATTGTATAATGATGCAGAGCGCAAGAGAATCTGGGGTCTTAACCCTAATGTTTTCTTTCTGGGTATAGTTAGCCTGCTGACTGATATTAGTAGCGAGATGATTTTTACCCTTGTCCCCCTCTTTTTGCGCAATGTGCTAAAGGCACCTTTTTCTGCCATCGGTCTTATCGGTGGGCTGTCGGAAAGTGTTGATGCCATCTTCAGGATATTTAGTGGCTGGCTCAGCGATAAGGTGGGTAAGCGTAAGCCTCTAGCGGTATTAGGCTATAGTATTTCTACCATAGCTAAGCCGTTTATGTATATGGCTAGTGGCTGGGGGGCGGTACTGGGGGTTAGATTCAGCGATAGGGTAGGCAAGGGCATCCGCACTTCGTCGCGTGACGCCCTGATTGCTGATTCAGTCTCGGCTGGGGAGAGAGGTAGGGGCTTTGGACTGCATAGGGCTATGGATACCCTCGGCGCCGTCCTTGGGCTGGCTATAGCCACTATTATTATATATCTGGTTCAGGGTGGAGGGTTGGAGCTTAGTCTAGGCACCTACCAATGGCTGGTGATAGTTGGTGTTGTGCCGGCAGTCCTAGCGGTAATGGTGCTGCTGGTTTTTGTGCAGGAGAGAAGGCAACCTTCCCCAGATGATATTAGCTCTCAGGTAGGTCTCACACGGGCAGGAGGCTTTGATACTCGGTTTAAGCTATTTCTGGCAATTATGGCTTTGTTTACCCTGGGTAATTCCAGCGACTTCTTTGTAATATTGAGAGCCCAGAATTTGGAAGCCCCCCTTATTCATGTGGTATTGATGCTTGTCCTGTTTAATGCTACCTATGTCGTTGTAGCTTTACCAGCCGGTATATTATCAGACAGGCTGGGAAGACGGCGAGTTATTACCCTGGGCTGGTTTATTTACACCTTGGTTTATCTGGGATTTGCCGTGGCATCAGAGGTGTGGCAGGTGTGGCTACTCTTTGCCTGCTATGGAATCTACTATGGAATAGTAGAAGGGGTAGCTCGAGCCTTTGTCGCCGATTTGGTAGTTGAGGAAAAGAGGGGCACCGCCTATGGACTGTATCATGGTGTGGTCGGTCTCACCCTTTTGCCAGCCAGCCTGATTGCCGGCTGGCTGTGGCAAACTTATAGCCCGGCTACTCCTTTTTACTTCGGCGCCGGTCTTGCCTTCCTAGCCATGCTGGGCATTATGGTGCTGATTAGGGAATAGTGATAGGGACCACTTTATCCTTCTACTCTCTATATGCTTGCATTTCATCTTCATGCAAAACGATATCTTTATCATCAGCCCCCAATCGCACAGTGTAAATGTAGAAGGCTTCACCCCTACCTGTATTTATCCAATAGTAATCCATGACTTTACCACTTCTACCTGCATATGCTCCTATATCAGAGTCTCTCGGAGATAAATGTTGATTCTTGACTGGCGTTATTATAACTTTCTGTCCTATCTCATATTTGGGAGTCATTGAATTACCCTGCAAAATATCAGGGAAATAATAAATACCAAGCGGCATATTTGTCAATACCCCAGAATGGAGAGGGACACTTCTGACTGTGGAATGGAGTTACGACTTAGAGAGTAGCCAATCAATAGGGATTGTGGGGCGGGTTAGTGAGTAGTCAAAGAAATTATAGATAGACCCATCGGATTCCTTGTCCTGCCAATGCCTCAGGTATATAATTTAACTGTGCAATGAAAGACAACGAATCATACGCAGGAGCTGAGTTTTGGCGGAATCTAGTGTATCTCAATAAGGCGTTTAATCTTGCTGAGATTAATGTTGTAGCTAAAGATTTGGCTTATTTTGCTGGGATATCCGATACGGAGGTTTACTACGGTATAGGCGAACCGTACACTCTTCATCTTTCTTATAATAAGCAAAACGGGGAATTATTGAAATTATTGTCAAAAAGTTTTGGTGGTAAAATCCACAAGGTGAAAATACAGCCCTTCCATAGCGAGCAGGTATGGGTCTGGAATTTATCGTCTAATCACGCATATAAGGTGTTAAGAAAAATACACCCCTTTTTACGAATTAAAAGAGAGCGAGCAAGGCTATGTATTGAGTGTTACGAGAGGTGCGTACAACCAGAGCTGTCTTTGGGTGAAAAGCGTAAAATTGGCGAAGCCTATCGTGAACGCTTACAGAATTGCCAAACAGAACCTGAACAACGGTTTGATTACTTTGGCTTACCCCATTTAAAAATAGCATACATAGCAGGACTTTTTGATGTAGATTCATCATTCGTTATAACTGAGCGAAAGGATAGAAATAGTTACTTACTTGAGGTTTTCAATAGAAAAACCGACTATGAGACGTTAGAGTTTATAAACAAAACGTTTGGGGGTAAAATTTATTCTGTCCCTAAAAGTAAGTTAAATAAGCAAGATATTTGGGAGCTAAAATACAATTCTCAGCAAGCTTACGTTGTATTACAACAAGTTTATCCACACTTAAAGGCTCAGAAAAGAGTTGCCGAACTATGTATGCAATTCCAAGAGGGATATTGGCGGGGAATAACAGGAATACCAGTATCTCCAGAGAGGCAAGCAATCGGTGCAAAATATGCTAATTTACTACGCTTATATCACCTAAAATGGCGTTCTCGCAGAGGGGTCAGCAAGCATAGATGAGTATGTAGCGTATCACTCATGTAACATATTCACTAGCGGTAATGTACTGCCCAATATCATCGCTACATCCTGCCTTCCTTTATATTTCAACCAAATAATAGCAGAATATGGCTTCTGACTATCATCAAACCATACCTAACTCCCATTCTACCACCACGTTATTTATCAGTCTCGTCTTGCCAATTCTTACTGCCAGTGACATCAGAGCCGGGGGGTTAACCGTATCAAGTTCGTCCAGGGTCTCGGCATCGGCTACGGAAATATAATCAATAGTTGCCAGCTAATCTATTCTTCTTTGGCGCTGGTCTTGCCTTTGTGGCACTGCTGGGCATTATGGTGCTGGTTAGAGAGTAGGTTGGTCAAGAATTGTATACAGTTAAACGGTGTTTTTCAGCACATCCTGGAGGGTGATAATCCCGATGGCGACCGAGCCTCCCTCCGGTGGACCGACAACTACCAACTGGTGAATGTCTGCCTGCAACATGGTCTCCGCTGCTTCAGCCAAAGAGACATGATTGGGAATATATAGCACCTCTCTGGTCATGATTTCACTCACCGGGATGTCTTTCCAGTCAGAACGAGTAAGTATCGCCTTTACTGCATCCTTCCGCGAGATTATTCCCTGGAAATGACCCGTAGTATCAACCACCACCACCGAATTGTTCTTGCATAGTTTCTCGTAAATATCACCTAAGGTATCGTCAGGCCAAGCCTTTATCAGGGAATGGGTTGAGGCATTGGCTATACTTATTTTTCTAAGCATGGCTTATCTCCTCCTGCTGTTGCCGATTGTTTTTAGTCTTAGTCCTCGCTTTATGACCTAATGCCTTATTCTAGCACTACATTATCTATCAGTCTAGTGTTGCCGATTTTTACTGCCAGTGATACTAATGCCGGGGATTTGACCGTGTCTAGTTCGTCTAGGGTCTCGGTGTCAGCTATGCTGATATAGTCAATAGCTGCCAGCGGTTCTTTTCGAATAAGGGTGAGCATTTGCTGGCGAATGACTTGGGCATTCGTTTCTCCTCGTACCCACAGTTTTTGAGCCAAGCTGATTGCCTGATAGAGAACCGTTGCCACCTCTCGTTCCTCAGGATTAAGATAGGTGTTGCGACTGCTCATAGCCAGACCATCGCCCTCGCGCATTGTAGGAACAGTAACTATTTCCAGGTTCATATTGAGCTCAGCCACCATCTTTTTGATGACAACTACTTGCTGGGCATCCTTCTGCCCGAAGTAGGCTCTGGTTGGCTGGATAATATTAAATAGCTTGGCGACCACGGTGGTAACACCCCTGAAATGACCGGGGCGAGAAGCACCCTCCAGTCGTTCAGTAAGCCTACCTACCTCTACCCAGCTATTGAACCGTGGCGGATACATCTCATCTACCGAGGGCATAAAGACAATATCAGCCCTTTCCTTTTCTAACAGACCAAAATCACGCTCAGGGTCACGGGGATACTGGCTGAAATCTTCCTGGGGATCAAATTGGGTTGGATTGACAAATAGGCTAACTACTAGAGAGGGGTTTTCGGTTCTGGCCCATCTGATTAAAGCCAAGTGACCCTCATGCAAATAGCCCATAGTAGGAACAAAGCCCACCGGCTCGGTAAGCTGCTGCCTTAGCCGCTTCATATCATCTATTTTTTCAACAACTTTCATAGACATTGGTATCTACCTCACCCCCTTAATTCTTAATAACCCCATCCCCTTTATCCCCTTCCCCTTAATAAGGGGAAGGGGAAGATTTTTTGAAAGAGGGGCGCAACCCCTCTTAAACACCCCTTCTGGCAAAAGAGGGGGAACGAGGTGGTTTTAATTTTGGTTAACTACGAGTCTGAGGGTACAGCTACTCTTCTTTTTTATGAAAATGAGTTTTCCTTTTTTGATAACTACACAAACCCCACCATTCACTTGAATGTCGTCCTTCGTGACACTCATAACCGTTATTTAGCAGAATTCTTTTGATTGTAGGTGCACTCCAGCCTTCTCGCCCGAAATCTGGATAAGCCACAGCCCCTGACTCTCTGCACTTTAACTCTGCAATCTCCAGAATCTTGTTTGATTTATCTATCGCCTCTCCTTTTAGCTCAGCTAAGATGCTTTCATCCATAGAGAAGCTTTGCTGGTCAGTGGGGAAGCTGCCCGATTTTACCTCATTATCATATTCAGCAACGGCAGTTCGGATAATATCAGTAAGCTTGATATATTGCTTAGCATGCTTGGGGACAAAGTCAGTAAACGAGCCTAGAATGTCGTTTATAACCTGAACCTGACCATCGCAACCTACACCGGCGCCAATGCCGATGGTTGGGATACCTATTCTTTGGGTAATGAGTGTGGCTAGCTGGGCAGGAACTGTTTCCAGGACAATGGCAAAGGCTCCAGCCTGTTCCAGAGTCCGGGCGTCTTCAAGCAATTTGGTAGCTGCTTCCAGGGTTTTACCCTGTACGGTAAAGCCGCCTAGTTGATATATTGACTGGGGAGTAAGTCCGATGTGCCCCATAACCGGAATGCCGCATTCCACAATTCGGCTTACCTTTTCCGCCACCGTTACACCACCCTCAAGCTTAACTGCCTGGGCTCCACCCTCTTGGATAAACCTTGCAGCATTATGTAAAGCATCAGAGTTACTAATATGATAGGTCATAAATGGCATATCACCAATTACCATTGCCTGTTTGGTGGCTCTAACCACAGCTCCAGTATGGTGCAGCATCTCCTCCATAGTTACCGGTATAGTTGATTCATAACCCAGGACGACCATACCCAGGCTATCCCCCACCAGAATCAGCGGTATTCCCACTTCATCAACTATCTTAGCTGTGGCGTAGTCATAGGCGGTGAGCATGGTTATTTTCTCGCCCTTCCGCTTCATTTCTTTTATTTGGTTTATAGTGATTCTCATTTGTTTCTCCTTAAAGGGGTATAGCCTCAACCATTCGTTTAGTTTCAATGTAAGCATTTTTAACATCAACATATACCACTTCAGGCCTAAAGTGACGAGCTTCATCGTCCTCAATATTGCAGTAGGAGAGTATAATGATAATATCTCCCTTAACCGCTAGTCTAGCAGCAGCCCCATTTAAACAGATTTCGCCACTTTCACCCTCAACGGCGTAAGTAGTAAAACGGGCGCCATTATTGGTATTTAGCACCTGCACCTGCTCATAAGGGAGGAAGTCAGCTTCTTCCATAAGCTTCTTATCAATGGTAATACTGCCTTCATAATCAAGATTGAGTCTGGTAACCCGGGCTCGGTGGATTTTGCTTTTAAGCATTATTCTCATTACACTCCCCCTTAATTGATTCTTTTTTTAGTTAAGTTGTTTCAGTATAGCCTCTAGCTCGTGTGCCTGGTGCTGATTGATTTTGCCCTTGGCCAGAGCGATAGGTATGGTCTGTAGACCAAGTTCTCTATAGGTGGAGAGTAAAGTAGGAGCTGTTTTCTGTAAAGCATTGAGGTGCTTTCTAATAGTCCCGGTATCACCACGGGCAATTGGTCCGGTGAGACACTGGGGTATACCGATAGTCTCAATATTATGAATCGTCCCTCGCAATAGCGGGAGTAGTGCCTGAGTAGCTTGGTTCGGTGGGATGTTAAAGGTTTGCCATAAGTCGGTAGCTAGCTTGACCAGGGTTACCAGATAATTGCAGGCAATGACTGCCGCTGCATGATACACTACCTTATCGCTCGCTTTTAACTCTATCCAGTGACCATCAAGGGTAGCCGTGATATTCTTGAGTGTGTTTAGTAGGGGCTCTTCAGACTCCAGAGTAAAGGTCGAGCCTGGCATATTCTCTATAGCCTGTTTTACACTGGCAAAGGTCTGTAAGGGATGAAAGACGCCAACTTGGGTGCCTAATTTCTTAGCCGGCTCCAGAATATCAGTTGAATCGGCACCGCTACAATGAACTACACTCTGTCCGGCATGCCACTTAATTTGAGATACTACCGAGGCGATAGAATCATCGGGGGTAGTAACAAAGACAAGCTCACTAGCGTCAGCTACATCCTGATTTTTATTGAAGGCGCGGCAACCACTAATTGCCCCAGCTAGCTTTTTGGCTGAGGTTTGGCTTCTACTGGATATTGCCACTATCCGATAACCCCCAATACTCAGCTTAACAGCTAGGGCGGTGCCTACAATTCCAGCGCCAATGAATCCTAATTCAGGCATTTTAGTTCGCTACCTACGCCGGACTTATATTAAAACACCTTCTCCGACACAGCCAGAGAAGGTGTTAGCATACAGTCTTACATTTTACCGTCTCGGTCATATCAGATCCAAGCGCATAATATAACTAATAAAACTTATCTATAGAAGCTCACCGCCAACTGTCGATGGCTAATAACTTGTTAACAATTTAATTATATCTATTTGTTCTCAATTTTGTCAATAATCTGTCGGTACTTTAGTTTCATAGCCTAGTCAGGTATTTCACCTTAACCTATACTGTCATAAATACTCTAAGTAACAACCTGTGATATAATTTGGACTACAAAAGGAATGTCCAAGATTATTGACCTATCCCATAGAATAGAAAAACAGCTACCTACTGAGCTAGTCAGCTTTATGCGAGTTGCCGGTGAGGTTGCTGCCAGTCAAGGGCAGAGCCTGTACCTTGTCGGCGGTGTGGTTCGTGACCTGCTGCTGGGACGAACCAATCTTGACCTTGACCTAGTGGTAGAAGGTAATGCTATAAATCTGGCGCAGCAGCTAGCCCAGATTAACCAAGGGAAAATCACAACTCATCCCCGCTTCAATACGGCTAAACTCCAGTGGAATAAATGGAGTGTTGACTTTGCCACCGCTCGCTCCGAAACCTATGATAAACCGGGAGCGCTACCAAGGGTGAAGCATGGCTCCTTAGCTAGAGACCTTTTTCGCCGTGATTTTACCATCAACACTATGGCTATTGAGCTTGTCCCCAGCCGCTATGGCGAATTGATTGACCGGTATGGGGGCAGGAATGACCTTGAGCATGAGCTTATTCGTGTTCTACATAAAAAAAGCTTTATTGATGATGCCACCCGCATTTGGCGTGGTTTACGCTACGAGCAACGGCTAGACTTCCAACTGGAACCAAATACCCTACAGCTACTTAAACGAGATATACCTATGCTAGATACCATTAGTGGTGACCGAATACGGCACGAGCTGGAGCTAATATTAAAAGAGAAATACCCGGAGAAAGTCCTCCGCCGCGCTGAAGAACTTTATGTTCTCCACAGGCTACACCCCACCCTAAAGGGTAACGGCTGGCTAGCAGAAAAATTTGAGCAGGCTCGCCAGCTAAGCTATCCCAATTTACCACCAGTTGGGCTCTACCTGGCTCTTCTGGCTTACTCCCTGACCAATGAAGAGAGTGAGCAACTTATTTCACGGCTCAGACTGCCAAAGTCACTTGCCCAAACCCTGCGGGATACCATTAGCCTCAAAACCAAACTTGAGTCGCTGGCTAATCCCAAACTCACCCCAAGTAGCGTGTACTACCTTCTCCACGACTGCTCACCGCCAGCAATTACAGCTAATTCCTTAGCCAGCGACTCCCCGGTGGCTCAACAGAACATCAAGCTATTTCTCAATAGGCTTCGTTATGTCAAGCTAGCCCTCAACGGAGACGACTTAGTAAGAATGGGCATACCTACTGGTCCCCAAATCAAAGAAATACTACAGCTACTACACGAAGCGAGACTGGATGGGAAAGTAACATCTAATCAGGGTGAGGAGGTGTTGGTTAAGAGGTGGGTAAATTTGGCAAACTCGTGATTAAATCAAGTAATGCGCATTTAATGTGGTGAACCACAACTAACTCTTAGACGAATAAGAGTCAGTTGCCATGCATAAACATGGCTCCGCTAAAGGATTCTTGTAGAACCAGCAACTGACAATATAATTGGGGCAAAAGCCAAGTATATTTGTTATTGCGTTTCTGTCTTCTACTTGTTCTGCGGTTGCCGAGAGGGGATGAACGATTAACTCCATTCGAAGGCATTGCACATCTGGCGGTATCATAGCTATTTCATGTCTCCCAGCCAACTTTGTAGCCTTTTCAAGCATTGAGATTTCACCGGTGTACGTATACGAAAGGGCTTGAGCTTTCTTAACAGGAAACCAATCAAGCTCCCATTCATCCACTATACCATTGCTACCAACGAAGTGGACAATACCTCTCTTTTGCTTGATAGCAGGTGAGTGGAATGTAACGTGAGGTGCGAGGACATTCTTAATGTTTACATTTCCGCTAGCCAGAGTCTGGGTATGCTCAGTAAAATAACCTGAACGTACCACTGCACTGCCCCATTCTGTAAAGCGTAACGTTTTTGACTGGAAACCAAAAGAAAAAGAGCCATCTTTTATAAGTTGCACCCAACAAAATGAGTAGTAGCAGTTTCTCCATAGAAGATAAATACCTATTCTACGTTTACCAATCCATTCCTTTCTAATGGCGTATTCACGCATTCCCATTACTAACCTGCCTTCTATTTTGTCCCCTTACCCTTTATCCCTCTCCTTTTATTAAGGGAAGAGGGAATTATGTATTAAAGGGGCTTCGCCCCTTTTAATCCCCTTACTAAGCATTTCTCCAATTATAGGCTGTTCATCCTATTTTCTCTAGACCGCCTAATGTCTCCGTTAAATAAGTTTCCAACCCTTGTTGTTGCAGGCTTTTATATATTTTCTCAGCCTGAGATTTATCGCTCTCTAAGGTAAATAGGGCTGGTCCTGAGCCGGCGAGGTGAACGTGGGTGGCGCCAATTTTCACAATATGCTCCCGATATGTGCTTAGCTCTGATGAACGGGCAAAAGCTACATTCTCAAAGGCGTTGAACAGAAGGGATGGAGTAAATTCTCTACCCTCCCTTAGTTCCTTTACCAGCCTCTCGGTAATCTGCCCATCGGTGTAGTGACTGGCGTTAATGCTGGCATAAAGTCGTTCCGTTTTGCCCGGCAGCCGAGGTACCGGTGGCATCATCACCACTATCCACATATGGGATAACTGAGGTAAGGGAGTTACCATCTCACCTCTACCCGTAACCAGAGCTGTACCACCGCAGAGAAAGAAGGCTACATCTGAACCTAACCCGGCGGTTAAATCAAGCAATTCCCCGTACGATAAACTCAACCCCCAGAGCTTATTAAGCCCACGCAGGATAGCAGCGGCATCACTGCTATCTCCGCCTAACCCCGACATCAAAGGGATGCGCTTGTTAATTTCTATGGTTGCCCCTTTATCACATCCGGTAACCTGTTGAAGTAAACTAGTTGCTTTAGATACCAGGCTCTCCTCAGGAATCCACTTTGGCATATCACACTTAAACTCAATATCCCGGCTCAAATGGAAACGAAGGCTATCGCATAGATTTATAGTCTGGATAACACTACGGATTTCATGAAAGCCGTCACTACGCTTAGCCAAGACCTCAAGGGTCAGATTAATCTTAGCCGGTGCCAGAACATTTAGCATACTATTTCCCTGCCTGGGTAAATACTCCCCACAACTGTGCCCATTCCTCCACAGACAAGGTCTCAGCCCGACGCTGTGGTACAATATGTGATTTCTCAAGTAAGGATAAAACCTCAACCTTTGACAAGCCCAAACCTTGAGCCAAGGAATTAACTATCTGCTTGCGGGAGGCGCTAAAACCAGCCTGCACCAGGTCAAAAAAGCCCCTTTCATCGGTTACCGCCACTGCCGGCTGAGAATATAGGTCAATCTGCAGTATAGCCGAGTCAACCTCAGGCACCGGATAAAAACACTGAGCTGGCACATAGCTAATTATTCTTGGCTCCCCATAAAACTGCACACTGATACTCAATACACTCATTTGACCGGGCTCAGCCACAATAGCCTCAGCTACCTCCTTTTGCACCATTACCACCATAATTTGAGGCTTAACCGACGCCTCAACAAAATGGCGCAAAATAGGGGATGTAATATAATAGGGAAGGTTAGCTACAACCTTGTAGCTACTTATTGCCGGAGTGAATCTTGTCTTTTGTTCCTGAAGTAAAGCGGCTGGATCAATCTGAAGTATATCCTCATTGATGATAGAAACATTGTCCAAAGAGGCCAAGCTTCGTTCCAAAGCAACAGCTAGTTTGCTATCTAGCTCAATAGCCACTACCCAACCAGCTTGCCTGGCTAGTTCCTTAGTCAGGATACCCAGACCAGGTCCTACTTCTATAATAACATCGGTAGAGGTAAGCCCGGCGGCTGAAGTAATAAGTTTAAGCACATCCTCATCAATAAGAAAATGCTGCCCTAGCCCTTTTCTTACTCGGAGGTCGACTTGGTGTAGCCGCCTCTTGGTTTGAGCTAAAATTGACTCTGTCTTCAGGTAACGCCTTTTTATCATTAACGCACACCCTTGTTGGGGATGATTACATCCCGTAGCTCAAACGCATTATCAACCGCACAGGCAATTTATGCTCCATCATCCTCGCCTGAGTAGCACCAATATCATAAGGAACACGGTAGAGAGTAACAGACCTAGCCTGACTATCATAGATAGCGTAGCTGGCTCTAGGGTCACCATCCCGGGGTTGCCCTACACCACCAGGATTAATAATCAATCGGTTCTTGGCTAACTTAAGTATATTATCAACCGGAAATTCACTAACCAAACAAGCACCAGTTTCATTGTACTCAAACACTAAAGGCACATGAGAATGACCCACTAAGCAAAATTGTGACTGGAAGTAGGCAAAATTCTGCTTGGCACTGCTGGTTGATAAAAGATACTCCCAGATGGGTTCCCTCGGGCTACCGTGCACTAGGGTAAAATCACCTCTTTGAACAACCAGCGGCAAGCTCTCAAGATATTTCGTATCCTCTAGGGTTAATTGCCGTGCTGTCCAGTGACAGGCATCAGCAGCATCGGGATTAAAATCGCCAGTATCCATTTTACCTATTGCTGCCCAATCGTGGTTTCCAGCCACGCAGACATGCTTATACTGGCACAGAAGCTCAATGCACTGGTGCGGGTCTGGTCCATAGCCAACAATATCTCCCAAACACCACACTTCCTCCACTCCCCCTCTGCGCTCAATATCATCCAGCACCGCAGTAAAAGCAGTCAGATTGGCATGAATATCAGCAATAATAGCGTATCGCATTCTATAAACTATAACAGCTCTTATTCGCTATGACCAGAACTGGCTACCCTCAAGAGGAATATCAAGACAACCTCTAAATTTATTACTCCCTTAACCTTATCGGTAGTAGCATTTAGCACATCTTCGCGTTCTGAAGACCGACTGATAATAGCCGCAACTTCATTTAAAGCGGCAAGCCGTTTCTCGTTATCCTTATGACCTGAATATACGATTGAAGCTCCTGCTGAACCACCTCTAAATCTGTTGTGGATAGTGGATAACTATACCAATGGCAAACATTGCCCCGATAAGCCGATATGAGCCTAAAATAAAAATTGAATTCCAGTTTAAAGGCAATGCTGAGCCTCCCCTAAGCCGCATGCTTAAGGCAGAGAGCAACTCCAATAGACTATATTCTAATTGAAAAACGAGCCTAAATAAAACTGCTCCAGGCGACCAGGTTAGCAAATCTTCTGATTTGCTGGAACGGGTTAATAGTTGACAATATTGAGAACCAATGGTTATAATATCAGCCGAATAGAGAACTCAAAGAAAGAGGCATGAAGATGGGAACCAAGGCTTATTTTATGATTAACATGGGAAAGAAATTCAGTGACGATAGTTACTATCTAGACGCGATTAGAGATTTGGAGGCAATGCCTGAGGTTGAGGCTGTTAACCAGGTTTCCGGGGTGTGTGACCTTTTAGTAAAGGTAGATGAACCAGTAAGGGTTACTCCGATAGCTAATAAAATACGGGCTAAGAAATGGGTCAAAAATTTCCACATCCTCAATGTCGAATCCACTCAACCTACTGAAACCCAAAAACCTGATGAGCCATAACTTGTAGAGACCTGAACCGGCTGTTATCCCAGGCAATAACTGGATAATTAAAGTGCCAGCTTACGCCAGCAGGCTCAGAGGAAAGAAGGATAGAAATATGAACACTAAAGCCTACTTCATGATTAAAAAAGAAGCGATAACAGGCGGAGACGATCATCCAGAGACAATAAGAGAGTTAGAGGCAATGCCTGAGGTTGAGTCTGTCGAGCCAGTCTCCGGGGAGTATGATCTGGTAGTCGTAGCCGATGTGGACGCCCCGACAAGGATAGCTCTGGTAGCTAAAGAAATACAGGCAAAGGATTGGGTCAAGGACCTCCATGTACTGAAGCTTGAACCGGCTGCACCTAATCCCTTCCTAGATGAAGTCAGCTCCATACCGGGTGGAGAGAGTGTTCATTGGTGCGTTCAATGCGGCATGTGCTCCGCCTCTTGCCCTAATGTGCACAAGATGGACTATTCACCCCGAAAAATCATTGCCCTCGTCCGAGCTGGAAGACGCTATGATGCACTAACTAGTAATACTATGTGGGTTTGCGCCTCATGCTATCTGTGTACGGTGCGCTGCCCTAAGGATGTTAAGATAACTGAACTTATGCACACTCTGGAATGCTTGTCTGTTCGTCATGGGCTACGTAAAGGGGGAACCACCCCGGCTTTGTATAGAGCCTTTGTTGACTCCATTAAAGGCAATGGACGTGTCCATGAGCTGGGAATGATGATGAAGTTCTTCTTGAAAACAAATCCATTGGCTGCCCTTAAGATAATATCAGTAGGGTTACAACTACTATCCCACGGTCGCATGTCCATTAAACCCACAAGGATAAAAGGAGCTGAGCAGATTAAAACTATAGTGGAAAGAGCACATGCTTTAGGAGGCACAAAATGAAGTATTACACCTACTTCCCAGGCTGCTCTTCGTCTGAGGGTACAGCCGTAGCCTATGGCATATCTACACTATCCATCTGTAGTGCCCTCGGGATAGAATTGATTGAATTGGAAGATTGGAATTGCTGTGGGTCAACCCCCTACGGCTCAACCGATGAGCTTGAGTCGGTTTGTATCGCCGCTCGTGACCTGGCTCTGGCTGAAAAGACAGGGTTAGACTTGGTAACACCGTGCAGCGCTTGTTACACCACATTAAATACAGCCAATTCTAGGCTCAGACAATATCCCGACCTGAAGAGCAAGGTAGATGACTGTCTGGCTGCTGCCGGCTTGGAATATAAGGGAGGAGTGAGGGTACGCCATCTTTTTGAGGTCATATACAATGATATTGGGCTTGAGGACATTGAGTCCAAGGTAGTGAACCCACTTAGCGGACTAAGAATGGCTCCCTACTACGGCTGTCAATTAGTCCGCCCTGACCCAGGTTTTGATAATCCAAGCAATCCTCAATCCCTAGACCGTTTGATAGTCAGCCTGGGGGCAGAGCTTGTTCCCTTCCCATTAAAGGATCGCTGCTGTGGTGGCTCATTAATCATACCAGCGCTGGACTTAGCCCTAGATTTGATTCACAAATTGCTTGACAGCGCTACCAGCGGTGGTGCTCAGTGTATCATTACTGTTTGTCCACTATGCCAGACTAACCTAGATGCCTATCAGGGTTTAGTCAATAGAAAGTTTAAAACAAAGTATAACCTTCCAGTTCTGTTCTTTACTCAATTAATAGGTTTAGCTCTAGGCATTGAGCCCAAAGTATTGGCTTTAGATAAAAATATAGTATCAGCGGAAAAGATTCTGGCACCATTTACCAAGGTGACTGAATCTGCAAGTTAAACCGAAGGGAGAGATATGAATAATACAGACACGAAAATTGGCGTATATATTTGTCACTGTGGAACTAACATCGCTGGGACAGTGGATGTAGCCTCAGTAGCTGAGTTTGCTCAGGGATTACCTTCGGTAGAAATTGCTCGAGCCTATAAGTATATGTGCTCTGACCCAGGACAAGACCTTATTAGGGACGACATTAAGAACTTGGGGCTTAACCGGGTAGTGGTAGCTTCTTGCTCGCCACTGATGCATGAACGAACCTTCCGTCAAGCTTGTGAAAGTGCTGGGCTGAACAAATATCTCTTCCAGATGGTTAATATTCGTGAGCACTGTTCTTGGATAACCGAAGACCATGCTAAAGCTACTGAGAAGGCTAAAGCGCTGGTAAGTGCCGCCGTGATGAGAGTTTATCATCAAGAGCCACTGGAAACAAGACAAGTTCCCGTTAACCCCAATACGCTGGTGGTAGGCGGTGGTATCGCCGGCATTCAGGCTGCCTTGGAGATTGCTGCTTCTGGAGACAAGGTTTACTTGGTAGAAAGGGAGCCCAGCATCGGTGGACACATGAGCCAGCTAGATAAGACCTTTCCTACATTAGATTGTTCCGCTTGTATTCTCACCCCCAAAATGAGTGATGTGGGCTCTCAGCCTAATATTGAGCTAATGACCTATAGTGAAGTAGTAGATTTCTCAGGTTTTGTGGGCAACTTCAAGGCCAAGATAAAGAGGAAAGCAAGGTATGTTGATGAGGATAAATGTACCGGTTGTGCCGAGTGTGAAAAGGTATGCCCGGTCGAGGTGCCTTCTGAGTTTGACCTTGGATTAACCAATAGAAAGGCAATATATCGTCCATTCCCTCAAGCTGTGCCTAATATCTTCACCATTGATAACCGGGGTTATCCCCCCTGTCGGGCTGCCTGTCCTGCTGGGGTTAATGCCCAGGGCTATACTGCCCTCATCTCACAGGGTAAGTTCAAGGAGGCTATTGAGGTGTTGAGGAGGACTATGCCCTTTGCCGGAGTTTGCGGACGGGTCTGCACCCATCCCTGCGAGACGGACTGCGAACGGGGAAAGGTTGATGAGCCGATAGCTATCCGCTCACTGAAGCGCTTTATGGCTGACTACGAGCTTAAAGTGGGCAGAGAAAAAGCAGCTCCCGCAGAAAAGACAAAGGACAATAAAGTAGCTATCATCGGCTCTGGACCAGCGGGCTTAGCCTGTGCCTATGACTTGGTTAGGCAGGGGTATCCGGTTACCGTTTTTGAGGCTGCCCCACAGAGTGGCGGTCTGTTACGCTATGGTATTCCCAGTTATAGGTTGCCCAATGAGATAGTGGATAATGAGATTAGCTACATAGAAGAGCTGGGGGTGGACATAAAAACAAATACCCCGGTAAAAGAATTAGACGAACTCTTCAATCAGGGATATAAAGCCATCTTTCTAGCAACTGGTGCCGGGACAAGCGTAAAGATGGGTATTGCTAATGAAGACGCCAGAGGGGTAATCCAGTCCCTTGATTTCCTGGAGCAAGCAAACTCAGGGGAGAAGGTTGACCTTGGGAATCGAGTAGCAGTTATCGGTGGTGGTAATGCTGCCGTAGATGCGGCTAGGGTAGCTAAGCGTCTAGGGGCAAAAGAGGTATCCATCGTCTATCGTCGCTCCCGAGCTGAGATGCCGGCTATTGAAACCGAAGTTGATGAAGCAGAGCAAGAAGGAATAAAGCTCCATATTCTGGCGGCACCGGTGGAAGTCTTAACCGAAAATGGTCAACTAACTAGTATTCAATGTATTCGGATGGAGCTAGGGGAGCCTGATGCCAGTGGGCGTCGACGCCCGATACCTGTTAAAGGCTCGGAATTCAATATGGATGTTGATAACGTAATTATTGCTATCGGTCAGAGAGTGGACAAAACAATGTTGCCCGAGGGACTTGAATACACCGGTTGGGGAACTCTCTCTGTTGACCCAATCACCTTGCAAACAAATATTGAAGGCGTCTTTAGCGGTGGTGATGTGGTTTCCGGTCCGGCTGATGTCATTGCATCTATTGCTGCCGGGAAAGAATCAGCCATCTCTATTGACCGCTACCTTAGCGGTATAGACTTAAAGGAGGGGAGACCAACCACGATTAAGATAGTAACAGAGGTATCAAAGGAGGGGGTGGAAATAAAGGCAAGGGTGGCTATGCCAATTCTCGAACTAGACAAGCGAGGTGATTTTGCCGAGGTTGAGCTAGGTTTTGACGAGAAAACGGCTATTGAGGAAGCCAAGCGTTGCTTGAACTGTGGCGTATGTTCAGACTGTATGGAGTGTGCTAAAGCCTGTGAAGCTAATGCAATCAATTATGAGATGGAGGATGAATACCAGGAGGTTGAAGTGGGCAACATCATCGTGGCTACAGGCTTCCAGCAATTTGACCCCACCCCAATCTACCAGTACGGCTATGGACGCCTTGATAATGTTGTTACCGGACTTGAATTTGAGAGGATGATTAATGCCTCGGGACCGACTGGCGGCAAGGTTCTACTTAAGGATGGCTCGGAACCAAAGACAGTGGGCATTATCCACTGTGTAGGCAGCCGGGATACGAATTATCATGAATATTGCTCAGGGGTGTGCTGCATGTATTCAATGAAGTTTGGTCACCTGGTAAGAGATCATATTCCTGGAGCAAAAGCCTATGAATTCTATATTGACCTCAGGGCTGTTGGCAAAGCCTTCGAAGAGTTCTACAATCGAGTTCTGGATGAAGGAACTACATTCATTCGGGGTCGCCCTAGCGATGTGGTCAAGGAGAATGGCAGGCTGGTTGTTCAATGTGAAGACACCTTGGCTGATTGCCAACGCCGTATCCCTGTAGATATGGTGGTATTGAGTACAGCTCTTGAACCAAATTCGAATGTAGACGATGTAGCCCGGCTGTTTTCCTTGAGTCGAAGCGCCGATGGCTTCTTCCTGGAAAAACACCCCAAGCTAGACCCGGTAGCTACAATGAGTAGTGGTATCTTCGTGGTCGGTTGTTGCCAGTCTCCCAAGGACATTCCCTCAACTGTAGCTCAGGCTTCAGCCGCCGCTGCCCGAGTTCTGGCTATGATTAGCGCCGGTACCATAGAGGTTGAGGCTGCTATCGCTTGTGTTGATGAGGAGCTTTGCTCTGGCTGCCGAATTTGTGAAAATCTTTGCCCCTATACAGCCATCTCATTTGATGCGGAAAAGAAGGTTTGCCGGGTCAATGAAGCTCTATGTAAGGGCTGCGGTGTGTGCGTAGCAGCTTGCCCCAGCGGTGCTATCGCTGGTAAGCACTTCACTACCGAGCAGATTATGGCTGAGATTGAGGGAGTACTGGTGTAAGCAAAACCTTGCCCAAGGAAATGAAGAGATGAAACCGATATTAATAGTAGATGACGAAGCTGTTATGAGAGAGTCGCTCCGAGATTGGCTAACCGACGGCGGTTACCAAGTAGAGACCGCCGAGGAAGGGGAGGAAGCGTTAAAAGCCATTGTCGAGCAGGACTTCGGTGTTGTAATCCTTGACCTGAAGTTGCCGGGAAAAGACGGGATCGAGATATTAAGAGAGGCTAGAGCGAAGAGGCCACAGCTTAAGGGCATCATTATTACTGCTTATCCCTCGATACAGACAGCAGTAGAGGCGATGAAGGAGGGTGCTGTTGATTACTTGCTTAAACCATTTGACCTCGATGACCTGGGAGAATTAATCCGGGGGTCTCTGGGACCAGTTCCAGTAGAGATAATGCCTAAGGCTCCTGCTGAAACAGCCATAGCCGAACCAATTGCAGCGGAGGAGGTAAAGGCGGAAGAAGAGCGGGCAAAGGTTGAGGAAGTGATTAGCGAAGCCACGGGGAAGGTATGCCTGCCTCCTTGCCAGATAGCTTGTCCTATAGGAGAGGATATTCAGCGCACTAATGCTATGATTGCCTTTCTCCCTCTGGATGCTGAGGAGGCTTACAGCCAGATAATAAAGATAGGCGATGAAATCTATGAGAAGAATCCTCTATTTACCATATGCAGCTACATTTGTGGGCTTTGTGAGAGAGAGTGTAACTACAAAGACCAGACTGGGGCGATAAGAAGAAAGATACTAAAACGGTTCCTTACCGATTATTACCTTCCATATTTGGAAACCAAGCCCCCACTTCCCTATCCTACCCGAGAAAAGGTTGCCGTGATTGGAGCAGGACCTGGGGGGTTTATGTGTGCTTACATGCTGAGTAAAAAGGGCTATCAAGTGACTATCATGGAAAGGAGTTCACAATTAGGAGGGGCTTTAAGATACATCCCTCAATATCGTCTTCCTATAAATATTATAGATACCACTTTAAATAATCTAGTGAGGATTACCCATACTGATGTTAGATTTGGAATAGAAATGGGTAATGGTAGAAAAACGCTGGATGACCTTAGAAATGAAGGTTACCGGGCTATATTTGCCGCTACCGGCACTCATTCTCCCAGACCCCTTACTTTTGATAGACAACTGGTAGCGGGAGCAGACCTGGATGGGGTCGCCTCCGGGTTACACTTCCTCTTCGAGGTGAACCAAGGAGGGGTTCTCCATCACCTCTTTCGCCAGCTCTTTCGGGATAAGAGGGTGATAGTAGTGGGCGGTGGCAATGTAGCCTTTGACGTGGCAAGAAGTGCCCGACGACTCGGTGGGGATGTTTCCCTCGTCTGTCTGGAATGTGAGGATAAATCTTCCAAGGATGGGATTCCAGCCGAGATAGAAGAGATAGAAGGCTCTAAAGAAGAGGGCACAAGAATAACCTATTGCCGAGGTGTAGAAGAGATAATCGGAGGGGATGGAAAGTTCGAAAAAATAAAATGTCCCCGATGCACATCGGTCTTTGATGAGAGTGGATTTAATCCCAAGTTTGACCGAAGTGATGTGACATACCTTGAGGGTGATGTGCTGCTGGTTACTATAGGACAGGGACCAGAGCGGGCATTTTTCCAGCAGGAGGGCTTGCTGAATGAGAGAGGCAGGCTTGATATCGACCAGCTTACGCTTATGAGCAATCGCCAAGAAGGAGTTTTTATCGGAGGCGATGTAAAACGGATAGGTTTTGCTGCGGAAGCAATGAGAGATGGGATGATAGCAGCCGAGTCTATAGACCGCTACCTGAAGGGTGAGGACTTGAAGACAGGCAGGGAAAAGGAATATGAAGGTGCTGCCATACCCAAGCTTATGGATTACAAGCCTCAGCCAAAGTTGGAATGGGTACTAATGAAAGACAGGCTAAACTTTGAACTGTTTGAAAGAGGGTTCACCTTAGAAGAAGCAGTGAAAGAGGCCAGAAGGTGTCTGTACTGTGGCCCCTGTAAAAGCTGTAAAGCATGTGTGGTAATGGGACTTCAGCCTGAGATAGCACCAATTGAAGTTAACCAAGATTTATGTAGCGGGTGTGGAATTTGTGTCGCCGTGTGTAGCTATGACGCCACCGAGTTAGTGAAATCTGATAAAGGGCTGGTAGCAGTTATCGATGACCTTAAATGTAAGCGATGTGGTGTATGTGTTGCTGCCTGTCCTGCTGGAGCAATAGTTATCAAAGACGGCTTCACAGAAACCATAGCTAATACCCTTACCGCATTATGATGCTTCAGGCGATGCCGAAGAGGCACTAGTGAAGTTATCTTAAAGAATACGCTCATGGCTAACCCCAACCTTTCAATACCCTTTCACAATGCCCCACTAAATCCAGGCTAGAACCAATTACACCTCTTCTATGCAACCCAAATACAGGCGTGCTATAATTTCACCATGAAGGTTTCAGAGCTGGGGGAATTTGGGCTGATTGACCTCCTAGCTAAAACGATTGGCAAATTGGAGGATAAACAGCTCCTAATTGGCATCGGTGATGATGCCGCCGCCTGGTATGGTGACACCTCAATTCAACTAGCTACTACTGATTCCTTAATTCAAGGCGTTCATTTCACCCTGGGTATAGCTTCCTGGGAAGACTTGGGGTGGAAAGCAATGGCAAGCAACTTGAGTGACATTGCGGCTATGGGCGGTGTGCCCAGATACGCCTTGGTATCGTTAGCCATACCACCCCATACCGAAGTAGAGGATGTTACCGCCCTCTACCAGGGGATGATTGAGCTGGCACAGCAGTTTGGAGTGGCTATAATTGGTGGCGACACCAACAGTGCCCCCCTGGTGGCTATTACCATTACTATTCTGGGTAGCACCAGAAACCGGGATAAACATATACTCACCCGCTCATCAGCTCAGCCTGGTAAGCAAGTAGCTGTTACCGGCTACTTAGGTGCTGCCGCTGCTGGCTTGGAAATGCTTACTAAACAGCTTCAATTTGACCCTGAAGCCACCGCCCTTCTAAGAAGGGCTTTCCTTCACCCCTACCCCAGACTGGCTGAAGGGCAACTACTGATAGACCAAGGGGTAAAAACAGCTATAGATATTAGCGATGGATTGATTTCAGACCTAAACCATATATGTAAAGCCAGTCAAGTTAGCAGCCGGATACAAGTTGACCGCGTGCCTATTCAGACCATAGTTAAGACTAAGTTCGATGATAGAGCGCTCGAGATGGCATTATCAGGAGGAGAGGACTACGAACTCTTGTTTACTGCCAGCACTGAGGTCATTGATAAGGTAAAAAGAGCCGCCTCTTGCCCGGTAACCGTAATCGGCGAAATCGTAGCTGGTAAAACAGGCGAGATAACCCTGGTCGACAGAAATGGAGAGCCTTTTGAGCTGAGTAAGGTAGGTTGGGAGCACTTTATTGCCAGGTGAAGCTAAGCCAGTCGCTAAAATCATTTCATAGCGTCGCTTATTTGAGGAAGTTGGAAGGGGCGAAGCTCACCGGAGGTCGCCATGGCGACTCGCCTCTGGAGAGCGACTCTGTCGACCCCTTTAAAAGTAGTCCATCCCCCCTCTCTATTCGCCGAGAGGTACAAAAGGCAAAACTTTTGTATGCACCTTTCCCCTTAGTCGACTATAGTGACAGCTCAACCCTTCAACCTTAACTTGTCGGGGAATAAGGTTTCTTCTGAAGATAATTGTAGCAATACATCTTGTTATATGCAATAAAAATATGGTAACAGCGATGGCTCCAATGTCACATTCTAAGCTTTCGTTAAGTCAACCTGCACAATCCGCCATAATATGAAGGATTCTTCCTATAACATGGGTTGAGGTTAGACTCCCTTTTGTATCATACTATAATATACTTACATCAATAAGCAGGGTTAATTGTTGTGGATGATAAAAGTCTAGAAATCCTCCAGTTCCCCCAAATAAAGGAAATACTCGCTGGATTCACCTCGTTTCTGGCTAGCCACGAATTGGCCATCGGTCTCCAGCCACTTTCTGATTACGAACAGGTCTCTCTATTATTGAAACAATCCACTGAGGCACGTTATCTCCTGTCACTGGAGCCTATCTTTTCTATCGGAGGAGTCATTGATATTCGCGAGGCGGTGAAGATGGCAGCCCGGGGCAAGATTCTCGAACCCGTAAATCTCGTAGAAATTCAACAGACTTTAGCTGCCATCTGCCAATTGCGCAGCAGCCTTGGAAAGTTATCAAAGGAACTTCCACTGCTCTGGAATATCGCTGAAGGTATTGTCGAACTTCACCATCTCGAGAAGGGCATCGCCAGTTGCATCGCACCCTCTGGTGAATTGCTGGATCGTGCCTCGCCCAAGTTGTTTTCGGTTAGACAGAGATTGAGAGAAGCACGCGAGCAGTTGTTAGAGCGCCTGAAAGCGATATTCAGGTCACCTAAGGGGCGTAAGATAATCCAGGAGCCTATTATTACCGAGCGAGAAGGAAGATATGTTATCCCGGTCAAGATTGAATTTCGCAAAGAAATAAAGTGTATTGTTCATGATGTCTCCAACACTGGCGCTACTGTATTTGTTGAACCATGGACGACTGTAGAGATGGGGAACACACTTCGTGAGCTTGTGATAGAGGAAAGACACGAGATAGATAGGATTCTTGAAAAGCTCAGTGCTGAAGTAGGAACACATGATGCAGAAATCTCTCGTAGTATAGCCTTAAGTGCCGAGTTGGATCTAGCACTAGCCAAAGCAAGGTATGCTAAGAATGCCAGGGCTATTGAACCTGTCTTAACCACCTTCAGCGAGAATGAAAAGAGGAACACAGAGGAACGGGCTGGTGTGCTCAGACTTCTTGAAGCTAGGCACCCCTTACTCACAGAAAACGCTGTACCACTCTCCGTGGAGATGGGGTGTGATTTCTCCATTCTCGTGATTACCGGACCCAATACAGGCGGTAAGACGGTTGCACTCAAGACTATCGGCTTGCTCAGCTTAATGACACAGGCCGGTATACCGATCCCCGCATCAGCAGGAAGTCACATCCCAGTCTTTGACGGCATATTCGCTGATATTGGCGATGAGCAAAGCATCGAGCAAACGCTCTCCACCTTCAGCTGGCACATGGGTAATATTATACGCATAATGAGCAGGGCTACAGAAAGGAGCCTGGTACTTCTCGATGAGTTGGGTACGAATACCGACCCAGCAGAAGGTTCCGCCTTGTCTCGCTCTATCCTGACCCACTTATTATCACGGGGAACGATGGCCATAACCACTACACATTACAGTGACCTCAAGGCGTTTGCACACACGACTCCTGGGTTGCAAAACGCTTCGCTTGACTTTGACCCGGTTACACTGATGCCGACCTATCACCTGACTGTGGGTAGCCCCGGTGGCAGTAATGCCTTGGCTACTGCCGCTCGCTTAGGCTTGCCTCCCGAGATTATCGCTGACGCTAGAGGGATGCTCTCGAAAGGTACGCAAGATCTGGATGTCCTGCTTGCCAATTTGATGGAGGAAAAACAGAGACTTGAAGTCATTAGGCAGGACCTTATAAAAGAGAAGGAACGAGTGGAACGACGTGAAACTGAGCTGGAAACTGAGCTTCAACGGTTAGAAGCGGAAGAACGGAAGGTCATTCAGGAGACGCGGGACAGAGTCGTTCTAGAGGCTGCTGAGCTGTACAAAGAAATACGACAGGCTGCGTCAGAGTTACGGAGAGAGAAATCGAGGGAAAGAATTGAGCAAGCCAAGGCAGCGATAGCTACGGTGCAGGAGCAGTTGAAGAGCGAGTTGTGGAGGGCGAAGGCAGGTGAAAAAACGGATGGGGAGGCACTTGACGAAAACATCATTACTACAGGCGATACAGTCTGGCTAAAAGAAGCAAACATGCACGCAACGGTGCTCTCGGTATCGGAAGAAACGCAGCAGGTTGAGGTTCAGGCCGGGCTTACCAAGATCAGGCTCGGACTTTATAGCGTGGAAAAAGTAACAGAGACCCATGGTAGAGCAACCCCAGAATTTACCCCGGTAAAAACACAGTTGAATAGACGGCCAGTGTCGGTTGAGCTTGACCTAAGAGGAAAGCGCGCCGATGAGATAGAGGGGGCTCTTGATAGCTTCCTCAATAATGCTACTCTGGCCAATTTGAGTGAAGCTCGTATCGTTCACGGTTTCGGCACTGGTACTGTACGTAATATCGTCAGAGAGCTTCTCACTTCTCACCCTTTGGTCAAATCCTTCCGCCCTGGTGGGCGAGGCGAAGGTGGTGACGGAGTAACTATTGCCAGGCTGTAATTGCGGGATAAATTATTGCTGTAAGTTCCTAGGGCGGAGGTATGTACTGTGATGCTCGTATCGAGACGGTTCTATCTCAGTAGAGTGAATATGCTCGGCTTCCTCGATAAATTAGACTTGGCTACTGACGCAGCCAAGTCGCTCTATATACCGTCCGGGTTAACGCTGCCGAAGGTTGAAACTTTGCTGGAACAGGTGTTTTACCCACAAGTTACTCCCCCGGAGCTGGTTAAAATTGCTGCCATTTCGAAAACTGGAGCGGTTCTTTTTTTGAACTCCCCACGAAGCTATCTTGTTCTACCACCATTTCCAATCGTGGAAAAATATTTCGCTGAGGGCTGTAATGTTGAGCCAATGCGTTCCCTTCTCAGGCATGATTTTAGGGTTGCTTTGGTTCTGGTGCGCTTGGGTTCATATGCTATCGGTATCTGTCATGGTGAAAGTCTTGTAATCAGTAAGGTTGGTACTGGTCTCGTCCACGGACGCCACAAGAAGGGTGGTTCATCACAGCAACGGTTTCAGCGACATCGGGAAAAGCAAATAGAGCGCTTTCTAGATAGGGTCTGTTGCCATATCCAGGAGCGACTTGAGCCGCAGGCTCGTTCACTGGACTATGTGGTTTATGGAGGCGCACGAACTACAATTCTGTCACTTCAAAAAAGTTGTCCATTCTTACGGCAGTTTGACAGCCATACCTTGCCGCCGATGCTCGATATACCCGACCCCCGTAAGGGGGTACTAGAAACAGCAGTAGGCCGTGTCTGGTCAAGTAGCGTGATTGAATGGCATGACAATGCAAACTGGTGAGGAGAGGCAGTATGAGTATTGTATGCTTAAGAAAGGATGATGATAGAGCGGTATTTGTCAGTTAGTCAGGGAAAACAAAGCGCCATATTATTACTGGCAGTTGCACACTTCGTCAAAAGGTTCAATCGAGTTACAAAGTGAGCTATTAAATCATATGAGGATATGGTGCTATACCACCAAATACTGGTTAACCCAGTTTCCATCTAGGACTCGAGATTCAACACTATCTTGAAATTCCAGACATCTATTAACCCTCAGGTAATATACGCTCTATTTCGTTCTTCAAAAGTTTGGTGTCGAAAGGTTTAGTGAGGTACGAAGCTTTCGATTTGAAGAGGAAATTCTTGGTATCCGGCGCCATAACATCACCTTCTTTCCTTGCTTAATAGGAGTAGTATTTATCTCAACCCATATATGACTTCCGTCCTTCCTTATCAATTCAAACTCATCTGGTCCAGTGGTTCTTCTCATGGCGTTAAGTGCCAGTAGCTTGCCAGCTTTTGCTAGATCTTTCGCTAGGAGAAGGTTGAGCTTGAGAAAGCTGTTCCCTATGAGCTCTTCCCTCTTATATCCGGTCAGTTCCTCTGCCTTCTTGTTGCCATAGAGTAAGGTCCCTTTCAAATCGTTAAGGTAAACACCATCTGGAGTACTTTCCAGATAGGTCTTGAGGTTCTCTTCTGACTGTCGCAGTGTCTCCTCCCCCAGCTTCACTTGCGTATGTAAGTTTGCATTTCCAATAGCTTGAGACGCAGCACCTGCAAAGTTTTGAAGCGTTATTAATTCTCCTTGGGAAACCTCTTCCCGAGGACTAGTTATGAATACTGCACCGACTATCTCCTCTCCGACCGTTAATGGCACCAAGATGCAATTCTTCGTTTCTCCAAGTTTCCCTAGAGCTGAGCATGCTTTTTTGCTGATTAAAGGGTATGCAATCTCAGCCAGGCTCTTGGTAACTGCTGTTCTGCCTTCCAGTACTGACTGTATATTGGCATTGGAGTCGTAACCTACTGAAACGGATAAATTCTTTAGCGAAAACCCCAATACCTTACCTATCTGGTGCAGAAGATGCTTCTGGGTAGAGAGCGCCCTGACCTGGAAACACTTTTTCTCATTGTCAATCATCATGACAAAGGCTGTGGTATATCCCAGGGAATGAACAGCCCCGTCAGTTATCTGTTTGAATCCTTCATCTAGATCCAGGGTGCTGTGAACAGATGCCGTCACTTGCTGAAGTACCTGCAGCCGCGCATTGGTCTCTGACAATCGCTCCTCCAACCGCTCATACCCATCTCCCAGCTTCTCAACTCCTGATTCATGCAAGCGTGGCGATTCTAGCTCATCAATGAGATTTTTCCCTGCTCTATGAGCATTTATCATTTTCTTATTCCTTGCCGATGCCACCGTCTTGACTCTTACTGTGTTTTCATTTCAGAGCTGCCGACTATCTGGTTAGCCTCCGTTTTGAGCCTATGCAGGTCGCTGGTGGTAAACAGTCTCCAGCCTCTCCTGTCTCTGCGTTGAACATCAGGCAACACACCTTCCCTAGCCCAGCGGAGAAAGGTATTCTTACTTATGCCGGCTATTCTACAAGCCTCGGCGGTTCGATAATATTTTTCACCCTCGATGACTACAGGCATATCTACTAATCCCCTCTACTATATTCGGAAATCCCCGATACCATTTGAGTATATTCTACCAAGGGCTTACAATGGAGTAAATCCCACAGTAGTACCTTTCTGTGCCGTACTTCTGTACTACATCGGATTATCGCAGATTCCCATTCGGTTGCTTGTTCACCTACACCTCAGACCGGCATCAGTTGCTATTGGACTCTTCTCTGGTCTTACTCTGGTTGATATACCTCAATAGATATGCCGCAGTGTTTAATCTACCCTAATAACGAGCGGAGGCATTCATAACCAGTAAAACGATGCGGCATGTCACTAGATATCCTGATTAGCCGAGTAAAAACTACATAAGTTGAAATTGACCTGAGTAATAGATATCCTAAACTGAACGGAGCCAAGAACGACTGGAAAACGGTACTTTTTTTGTATTAATAATTCCTTGAAAAGGTAATGGACTTCAGTCCATTGCTCGTAGTCTTAATGCTAATGGCATAGCTTCAAGGACAGGTAAGAAGTGGGGGGCAACCTCGATTGAGAAAATACTTCATCAGGATGTGCGGGGCAGCCATGATAGGTTATGGGATTGGGGCGGCTAGTCGGCATCGGTATTACATATGTGGCAGTGCCTGTAGAAAAGGCAGAGAAGTATGCCCATTACCTATGCTACCTAAGGATAAGACGGAGAGGTTTATCATTGACCGCATCAAGAACTGCGGCAGGCAAAGGCTAAAGCAGAGGAGATGTTACACTACAAAACACTGGACATAGCCGAGCCTCAACTGGTGCGGAACTATGCCAGTGACTTGAGAAACTTGCTGGCTATATCCTCTATCACTGAAGGAATGATCTTTCTCAAGTTATCTATAGAGAGGATTGAGGTAGATGAATCGCAAGTCAAGATGTATTATACTATTCCTATGCCCCCACATAGTGTGTCGGCGGAGACTGTTGGAGTTTTGCCTTTCGTATAGAATGGTTCAAGTAGAGGGAACAAAGGGGTCGACAGAGTCCGCCCTAGGCGGAGGTGAGGTAGATAGAAAATCTCAATATGAGTTACCTTGAACTAACTAGCCATAGCCCCGAACAAACCAAAAAATTCGGGGTTCGTATCGGTGAGTTAGCCCTACCCGGTGACATTCTTCTCCTCGTCGGCGGCTTGGGAACAGGAAAGACTTGCCTTACTCAGGGTATTGCCTGGGGACTAGGCATTAAAGAGTATACGATGAGCCCTTCCTTCGTCATAGTGAGGGAACTTTATGGTAGGCTGCCTTTATATCACATTGACCTGTATCGGCTTGACCATCTAGAAGAAATTGTGGAATTAGGCTTAGATGACTATCTATATGGTAATGGTATTTGCGTAGTTGAATGGGCAGACAATGGGCTAAGCCTATTGCCAAGCGAGCACTTGCTAATTCAAATAAGCTATCTTGCCGATACCGAGCGTAGCTTTCAACTCAAACCCAGTAGCAAACGCTACTTGGAAATAGCAACCCAACTGAAGAACTTCATACCTGAACAAGTACAGGAACTTGACAATCACTGATATTAGGAGTATATAGGAGTATACTTGAGTTCTAACATATGAAATAGCATAAAAAATAGTAAGTGGCGGTATAGGGGCAAGGAGATGAAAAGGGCACTGGAACCGCTAGATAATATGGCGGTGGCCGGTGCCCTTTTTGATTTACATTGGCATCACCTGGTATGAGGAGCTACAAATGAAAGACTCTGCCGGACACAGAAGAAGTGCCAGCAGATACGGCAAACCAATTATTCACTATCCAAGAGATAGGGGAGGAGGTCAAGCATGAAAAGGTTTTTGGGTGTTCTTTTTGCTTTGGTGTTGGTGTTTTCACTGGCGGCAATAGGTTTTCCGTCACCAGCTTTAGCTTTAGAACCTCCCGAAGAGGAATGGGATAAGACATTCGGTGGTGCAAGCTATGATAGGGGCAAATCAGTCAAGCAGACATCGGATGGTGGTTATATCATCGTTGGCTGGACAGAGTCTTACGGTGCTGGTTGCGAGGATGTCTGGCTGATAAAGACTGATTCCAACGGCAATAAGGTGTGGGATAAGACATTTGGCGGCACAAGCAAGGATTTGGGCTACTCAGTCAAGCAGACATCGGATGGTGGTTATATCATAGCTAGCACTACATACTCTTATGGTGCTGGTATTTGTGATGTCTGGCTGATAAAGACTGATTCCAGCGGCAATAAGGTGTGGGGTAGGATATTTGGTGGCACAAGCCGGGATTTCGGCTACTCAGTCGAGCAGACACCGGATGGTGGTTATATCATCGTTGGCGGGACAGAGTCTTACGCTACTGAAATTCAAGATGTCTGGCTGATAAAGACTGATTCCAGCGGCAATAAGGTGTGGGATAAGACATTTGGTGGCATAGGTGATGAGTGGGGCGACTCAGTTGAGCAGACATCAGATGGTGGTTATATCATCGTTGGCGGGACATATTCTTACGCTACTGAAATTCAAGATGTCTGGCTGATAAAGACTGATTCCAGCGGCAATAGGGTGTGGGATAAGACATTCGGTGGCCCAGGTGATGACTGGTGCTCGTCGGTCCAGCAGACATCAGATGGTGGCTATATCATAGCTGGCGAGACATATTCTTACGGCGCTGGGGGTTCTGACGTCTGGCTGATAAAGACTGATTCCAGCGGCAATAAGGTGTGGGATAAGACATTCGGTGGCGCAAGCTATGATAGGGGCAAATCAGTCAAGCAGACATCGGATGGTGGTTATATAATCGTTGGCGGGACAGCATCTTACAGCGCTGGCAATTCCGATATCTGGCTGATAAAGACCGATTCCAGCGGCAATAAGGTCTGGGATAAGACATTTGGCGGTACAAGCGGTGATAACGGCTACTCAGTCGAGCAGACATCAGACGATGGCTACATAATAGCTGGCGAGACATGCTCTTACGGCGCTGGCTATGCCGATGTCTGGCTGATAAAGGTTTCGGCAACTGGAGAAGGAGTCCGAAAAGGCGACTTTGATGGCGACGGAGACATTGACATATTTGACTTTGTCCAGTTCGCTGATGCCTATGGCTCTGAGGCAGGAGACCCTAACTATAATGCCATTGGTGATTTCGACGATGATGGTCATATTGACATTTTTGACTTTGTTGACTTCGCCGATGTTTACGGAACCTGATAACTAACCTAAGTCACATGCTATACCACAGAAGTCAACATAGCTGCGGTTAAGGAAGAGCAGACTTACATAGGCGTGAAACTTGTCAGTGATTGGTTCGAGGGCGTAAAATGCGCCTATGCAATTGGCTATAGATACCTCAACAGACACAGCCAGCCTGGCTCTGGTCCAAGACGGCGAAGTGCTAGCTGAGTTAACCTGGCACTGTGGACAGAACCATACTACCCAGCTACTACCCCACCTGGCACACCTGCTAAATCAGTCCAGGTTAAGTCTTCAATCTACCACTGGTATTATCGTAGCCAGAGGACCAGGAAGCTTCAATGGCTTACGAGTGGGAATTAGCACCGCCAAGGGACTAGCCTTTAGCCTGGGAGTCCTTATAGTTGGTATCAGCACCCTAGAAGTAGCCGCCTACCAGCATGCTGAAACCGGTTTGCCTGTCTGTCCGATATTTAATGCCGGTAGAGGCGAGATTGCTACCGCTATATACCAAAAGAAACAAAATGTGTGGCGTCAGCTTGTTAGCGAGCATATAACTACTGTTGACGCTCTATGCTCACAGATAACCACCAAGACCATATTTTGCGGGGAATTCACACCATTTATCGCCACCGAGCTAAGAAAACAGCTTAAGCAAAGAGCAATAATACCGCCTCCAGCTACTAGATTGCGGCGAGCCAGTTTTCTAGCTGAGTTAGGGCTTAAGCGGCTTGAGGCAGGCGACTATGACAACCCATCTACTTTACAGCCGCTATACCTCAGGCGACCACCAATCACTAAAACGAGACACCGATAACAAATCAGAATAGAGGAAAAACTAAGAGCGATGGCTAAAGCTGTTATCTGGGATATGGATGGGGTAATTGCTGATACTGCCCCCTACCACTTTGAGGCGTGGCAGGGAGTCTTCCAAAAAAGAGGTGTGAGCTTCACCGAAGAGGATTTCAGGCGTAACTTTGGGCAAAGGAATGATACCATAATCAGGAATGTATTAGATAAACAAATATCTCAAGATGAAATTGATGCCGTGGCCAATGAGAAGGAAGCGAGTTTCCGTCGCAGAATTGTACAAAATATAAAGCCACTGCCCGGAGCAACAGAGCTAATAAAATCGCTCAAGGAGCTTGGTTTTAAATTATCGCTAGCTTCATCAGCCCCCATGAAAAATATTCGTCTTATTACTAGAGGTCTAGGTATAAATAATTACTTCCATTCTATAGTCTCTGGACAAGATGTAACCGAGGGCAAACCCAGTCCTCAAGGCTTCCTGCTAGCCGCCAAGAGATTGGGGGTTGCGCCGCAGAATTGCATTATAATTGAGGACGCTGTAGCTGGCGTCAGCGCTGCCAAGAGAGCCGGGATGCACTGTCTGGCAGTCACTAATACTCACCCTAGGGTGAGCTTAATGGAAGCTGACCTTATAGTTGACACCCTAGATACAGTTAGTGTGAATGATTTGCAACACCTTCTGAATCCTTTAAGGGAATGTTGAAGGGGCAGGTGAGGTAGCTATCATTCTCTTTAATTGACTTGAAATTTTAATTATGTTAACATACCACAAAGTCAGCTTATTAAATCTTTTTAGCCAAATTGACAGGATAAGATGTCAGCGCTGAGTGAGCTTTATGAAGAAATTGCTCTTTGCCACCAGTGTAAACTAGCTGAATACCGAACCAGAGTGGTGCCGGGGGAGGGGGCAGAGAATGCTGAGATAATGTTTATTGGTGAGGCACCGGGTTGGCATGAGGATCAGCAGGGACGCCCCTTTGTTGGACCGGCGGGATTATACCTAGACCAATTACTGGCTTCCATTAACTTGAAGCGGGAGCAGGTTTATATTGCCAATGTGATCAAGTGCCGTCCTCTGGGAAACCGTGACCCCTTACCTACTGAAATACGCAATTGCCGTAAGTGGCTAGAGCGCCAGATTGAGTTAATTCACCCCAAAATGATTGTAACCCTGGGTCGTTATTCTATGGCAATGTTCTTCCCCGGTAAGAGTATAAGCAAGATTCATGGCACTGCCCAAAAGCGTGATAATACTATGTACTATGCGATGTATCACCCGGCGGCAGCTCTTCACCAGCAAAGTCTACGCCAAGCAATAGAGGCTGATATGCTTAAGATTCCATCACTTTTAGCTCAAGCAGAAACTATTAAGGAAGAGCAGCCACCGCAACAATTAACTATGTTTGAGGTTTAAAACTATGACTAAGCCAAGATTAAAAATAATCCCTCTCGGCGGACTCGGCGAAATCGGCAAGAATATGACGGTAATGGAATATGAAGAGGATATTATCATCATTGATGTCGGGCTTATGTTCCCTGGAGAGGATATGCTAGGCATAGACCTGGTAATCCCTGATATTAGCTACCTTCTGGAGAGACGGGAAAGAATAAAGGGGATAGTCATCACTCATGGGCATGAAGACCATATTGGTGCCTTACCCTACATACTCCCTCAGCTTCAAGTGCCTATTTATTCAACAAAGCTTACCCAGGGTCTCATCTCGGTCAAACTAAAAGAAAGAAAGGCACTCACCGACGCCAGGCTTGAAATTATACCACCCGGGGGAGATGTCACGCTGGGGAAGTTCAAAGTGGAGTTCTTCCCTGTTTGCCACAGCATACCTGACGCAGCCGGTTTAATCATATATACTCCAGTTGGCACCATAGTTCATACCGGAGATTTTAAGCTTGATTATACACCAGTTGATGGAAAACCAACTGACCTTTCTCGGCTGGCTCAAGTGGGAGCGCAGGGGGTCTTGCTACTCCTTTCTGATTCTACCTATGCTGAACTCCCCGGCTATACCCCGTCAGAAAGGGTGGTTGGTGAAACCCTGGACCATGTTATGGCTAATGCCCCAGGAAGGGTGATTGTAACTACCTTTGCCTCGCTGGTCTCTCGTATTCAGCAGGTTATTGATGCTGCGGCCAAACATCAGCGTCGCGTCTTTGTTATTGGGCGTAGTATGACTAATATAGTTCGCATGGCATTGGAGTTAGGTTATCTTAATGCTCCTGATGGCATATTGGCTCGGCTTGATGAACTTAAAGGTATACCCCATAATAAAGTTGTCCTTGTCACCACCGGAAGTCAAGGGGAACCTACCTCAGCCCTAGTTCGTATTGCCAACCGAGACCACCCCCAGGTTCATATCATTCATGGAGACACAGTGATTCTTTCATCAACCCCTATTCCAGGTAATGAAGCGCTAATCAATAGAACAGTGGATAACATTTTCAAGCAGGGGGCTCAGGTGTTATATGACAAGGTAGCCCAAGTTCATGTCCATGGGCATGGTAGTCAGGAAGAGCTAAAACTGCTACTAAATTTGGTCAAGCCAAAGTTCTTTATGCCTATTCATGGTGAATATCGCCACTTGAGTATTCATGCAAAATTAGCCGAATCAATAGGCATCCCAAAGGAAAATACCTTCGTGCTGGAAGATGGCGATATACTTGAGATTAACCCACAGGGAGGCAAGATAACTGGCAAAGTCAGTGCCGGTAATGTGTATGTAGATGGTTTGAGCGTAGGTGATATCGGTAGCCTTGTTCTCCGTAATAGAAGAATGCTATCAAGGGATGGAATAGTAGTGGTAATTATTGCCGTCAACCAACAAACTGGTAAGCTGGTGGGGCGTCCTGACATCGTATCACGGGGTTTTGTTGATACCAGAGAGTCCAAAGATATGATAGAAGAGAGTCGTGACCTAGTGGCTCGTGTCCTAGACCGTAGTGGTGACCGCCCTGCCGAGTGGGGTTTTGTCAATACTAAAGTCAGAGACATACTGAATAAGTTTTACTATGACCAGACTAAACGCCGTCCTATGATCCTTCCGGTTATGGTAAAGGTGTAGCTTTACATGGCTAAGGGAGGAGCCAATATCAGGAGTAAATCTAAAAAAAAGCCGTCGAGAAAGTGGTGGTCGAGCCGGCTTTTCTACTCTACTATGCTCCTCGTCCTCATCGTGGCACTGCTATTCTGGCAATGGTCGGCAGTAACTTCATGGATTAGTAATATTGCCAGTAAAGTCTGGGGACTGTTTGGCTGGGGACTGATACTCATAGCCCTAGCCGTTATAATTATAATAGGGATAATTAGTAAGCGGCAGTTATCAGTTTTGGTTCGTCGCTGGAAGCTCTATCAGTGGAATAAATGGTTAGGTGCTATTACCTTCATCCTGGCTATATGGGGAGTGCTAGCCCTCTTTAATCTGGGGGGTAGTTTCGGTCTAGGTGTCATAGGCGAAGACGGTTTTATCTCCATTCTTTGGATACTGGGATTATTCATCATTGGCGCTATTTTAGTGGCTCCTAAAGCTTGCTTCCGCCTGGTAGTAAGTTTCTTCTCATTGTTGGGTAAGTATTTAAAAAGACGACCATTTCCTACACCAACTCCTCAACAACAGTCATCATTTCCCACGGTTACAGCAATCCCTACCCCCCCCGAAATAGAACCGGAGAAGGAAACGGTAACCCCGGTGCTTGTTCCTACCCAGGCGCAACAGGAACTAAAGCAGGTGGCTCAGGAGGTATGGAAAAAATATGGCGAATCACCGTCTTTAGTTACCATTGATGGCTGGCGGTTACCACCTATTGATATTCTAGATAGGTCTCATGAAGTTGAGTTTGGTCAAGCTGATAATGTGCAGAGAGCGAAGTTGCTAGAGGAAGCTCTAGCCAGTTATGGCGTTGAGGCTAAGGTAGTACAGATAAATACTGGACCGACAGTTACCCAGTTTGGTGTGGAACCAGGCTGGGATAGAAAGCTGAAGGAAATAAAGGAAAGGGATAGGGATGGAAGTGTTAGGGTGCGGCTGGAGGAGGTGTCTAAGACAAGGGTCAAGGTAGAGAGGATAACCTCACTGGCTAATGATTTGGCTCTTGCCCTGGCGGCATCCAGTATCAGGATTGAAGCTCCGGTGCCAGGCAAGTCGTTAGTAGGCATTGAGGTGCCTAATACCATTTTAAGCTTAGTTAGTCTGCGAGGAGTAATAGAGACCAGCACCTTCCAGAAAATAGAGTCCAGGTCTAAGTTAGCTCTGGCACTAGGCAAAGGTGCTGGCGGTGAGGCGATAGCTGCTGACCTATCTAAGATGCCCCACTTGCTTATTGCTGGGGCTACCGGAAGTGGCAAGACTGTTTGCTTAAATTCCATTATTTGCTGTTTGCTGCAACATAATACCCCTAATGAAGCCAAGTTTATTATGATTGACCCCAAGAGGGTAGAGCTAACTCCATTCAATAGTATACCCCATCTAGCTACCCCGGTTATTATTGATACTAACAAAGCTTTGGGCATAATGCGCTGGCTTAATCAGGAGATGGACAAGAGGTATCAAAAGCTGGCTACGGCTAAAGTCCGTAATATTGAGGGCTACAATAAAAATAAGCATGGGGATGAGAGACTCCCTTATCTAATATTAATTATAGATGAGCTGGCTGATTTAATGATGGCAGGCTTTGATGAGGTAGAGCATATCCTGTGCCGATTAGCCCAGCTTGCCCGGGCTACCGGCATTCACCTCGTCGTAGCGACTCAGCGCCCGTCAGTAGATGTGGTTACCGGCTTGATCAAGGCTAATTTCCCCACCCGAATCAGCTTTGCTGTCACCTCTCAGGTAGACTCACGCACTATACTTGACATGGGCGGTGCCGAAAAGCTGCTGGGCAAAGGAGACATGCTCTATATGCCTACTGAGGAAGCTAAGCCTAAGCGCCTCCAGGGGTGCTATGTCTCAGACGCTGAAACAGAGAGGTTGGTTTATTTCTGGGGCAGCCAGCAAAGGGAAGAAGATTCATTAAATATTGAGGAGCTCATTCCATCAGTAGCCACTGGTAGAAAAGGAGACTTCCCCGAAGACCCACTACTGGAGGCAGCCAAGCAACTGGCACGAGAGCATAAGAATATATCTACCTCTTTTTTGCAGCGGCGTTTACGCATCGGTTACCCCAGAGCCGCCCGGATTATGGAGCAGCTTGAAGAAGAAAGCTCTAAAGGGGAAGAAAAATGAGTGGCACCACTATGCCTCCGCTAAGCTCTTCAGATTAGCTAGTATCTCCTCCAGGTTCTTTCCTATCATTCTGCCGGCAAACAGCGCTCCGATAATCTTACCAATAATTCCCCAGGTCATCTCCACATCCTCTGTAAGCGTAAATTTGCTGCCCGATGGAGTAACCTCTATACTCCATACCTGGTCATCCTTCTTTAGAGATCCGGAAGTCATGATGAAGGCGAGCCTCTCATTCTCAACCCATTCCGTAACCGCATAGTTGAGCTTCATAAGTCGGCCACCGGATTTTTCCTCGTAATAAAAGGGGGTGCCTATGCCACTGCGCTGCTCACCTGAATACTCGAATTACTGGAGAAGGGTAAACCACTTCAGGATTTTCTCGGGCTCAACCAAGAAAGGCCAGATTTTCTCTGGCGGTGCGGCAATTTCGATGGACCTTTGTACCCTCATTTTTATCTTCCTCCTTACGGCTTACTCCCCTATTTTGGCACTCCTAGCCATCTTGGAGTCCTATTCATATATTCACGGTAGGCATTGCTATATCTCTCAAGGCATCCCCGTTCCTCAGGAATCACAAGAACAAACCAAAGAACCGCACATACTACCGAAAACAGTATGAAGACCCATGAAGCTGTAGCTATACCGACCCCTAGATGTACGAAAAATGAGAAGAGGGTCATGGGATGTCTTGAGTAGCGATATAGTCCTTTGGTAAATGGTTCACCATGCGGGGTGGTGGCAATACTCACAATGGTTATGACAAACACGACCAACCCGAATAGATAGGTGGGTATACCTATGTAAAGCCATACCGTTCCTAGTTTCAGTGGCAGGAAAATAGAGTATATAAAGGCAAGTATAAGGAGTATCATCGAAGAACTCATTATTCTCTTCTCAGCCTTGTTGTACGGCACGCTTCCCATTTTCTTCGTTATATTCCCGACTCCCACTAGCTTATCAAGCAGTATCATTATCAGTGGATGTAGCGGAAGATAAAGCATAAGAATCCAGGCATTCCACAAACCTATTTTAAAAGCTGGTATAAGTGACATGGTTTTCCTCTTTGCTTTTGTGGTTACTTCTTTTACTACCTCTTCTACTATTTGTCAACCCGGTGGCGTTTTAATCGCTTCAAAATTGCATCTATATATATTTTAGCCAGATTTTTCCCATGCTTAGGCAACCGCTCCCGTTTCTTCCTGAGCTTCTTTTCCCGGCGCTCCTGTCTGGTCTCTACATCATTATCCGGTGGTTTGTCGTTCATCGAACCGGCTCACCCATTGGCTACCTTATTATAGACTTCCTGAGTCTCCTCGGCTGCTTTTTCCCAGGAGAACTTCTTTGCCTGCTCCAGTCCCTTTCTTACCATATCATCCCTTAACTTACTATCGGTTAAGACTTGCTGCATCGCCTCAACCAGGCTATCGGTATCGTAGGGATTAACCATAATGCCTGCCTTACCCACCACCTCCGGTAAAGAAGAGGTATTGGATGTTACCACGGGGCAGCCACAAGCCATAGCCTCCAGCGGCGGGAAGCCGAAGCCCTCATACAAAGAGGGATAAGCCAGCAGGGCGGCAGAGGAATAATAATAGGCTAAATCCAGCTCTGAGACATATTCAACAAAAATAACCGCCTGGATTATACCCAGGCTTTCTAACTTCCTCATTATCTCCTGTCGGTATTCCTGGGCCCTGCCTGCCACTCCTACCTTAACCAATAGTAGCTCGGGGAATTCTTTTCTTACTACAGCAAAGGCTTCAATCAGTCGGTCCAGGTTCTTTCTCGGTCTCTCGGAGCCGACATACAGTATATATGGTTTATCCAGAATCCCTACCTTATACGGTTTGAAGATGCTGTGGTCCAGTCCGTTGTAGATTACGCTAATCCTGTCATCTGGTATCTTCAGGTATGCAATCAGGTCATTTCTGGTAGTTTGAGAGGTGGCTATGATATGGCTTGCCCGCTTAATACCCCGGATGTCGAGTCTTAACAGTATCCTCTCGCTAATCGTCTCCGTGGTAAATCCGAAACAGAGCCTTACCAGGTCATGCACCGTTACTATATATAGATTCTTGATAAAAAGGGCATACCGGGCAAAATTTTGATTTGGCAGGTGGATAATGTCGTCCTGACTTCCAAGCAACCTTGATAGCTGATAAGCCTCTATCAGAGACAGGTATCTTCTACTCTCAATTGTCCTGACATCCAATCTCTGGGCTATCTCCTTACTGTACCTATCTACGCCCGACTTCTCTGTGGTTACAATTAACAGTGGCATGGCGATGACTAGTCCTTCCTCAACTCAATAATGCGGTCGCGCAGTAGTGCTGCCTTCTCAAACTCCAGATTTCTGGCGGCGGTCTTCATTTGTGATTCTAACTCTTTAATCAGGCGAACCATATCTTCTTTAGCAAGAGGGGCAGCAACATAGGGGGTGCGAGTTTCAGCTACAGCCTTTACCCGTTCCGTAATATCCTTGATTGCTTTCCTTATCCCCTGGGGAGTAATGTTATGCTCTCTGTTATAGGCTTCCTGAATCTGGCGCCGGCGTTGTGTTTCTTTTATAGCCTCCGCCATAGAATTGGTAATAGCATCAGCATACATAATGACATGCCCATCTATGTGGCGAGAGGCACGCCCCATCGTCTGAATTAAGGCTCCCTCTGACCTCAAAAAGCCTTCCTTATCAGCATCCAGAATAGCCACCAGGCTTACCTCAGGCAGGTCAAGCCCTTCCCGGAGCAGATTTATACCGACCACTACATCATAAACTCCGAGGCGAAGGTCACGCAGTATTTCTACCCTTTCCAGGGTATTAATTTCAGAATGAAGATAGTGGGTCTTTATCCCCATCTCTATTAGATAGTCAGCCAACTCTTCAGCCATCCTCTTGGTTAGAGTAGTTACCAGACAGCGCTTCCCGTTATCAACCCGGGTCTTAATCTGGTCAAGAAGGTCGTCAATCTGTCCTTTGGTTGGCTTAACCTCAATGGTTGGTTCAAGAAGACCGGTAGGGCGGACTAATTGCTCGGCTACCTGCTGACTGTGTTTATATTCATAAGCGGCTGGCGTGGCTGAGGTGTAAATAACCTGTTTAATACGCTGCTCAAACTCAGGAAAATTAAGCGGGCGGTTGTCCAAGGCTGAGGGCAGACGAAAGCCATATTCCACCAATGTCTCCTTACGCGAGCGGTCGCCGTGATACATACCACGAATCTGGGGTAAGGTCATATGTGATTCATCAATGAATAGCATGAAGTCATCAGGAAAGTAATCCAGCAGTGTCCACGGTGGACTGCCCGCAGGTCGCTGAGATAGGTGGCGGGAATAGTTCTCTACCCCGGTACAGAATCCCGTCTCCTTGAGCATTTCTATATCATAGTTGGTTCTTGACTCCAGTCTAGCTGCCTCCAGCAACTTACCCTGCCCTTTCAGCTCCCTTAGCCTCTCTTCCAGTTCCTGCTTTATACTCTCAATAGCTAGCATCAGCTTGTCATGTGAGGTAACAAAGTGCTTAGCTGGATATATATCCACCGAGTCTAATTCGGCTAATATTTCTCCGGTCAATGGGTCTATCTCCACAATGCGCTCAATATCATCGCCAAAGAATTCAATTCGTAGGGCTAACTCCTCATACGCTGGCTGTATTTCCAGGGTGTCGCCACGAATACGGAACTTACCCCGGGTGAAGTCAATGTCATTGCGCTCATATTGCATATCTACCAACTGGCGGAGAAGCTTATCCCGGGAGTAGCTATTGCCCCGCTGCAGGTTACAGACAAAGCTGTGGTATTCCTCAGGCTCACCCAAGCCATAAATACATGACACCGAGGCTACAATAAGCACATCGCGACGCTCAAAAAGGGCACGAGTAGCCGAATGGCGCAGCTTATCAATCTCCTCATTTATATCAATTTCCTTCTCAATATAGGTATCAGTCCGAGGTATATACGCCTCTGGCTGGTAGTAGTCATAATAGCTGACAAAGTACTCTACGGCGTTATTGGGGAAGGACTCCTTGAACTCGGTGCAGAGCTGGGCGGCTAATGTTTTGTTATGGCAGATAACCAGAGTCGGTTTCTGTAGCCTTTCAATAACATTAGCCATAGTGAATGTCTTACCGCTGCCGGTAACCCCCAGCAGCGTCTGGCGCTTAAAGCCTTGGTTCAAGCCAGCAACCAGCTTATCTACTGCCTGTGGCTGGTCACCCGTCATCTTAAAATCAGAAACTATTTCAAAGGATGGCATATCTGACTCCGCTAAAAAGGCCTTTATAAATAGTATATCTTTTTGCGGTACTGGTTACAATTGGAGATACTTACCAACCTCGCCCCCTTTGTTTCCCTCGAGTACAGGCGAGCCTTCTCAGGCCGAGCACTTACCCGTTTGTTATCAGCCCTTTTTGACTTAGGATTGGCAGACTTTGCTTAAGCGTGTGATATTTATCTTTGTTGCTAAGTTCTTCATTGTAAAAAAAGGTTGGCTCGCTTATAATACCTGAGCAGTCTGAAGAGGAAGTGTCTTCATCAAACTAGAGCTAATCGTCCCAGCTACACAAGAGAACATCCAAAAGCGAAAGAAGGCGCTGGTCCCACCCTTGGGACTAGCGATAGTCGCCGCGCTAACCCCGCCGGAGGTCGAAGTTTCCTTAACTGACGAGAATGTCACAGTTATTGATTTCCATAAGGAAACCGACTTAGTGGGGATCACGGCACTAACTGTCACGGCGCGACGTGCCTACGAGATCGCTGATACCTTCAGGGCGAGAGGAGTGAAGGTCGTCTTAGGGGGCATGCATCCCAGCGTCATGCCCGAAGAGGCAAGTCAGCACGCCGATGCCGTGGTCATCGGGGAAGCCGAGGGAATTTGGCCAGGTGTGGTTGAGGATTTTAAGGCAAATAAGCTGCAAAGGATGTACAGGCAGCATGAGCGACCCAGCTTGCTCGGCTTACCTATCCCCCGGCGAGACTTGTTCACCGAGGGGGCGTACTTCGCCAGGCACACGGTCTCAACCACTAGAGGCTGCCCCTATTCTTGCTCCTTCTGCTCAGTTACCTCTTTCTTCGGCCATACTTATCGCTGCCGCCCAGTAGAAGAAATCATCAATGAGGTCGAAACATTAAGCGAGAGGAAACTCATTGGTTTCGTTGACGATAACATTGTCGGCAACCCAAAGTTCGCCAAAGAACTCTTTCGTGCTCTTATTCCCTACAAGATCAAGTGGGTCGCCCAGGCCTCAGTCACGATAGCCAAAGATGACGAGCTACTCAGACTGGCAGCCGCTAGTGGCTGCATCGACCTATTCCTCGGGTTTGAGTCACTATCCCAAGCCAATCTAGTAGCGGTAGGCAAGCGAATCAACGTAGTAGACGAATACGAAGATGTGATCAGAAAGGTCCACTCTCACGGTATTGCTATCCATGGCTTCTTTATCCTTGGCTTGGACGAAGACGATGAAGATGTTTTCAAACGCACCCTGTGCTTTGCCCAGAAAATGCGGCTAGAGAGCGCACAGTTTGCCTGGCCTGTGCCGTATCCGGGCACCGCTCTCTGCGAAACCTTGGATAAGGCTGGTCGAATAGTTACCAAGGACTGGTCACAGTATGAGTCTAACATCGTGTTTGAGCCAAAGAAAATGTCACGAGAGACGCTGCAAAAGGGGCGTGACTGGGTTTGGCGCGAGTTCTATAGCATACCCTCGATTTGGAAGAGGGTTGGAGTAGCACGTCGCAATTCAGCGACTCTTTGGGCGGTGAATCTTTATTATCGAGCTATCTGGCAGGGAAAACTCCGAAATAATGTGGGCAAGGAATCTTTTTTATCGAACTTTCTGGCGAGGAAAACTCCAAGCTAATAAAGATAGCAGAAAGTTCGAATCCCGCTTCGTCTCTGAGCAAGGGTGGAACTTCAAAGCGTGAGCTGCAGGATAGAACACCCTAGGCTGAATCTAGCAAAACAGAAAAGAGAAGCGAGAAGGCTGGTTCAGAGCTGGGCGGCTGATGTCTTGTTATGGCAGATAACCAGAGTCGGTTTCTGCACCCGCTCAATAACATTAGCCATAGTTAATGTCTTACCACTGCCGGTAACTCCCAGCAGCGTCTGGCGCTTAAAGCCTTGGTTCAAGCCATCAACCAGCTTATCTACTGCCTGCGGCTGGTCACACGTCATCTTAAAATCATCAACTATTTCAAAGGCTGGCATAATGAACTCCTGAGAATAGTATATCTCTTAATACAAAGAGCTTCAATCAGGATTTTCTCAGAAAGGCTAAATAACCTCTTGACTCTCCCATTACGGGAGACTATATACTATTAATGAAGGCCTTCAAAATAAAATTTAGTATGGAGTATGCTAAATGCTTAGAATCGGTGACTTTTCCCGACTCAGCCGAGTTTCGGTAAAGGCGCTGCGCTACTATGATGAAATCGGGCTACTCAAGCCAGTAGAAGTAGACCGCTTCACCGGTTACCGCTATTACTCGGCTGACCAGTTGCCTCGACTCAACCGCATTGTGGTGTTGAAGAACCTTGGACTATCACTTGAGGAGGTAGCTCAGCTACTCAATAATGACCTGCCGGTGAGTCATATTATCCAGCTTCTGCATGTGAAGCAGGCGGAAGTCCAACAGCGGTTACAAGACGAAGAAAGGCGACTGGTGCAGGTGGAAGAGTGGCTGAAACGAATTGGAAAGGAGGGTATCATGCCAGCTTACGATGTAGTCATAAAGAAGGTTAACGCACAAACGGTTGCCTCAGTACGCGATGTAATTCCTGCCTATAATGATATTGGTAAGCTCTTTAACGAACTTTACCCCTACCTGGGCAAGCACAAGGCTCAATTGGGCGGTCCACCAATTGCAATCTACCATGACATGGAATACCGGGAGCGGGATGTAGATGTGGAGGTTGCTGTGCCAATTGCCGGCTCGTTAGCTGCTACCGATAGAATTAAGGTGTACGAGTTGCCAGCGGTGGAGCATTTGGCGTGCTTAATTCACCAGGGGGCATATGAAACATTAAACGAGTCTTACCAAGCGCTAATGTCCTGGGTTGAAGCTAACGGCTACCAGATGACAGGACCTGACCGTGAGGTTTACCTTAAGAGCTATGACCAGACAAATGACCCGGCGTCATTCGTGACTGAGCTACAGCAACCAGTTGCCAAGAAGTAGCAAGGGAAATATATTACTTCATACGGAGTAGATAGCCAAGGGGGTGAGGTCTGGGAAGACCTCACCCCCAAAATATTATTAACAATTGAGGCTAGTAGCTGTTTATTTAAAAAACGGAGACTATTTGAAAGGATGGCATATCTGACTCTGCAAAAATGCGCTTATAAATAGTATATCTTTCTGCTTGGCAGGTTTCAATGGGGCGTACTCGTCCAATACTTTAGTGATATATAGCTTTCTTTCTTAACATCCATCGTCACTTTTGCCTGTCATTGCGAGCCCTTCGGTTCATCCTTCACCCCTTGGTGAAGGATAAAGGGCGTGGCAATCTTGGTGGTGGGGTATTCTTAAAGATTGCTTCGTCGTCCTTCTATGGAAGGACTCCTCGCAAAGACAAGGAGAGTGGGCTCCTCACAATGACACGAGAAACTACTGAGGCTTGTTCTCAACTAAGAGTAGGAAGATACTCGCATAATTTGAAATGACACCTATCTATCTGAACGAAAACATTCGAGATTATTTATCTACCTCACCTCCGCCTAGGGCGGAGTCTGTCGACCCCCTCTTTGATTCTCTGTAAGGATGGCGGGTGGGAATAGATAAAAAGATGTGGGTGCGGGTAAAACTAACTATTGAGGTGGTGGGGAAGGATTATGTGATTGCCAGTTTATTAGATCATCTGGCCAGATATATTTGTACTGTTCCTCGGTCAGATTACTCTTGATAGAGGTTATGTAGTTCGTTAGAAAGTCATGAACCTCAGTAAATATCAGACGTATGTGTTTAGGGTAAAAATGTGAATATACTTGTGGGAGGTCTTTGAGTTTTAGTGAGGTGAACCCTCTTAAACTGGACCAAATCAGGCCACCAATAGTTTACTCTGAAATGTCATCTTAGCATAATCCCGCGGGCTTTTATACCACAACGCTTGATGCAGCCTATCATTACGATAC